>BNJU01002644.1_pt1 | contig 154653 bp, 126 predicted proteins | sample 8539281 | NCBI WGS metagenome assembly BNJU01 (sample SAMD00202456, study PRJDB9452) | human saliva metagenome | isolation source: human saliva | place: Japan
CCAGTCCGACAGCTTATCGATACGCGCCTGAATCTGCTCTGCAGAAGCCTGCGCGACCGCCGGGCCGCCACAAATCTTACGCAGCTCATTGTGAATCACGCCGTGCGGCTGCCCCGAACGAATCGACCACGCCGCCACATTCTTCGCCAGCTTATTACGCAGCGCCTTCAACTGGCGGTGATCCACCACCGAAGGTGCCGCAGTCACCGGGCGGCGTGCCGCGTGTTCACGCTGATGCGCTCGCAACAGCGTACCGACCTGTTCGGCATCCAGCAGACCCGGAATACCCAAAAAGTCCTGCTCCTCCTCACTACCCACGGCAAGGTTACCGGAGGCGAACTCGGCACCGTCGAACAGCACACCGTGGAAGGACGCTTCGGAGCCGAGCGCCTCGAACTTGCCGCGTGCCAGCTGTTCGGAGGCGCGCTCCTCGTGGTTTGCTTCTTCGAGCAGGTGGTCGTCCAGGCCCTCGACCATGGGGTCGATTTCCTGGGGTGCGCCGCGGTCGAGGGCGTGGTCGCGTTCCACTTCCATGTCGTTGGCGAGCATCATCAGCTGCGGTACGGACGGCAGGAACACGGAGGCGGTTTCGCCGCGCTTGCGGGCACGCACGAAACGGCCGATAGCCTGCGCGAAGAACAGCGGGGTGCTGGTGCTGGTGGCGTACACGCCCACGGCAAGGCGGGGCACGTCCACGCCTTCGGACACCATGCGCACGGCGACCATCCAGCGCTGCATGCCTTCACGGAATTCGTCGATTTTCGCGGAGGCTTCACGATCGTCAGAGAGGATCACGGCGGGGTATTCGCCGGTAATTTTTTGAAGCTGCTCAGCGTAGGCTTTGGCGTCCGCGTGGTCGGTGGCGATGACGAGCGCACCGGCGTCGGGCACGGTGCGGCGCACCTCGGTCAGGCGCTTGTCGGCTGCCGCGAGCACGGTCGGGATCCATTCGCCGTTGGGGTCGAGGGCGGTTCGCCACGCCTGGGAGGTGATGTCCTTGGTGAAGCCTTCGCCGAGGTTCGCCGCCATTTCCTCACCGGCGGAGGTGCGCCAACGCATTTGTCCCGAGTAGGCCATGAAGATGACCGGGCGCACCACGTGGTCCTTCAGCGCGGGGCCGTAACCGTAGGAGTAGTCTGCTTTGGAGCGGCGGATACCGTCGTTATCGACCTCGTAGGTGACGAACGGAATCGGGGAGGTATCCGAACGGAACGGGGTACCCGTCAGCGCCACGCGGCGGGTCGCGTCATCGAACGCTTCACGCAGACCGTCACCCCAGGACAGCGAATCACCAGCGTGGTGAATCTCGTCAAAAATCACGAGGGTTTTCGTCGCCTCGGTGTTGCGGGCGTGCAGCTGCGGCTTATTCGCCACCTGCGCGTAGGTCAGCGCCACACCCTTGTAGTGGCGGCTGATGGTCACGTCCGCGTTCTTGAAGTTCGGGTCAATGGGAATACCGACCTTCGCGGCGGCGTCTGCCCACTGCTTTTTCAGGTGGTCGGTCGGCGCCACGACAATGAGCTGGCGGACCGTGCCGCGGTTGAATAGTTCCTTGGCGAGGGTGAGCGCGAAGGTGGTTTTACCCGCGCCGGGGGTTGCGACTGCCATGAAGTCGCGGGGGTTGGTTTCGAAGTACTTCTGCATGGCTTCTGCCTGCCAGGCGCGCAGGCTGACGGAGGTGCCCCAGGGGGCGCGGTCGGGGTATGCCGGGGAGAGCTTAGGCTTCACCATACTGTCGAATAGTGTGGGTTCCTCTGCGGGTGCGCTCATTCTCTCCTTCTTCCTCGTCTGCCTCTGCTGGTTCCTTCCGCCGATTCAGCGCAGGCGCTTCTGCCCCGTTTGGAGGTGGTGGGCGTCTGGCGTTCCTAGTGCTCTGGCGGTCCGGGCACAGCGAGGTTAAATTCTAGCACCACATCCGCGGGTTGGGCCGGGCTGTGGTGCAAGAATTTGGTGCTAGTCAGCAAAGTCTCATGGGCGGTGTTGGGCCGTTGAGTCTGGCTGCTGCGTGTTATTCAGATGTAGTTATTTCAGTCGTATTGTCTGAGGTGTCTTGCCTGACGCGTATTATTCGCCGGAGCCGTTGTCGCCGTCGTTACCGGGTGCGAGGCCTTCGTAGATTTCCTTGCACTGGGGGCAGACGGGGAACTTCTGCGGGTCACGGCCGGGTACCCACATTTTGCCGCAGAGGGCGCGTACGGGTTCACCGGTCAGCGCCGATTCGAGGATCTTTTCCTTGCGTACGTAGTGGGAGAAGCGCTCGTGGTCGCCGGGCTCAGAAAGCTGGGTTTCTTCGCGTTCGAGCAGGGCGGTGCCGCCTGCGGTTCCGGGGCCAAAGGGGTCTTCGATGCCTTCGATCGAGCTCATGTTTCTCCTTGATGATGAGGTGGGATACATAGGGTGAGGGGTGCCGCTGCACGGTTGGGTGATCGGCGCCTTCTCTATTTTAGTAGCTGTTGCGTGGTGCTGAGCCCACGGGCGGTCAATATGGAGGCAGACCACAGCTAAGGCGCAGACTCGTAGTGTTGCGGTGAGTTTCCTTCCGCTAGAATTTCGGGGCTAGAAATTCGTGCGGCACAGAAGCATAGAAAAGGGGTTCCGCGCCAGGCTTAGTACCTAACACGGAACCCTTCTCTTTTATTCCTGATGCGCTGGAGGATATGCGCTGGAGCTTCGGCTCTCGTTAGTTCGTTTGGAAGCGTGCCACGCGCTCCAGCATCTTGGAGCTGACCTTGTCGTAGCGGTGACCGCCCCACGCCACGCCACCCACGAGCAGTGCGGCACCAATGAGTAGCTGAATCAAGCCACCGAAGACGAGGGTTAGTAGATCTTGGGTCACGAAAATGTACACAACAACGGAGATACCGCCGGGTAGCGCGCTGAGCATCACCAGAATTACGGTGAGCATCAGCAGCAACTGATTAGCGAAGCCCTCATTGTTCTTCGGGTTCTTGAACGGGTTAGCACCCGGAGGCGCCACGGGCGGGCTAATGAAGGTGTCCATCACACTGCCCATGCCAGCCGCTGCGGCGAGCACGCCCAGCTGGTGCATCAGCACAATGGGGAAAAGCTCCAGGTGTCCATTTGCCGCTGAGGCGACGAACACCATCACCACCACGATTGGAACCATCAGGATGCTGTAACCCCAAAGACGGCCGAGACGATCGTCAATACCGCGTAGCGGGGAGAGCACGTGCAGGCTGAATGCGGTGTTGTCGTAGGAGACGAGGTAGCACATGTAGTAGCCGGTGAAGACGGTGCAGAAGTACATCCAGAATCCGAAGAGCTGCATCACGCCGCTATTGATAATCTGGTTAGCTTCAGCCGCGTTGACGCCGTTAAAATTGGCCCGACTTTCGAAGGAGCCTACAGAGCTCAGGAACAGGGGCATAGCCACCGTCAGTATCAGGTAAAGCATGGCGGTGCTTACGGTCAGCAGCTGCAGACGGTTGTCTTTCAGAAATGAGTGCAGGGTTCGTGCCGCCACGGCACCGCGCGGGGTTGCGGGGAACCGTGCAAACAGACCCAAATCACCTGCGGCGACTTCGGTTGCGCTGGCGTGGTGCACGCTACCGCCCACATTCGCCATGGAGCGTGCCAGGTTCTTACCCCACAGCCACCATCCACCAACCAGGTAGACGAGGGTCAGAGCCAGGCAGCCAAGGGCGGCGCCCATATTGCCGGTCGCCATGAAGTAGGGCACCGCAAATGCCGATCCGAAGGGCGTCACGCTGAGCCACGGCAGGTAGGGCAGCACCTCTTCCCAGTGCTTGGTCAGGTAGGTTATCGTTCCACCGAAGATAAAGCCGGCGCTCATCATCAGTAGCATGGCAACGATCATCAGGGTGTTGGCGATGCGCGGGTTATCGTTCAGCGCCATGCCCAGGCGGTTGGCGAGACGAGCCCACACCATGAGGTTCGCAAGGCCGAGCACGCAGCAGATGAGGTACACAACCAGTGCGAGCGGTTGCGATATAAACGCAATCGCACCCAGCAGCACGGCAATGATGCTGGCGATGCCGGGGATACCCACGAACCCGCCGAGGAACTGTCCCTTCTGCAGGGTGGAGGGCTTGATGGGGAAGAGCACGAATCGGCTCTCATCCAGGGTGCCGTCCAGACCGCTGAAGAAGATGGGGACGATAGCCCAGGCGAGCGCCACAACGGTGCCTACAAGGAGGGTTCCGAGCTGACCGTATTCGGGGACCTTAGAGTTAGCGATAACGTATGCGGAGCCGAGACCGAAGAGCATACCGCCCGCATAAAGCGCCGCAAAAATTAGGCCGATGAGCGCCCAGATGCTTCGGCGGAAGGAAGCGAGCACATACTGCCACTTTAGTGAGACGAGGTGCCCAACCATGACAATCCTTCCGAGGAGGTGCGGCCACCGACCAGCTGCACGAATCGTTCTTCAAGGCTCATGCCGGCGCGTACTTCGTCGACGGTTCCGGCGGCGAGAATACGACCGGAGTCCATGACGGCTACGTGGTCGCACAGGCGCTGGACGAGGTCCATCACGTGCGAGGAGATAATGACGGTACCGCCGGAGGCAACGAAGCCACGCAGAATGTCCTGAATGTTGGCTGCGGAGACCGGGTCGACCGCCTCGAAGGGCTCGTCCAGGATCAGCACGGAGGGCGCGTGAACGAGGGCGGCGGCGAGCGCAATCTTCTTGGTCATACCGGCGGAGTAGTCGGCAACGGCACGGCCTGCAGCGTCGGTCAGGTCCATTGCGGCGAGCAGGTCCTTGACGCGGGAGGCAACGGTTTCCTTATCGATTCCGTGCAGGTAGCCGGAGTAGGTGATGAGCTGCTCACCGGTGAGCTTGTCGAAGAGGTGCACGCCGTCGGGTAGCACGCCCAGGTGTGCTTTGGCTTTGAGCGGGTCGGCCCACATGTCGATGCCGCGCACGTATGCGGTGCCTTCGTTGGGCTTGAGCATGCCGGTGACCATGGAGATGGTGGTGGTTTTACCGGCGCCGTTGCGGCCGACCAGTCCGTAGAACGATCCGGAGGGGATGTCGAGGTTGATGCGGTCGACGGCGACCTTCTGACCGAATGCCTTGGTGAGGCCGCGGATTTCGATGGCGGGGCGAGCGCCAGCTGCCGGCACGGTCTGCAGGGTGACGGGTAGCTGCGGTGCTACCGATGCGGGAACTACAGCTTCCGGAGCAGCAGGCTCTAGGTTTGCAGATTCGGGGGCTACAGCCTGGGGCGCTGCCGCGGCGGGTGTTGCCTCTAGTGCGGTCTCTTGTACCGGGTTCTGCGGTGAACCTGGTTCTTGCGGATTCGGGTTCTGGGAAATGTGACTAGTGTTCATATTCTCACCCTATCACCCCCCCCATGAGGTCTAGCAGGTTTGGTGATGAAACCTGCATTATTAAGTACTCACAATGCATAATATGGACATTTCGGGGTGCTATAGATGCCATCCAACCGCGCTATCAGACAGGTTGAGTCACCTGCTCTCGCTCTCTCCCCCGCCTCAAAACCACTTCAAACCCGCGAACGCAGAACGGGCTACCGCCTACCCCGCAGCCCGAGTGCGGGGGTAGACGATAGCCCGTCCGTAATTCAAAGTTCCAGGGTCAAAGTGTCAGCCGATTAGACCGGTTCATGACGATTCCCGGATGACAGCTGTTTTTAGAACAGCGCCATGGTCAGTGCCGCACGCGCCTTGACGGTGCGCGGGTCAGATGCACCCACCACGTCGAAGAGCTGCACGAGGCGCTCGCGCACACGCCCCTTATCGTCGGGGCCTACCGCACTGAACAGGCGCAGCAGATGGTTGTATGCATCCTCCACGTGACCGCCCACCAGGTCCAGGTCGGCTACGTTGAACGCGGCGTCAATATTCATGGGGTCTGCCGCAAGCCGCCGCGCGTTCGGTTGCCATGTCCAGGTCCTTCACGCGAGCGAGCAGTTCGACCTGTTCCAGGCCGAGCTTCGCTTCCTTATCGCCGGGGTTCTCGGTGATCGCCTTGCGGTATGCGGCGCGGGCGCCCTCCAGGTCGCCGCGGTCAAGGGCGGCGACGGCTTCTGCGTGCAGGGGCGGCAGGGGCTTTTCGTCTTCGGGAACGACCGGGTCGAAGCCGCCGGGCAGCTGGTACTGTGCCGCGAGCTGCAGAACCTGGGAGAGCACATCGCCGAGGTCTTCTGCGCTGACCGGGCCGGTGTAAATCGGTGCCGGGCGGCCCGCCAGAACGGCAACGCCCGCGGGCACGCCGCTCACGCCGAATGCCTGGGCTGCTTCAGGGAGCTTAGTAACGTCCACGGCGGCACAAATCATGCTACCTGCGGCGGAGTCGACGAGCTTCTGCACGCCTTCGAGCATCTGCAGGGGAGGACGGCGAGTGCGGCGCGTAGAGCGCAAAAATCACGGCACCCTGGCTGGAGAGCTGCACGAACTTCTGGAACTCTTCGGGGGTGTTGACCTCGTAGCGCCAGGTGGGAGCGGAGGGGGTCTGCTCGCCACCCTGTGCACCAGCAGACTGTGCCGCTGCGTTCTGTGCCCCGGCGTTGGGGTTCAGTTCCATGGCGTTGCGTACGGAGGCGGGAATCTCCTGCGCTGCCCCGTTCTGTGCTGCACCACCCTGCGCGACGTTACCCTGTGCCGCGTTCTGGGATGCGCCGCGGTCTGCCGGATCAAAAATAATGCTCATCCTGGGCTCCTTTACGTTCTGTATCTATTGTTGCGTGCGGGCTAGATCCTTCACGCGTTCCTTTCTCTATTATCCCCGCATTACGCCGTTGCGAGTGCGCGTTCCCTGCCGCCTACGCTCTGAGCTCATGCCGGGACTAGCGCTTAGACTAATCCTTGAACAGCGCGTAGATATCTCTCCCACTTGCGCTCCCCTATCTCTAACGTTCACCCTTGACGCCGTAACAAAGTAAACCAGCCGGTAGAATGGCACAGTAGAGAAAAATACCCGGAATGATCCGGAAAGGAAGAGCATGAGCGAGAAGAAAGCCTCAGCAGCTCACGAAGAGACGACATCGTCCCACGAGACGCGCAAGAAGGAATCCCTCACCGACCAGCTGACGGAGACCTTCAGCGAGATAACCGAAAGCATTAGCCAGGTGCGTTCCAACCGCCGCCGCGCTTCCATGCCTCCTACGGATACCATCCCGGTGGTCCCTGCCGCTTCTGAGGATGTGCCTCCCGCCCCGAAGGTGGTCGGTAACGGCAAGACCTCCATGATGCATAACCCGGTTGCTTTTGGTTTCCTCATGACCGTGGGTGTGGGTTTGGCGCTCCTTGCCTACTACATTTTCAATAATGTGGGTGCCCTGGTGGGTTGGGTGACCGGCGCTATTTTCATTGCTCTGGGTCTGGACCCGATTGTGCGCCGCCTGGAGTCTTGGGGCATTAAGCGCGGTATCGGTGTGATTGCTGTGCTTGCTGGTTTTGCTGGCGCTGTGACCGGCCTGGTCATGACGATTGGCCCGGTCATTAGCGAGCAGGCGTCTAAGTTTGTTCAGTATGCGCCGGGTATTTATCAGAACACGATTGATTCTGATTGGTATCACGAGCTTGATCAGCGTTTTAGCATCAGCACCTGGGTGAATGAGAACGTCCCGAAGTTCTTGGAGTCGACGTTCTCCTCTTCGCAGGTCAATAGCTTCATGTCTAGCCTGGTTACGGCTGGCTCCACCCTGGCGCAGAGCGTGACCGGCGTGATTATTGTGCTGTTCCTGTCCCTGTACTTCCTCACGTCGATGGACACGATTAAGGCGTGGGGGGGTGCGTCTGGCGCCGGCATCTAAGCGTGTGCGCGTCAAGTACATTACCGACAAGATTACTGAGTCGGTGGGTAACTACGTTATGGGTCAGGCGATGGTAGCCATTCTGAACGCCCTCTTCGCATTCTTCATAATGTTGTTCTTGGGCTTTAGCTTCCCGCAGTTGATGGCTTTGGTCGTCATGATTCTGGCGTTCATTCCGCTGGTTGGTGGTGTGATTGCGCTGGTTTTGACTTCGCTGATTCTGCTGACTCAGGACTGGAGTCTGGCGCTGTGGTTTGCGGTGGCGTACTTCCTGTACTTGCAGGTGGAGGCGTACCTGATTTCTCCGCGTATTATGGCTCGCGCTGTCTCGGTTCCTGCCGGTGTTGCGATTATTTCGGTGGCTGCCGGTGGCGCGCTCTGGGGCGTGCTGGGTGCGCTGATTGCTATTCCGGTGGCGGCTTCCATGCTGATTCTGGTGCGTGAGGTGTTCATTCCTCGCCAAGATCAGCTGTAGTCACCTCTAGGTTCCCTACGCGTTCGTTGCTCTTCCACCGAGCAGGCATTGCATATAAGACAAAAGGCGGCGGCTTTGGATGTTCTATCCAAAGCCGCCGCCTTTATATTTTTATGCCGAACCTTAAAGCTCAGTGATTTCTTCTGCCACCGGGCCGCTGTACTCGGTGGGCAGTTCGGTGGGTACACCGGTCACGATGCTAACCACGGTGTTCAGAACCTGCTGCACGGACTTCTCACCCACCCACAGGTGCTTGCATCCCTCAAAGGGAATCACCTGGGTACGCGGTACAGCCGCAAAACGCTCACGCGCCGCCGGAGGCTGCAGGTAGTCGTCGTGCTCGGGCACCAGCGCGTACAGCGGGTTCGAGATCTTGTTCCACTCGTCCAGCTCAGCCGGGTGCACGCGGTGCAGCGGCGGGGAGAGCAGAATAGCGCCGGTGAACTCGTTCGCGTATTCGGGCGCATACTTGAGCACCAGTTCGGTGCCGAAGGACCAGCCGATGAGCCAGGGGTTCGGCAGGGCGCGCTCGCGTACGAACTTCAGGATGGCGTCGAAGTCCTTCTTCTCGGCAAAGCCACCGTCAAAAACTCCTTCGCTGGTGCCTCGAATCGAGGAGGTACCGCGAGTGTTGAAACGCAGCACCGCAATGTTCGACAGCGCCGGCAGGCGGAAGGACGCCTTCTTGTACACGTGCGAGTCCATGTAGCCGCCGTGGGTGGGCAGCGGGTGGAAGGTCACCAGGGTTGCCTTGATGTCGCCTTCGGGCAGGGCGAGTTCACCGACGAGGCGCTTGCCGTCCGCGGTGGTGACGGTGAAGTTCTCGCGGCGTGCCGGCAGGACGGTACGTGCCTTAATGGGGGTGGGTTCAGCGGCGGTGCTGAAAACGTAGCGAGCGGGATCGAATTCCTGCTCGCGGGTGATATCGGCGGTGTTGCTCATTGCGTTCCTTCAAGAATTGGATTCGAGAATGTGGTCTTGGTCGAAATATAGTCTTAGGCTGCACCTTATGTGCGATGTTCAGCCTATTTGCGACGGATTCGCCAGCAGTGCTGATGCCAGTGCCTGCGCTCATCAATGGCGCGGCTACGTCCCATCGTGTGGCTTTCTTGCCACACCACCAGATGCGCTGTTCTGGGCGGAATCGGGCGGTAGCATTCGGGGCAAGTGTAGGTTTTTTGGGCGTTGACGGCGGGAATGTATTGCACCAGCCAGTCACCGTATCGGTCACGTTCCAACCTGGGTGCAGGGTCGAGGATCCTGCTGATATCACGCCCTGCAGGTGCTTGACGGTGCCACTTATCGCTGGTGGTGCCGGATACTCGCCTGCCGGGATGATTCTTACGTGCCATGAGCCCTATTCTACCGCGCCGCTGGGCTATCTCTACCTACCGGCCCTGCCGCTGTTCGCTCTGCGCTCTTCCCCGTTCTGACCTGGCGCTCCCCCACCCTGTACCGCCCCCTACTGTGCCCTGTACCGCACTCCGTGCCGTGCACAGGTTCCCTAGCTCATACCCTCACCTGCTAGAGCCAAACACTCGTACCTGCTAGAGTGGACGGATGCGTATTGTCATTGCTGAATGCTCCGTAGATTATGAGGGCCGCCTCCGCGCCCACCTGCCCCGCGCTACCCGCCTGCTGATGGTCAAGAATGACGGCTCCGTCCTCATTCACTCCGACGGCGGTTCCTACAAGCCTCTGAACTGGATGAGCCCTCCCTGCTCCCTGCTGGTGGCTGAGCGCAAGGATGTTCCGCAGAGCATCCGTGAGGATCTGGAGTCTGATGTTCAACAGCTGTGGACCGTTCAGGCGGCGAAGAGCGATGACCGCCTCATGATTCGTATCTACAAGATTGAGCACGAGTACACCACCGACCTGGGTGTTGACCCCGGCCTCATTAAGGACGGTGTGGAGGCTGACCTGCAGCGTCTGCTTGCCGAGCAGATCCACACTCTCGGTGAGGGCTATTCGCTGGTGCGCCGCGAGTACCCGACCGCTATCGGTCCGGTAGACATCATGGCGAAGGATGCGCACGGCGTCTCCGTGGCGGTCGAGCTCAAGCGTGTGGGCGATATTGACGGCGTGGAGCAGCTGACCCGTTACCTGGAGCTACTCAACCGTGACCCGCTGCTGGCTCCGGTGCGCGGCGTGTTTGCGGCGCAGACGATTAGCCGCAGGCTCGTACCCTGGCTGAGGACCGCGGTATCCGCTGCGTGAGCCTGGATTACGACGCGATGCGCGGCGTGGACGATTCGGCTGACCGTCTGTTCTAAACGGCTCTCTGTTCTAACCAGCTCTAGCTAGGCGGCTACACATAGCTTGAGGGGCGCCTCCCAACCATGGGAGGCGCCCCTTTCTGTGCACGCTGTCATTCTATGCACGCCATCTTTCTGTGCATTCTCTTTCTGCGCGCGCTCTTCTACACACACCCTACCCCTGATACACCAATCGCCGGTGCCCCTCCCCTTTCGGGAAGGAACACCGGCGAGGTGTACACAGCGGTCAATTCCCCCTGCGGGGAACCGGCTTTAGATCTGTGCGTGCTTTGCAGCGATGGTCACGTGATCGTTCGAGACGGTCAAGAAACCTGCGTTGAGGGTGGTCTTAATGGTCTCACCCTCAACAGGTTCAATGAGCAGCTCGCCGTCCTGTGCCAGCAGCGTGCAGGTGGGGATCATACCCGGCAGGATGCCGAGGTCACCGCTGACGGAGCGTGCACGAACGTAGTTCGCTTCGCCAGTCCACACGACGCGTTCGCGGGAAACAACTTCAACTTTCAGAGCCATGATTACTTAGCTCCAGTCTGTGCCTTGATTTCCTCGTAGCGGCGCATAACGTCGTCCATACCACCAATGTTGTAGAACGCCTGCTCGGGGATGTGGTCGACATCGCCGTTGCAGATCATCTGGAAGGACTCGATGGTGTCCTTCAGCGGAACGGTCGAACCCTCGACACCGGTGAACTGCTTTGCGGTGTAGGTGTTCTGGGAGAGGAACTGCTCGATACGACGTGCACGTGCCACGACAATCTTCTGCTCCTCGGAGAGCTCGTCCACACCCAGAATCGCGATGATGTCCTGCAGTTCCTTGTTCTCCTGCAGAATAGCCTTCACGCGAATTGCGGTGTCGTAGTGCTCCTGACCGATGTACTGTGCGTCCAGAATTCGGGAGGTGGAGGACAGCGGGTCAATTGCCGGGTACAGACCGCGCGATGCGATTTCACGAGAGAGCTCGGTGGTCGCATCCAGGTGCGCGAAGGTGGTTGCCGGCGCCGGGTCGGTGTAGTCATCCGCAGGCACGTAAATTGCCTGCATGGAGGTGATGGAGTGACCGCGGGTGGAGGTAATACGCTCCTGCAGCAGACCCATTTCGTCCGCCAGGTTCGGCTGGTAACCCACTGCGGAGGGCATGCGGCCCAGCAGGGTGGAAACCTCAGAACCTGCCTGAGTGAAACGGAAGATGTTGTCGATGAACAGCAGCACGTCCTGGTTCTGAACATCGCGGAAGTACTCCGCCATGGTCAGACCGGTCAGTGCCACGCGCAGACGGGTTCCCGGGGGGCTCATCCATCTGGCCGAACACAAGAGCGGTGTCCTTCAGAACGCCTGCTTCTTCCATTTCGACCCACAGGTCGTTACCCTCACGGGTACGCTCGCCAACACCGGTGAACACGGAGGTACCACCGAAGTTACGAGCCACACGGGTAATCATTTCCTGGATCAGCACGGTCTTACCCACGCCTGCACCACCGAACAGACCGATCTTACCGCCCTTGATGTAGGGGGTCAGAAGGTCGATGGACTTAATACCGGTCTCCAGCATTTCGGTGGAGCCTTCCAGCTCTGCGAAGCCGGGAGCGGTACGGTGGATCGGCCAGTAGGTGTCAGCCTTGATCTCAGAGTTCGGCACGTCGAGTGCGTCACCGAGAACGTTGAAGATGTGGCCCTTCACGCCGTCACCAACGGGGACGGAGATCGGTGCGCCGGTGTCGACTACAGCCTGACCACGGACCAGGCCGTCAGTCTGCTGCAGGGAGATAGCGCGAACGATCGAATCGCCCAGGTGCTGTGCGGTCTCGAAGGTGATGGTGCGGGTGCGACCGTCGAGGGTCAGCTCGGTGGTCAGAGCGTTGTAAATCTCGGGGACCTGACCGGCGGGGAACTCGACGTCGACCACGGGGCCGATGACGCGGGCAATACGACCCGTTGCGCCCTGAGTCGGTGCGGAGACCGATTCGTTGTAGGTGGCAGTCATATTTCTCACTTACTTAGAAAGTTTGGACAGTTGATGGCTTCGTTGGCGTACCAATACTAGGAGCCGAGGGCGTCTGCGCCGCCCACGATTTCGGAGAGCTCCTGAGTAATTTCCGCCTGACGTGCGTTATTCATCAAACGGGTGTACTTGGTAATCAGCGTCTCAGCGTTGTCACCTGCGGTCTTCATTGCGCGCTGGCGGGATGCCAGCTCACTTGCTGCTGCCTGCAGGAGGCAGGAGAAGATACGGGATGCAACGTAGCGCGGCAGCAGCTCGTTGAGCACTTCCTCAGCGGAGGGCTCGAACTCGAAGGATGCCGCCTGCTCGTACTCAGCCTTGGTCAGTTCCTGGTCGGGAACGATTTCCTCGCCCATAGCCTTTGCGTCACCCACGTGGATGGGCAGCAGGCGCAGGATCTTGGGTTCCTGAACAACCATCGACTTGAACTCGGTGTACACGATGTGCAGTTCGTCTACGCCGCCCTCTTCGAAGGGCAGGTCGTAGGCTTCGAGCAGCGCGTCACGAATTTCGACGGCGGTTTCAACGCGAGGTGCATCGGTGTGGCCTTCCCACGCACGGGCGTAGGGGCGCTCACGGAACTCGAAGTAAGCCTTTGCCTTACGGCCAACCAGGTACAGCTGTACCTCCTGGCCGTTAGAGCGCAGCCTCTCAATCAGAGATTCGGTACGACGCAGGATAGCGGAGGAGTACGAACCTGCCAGGCCGCGGTCGCTGGTGACAACCAGGATTGCGGAGCGGCGGTGTTCGTAGGTTCCGAACTCGTGCGGCTTGTGAATCAGCGGGTGCTTGATGCCATGCTGAGTCGCAACCGCAGTCACCACGCGGGTCAGAGCGTTCGCGTAGGGGCCGGCTGCCTGAGCAGCGTTACGAGCCTTGTTAATGCGGGAGGTCGCGATCATCTCCATCGCCTTGAAGATTTTCTTCATAGACGACGTCGAAGCAATCTTCTGTCGGTAAACCTAATCTGGGCTCCCATAGAGCTTCCTTTCTCCTTGCTTTCTGCCCCGCCCCAGCCTCATAGCTGAGGCGGGGAGAAGGCGAGGACTAATCGCTAACCGATGGTTTCCTGAGTGATGTCGCTATCGCGAGCTGCCTTGTGCTCCTCGTGACCTGCGTCGACGAGGTGGCTGCTGCCCTCAGACTTGAAACCCTGCTTGAAGTCAGCAACTGCGGTCTTCAGCGCGGCAACGGTGTCATCCTCAAGCTTGCCGGAGGAAGCGATATCGGTCAGTACCGAGGTCTTGTGACGCAGGTACTCGATGAAGCCTTCCTCGAAGCGCAGCACGTCGGAAACCTCAATGTCGTCGAGGTGACCGGAGGTACCAGCCCAAATGGAGACAACCTGCTCTTCAACTGCGTACGGGGTGTACTGCGGCTGACGCAGCAGCTCGGTCAGGCGAGAACCGCGGGTCAGCTGTGCCTTGGTTGCGTCGTCCAGGTCGGATGCGAACATTGCGAACGCTTCCATAGCACGGTACTGTGCCAGCTCCAGCTTCAGGGTACCGGAGACCTTCTTCATAGCCTTGGTCTGTGCGGCACCACCAACACGGGAGACGGAGATACCGACGTCGACTGCCGGACGCTGGTTAGCGTTGAACAGGTCGGACTGCAGGAAGATCTGGCCGTCAGTAATGGAGATGACGTTGGTCGGAATGAAGGCGGAAACGTCGTTTGCCTTGGTCTCAATGATCGGGAAGCCGGTCATCGAACCTGCGCCCAGGTCGTCGGAGAGCTTAGCGCAACGCTCCAGCAGGCGGGAGTGCAGGTAGAAGACGTCACCGGGGTATGCTTCACGTCCCGGCGGGCGGCGCAGCAGCAGGGACACAGCGCGGTATGCTTCTGCCTGCTTCGACAGGTCATCGAAGATAATGAGGACGTGCTTGCCACCGTACATCCAGTGCTGGCCGATAGCCGAACCGGTGTAGGGTGCCAGGTACTTGAAGCCTGCTGCGTCGGATGCGGGAGATGCCACGATGGTGGTGTACTCCAGCGCGCCGCGAGTCTCAAGGGTGTGGCGGACAGCTGCAATGGTGGATGCCTTCTGGCCAACAGCCACGTAGATGCATCGAACCTGCTTGTTGGGGTCACCCGAAGCCCAGTTGTCCTTCTGGTTCAGAATGGTGTCAATCGCAATAGCGGTCTTACCGGTCTGGCGGTCACCAATGATCAGCTGACGCTGACCGCGACCAATCGGAATCATCGAGTCGATTGCCTTCAGACCGGTCTGCAGCGGCTCGTGAACCGACTTACGCTGGGTCACGCCGGGAGCCTGCAGCTCCAGTGCGCGGCGACCTTCAGCCTCAATGGGGCCCAGGTCATCGATCGGGTTACCGAGGGGGTCAACAACGCGACCGAGGTACGCGTCGCCAACGGGCACCGAGAGGACCTCACCGGTGCGGTGTACGACCTGGCCCTCTTCAATACCGGTGAAGTCGCCCAGGACGATCACACCAATATTGCGGGTATCCAGGTTCTGTGCGAGGCCGAGGGTGCCGTCTTCGAAACGAAGCAGCTCATTCGCCATAACCGAGGGAAGACCCTCGACACGAGCGATACCGTCGGAGGCCGATACAACTCGACCCACCTCAACACGTTCTGCATTGCCGGGTTCGTAAGACGCTGCAAACTCGTTCAGCGCATTACGGACATCTTCGGCATTGATGGTCAGTTCGGCCATCTTGTGTCCCTGCCTCTCTCATTGTGGTTGCATTCCGTCAACGGAACCAACCGAAACTTGCAATTCGGGTTGAACGGGCGGGCAATGCCACTGCTTCTGCGAAGGAGGCATCTGCCACGCACCCGCTACCCGAGGTATCTTCTAAATCACCGTTGCGACGAACGGTTCAGCGTCGCTAGCTTGAGCCGCTAGCCGATGGAACGAGCCAGGTCGGACATGCGGGTCTCGACGGTACCGTCGATCACCTCGTCGCCCACCTGAACACGCAGACCGCCCAGAACGGCGGGGTCCACCGAAACGTCGAGCTTCAGCTCACGGCCGTACACGGCGTTGAGCGCGCGACCGAGACGTTCAAGCTGTGCCTGCGACAGCGCAATCGCGCTAGTTACTCGCGCAATATAACGGTTCTGTCGCGTGACGATGATTTCTGCGAACTCATCGGCTACCCGTGCAGCGTGACGGCCGCGGGGGTTGGAGCCAACTCGTTCGAGCAGAAGCACACCTTCGGCGGTGGTGGCGGGGCCACCGAGCGCCACGGCGAGCTTCTTCTTTGCTTCTTTGCTTGCCTGATGGTCGGACAGCGCTTCCTGCGCCTGAGCGTTGGAATCAACGGTACGCACAAAGGTGAGTAGTTCGTTGAGTACCTCGTCCAGGGCGTCCACGCCACCGCGAGACTGAGCCGATGCGGTCACGGCGAGCACTGCTGCACGTTCCAGGGCGTTCGCCAGATCAGCATCATCAGACCAGCGCTGAGCCACCGCATTGGTGAACACAGCCATAGCCTGAGAAGAGATCTTGCCGCCGAAGACGGTGTTAGCGATACCCTGACGTGCTGCTGCATCACGCGAAGAATCGGTGACAGCACGGCGCAGGGTGCCGTTGTGGTCGAGAACATCAACCACAGCGAAAAGCTCGCTCGCCAGGTTCAGGGGCTGCAGGGAAGCGTGAGCTTCCAGCACCTCTTCCACCTTGCTCAGTGATTCAGTAGATACTCCTGCCATTACCGAGCCGCACCTGCGTTCTGCTTCTCGGTTTCAAGGTCAGCAAGAAAACGATCTACCACACGGGCCGATCGCTCATCATCGTTGAGGGCTTCGCCCACAATCTTGCCGGCAAGGGTCGTAGCAAGAGTGCCAACCTCGGAACGGAGGGACACTGCTGCTGCCGCACGCTCTGCCTCGATAGCCTTTGCTGCATTATCGCTAATGCGCTGAGCCTCAGCGGTTGCACGCTCGCGAGCATCGGCAATGATTGCCTCGCCCTCTGCGCGTGCCTCTTCACGAATCTTCTGAGCCTCCAGTCGAGCGCTTTCGAGCTGCTGGGTGTACTCATCGCGAGCCGCTGCAGCCTCTGCCTGTGCCTTCTCGGCCTTGGCAAGGCCACCTTCGATTGCTTCCTTACGGTCCTGGTAGATCTTCTCGAACGCCGGGACAACGTACTTAGCAACGATGTAGTAGAGGATCAGGAATCCGATGAGGGTAATGACAATTTCCCCGACGTCGGGAATCAGGGGGTTCGAAAGTTGCCTCCGCTCCCCCTTCGCTTGCCAGATAAATCATGGAGGGAATCCTGTTCTATGGGATGGGTCGTTTAGGATGTGGCAGAGCCGGTTACTTGATGAAGACGAGAACCAGGCCCAGAATTGCCAGTGCCTCGACCAGTGCGAAGCCCAGGAACAGCATGGGCTGCAGGGTCTTCTGGGACTCGGGCTGACGAGCAACGCTGGTCATGTATGCCGCGAAGATCAGACCCACGCCGATGCCGCCGCCAATAGCTGCCAGACCGTAGCCAACCGCAGTGATGGAACCAACCATTATTTTTCCTTTCAACAGTGTTCGACCGGGAACATACCCGGACCGAACAGAGTTTGATTTGAGTTAATAGCCCGCACAGTGAACGTGTGGGTTGCTTTATTCACGCCCAATGACGAACGCGAAAACCTAAAAAACTAGAGAGTTTAGTGTCCCTCGGAAACCGAGCCCTGCAGGTACACAGCCAGCAGCAGAGCGAACACATAAGCCTGGATGCACTGAATCATGAATTCCAGGAAGTACAGGAACATGCCCAGAGCACCGGGAGCAATAGCAGCCAGGTAGCCGATGCCGCCCAGAGTCTCAACCATGTAGGTCACCATGCTGGATGCAACCATCAGCGCCAGGTGACCACCGAACATGGTCGCGAAGAGACGCAGTGCGTGAGTTGCGGGACGAATCAGCAGGTTCGAGAAGAACTCGATCGGGATCAGGATGGGGTAAATCCACACCGGCAGACCCGAAGGCATGGTGATGTCCTTGAAGAAGCCGCCCAGGCCCTTGCGCTTGATACCAACGCCAACCCAGGTCAGGTACGCTACGCCAGCCAGTGCGTAGGCGCTACCGGGGTGGGAGAAGGAGGGCAGCTGAACAAACGGAATCGAACCGAAGAGGTTGTTCACCAGAACAAAGAAGAAGGAGGCGAACAGAATCGGCACGAAAGGCTTGTAGTGCTGTACGCCCAGGGTTTCCTTGCCGAGGGAGTTACGAGCAAACATGTAGCCAGACTCAGCGATGAACTGAGTCTTGCCGGGAACCATGGCGCGCTTACGTGCTGCGGTGAGGAAGAATACCGCGATAATCACCACGGACAGCAGAATCAGTACGTTCTGCTTACCGAAAGCGAAATCACCAATGGTGAAGAAGGGGGGCAGATGCATGTCTTCGGGGGTCGGCGGCACATAGGCTTCCGCGAGGATCAACCCGTTCTCGATCAAAGCAAGTCCTTTCTTGCTACTAGTGGCTATCAAGAGCCCATGTCTGCCTCTAAGCGACTGACATGCTAACTACATGGATGAATGTGTGACCTAGCGGTCCGCGTTCAATGACCTAGCGGTCTTTATTCTGCCTGGTCATGTGGATAAAGACGAGGGTCAAACCTCCGACAGCGCCAATCAAGACGCCAACCCACACCAGCCAGGTGGTGGAGAAGACCAGGTCACCGAGGTAACCGATGCCTCCCCACACTGCTACACCGATGATCAGATAGAGAATCGACATGACTGCGCCGGAGAGACCTCCGTCAGATACCAATTCTCCGGTAGTGCGGAGCTTTTTATCTCCGTCCCACCATTTCTTCTCTTCGGCCAAACGTATTTCCTTTCAAACACCGATCGCGTTACCGACCATGGTCTTCTAGATCGGTGTCGAAGTATAGAATTCTCAGTCGTGCGATGCTGACTGTTTCAATAACAATCCACAGAATCACGCCGGTACATGCGCCCGCGAGAGTCCAACCGTGCCTCAGATTCTCGGGGAATGGCACGAACATCAATACCAGACCGAGTAGGGCAATCTTCACGAGGTAGCTCACCACCAGCGATTTGGGTACACCCCAGTCGAAATGGGAGCAACCAACATAACTAATACGCCCAGAGTGAAGCATATATAGATTATCAGAAAGCCCAATGTTATTCCTAGCGCGCCCACAGGGCCCGCAAACAGGTACGCACTCATCATACCGCCCAACCAAGCCAGCAGAGAGTAAGCCGATACCCTGTAGAACAAAAATTTCCAGGAAAGCTCCTGGCTCTCGAAAGAAGAGGCCTTCAAACCTGCTTGAGCACGCTCTCGGCGGCGTTTCTGCTGCCGCCTACGTTCCACCGGCGGATACCACAGAACGTCCACCACGCGCCTCCAGAGAGGCTCAGCAGGAACCTCAGCCGAAGGTTTAGAGTGTTCAGAAACCATTAGTGTTTCTCCCCACGGTTTCGATGAGAAGCAGGCTGAACAGAGGAGCGAGCAGTAGAAGAGCCGTCTGCACGGTCTTTCACGGAATCCGGCATAATCGGCTCCGGATGCAGCGAGGTCGGCTCCACATTCTCAGGAGTCGCCGGAACACCGGTTGCAGAAGTCAACGAACCGGTAGCAGGCTCCGAGGCAGTCTTCTTCGCCTCAGGAGCTGACGTCTCAGGAGTCGAGGCAAAACGCTTCGACAAATCAATCGCAGAAGTAGGAGCCTCGCCGCCAAAGAGCTGCGGCATACGCAGATACACGACCAACACGGCAAGAGCCACCAGCACAACACCCACGGTCGCCACCACAGATCCCGCAGTGTACAGTCAGAGGCAAACGCCAACAGCACCCACACCAAAATGGTCGTACCCGTCACCACGGCGGTCGAACCAAGGTGGCTGAAACCAACATCCGTCAGACGCTGATACGTGTGAGTACGGTGCGGCTTATACCACTGCTCCCCCGCCATAAAACGACGGAACAGCGTCGTACCAGCATCCGCAAGATAGGTCACCAGCGGAGCAAAAGACAGCAGGAACGGAACATCCGCAAACCACGCACCCACAGCCATCGTGCCCAGCGCCGCACCCAAAACATAAGAACCCGCATCGCCCAAAAACACGTTCTTACCGGGGCGTACATTCCACGGCAGGAACGCCGCAAAAGCACCAGCAACAGCCACACCAGCCAACGCCAGCCACGGCAGGTTCACCATCCAGCCGGTCAGCGCATACGCCAAACCAGCCACCAGACCGTGAGCACCAGAAATACCGTTAATGCCGTCCATAAAGTTCGCCACATTAATGTATCCGGCAATAAAAATCGCACCCAAAACCAGCAGCAGAATGTTCGTACCCTGCACCGTCGCAAAGCTTACGCTCACCAAAAGACCAATAACCAGCTGCAGGCCCGCACGACGCACAATGCTCACGCCGCGAATATCCTCCAGCCAGCCCAGGGCAAGAGCGCACAGAACCGCCGCGGCAATCGTCACCGCCAACTGCAAAGACTCAGAAGAACGGTACGTCCAGCCAAACACAGTAGCCGCCACAAACGCCAGCAAAGTCGCTGTAGCAGTCGCCAAACCCATACCGCGGTAGGTCGGAGCAGTATGCGAAGAACGCTCATTAGGAACATCCACCATATTGTTGCGGTGCAAAATCGGGCGCACCGCAAACGGCAAAAGGGCACCCAAAACAAAAGCAAGAGCAAAAATACTCAACAGCTCAGAAAAGGAGGTCATACCAGCTCCAAGGCATTAGCACCGTCGAAGCTGGAACCAAACTCCAGAATCGCGGCTAAGGGACGATATGTGTGTAGTGTGTGTTTACTTCGTATTCTATAGAACTCTTCTGAAGCCCGGGGCTAAACGTTACAGAATCTCTCCATACGCTCCGCATATTCTGCGTCCTGAAATGTTCTACATCGAGAAAGGGAAAAACACCGGATGCCGCACCCGCCACGCAAGTGCAGCATCCGGTGTCATTCCGTAAAGATTAGAACGTCTGTGCGTCCGCCAGAGTACGCGGATCAGGGGCACGCTCCAGGCCATGACGCTCATAGCCGCTGTGCTCCCGATAGTTCTGAATCCAGCGCTCATAATCGAGCTCATCAGGGTCAAGTGCCGGGGCACTCGACCGGGAAATATACCGGTTCTCCTCGCTAGGTACCAGCTTCTCGGTACCGCCGAAGAGAGTCTCATCCAGCTTCTCACCCTTGCGAAGACCAATCTCCTTGATCTCCACGTCATACCGCTCATACGCCTGGCGCATCGCCTTCGCAACGTCCAGAATCTTGACCGGCTGACCCATATCCAACACCATGACCTCGCCCGGGCGACCAATCGCACCGGCGAGCATCACCAGCAGGCAGGCATCGGTAATCAGCATGAAGTAACGGGTCGCGCGCTTATCCGTCAGGGTAATCGGACCACCCGAGAGGATCTGCTTCGTAAAGAGCGGCTTAATCGAACCGCGCGAACCAAACACGTTACCGAAACGAACCGATACGTAGGTGTTGCCGGTCTTCTCACCAAAGTACGCGGTCAGACGCTCCGCCACACGCTTGGACTGGCCCAGCGCAGTCTTCGGGTCCGCTGCCTTATCGGTCGAAACATTCACGAAGGTCTTCACGCCCACCGCCTCCGCGGCACGCAACACGTTCAGAGTGCCCAGGGCGTTCGTCTTCCACGCCTCCTGCGGGTACGCCTCCAGCGCCGACACATGCTTCAAAGCCGCAGCGTGGAAGACCACCTCGGGGCGACGGTCACGGAAAATCTCCAGCAGGTTATCGCCCTCACGAATATCAGCCAGAATAATGCGGTCATCATCCAGGCTCGACTCGTGAGTAATCGAAACCTTCGTCTCCATCAGCAGAGTCTCATCATGATCAAGCATCATGAGAGTCTCAGGCTCAAACTCGCTAATCTGACGGCACAGCTCAGAACCAATCGAACCGCCCGCACCCGTGACCAGCACACGCTTACCGTGCAGGTACGAACGCAGAATATCGCGGTCAATATCGTAGTTAATCTCGCCACGAATCACGCGCATCAGGTCGTTATCGCTCGCGGTAATCAGACGCTCACCCATCAGGCGAGCATTCGCACTACTAATACGCTGAACCTCAACCTTAAGCTTACGCATGCGGTTGCAGAAGGACTCGAAGTAATCCTCCGGCATATCCGAAATCGTCACCAGAATCTTACGGGTGCCCGACTCGCGAATCACCTGTTCCAGCTCGCGGTACGTCGTAATCACCGAAATGCCGTGGAACTTTGTACCAGCCTTCAGCTGGTCGTCATCGAAGACCGCAACCGGGCGAAGCTTCGCCTCCTCATCATGCAGCATCGAATCCATGACCATGCCGCCAATAAAACCGGCACCGTACACAATCACCGGCTCACCGGTCAGCTCACGCACAGCACCGCGCTCAGTGTACACACGTTTCGCCATACGGGCACCAGCCATCATAATCAGGCTAAATGCCGCCGCAATCGCAGGCACACTATGCGGAATATGCGGCAGACCCAGCAGCTCATCCACAAAGGAGAAAGCAGTCAACGCCGCGCCCGCACTCAAAGCAGCCGCACCGGCACGCCACGACTCATCAAACGAACCGTACGAATACACGCCGTTATAAATCTTCACGCCCGCCAGACCAATAGCCAGATGCAACACCACAGCCAAAGTAGCGGTCATCGTCAACGACGCCGGGTGAATAATATCGAACACCGAGCCGTTGCTGAGCAGCACACTATAGCGGAGCATATACGCGAACAAAACCGCCAGCACCCACGCGCTCGAATCAATCAGAGCCTGCGCAATCAGCCACCACGGCTTACGCTCATACAGGCGGTTCACCAGCATCGTGCCGGAGTCGCCCTCCGTCACCATCGTGCCGCGCTGAGCAGCCTTCTGCATCACCACATGAGCGTGAGGTTTCAACTGAGCCACTACATGCCTCCTTCAGATGCGGTACCAGAAGAACGAGAAGAAGCACGAGCCGTCAAAGACGACAACGCACGAAACGCCGAACGGCGCGCCCGCTCAGGAACAAAACGGTACACACTACGCACCGCCATATTCTGAGCCCACTGAAGCTTAGAAATACCGTGACCGGTGTACAGCCGACGCTGAATCGCCACGTCCTGCAACCAGGCCTCCACTCCCCCGCGCTTCGTGTACGCGCCCGCACCCACGCGGTAACGCACCAGAGCCTCGGGGATATTACCCAGACGGTAGCCGGCATCGCGCAGACGCATCCACAGCCACCAATCCTCAGCGCCAGGCACAAACTCGTAACCGCCCAGCTGCTGCACGGCGCTCTTCACAAACGCCACAGACGGGTGATAAATCGGGTTACGCGAATCCATCGCGCGCAGCAGACGCGCAGAATCAACAATCGCCTCGCGGGTCGACTCCACCGCAGTATTGCTCTCATTCACCTCAAGCATGGCAGAGCCCAGCACCGTGTAGCCACCCTGCACCAGGGCAGAATCAGACGCGCAAAACGAGTCGGCTCAGACAGGTCATCAGAATCAGCACGAGCCACCAGCTCATAGGAGCACGCCTGCAGACCGGCGTTCAGAGCCTCCGCCAAACCAACATTCTGAGCCAGCTCCACCACCTGAATCGGAGGGCAATCCAGATTCTCAGCGCGCTGAACCCAGCGGTCCACCACGGCATCCAGCTCGGGGGTCAGCGGACCGTCCTTCACCAAAACCAGCTCAGAAGGACGCACCGTCTGGTTCAGAAGATTCGACTCCAACGCCTGATCCAAGTAGGCGGGATTCTCCTTCGCGTACACGCTCATCAGCACCGAAAAATCGGGTACAGAGCTCACGCAACCGCGCACCCTCTCAGCCTCAACGGCACTAGCAGCAGCCGGCACGCCGTAGCGGCCGGGGAAAGTCAGCGGGTAAATGCCCTCAAGCACCTGAGCATTCGGGCGAGGCGCACGCAAACCATCACGCACACCATTGAGGAAATACCCCAGGTAAGTGCGGCGGTCATCGGTACGCAGGACAGTAGAAATCCATAGGCGCGCCGACGAGCCACCATACAGCAGCTTCTCCAGCGGGTTCAGGGTACGCGAACGAGTAAAGACCCACAGCTTATTACGCACATCATTATAGAAACGCGGACCCGGGTCAGCGTTCGTCGTACCAAAAGTCTTCGTGTGATGCTTAGCCACCGAAGAAGGCACCGCAATGCCGTCACGGTGATGAATCAGACGAGTCGAAAACTCGAAGTCGTCATTCCAAATGAAGAACTCAGCAATCGGCAAACCACCGTTACGGCGAATAGCCTGCGCATCCATCAGAATCGACACGAACGAGGCGCTACGAATCGGGCGGGCACCCACCGCCTGCGCACGAGTATGACGCTGCTCCCCCGCCGCAAACATAGTGCGCGGAGTGTTCATCGGGTGGTCCTCGCCGTTCGTCCACACCACACGAGAGGCCACCACCGCGGGGCGCTGCGAAGGCACCGGCGAATAGCTCAGCCAGGCGGCAACCGCCTCCGACAGAGTGTTCTCGGTCGGCTCGGTGTCATCATCCATAACCCACACCAGGTCCGGGTTATGGCGTTCCAGCGCGCGATCAATACCCACCGCGAAACCGCCAGCGCCGCCCATATTGCTCTCCAGGCGGATGCAATCCACCGGCAGCTCATAGTCCAGGGTACGCAGATACTCGGCGGTACCGTCCGTGGAGGCGTTATCAACAATCACCACCGCCGCAGGCACGCGCTCACCAGAAGCGATACCAGCAAGGGTCTTCGGCAGCAGATCCTCACGGTTATAGGTCACCACCACAGCGACCGTGCGGGGGTACTCGTTCAAAGAATTGCGAGAAGAAGACTGTTCGGAAGAAGGCTGTTCGGAAGAAGGCTGGGCAAAAGCGGTCACGTCGCTGTACTTTTCTGCCATAAGTTCTCCCTCCGCGGCGCGATGCGCCTGAATCAGCCGGTACGCGATACACCCATACCGTGCTGGGCGCTTCTGGTGTTTCTCGCGCCCTCGGTACTCAACCGTGTGGATATATCACTCAAAGAAAACATTTTACCCGCGGTCTCCACTAGAGAGTGAACCATCACCCCAAAAGACGCGCTATATGACAAATAAACAACCGAATTCAGTTGATTTATCCGCATATCGGACGTACCCGCACACCCACTTTTGGGTATCCCTCAAGCTATCAGCTTCACAGCCTGTGTTTGCGCTGTGCACCCCGTGCGAAAAAACGACCAGAGACCGAATAAAACCCCACAAATTCCCCATAAACTGTTCAAATATGGGAAAGTTGAAATGACCCCATTTTTCCCCGCAACGTACGCGGGCTCGTGAGAGGTAAAAGAGATGTCCGAATCCAAGTGGAAAGTCATTGGCGCCAGCGGCTTCGTTGGTTCCTCCATCGTCGCGCGTCTGAACGCAGAAGGTATCAGCGTCGACCCCATTGAGGCACCTCGACTCGCAACCCGAGCCCTCGACGTAGACAGCATCATCGACGAAGCAGACCAGCTTGAAGGCATCATCGACTCCCTCGCAGAAGCCTTCGCGGGCGCGCAGGTCGTCGTCAACGCAAGCGGGCCTCGCAGCACCCAACATGCAGGATTTGCCCCCGCTCGTCGGCGCAAACGCCCTGCTTCCCGCCGTAATCGCAATCGCCGCACAGCGCACCGGCGTGCGCCGCGTCATCCACCTCTCCTCCGCAGCGGTACAGGGCCCGCGCCTCGTGCTGGATGATTCCGAAGAGACCAACCCGTTCAGCGCCTACTCCTTCTCCAAGGCGCTCGGCGAAGAAGCACTGCTCGACCTGCAGGACTACTTCCTCGAAGAGCACCCCGACTGCGCACCCGAACTGTGCATCCTACGCGCAACCAGCGTGCAGGGCCGCGGCCGACGCACCACCGAGCTCTTCGCCAAGATAGCCTCCTCCCCCTTCGCCTCCGTTGCGGGTGCAGGCACCGGCAAGTCCCCGGTCTCCAGCGTGCACGCCCTCGCAGAATTCGTGGTCATGCTCGGCACCTTCCCCGGCGAGCTGCCCACCATCGTGCTGCAGCCCTGGGAAGGGGCAACCGTCGCCTCCGCATCGCTGGATGCAGGCCGCCGCAAGCCGCTGCACCTGCCCGAATGGCTCTGCCGCGCAGCCGTCAAGGCGGGCTACACCGTCTCCGAGCTGATGAACGACAAGTTCGCAGGTTCCGTGCGCAAGGTCGAGGTCATGTGGTTCGGCCAGGGCATCGACGACTCCTGGGCACGCGAAAACGGCCTTCTGCCCACCCCGCGCGTACGTGAAGTACTGCGCAACGCCCACACCGCACTGGGCAAGAAGAAGGACCGCCGCTTCGACAAAAACTAGGTGGTGCAGAACTAGGTAGCGCGCGTGCTCTCCTAGAGGTGCACAGCCTGAGGCACGCCGACTATGGGCACATAGCCTAGAGGACTCATAACGAAAGGGAACCCCCGATATATCTGAACGATATATCGGGGGTTCCCTCTACGTTTTTATGCCCTGAGATTTTATGCCCCGAAATCTTATGCTCTGAGCTCTATAACGGGCAGAGATTTAGAGGTGATCCTCCGGGGCATCCTTCTGCTCAGTCTTTGCCTCGGACTCGGTCACAGCAGCCTCAGCCTTAGCGTCTTCAGCCTTAGCTTCTGCCGACTTAGCCTCGCTCTGAGCGGGGGCACTCTTAGCGGCAATCTCAATCTTCGACTCGCCAAAGACCAGCGCACGCGCAGTATCAGCAGGAACCGGCAGAGTCTGCGGCTCATCCGCACGAACCGGCTTCGGAGTGTTGTCACGGTAGCCGCGCGCACGCTCCTGATCCACGCTGGTGCTGAAAGCAGAAGACAGAGCCGAACCAGCGCCCAGCAGGGACGCAGCGACAGAGCCGGCAGCCGGTGCCGAAGCGCGACGAGCAGGCTCACCGCTCACAGTGTGGGTGCTGTCCCACTGCTCGTACGCCTCATCCAGGTCAGCCTGATCGTCCAGAGCACGCTCAGAAGGAGTCGACTCAGACGACGCGGAAGAAGCAGACTCAGCTTCCTCAACCTTACGAGCCGCCTGCTCGTCAGCCTCCGCACGAGTCAGGATAGTCGGAACAACCTCGCGCAGCTCCTCCACCGAAATTGCGCCCTCACGAACCACCACGTAGGGGAAGGAAGTGCAATCCAGAATCGTGGACGGTGCCGGCTCACGCTCAGTCACCACAACCACGCCATCCTCATTCGGCTCAGACTCAAGCGGCTTAGGACGAGCGCCACCGTCAATGATCACGGCAACGTCCTCGCCCAGGGACTCCATGGCGGTCTGCGCATCCAGTGCGGCTTCCTGGCCGGTCTTGTTCGCACTCGAAACCGCGAGCGGACCGTGCTCAGTCAGCAGCTTCAGGGCGAACTCATCATCGGGGACACGCACGGCAACGGTACCGCGGGTCTCGCCCAAATCCCAGCTCAGCGACGGGTACGCGTGAAGAATGATAGTCAGCGCGCCGGGCCAGAAGCGACCACCCAGGTCGTAAATATCGTCCGGAACGTCGTCGACCACGCCAGCGAGCGCAGCAAGATCAAAGATCAGTACGGGCGGCGGCATGGTGCGGTCGCGGCCCTTATCTGCCAGCAGCTTGGCAACGCCCTGATGCGAGAAAGCATCGGCGGCAATACCGTAGACGGTATCGGTGGGCATCACAATCGTGTCGTGCGCCTTCAGCGCCTCGCGGGCAGCCTCGATGGCCTCGCGGGTCTCAGTTTCAGTCGTTACGGGGTACAGCTTTGCAGTCACGGGTCTTATTCTCTCATGTTTTTCTGGATGCGGCGAGACACCGGCACCCACAACGCGCCATGTGGAAGCACTCTTCCGGGGGTTCGTCGTATTTCACCGGCTCTGGGCTGGTTACTGGGGCGGACGCGTTGCCTTCATGTAGCCCGGCACGGGCTAGGTGGTGCATTTACTAGTCTAAAGGCTCTAGTGGGCGCGGTTTATAACCGACGCTATGACGCGGACGATTATTCAGGTCACGCACCGGGTAGCCGCCCTCGAAGCCGATGCGCGACAGGAGCTCGGCGACAGCTTCTTCCTGGGTGTCGTCGTGCTCCATGATGAACAGACCGCCGGGGGCAAGAAGTTCGAAGGCGCGGGCGGCAATCGCGGAGGGCATCTGCATGCCGTCTTCTCCCCCGCCGTACAGCGCCATGTCCGGGTCGTGCAGGGCGGCTTCCGGGTCGGCGGGCACGTTCGCCGGCGGAATGTACGGAGGGTTCGAGAGCACCGCGTCGAAGGTTCCGGCAAGCTCGGGCAGGGCGGTGAGGGCATCCCCCTGCACCAGGTGCACGCCGAGCGGCTCCAGGTTTTTACGGGTGTAGGGGATGGCGTCTTCGGAGAGTTCCACCGCGAACACCTGGGCGTTCGGCAGTTCGCTCTTGATTGCCGCGGCGATAGCCCCGGAGCCGGTGCACAGGTCGACGATGCGTAGCGCACCGGTTGCCGATTTGGCGCGTGCGTTCAGCACTTTGAGGGCTTCTTCGACGAGTAGTTCGGTCTCGGGGCGGGGTACGAACACGCCCGGCCCGACTGACAGTTCTAGGCGGTAGAAGGGAGCGGAGCCGGTGATGTGTTGCAGCGGTTCGCGGCTGGCGCGGCGGGCGACCAGCGCCTCGTACTCTGCGACCTGGTCGGGGGTGAGCCGTTCCCCCATGAGCGCGGCGTGATGGAGACGTGAGCGTGAGCCGGCGTAGAGCAGGTGCGCGGCGAGTAGCTCGGCGTCGACGCGGGGGCTGGGCACCTGCGCTAGTGCCGCGGTGGCGCGTGTGAGTACCTGCGCGAGTTCTTCCCCGCGCGGGTCGTGCACATTCACCTTCATGAGCTCTCCTCCTCGTCTCTCAACGACTCAAAACCTGTCACAGCATATGGCTGAGGGGCTCCACCGCCGTAGCGGCGAGCCCCTCACCAACATCTCACGCCGATTCCGAAGAATCAGCAAGAGCAAATACAGAACCTACTTCTGTACAGAATTACTTCTGCTCCTGGCCCACCTGAGCGAGGCGGTGCGCCTCATCCATCTCAATAGCGGACTGAACCACAGGCTCCAGGTCACCATTGAGCACAGCGTCCAGGTTGTACGCCTTGTAGCCGGTACGGTGATCCGCAATGCGGTTCTCCGGGAAGTTGTAGGTACGGATACGCTCCGAACGGTCCATGGTACGCACCTGCGAAGCACGGTGTGCCGCGTTCTCAGCGTCAATCTGCTCCTGCTGGTGAGCCAGCAGTCGCGCACGCAGCACGCGCATTGCAGCTTCACGGTTCTGCAGCTGAGACTTCTCATTCTGCATCGCCACCACAATACCGGTCGGAAGGTGAGTAATACGCACCGCCGAGTCGGTGGTGTTCACCGACTGACCACCGGGGCCCGACGAACGGTACACGTCAATCTTCAGGTCGTTCTGGTTAATCTCGATTTCTTCCGGCTCATCCACTTCGGGGAACACCAGAACACCAGCAGCAGAAGTGTGGATACGGCCCTGAGACTCAGTCGCCGGAACACGCTGCACACGGTGCACGCCACCCTCATACTTCAGGTGCGCCCACACGCCCTCAGCAGGCTCATTCGAGGAGCCCTTAATAGCAATCTGGGCATCCTTGTAACCGCCAACATCGGTGCTGGTCGAAGAAATAATCTCAGTCTTCCAGCCCTTGTTCTCGGCGTAACGCATGTACATGCGCAGCAGGTCGCCAGCGAACAGAGCCGCCTCGTCACCACCGGCACCAGCCTTCACCTCAAGAATGACGTTACGGCCATCATCCGGGTCACGCGGAATCAGCAGGCGGCGCAACTTCTCCTGAGCAACCTCCAGCTCCTCCTCCAGGCCGGGAATCTCCGCCGCGAAATCCGGATCCTCATCAGCCATCTCGCGAGCAGCCTCAAGGTCATCCTTCAGCGAAGTGTACTTGTTGTACGCAGTCACAATACCGGTCAGCTCCGCGTAACGGCGACCCACACGGCGTGCCTTACCCTGGTTCGCCTGCACAGCGGGGTCGGCCAGCTGATTCTGCAGGTCAGCGTGCTCATCCAGCAGAACCTGAATAGATTCAAACATTCTGTTCTCTCTTCCATCTCCCGCACTTTACGCCGCACGGGCAGGCACTAGACATCTCACACCCCTCACAACGGGGATGCACAAAACGAACGGCTCACGCGCCCCACCCACAATCAGGAGGTGGGGCGCGTGAGACACGAGCCTTAGTCGACCAGACGCAGACCGTTCTTCTGAACCGTCAGAAGGAACTCCACGTTGCTTTCAGTCTTACGCAGCTGGTTGGTCAGAACACCCAGAGCCTGCTCAGGCTCCATACCCGCCAGGGCACGGCGCAGACCCCACATAATCTTGATCTCATCCGGGGAGAGCAGGTTCTCCTCGCGGCGAGTACCAGAAGCATTAATATCAACCGCCGGGAAGATACGCTTATCCGCCAGCTGACGGGACAGGCGCAGCTCCATGTTACCGGTGCCCTTGAACTCTTCGAAGATCACTTCATCCATCTTCGAGCCGGTCTCAACCAGGGCGGTAGCCAGGATGGTCAGCGAGCCGCCCTCTTCAATGTTGCGGGCTGCACCGAAGAACTTCTTCGGCGGGTACAGCGCAGCAGAATCCACACCACCGGACAGGATACGACCGGATGCGGGAGCCGCCAGGTTGTATGCGCGGCCCAGGCGGGTCATGGAGTCCAGCAGCACGACCACATCGTAGCCGAGCTCCACCATACGCTTCGCACGCTCAATAGCCAGCTCAGCCACAGTGGTGTGATCCTCAGCGGGGCGGTCGAAGGTTGAGGCAATAACCTCACCCTTGACGGTGCGCTGCATATCGGTCACTTCTTCAGGACGCTCGTCCACCAGGACCATCATCAGATACACGTCCGGGTTGTTCACGGTAATCGCGTTCGCAATGGACTGCAGCATGAGGGTCTTACCCGCCTTCGGCGGGGACACAATCAGACCACGCTGACCCTTACCAATCGGGGACACCAGGTCCACCACGCGGGTGCCCAGCTTCTTCGGGGTGGTCTCCAGGCGCAGACGCTCCTTGGGGTACAGCGGGGTCAGCTTCGAGAAGACGCGGCGGTTCGCTGCTTCCTCAACGCTCTGACCGTTAATCGCCTCAACCTGAACCAGCGCGTTGAAACGCTGGCGGTTGTTCGACTCACCCTCGCGCGGCACGCGAATCGCGCCGAGCACGTGGTCACCCTTACGCAGGTTGTACTTCTTCACCTGAGCCAGGGAGACGTACACGTCGTTGGTGCCGGGCAGGTAGCCGGTGGTACGCACGAAAGCGTAGTTATCGAGAATGTCCAGAACACCCGAAATCGGTGCCAGCACATCGTCTTCGCTCAGGCGAGGCTCGTTCTCCTCGCGGCGGCGAGCCTGCTTCTCAGCACGCTCAGCCTGACGGTCACGCTTTGGAACGGCGCTCAGTACGCTCGGCACGCTCTGCGCGTTCTGCACGCTCAGCAGCCTTACGCTCGGCACGTTCACTACGCTCAGTGCTGCGCTCTGCACGCTCAGCCTGACGCTCACGCTTAGTGCGACGCTCAGTACGCTCACGAGTGCGGGTACGCTTGGAGCTCTTCTCACCGTCGGGGGTGCCAAAAGTCATGTCCAGGGCAGCATTCAGGCTGTCCAGGCTCGCGGTGCCATCAGCGGTAGCAGCCTTCAACTCAGCAGAGTTACCGGGCAGTTCAATCTGCTCCGAACGCTCGCCAATACGCTCAGCAGCCAGCTCAGCGCGCACATCCAGCGGAGGAAGCTCAGCGGGCTTCTCATCCTTACGGGTGCGGGTGCGGCGGGTACGCTTCTCCGGCTTCTCGTTCGCCTCAGTCTTCTCGGACTTCTCAGCCGATGCGTCCTCACCCTCAGCGGCACGGCGAGCGCGCGCACGCTTCTGAGCGGGAGTCTCGTAACGGGAAGAACGGGTACGCTTCTCAGCCTTCTCAGCGCCCTCAGCGGGGGCTTCAGCAGCCTCAGCTTCGGTCTTCTCAGTCTTCGCAACAACCTTCTCTGCCTTTGCCTCAGTGTCCTTCTGGGCGCGGGTGCGGCGAGTGCGGCGCGGCTTAGAGTCTTCAGACTTCTCAGCGCCCTCAGCGGAGGCTTCAGCAGCCTCAGCGGGTGCCTCAGACTTAGATGCTTCAGACTTAGACTTTTCAGACTTGGGCGCAGCAGGAGCGGCTACGGCGCCACCACGCTGATGCTCCTCAAGAGCCTGAACCAGCTCAGCCTTCTTCAACTTCAGATAGCCGCGGATACCAAGCTGCTGGGCGAGGACACGCAGCTGCGCGACCTTCAAGTTCGCAAGTTCCGGTGCGGCAGCAGCCGTACCGTACTCATCGGTGACAACAATATTCTTTGCCAACTACAATTCCTTTGGTTATAAGCCCTGAAAAATCTTCAGAATAAAGATCGGGCGGGCGCTATAGCGCGGTCAAAGGCTTAGACACTGCCGAAAGAAAACAGCAGTCCGCACCTTCGACTCCCTCGAACCGCACTGGAGGCGGTTCGCGTCTCTTACCGTACCCGCTGATTCAGACACAGCGGGCACACACGGAAGATAAGGCGCTCTATCACAAATGTGGGCAAGCCCAAACCATCATCTCTAAGAATCATCTACACGAGATGAAGAGGACGGATTGGTCACTTTGAAAGGGCACCCGCCGCGAAACCGAACCTCCAGAAAAGTCTTCCCCTATGCGTCAGAAACAAAGAAAGACGTGGAATCCAAAGGCACTCCCCCGAACCCTGCCGGCTCCCGCTCAGATACACAAAGCACCTGAGGCATCAGGGGAAACGGAAGTACGTTACGAAGGATAGTATCGACGGTCTACATTGAACGACGGGCGAACCTCAACATAGGACGAACTAATAACGTCCTACTGAGTAACTATAACACCTTCAGTATCAATTTCAAGAGGAAGAACCCGCCAGTTCAGGCGACAATCCACAATAGCGCTACAGGGGTGAGTCGCCGCGAACTCGGCAATAGCCTCCTGCACCTGCTGCACCTGCTCGTCACCGTGCGCAAAGGTCAAAACAGTAGGGCCAGCGCCAGAAATCACCGCAGCAAAACCCTGACCGCGCAGGTACGCAACCAGCACAGCGGACGGCTCCATCGCGGTCACGCGGTACCCCTGATGCAGGTAATCCACGGTCGCATCCATCAGGTACTCGGGAGCATCAGAGAGAGTGCGCACCAGCAGCGCCGCACGAGCCGAGTTCGCCACCGCCTCAACGTGGGGCATCTCCTCAGGAATCAGCGAACGAGCAAGCTTCGTCGACACCTCATAATCGGGCACAGCCACCACAGGGTGAACATCAGGATGCACCGGAATAATCAGGGTCTTCCAGTTACCCATCTCACCCCAAGACACCGACAGGTTGCCGTAAATCGCCGGAGCCACGTTATCCGGGTGGCCCTCCATATCGGAGGCGACCTGTAGCATCTGCTCACGGCTCAGACGGTGCTCCTCCGGCAGCAGACCGCTCGCCGCAGCCACACCCGCCACAATAGCCGACGCCGAAGAACCCATACCGCGAGAATGCGGAATCTTGTTATCAGCAATCAGCTTCACCGGCGGCAGTTCATCCAAACCAGCCGCCGCAAAACCAGCCTTCATCGCCTGCAAAACCAGGTGGCTCTCATCGCGAGGAACATCCGCGCTACCCTCACCACTGAGCTCAAACTCCAGGCCGGACTCAATACGCTCAACAACCAGCTCATCATAGAAGCCAAGACCCAAACCCATGCTGTCATAGCCGGGACCCAGGTTAGCGCTCGTAGCGGGAACGCGAACCTTAACGGACGCGCCCACCGGAATATCAGAAATATGCAGGGAAGACATGAGAAGAACCTCGCGATCGGTGACGTAATGAGTGAATAGGTGAAAGATACAAAAAGGGCTGTCATGCAGGTGCACCCCGCCCCGCAAACACGGGACGGAGTGCACAACGTAGTATGAATAGGCTAGTGCAAATCGAGAATATCTGCCACAGCAACCACGTCGAAGGGAGCCTTAGTCGGCTCAACCTTCACGCCGTTCACAGCCTGCAGAGCCCACTGCGGGTCCTTCAGACCGTGACCGGTCACGGTGATGACGATGGTCTTACCCTCGGGAGCTTCACCGGCACGGTGCTTCTTCAACAGACCCGCAACGCCAGCAGCTGAAGCCGGCTCCACGAAGACACCCTCGCGGGCAGACAGCCAGCGGTGCGCCTCCAGAATCTCCTCATCGGTCACAGCCTCAATCACGCCGCCGGACTCGTCACGAGCAGCTTCAGCCTTCTCCCACGACGCGGGGTTACCGATACGGATCGCGGTCGCAATGGTCTCAGGAGCCTCAATCGGGTGACCAGCAACGATCGGTGCAGCACCAGCAGCCTGGAAGCCCCACATGATCGGGCGCTTGGTCGCAACCGGCTCCAGTACCTTACCGTCACGGTTGGTGTAAGGCTCCCGAGTACTCCTTGTAGCCCTTCCAGTACGCGGTGATGTTACCCGCGTTGCCAACCGGCAGCAGGTGGTAATCGGGAGCGTCACCCAGGGTGTCAACAACCTCGAACGAACCGGTCTTCTGACCCTCAATACGGTAAGGGTTGACCGAGTTCACCAGGAACACCGGGTAGTTCTCGCTGAGCTTGCGAGCAATCTCCAGGCAGTTATCGAAGTTGCCGTCAATCTGAATGATGTCAGCACCGTGAGCAATCGCCTGAGACAGCTTACCCATAGAAATCTTGCCGTCCGGAACCAGCACTGCACAGCGCATACCAGCCTGCAGAGCGTACGCAGCAGCCGAAGCGGAAGTGTTACCGGTCGAAGCACACACAACAGCCTTCGCGCCGTCACGCTTAGCGGCGGTCATCGCGCTGGTCATACCGCGGTCCTTGAACGAACCGGTCGGGTTCATACCCTCAAACTTCAGGTAAACGGTGTTACCGGTCTCAGCAGACAGTGCCGGCGCGTGAATCAGCGGGGTGCCGCCCTCGCCCAGGGTCACAGCCTTCACATCGTCTGCGAAAGGCAGACGGTCACGGTACTCATTGATAACGCCCTGCCACACGTGTGCCATTGGCTTCTCCTTCAATCTTGGCGCCCCGCCCGCCGGACCTCCCATAGGTCCGGCGCGGTAGCGGGTACGCGGGTTAGTTAGTGAGCGATGCACCCGCAAGCGAACATCGCACGTTTAGTGAGCGGCGCGTGCCGCACATAGATAACGCTTTTGAGCCTTAGTGCTTCTCGGACTCCACGCGGATGACCGAGTTCACCTCACGCACAGTGTCCAGAGCATCAATCACAGCAATCGCACGGCGCAGATCAGAATCCTTCGCCGAGTGAGTCACCATACGAATCTGAGCCGCACCCTCCTTTGGGGTGGACTGGCGCAGCGAATCCACCGAAATACCGTGCTCGGCAAGGATACGGGTAATATTCGCCAGAACGCCCAGACGGTCCTCCACCAGAACACCCACCGAGTAGCGAGAAATCACGTTGTCCAGGCTAGTTGCGTGCAACTGAGCGTGAGAAGTCTCCGGAACACCGGGACCGCCCAGCACCAGGCGACGAGCCAAAGACACAAAGTCACCCAGAACAGCCGAAGCAGTCGGAGCGCCACCCGCACCGGGACCGTAGAACATCAGCTCGCCAGCGTTCTCCGCCTCAACGAACACAGCGTTGAACGCACCGTGCACGCCCGCCAGCGGATGCTGACGAGGAATCAGGGTTGGGTTCACGCGAATGTTCGCGCCGTTCTCACCCTCGCGCTCACAAATGGCCAGCAGCTTGATGACGTAACCATCAGCATCCGCGGCAGCAACGTCATCAGCGGTGATGGAGGTAATGCCCTCAGTGTGCACATCATCGATGGTGAAGTCAGAGTGGAACGCCAGCGAAGCAACAATCGCAGCCTTCGACGCGGCATCGTGGCCCTCAACGTCAGCGGTCGGGTCAGCCTCCGCGTAGCCGAGCTTCTGAGCCTCAGCCAGTGCGTCCGCGAAGGATGCGCCGGTGGTGTCCATCTGATCAAGAATGTAGTTGGTGGTACCGTTCATGATGCCCAGAACGCGGGTCACACGGTCACCGGCCAGGGAGTCACGCAGGGGGCGCAGAATCGGGATAGCACCCGCAACAGCAGCCTCGTACGAGAGCTGAGCGCCAGACTCATCAGCGGCAGCCTGCAGCTCCACACCGTGCTTAGCCAGCAGCGCCTTGTTGCCGGAGACCACGGACTTGCCCGCCTTCAGAGCACGCAGAATGCGGGTGCGAGCCGGCTCAATACCGCCGGTCAGCTCGATGACCACATCCGCCGCATCAATCAGGGATTCAGCGTCGGTGGTGTACAGCGAGGGGTCCGCATTCCAGTGGCGGGATGCATTAGTATCGCGCACAGCAATACCGATCAACTCCACGGGGGCGCCAATGCGCTTTTCAAGGACGGCGTTATCCTCGACCAGGATGCGAGCAGCCTGGGAACCGACATTACCGGCACCAAGCAGTGCTACTTTGATCTTTTCAGCCACGATAGTCTCTTTCTACGGTCTGTTCCGGGTTCGCCCCGGTATCTCTTCGGGCTACGGTGTGGATGCGGCGCAGAGCACGCACTCAACAACCACTTTATCAAGAGGCGGGGACGGCTCAGCAGCCTCAAGCTGCGACTTTTACTCTCTGAGATGAGGTATCCCTCACAGTTATGAGGTGAACCTTATCTTCTGTCATGTTGTGAACGCGCAAAACCGTGAAGCCCCGCCCGCAACCGCCACCTCACGGCACGCATTGTAGAAACGGGAACTTCACGGCTTTTCATGATGTCAGACAGGGTTCTTAGATATCCGAACCCATATCCAGCGCCAGCATATCCTCCTCACGCTGACGACGAATCATCACGCGAGAAGGCTTACCCTCAGCAGTGGCAATCACCGGCGGGCGAGTCAAGAAGTTATAGTTCGAGCCCAGCACATAGCAGTACGCGCCGGTCGCCGGAACCGCCAGAATATCGCCAGCCTGCAGGTCAGCAGGCAGGTAGCAGTAACGAACCACCACATCGCCAGACTCGCAGTGCTTACCCACCACGCGAGAGAGCACCTGCTCCCCCGCCGGGGCACGATTCGCCAGGGTCACCGAATAATCCGATTCGTACAGCACCGGGCGGGCGTTATCGCTCATACCGCCGTCTACCGAGACGTAACGGCGCACACGAATCTCGCCGTTCTCATCCTCAATGCTCACGTTCTTAATGGTGCCGACCGTGTACAGGGTTGCGCCCGAAGGACCAGAAATGGAACGGCCCGGCTCGAACGACATGTGCGGAATCGCCATGCCCAGGCGCTCACAGGTCGCCGCAACGGAAGCGGCAATCGACTCGGTCACCTCGGTAATGGAGCGGGGGTGATCCGCCTCGGTGTAGCCGATGCCGTAGCCACCACCCAGGTCCAGCTCCGGCAGGGTCACGCCCAGGTCACGGTTGAGGCGGTTCATGAACTCCAGGGCGGTAGTAGCCGCCTGCTCAAGCCCTCCGCCTCAAAAATCTGCGAACCAATATGGCAGTGAATACCGCGGAAATCCAGGGAATCGGTCGCGTTCAGAATCGCGGCAGCCAGAGCCGCGTAAGAATCGGTAGACTCAACACCCCAGTGCTCCAGCTCCTCCTCTTCCAAACCGGCGAGCGCGGCGGTGCCGGGCTGCAGGGACATGCCGAACTTCTGATCCTCGTGTGCGGTCGCAATGGACTCATGGGTCGAGGCATGCACACCGGGGGTGATGCGAATCAGCACCGGAACCGGGGCGTACGGCTCCTCGCCCTCAGCCACACGCTCGGCGGCAAGCTCGGCGTACACGCACTCAATGAGCTTGAGCTCATCCACCGAGTCAGCCACCACACGACCCAGGCCGTTACGGATCGCGCGGGCGATCTCAGCCTCCGACTTGTTGTTACCGTGCAGGGCGATGTTCGCACCGGGCACCTGTGCGCGCAGAGCCAACGCCAGCTCACCACCGGAGGCGGTATCCAGGCACAGCCCCCTCCTCGGTAGCCCAGCGCGCCACGGCAGTGGACAGGAAGGACTTACCGGCGTAGTAGACGCTCACCTTCGCGCCGTGCGCGGCGAAAGCCTGCTCAAAAGCGGTGCGGTAGGCGCGGGCGCGGGTACGGAAGGTCGTCTCGGAGAAGACGTACTGCGGGGTTTCGTGCTCATCAACCAGGTCGCTGACGGTCACGCCATCAATGCAGAGCTCGCCCTGCTCATTGCGGGTGAAGGAATCAGTCCAGATGGTGCGGGACAGCGCTTCGGGGTGCTCGGGGTAGGTGAGCCATTCGGGGGCGTAGAGGGCGCGGGCTTCGCTCATCGTGTCTCTTTCTTAGCTATCTTTGCCGGCATACGCTCAACCCCCTCCCCGGCAGTACCGGGTCGGGGGTTGAAACGAGAGTATTACATGCGCTCGGGTGCGCTCACACCCAGCAAGTTCAGGCCGTTAGCCAGCACCTGCTGTGCCGCGTTGTTCAGCAGCAGGCGGGTACGGTGCAGGTCGGTGACCTCTTCATCCGCCTTGGGGGCGACGCGGGAGACACCGTACCAGCTGTGGTACGCCGAAGCGAGCTGCTCCAGGTAGCGGTTCACGCGGTGCGGCTCGTAGAACTTCGCGGCATCACGCACAGCGGCGGGGAACTGGCCGAGTACAGCCAGCAGCTCACCGTCAGCAGCCGAGTCGAGCAGGGAGGTGTCCACGCCGTCCTCAACCTTCACGCCAGCCTCCGCGGCGTTACGTGCCACAGCGGCGGTACGTGCGTGAGCGTACTGCACGTAGTAGACCGGGTTCTCGTTGCTCTTGGAAGTCAGCAGGCCCAGGTCAATATCGATGGGGGTGTCCACCGAGTAGCGGGTCAGCTCGTAGCGAGCCGCGTCAACGCCAACAGCCTCGACCAGGTCCTCGAGGGTGACCACGGTGCCGGCACGCTTGGACATGCGGACGGGCTTGCCGTCCTTGACCAGGTTCACCAGCTGACCAATCATGACCTCAATCTGGTCGGGGCGGTAGCCAAGAATCTGGGCGATAGCCTTCAGACGGCCCACGTAGCCGTTGTGGTCAGCACCGAGCATGTAAATCGCCACGTCTGCGGGGTTCTCGGCGCGGGTCATCTTGTCCTGGTAGTAGGCGATATCGCCCGCCACGTAGGCGTGGTTACCGTCAGACTTGATGACCACGCGATCCTTGTCGTCGCCGTAGTCGGTGGTGCGCATCCACCATGCGCCGTCAGCCTCGAAGAGCTGACCGTTCTCGCGCATAGCGTCGAGCAGGGCGTCCACCTTGCCGCCTTCGAACACGGAGTTCTCGTGGAAGAACACGTCGAAGTGGGTGCCGAATGCCGCCAGGGACTCCTTGATCTGATTGAACATCAGGTGAGTACCGATTTCGCGGAAAATCTCTTCGGGGTTCTCAGCCTCAAGCGCGTCGGGGCGCTGAGCCAGGATCTGGTCCTTAATGTCCACAATGTACGCACCAGCGTAGCCGTCCTCGGGGGTCTCCTCACCGCGGGCAGCAGCAATCAGGGAGCGCACGAAACGGTCAATCTGGGTGCCGTGGTCGTTGAAGTAGTATTCACGCACCACGTTAGCGCCCTCAGCCTCAAGGACGCGGGCGAGCGCATCACCGACGGCAGCCCAGCGGGTGCCACCCAGGTGGATGGGGCCGGTGGGGTTCGCGGAGACGAACTCAAGGTTAATGGTCTTGCCGGCGAACTTGTCGCTGCGGCCGTATGCTTCGCCAGCCTCAACGATGGTGGCGGCAAGCTCACCAGCAGCTGCGGCGTCCAGGGTGATGTTCAGGAAGCCGGGACCAGCAATATCTACGGATGCGACACCGGGGATGGCACCAATCTTCTCTGCCAGAAGAGCTGCTGCCTCACGCGGGTTCTTGCCCACCTTCTTAGCGAGCTGCAGAGCGACGTTGGTTGCCCAGTCGCCGTGTTCGCGGGACTTGGGGCGCTCCACTCGGACGGCGGGCAGTTCAGCGCCCTCCACGAGGGTCAGCTGGCCGGAGGAAATGGTTTCTTCAAGGGCAAGCGCAATGGCTTCGGAGAGTTCTTCAGGAGTCATAACAAACTATTCTAGCAAGCCTTGGCAGGTGCCTGACCCTTTATCTAGTGCTTATCTGATACCATAGTGGGTTGCCTCTGTAGCTCAGCGGATTAGAGCACCAGTTTCCGGTACTGGGGGTCGAAGGTTCGAATCCTTTCAGGGGCACGATGTTCTTATTCGAGAGGGAACACGGGAGCCGATATCCGAGGCGCATAGTTCGGGTATCGGCTCCTTTTTATTTATCTGCCTATGCCGGGTGCAGCCCATGCCTGACAGCCCCCGCTTCAACCTCAGAGGGTGGACACTACCCGCCTGCCTGTTGTGGCAACGCTAACCGCCTTGAGAGAATGGGGAAACGCGCACACCGTTCACATCAGCACGGCCCAAGTCACGACAGCGGAGGTAACCCGATGACCACCATGCGCCAGATTCAGCTCACCGAATGGGGCGATGAAAGCGTTCTGCACGAAGCAAACGTGCCCATCCCCCTCGCCGGTGCGCGGTCACGTGCTCATCAAGACGGTTGCCGCCGGTGTCAACCCGATTGATGTGACCACTCGCAAGGGTCTGGGTCCCGCCGCCCAGCTGGCGGATCCCTCATACAAGCCCTTCGTGCCCGGCTGGGATGTTGCGGGCACCGTGGTTGCTACCGCCGGTGACTACACCGGTTTCAAGGTGGGCGACGGCGTATTTGGTCTTGTTTCTTTCCCCTTCCCCGCCGGTGCGTACGCCGAGTATGTTCTCGCCCCGGCGCATCAGCTGGTGAAGGTGCCCGCCGATGTTCCCTGCGCGCAATTGGGTGGCGCTCCCCCTGGCGGCGCTGACCGCATATCAGGCGCTCTTCGAAGTGGCGCGATTGAAGGAGGGCGAGCGCGTGCTCGTTCACGCCGGTGCCGGAGGCGTCGGTCACCTCGCCGTTCAGTTGGCGGCTCAGGCTGGCGCTCAGGTTTTTGCGACCGCCTCCGCGGCGAACCACGAGTTTGTGCGCTCGCTGGGTGCCCAGCCCATTGATTACCGCACCGAAGATTTCCGTGCCGTACTGGGTCAGACCATGGATGTGGTGCTCAATTCCACCGGTCAGCAGACCTTCCTCGACTCGCTGGAGGTGCTGGTTCCCGGCGGCCGTATTGTCACCCTGACCAGCCCCGACCCGCTGGATGTTGCGCGTGAGCGTGGCTTCGAGGCGCAGTGGCTGACGGTTCACCCGGACCATGTGCAGATGCAGGAGATTGCCCGCCTCATGTCCCTGGGCCTGTTGAAGGTGCACGTGGATCAGGTGCTTGATTTTTCGCAGGCTGCGCAAGCTCACGCCCTGGTGGCGGCGGGGCGCACCCGCGGCAAGATCGTACTGGTTCCCTAACGAGGTGCTGATTCATGCAGACTTCTGAGAGCGCGCCGAAGGTTGAGGGCGCACTGAACGCTGAGGGCGTGCCGACCATTGAGAGTACCGAGTACCGCTCCGGTTTTTACCGCGAGGCGGGCTTTTACGACGCCCACTCGCTACCCGATTACGGTGCGCAGTCGCCGGTAGCTCGCGAGGCGTTCGCCTACGATTTCTTCCCCGCGGCTGCTGGAGCTTCAACTGCTGAAACTTCAGCTACCGAGCCTTCTTCCCCCGCGCCGCTGCTGGTGTGGGTTCACGGTGGCGCCTGGCGCTTCGGCACCAACCAGGCCCTACGCGACACCATCCTGAGCACCCCCACCGGGGAACAGCCCAACACTCAGGCGCTCATGCGCGCCGCTTTTCAGCAGGCAGGCTGGGCGGTCGCGTCCATCAACTACCGGTATTCACATCAGGCGCTCTTCCCGGGCGCCCTGCACGATGTGAAGGAGGCGGTGCGTTTCTTCCGCGCCAACGCTCAAGAGTTCGGTATCGACCCGCAGCGCATTGCGGTAGCGGGCGGAAGCGCCGGCGGGCATCTGAGCATGTTGGTTGCGCATACGGGAGACTCCGCCGCCGGTAACTCTGTCCTTTGGGGACTCTGCGTTTGGGAATTCTGCATTTGAGGATTCTGCGCGCGCACCCGAGCACGACGAATACTTTGAAGGCAGGGCGGCGAGCGCCTACCCGTCCCACAGTTCGCAGGTGGCGGCGGCGGCTTCGTTTTACGGGGTCAGCGATTTGAGGACTATCTTCACCGATCGTCCCCTGGCCGGCTACGCTCTCAATCATCCCGAGGATGACGGCGCCGAATGGCGGCTGTTGGGAAGCACCTACCCGGTCCCCGCAGACGTGTCTACTATCGACGCTTCCAAGGGTGAGCGGGCGGTTCCGAGTGTCTGCATCGAGCGCGCCCAAAAAGAACTGGGAGCGTGCGCATCCTATTGATGCGGTACGCCCCCAGAAACGAGTGAATAAGGTCGAAAGTGCCTCTGCACAGGGTGCGAGCGGCGGTGCCACTGCCCTGATGCTCGTGCACGGTATTAGTGATTCGTGTGTGCCGTACCAGCAATCGGTGCGGGTGTATCAGGCGCTGCGCACGCGGCAGGTGCCTACCGATTTGGTGCTGGTTCCGGATGCCGAACACGGGGATTCGCGCTGTTTTAGCCCCGATATTGTTCAGCAGATGCTGCGGTTCTTCAACCGTACTGTTTAGTTCAACCGCGCTGTTCAGTTCAACCGTAGTGTCTGAACCATACTGTCTGATTCAGAGTGATTGACCGGACAGTAATTGACCAGATACAGGTTTAGCGAACGCGGCGGTTCACGTATTCGTGCTCAAGGCGGTAACGCTCGAGGTCATCAAAAGCAACGCGACGGTGCGTGTTAATGCGCTCGAACGGAATATCTCCGCGCTCCAGCAGGCGAACAACGGTCGGGCGGGATACGCCCAGGTAGTCTGCCGCCTCCTGCGTGGTCATGAGGCGGTCCTGGCGAACCACGCAGACATCCTTGCGGTCGGCGAATGCGCGCGCTACGGAGGTGAGGGGTCCGTACATTTCGGGGGGAAATCTGTACGCGCTCGCCGTCGCCGGTGACCAGGTAGAGGGTTTCTTCGGCGCTGAGGCGGTCGAAGTGGGTGCGCAGACTCGCGTGAACGAGGGCTTGGAAGAGCTCTTCGCAGCGGTGGTGAATTTCTTCGTACTGTCCGTCTTCGCAGCAATCCAACACTGCAACACGTGTTGCCGGGTACGTCTTTGGTGATGGCATAGTCACTCCTTCGTTACTGTGTTATTCACCACTGTAGCAGTTGAACGAAACTATCGAAAGAAAGTTAAGAAGCGCAGTTAATTCGCATCTACGGTGCATAAAATTCAAATGAATAATTATTAACTCTTTAGATAGCATTTGATGTCGTTTATTGTATCTTAACTGCTCGTTCAGGGTCAGTATTCCACCACCGCCCACCCCGGGGTTCCCGCGAACAAACCCAAATATGACAAACAAAGCACACCCCAAGCCCACCGCGGGCAAGGCGAGTACACTGGATAGGATATGTCTGAGCAGAAATCCACGAAGAAACACGCAGATACTTCTAAGGCCCCCCGCACCGCCCCCACCATGGCGAGCATGGCCGCCGCAATACACGCGGCAAAGGTACGATCCTCCGAAAAAACCGCTGAAAAAGCCGCTGGCAAAACCGCAGATAAAACTACTGAGAACAACGCGGTAAAAAACGGCGCCCCGAAGAAGGGTGCACAGAAGAACAGCGCCCAGAAGAATAACGCAGACCGCAAGAACTCCTCCCGCGGCACCTCCGAACGCAACTCCAACGCCTCCCGCTCCAACCGACGCGCAGGCGCCAACAACCGCACCCGCAAGCAGAGCAACCAGCAGAACCGCCCGGTACCGCGCCGCTACGAGCCGCTCATTCCCGAGATCATCACCTACCCCGAAGAGCTGCCCGTCAGCGAACGCCGCGAAGATATCATGAACGCGATCCGCGACAACCAGGTCGTCATCATCGCGGGTGAAACTGGCTCCGGTAAAACCACCCAGATCCCCAAAATGTGCCTCGACCTGGGCCTGGGAGAGAAGGGCCTCATCGGCCACACCCAGCCGCGCCGCCTCGCCGCACGCTCCGTCGCCGAACGCATCGCCGAAGAACTTGGTCAGAAAATCGGTGAAACCGTCGGCTACCAGGTGCGATTCACCTCCGAAGTCGGCGAACACAGCGCTATCAAGCTCATGACCGACGGCATTCTGCTCGCCGAAATCCAGAACGACAAGCTGCTGCGCCGCTACTCCACCCTCATCATTGACGAAGCGCACGAACGCAGCCTGAACATTGACTTCATCCTCGGCTACCTCAAGCGCATCCTGCCGCAGCGCCCGGACCTGAAGGTCATCATCACCTCCGCGACCATCGACCCGGAGCGTTTCGCGCGCCACTTCTCCCCCAGCTACGTGCCGGGCAAGGGCATCGTCGACGAAAACCTCAGCGCCGAAGAACGCGAAATCGCCGAAGCAATCCTGCCCGACGACGCGCCGCCCATCATTGAGGTGTCCGGCCGAACCTACCCCGTGGAAATCCGCTACCGCCCGCTCGACGAGGAAGACTACCTCAGCGACGACGAAATCGAAGACGACCACGACCCCACCGACGGCATCCTCGACGCCATCAAGGAACTCTCCAAGGAAGCGCCCGGCGACATCCTCATCTTCTTCTCCGGCGAACGCGAAATCCGCGACGCCAAGGACGCCATCGAGGCAATGGTTCTCAAGTCGCCGCGCCTGAACTACGAAGTGCTGCCCCTGTACGCGCGCCTCTCGCTCGCCGAACAGCACCGCGTGTTCTCCCCCGGATCCCGCCCGCGCATCGTGCTCGCCACGAACGTTGCCGAAACCTCGCTGACCGTGCCCGGCATCAAGTACGTCATCGACACCGGCACCGCACGCATCTCCCGCTACTCGGCACGCACCAAGGTTCAGCGTCTGCCCATCGAACGCATCTCGCAGGCAAGCGCCAACCAGCGCTCCGGTCGATGCGGCCGCGTCAGCGACGGCATCGCAATCCGCCTCTACTCCGAGGAAGACTTCAACTCGCGCCCCGAGTTCACCGACCCCGAAATTCTGCGCACCAACCTCGCAGCCGTCATCCTGCAGATGATCGCAATCGGCGTGGTCCGCGAGCCCGGCGACATCTCCCGCTTCCCGTTCGTACAGCCGCCAGCATCCCGCGCCATCAACGACGGCGTGAATCTGCTCCGCGAACTCGGCGCGCTCACCGAACGCCCCCGCGGCCCCCGCAAGGGCCGCGGCAATAGCGCAACCCTCACCGCCATCGGCCGAGCCATGGCGGCATTCCCCGTGGACCCGCGCCTCGCCCGCATGATCATTGAAGGCGGCCGCCGCAACTGCGCCAAGGAAATGATGGTACTCGCCGCCGCCCTGACCATCCAGGACCCTCGCGAACGCCCCGCCGACGTGCGCGCAGAAGCCGACGCGATGCACGCCCGCTTCGTCGACGACACCTCCGACTTCTCCTCCTTCCTGCTGCTCTGGGACTACATCAACGAGCAGCAGGCGGCGCTGTCCTCCTCGCAGCTGCGCAAAATGTGCCACCGCGAGTTCATCAACTACCTGCGCATCCGCGAATGGCAGGACCTCTTCGCCCAGCTACGCGAAATGGGACGCACCGCCAACATTCACGCCAGCGGCGGCAGGGACATCAACGCCTCCGCCCACGAGGTAGACATCCACAAGAGCCTGCTCTCCGGCCTGCTCTCGCACGTAGGCGTCAAGGAAGAACGCGAAAAGGACTCCAAGGGACGCAACCGCGGCCCCCGCGAATACCTCGGCGCACGCGGCACCAAGTTCGCGATCTTCCCCGGCTCCGGCCTGTTCAAAAAGAGCCCCGACTGGGTGCTCTCCGCCGAACTCGTCGAAACCTCCCGCCTGTGGGCGCGCACCAACGCCTCCATCGACCCGCAGTGGATCGAAGAAATCGGCAAGCACCTCATCAGCGTGCAATACTCCGAACCGCACTGGTCCCTCAGCTCCGGCGCGGCAGTCGCCTACGCCAAGGGCACCCTCTTCGGCCTGACCATCTACGCCGACCGCCCCGTACAGTACGCCCGCGTAGACGCCGCCGCAGCCCGCGAACTGTTCATCCAGTCCGCCCTCGTCGAAGGCCAATGGCACACCCAGCACAAGTTCTACCTGCGCAACCAGCGCGCCCTCGCCGAAGTCGAAGAACTCGAAGCACGCCTGCGCCGCCGCGACCTGCGCGTAGACGACTCCGTGCTCTTCGCTTTCTACGACGCACGCATCCCCGCCCACGTCACCGACGTGCGCGCCTTCGACAAGTGGTGGAAGCAGGCACGTCTCGAAGACGACAACTACCTGGACTTCAACCCCGAAAAGCTCATCAACGAGGAAGCCGCCGACTACGACGACTCCCAGTTCCCCCGCCAGTGGGTGCAGCGCACCGACAGCGGCGAACTGACCCTCGACCTGCGCTACGAATACGCCCCCACCGCAGGCATCGGAGGCGCCCGCACCGACGCCGCCAAGCGCGACGGCGTAGCAGTCCAGGTCCCCATCCTGTTCCTCAACCAGCTGAGCCCCGAACCGTTCCGCTGGCAAATCCCCGGCCTGCGCCACGAACTCGTCACCGCACTCATCAAATCGCTCCCCAAGGCGATTCGACGCAACTTCGTGCCCGCACCCGACGTAGCACGCGCCGCCTGCGCCGCCCTGGAAGAGGACTACTCCCCCGCAACCGACGAGTTGCTCCCCTCCCTCGCGCTCGTGCTGCGTCGCCTGCGCGGCGTCGTTGTCGAGCCCGAAGCCTTCAACTGGGACGCCGTGCCCGAACACCTGAAAATGGGATTCCAGGTGCGCAACGCACGCAACAAAATCCTCGGCGAAGGCAAAGACCTGCGCGCCCTGCAACAGCAGCTCCACAAGGAAATCCGCAGCGCCCTCGCCGACTCGCTCGGCGCATCCGACGACACCATGGCAAAAATGGTGGCGCTCGCCCAGGGCGGCTCGGGCAACTCGGGTAGCTCTGCGGCTTCTACCAAGAATGGCGCGAAAAACGCACAGGGCGGCACCGCACAGACGGCACAGCCGACCGACGCACACGGCTCGCAGGTACGCGAAATCAGCGGCCTCACCGAATTCCCCGCCGACCTCTTCCCCAACGGAGAAATCCCCCGCAAGGTACAGCGCATCATCGCCACCCAAGCGGTCAACGGCTACCCCGCCCTCGTAGACGAAGAAACCAGCGTAGGCCTGCGCATCTTCCCCACCGAAGCCGAACAGCTCCACGCCCAGCGCCACGGCATCATCCGCCTGCTCCAACTGCAGGTGCCCTCACCCGTACGCTACGTGAGCGAACACCTCTCCCACAAGGAGAAAATCGTCTTCACGCAGAACCCCCACGGCTCCATCGACGAACTCATCCGCGACTGCACCGTCGCGGCACTCGACCACCTCGTGCCGCACACCCCCATCTTCACGCACACCGAATACAGCGAACTCTACGAGCACGTGCGTGCCGAACTCATCGAGACGGTCTTCGACGTCACCAAGCTCGTCGCCGAAATCCTCTCCGAAGCCACCGCGCTGAAGAAGGCCATCAAGAAGGCAACCTCGCTGACGACCATGCACGCCGTCTCCGACGTGAAGGCACAGATGGAGAACCTCGTCTACCCCGGATTCGTCGCGAAAACCGGCTACGACCAGCTGGTTCACATCCCGCGCTACCTCAAGGCCGCCCAGGTGCGCCTGACGAAGCTCGGCCCGAACCTGCACCGCGACAACCAGCTCATGCTCACCGTGCAGGATCTGGAAGACTCCTACGATAACGCGGTCAAGTCGCTACCGGCAGGCACCATCGTGCCGGATGCGCTCCGCCGCGTGAACTGGATGATTGAGGAGCTGCGCGTCAGCTTCTTCGCCCAGGAACTTGGTACCGCCTACACGGTGTCTGAGAAGCGCATTGCGAAGGCTCAGCGTGAGGCGCTGGACGCTATCAAGCGCTAATTCCGGGAATACAGTTAGTTGCGGACGGCGGTACTCGTCCTCGCTCCTACAGGGGCACCCGCCCTCGCAGAGCTCGGGCACCCTGATGTCGCTACGGACGACACCGCCTGTCCGCGGTAGGTTCCCGCCTCAGCTTGCGCTGTGAACAGCAAAGAGCCCCCACACAATCTCCTCGTGAGGGGGCTCTTTGCTTGCGTTACAGGTGCAGCCGTGTTTTCCGGAAGCGCCCTCAGGGTGTCAGCCCGGACGCTCTCCGCAGCGAAGCAAGGAGGGGCGGAGCGTCCGGGTGACGGGTGCCCCTGCGTAGGCGCGGAGGAAACATGCGGCGCACCTACACCTGAGTAGGAACGAGGAGGATCACCGCCCCTCAAGCAGCCCAAGCCGCTTGAGGAAATATGCGGCGCACCGCCCCTCAAACACCTCTAGGTCGGGGTTGTTAGGGTGCCGCCTCGCAGAAGGTCACCGTCACCGAACCGTTACCGCGCTCGCGCATCCACTGCGGCGCATTCTCAGCCGAAACAATCGCACCCTCGCTCACCGACGGTGCAATGTACGAGCCGCCCGCGCCACCTGCGCCGCCCTGCATCGTGTAGCCGATGCCCTGACGCACGCCGGTCGGGCTGTTCAGCCACTTCTGGGTCAGCACAATCGAGGAGACGGACTGCGCCGCACCGGAACCGCCGCCGCCGTAGCCTGCGCCGCCACCGCCGGACACCACGGACTGGTAGCCGTTGAAGTTCTGCGCGTACGCGCCCTCGTCGTTGTAGACGTCCAGGTCCCAGCTGCGGTCCTCGTAGGTGCCCTTCTCGTGCACGCTGGCGGGGTTCTCATCCAGCTGGTAGGAGTACGCGCCCGCACCGTCGCCGCCGTTGCCCGCGAAGCCACTCGTGCCCGCGTTACCGGCAACAAACTGGCTGAACAGCACCTGGTTGTTGGTGCTTTCGAAGCCGATGATGGGGCCGCTGACCGGCAGGGTGCCTGCCGCGCCGCCTGCACCGCCTACGCCCGCTGCGCCGCCGAAACCGGAGTTGTAGCTCAGGACCTTGGTGCGTTCAGCCTTGTAGATTTCGTAGCCGGGGGTGCCGTTGGAGCCCGCCGCTGCGGAGGCGCTACCCGCCGCATCGAACTGCGGGGATGCATCCGATCCGAGGGGCGCCACACCGGCGTCGATCTGGCCGTCAAGGTTGGAGTACCAGGGGTCTGCGTAGGACACGCCGGAGCTGGTCATGCCCGCGCCGCCACCACCGCCTGCAACCGCCACCACGGTGCCGTCGATGAGCAGCGCGGAGCCGCCGCCGCCGGATGCAGCGTACACCTGGGTCTTGGAGTTAGCCGGGTCCGCGTACTTGGCGTCAACCTGTGCGGTGATGTTGCCGGGGATGGTGTAGGCGGGTACGGAGCCGCCGTTGCCGTAGCCTTCACCACCGGCGGTGGGGGTAAGGGAGCCGTCACCGATACCGCCTGCTGCGGCGATGATCTGCACGGTGGAGCCGGGGGTGACGGGGATGATGCCGCTAACCTTCGCGCCGGAACCGGCGGGGGTCATGCGGTTGTTGGCGCCGCCTGCGCCGCCAACCAGCTCGAAGCGGAGCTTGTAAACGTTCTTGGGCACGGCGAAGCTCTGCACGGTCTTGGTGCCTTCGTCGGTGCCGGAGATGCTGTAGGCAGGGTTGGCAGCCAGGATGCAGTCGTTAGTGGCCGCAACGGACGCTGCGTAGGAGGGGATGGTTGCGGAGGCTGCGACGACGGGTGCCGCCCAGGCTACGCCCGCGACGAGCTTGCGGCGGGTCAGGGAAGTAGACATGGTATGCCCTTGTATTCGGTTGGGGTGATGTGTGTCGCGGATGCGGGAGCCTGTAGGTCTGCGCCCGGACGCTGAGGAAAAGCATACCTTGAACCTCAGCTTTAACATAAATCCCTGGTTAGCGCACGGCCTGGGAGCTTTTGGACGCCTCGCACCGCTCCCTTCCTGTGCGCCTTGTATCGCGTATCAGATTCCGCAACAGATAGAGCAATGAGCCCTACCCAAGATTTGCACGGGTAGGGCTCATTAGGAGTTATCAGGCAGAACCTGACGCGGATTTTCTATCATGGATTGCGTATTTATTGGGTAATCATTTTTGAGCCTTTGGCTCGGTTGCAACGCCAGCAGAGGGTCTGCAGATTATCGGGTTCGCTGAGACCGCCTCTGGATATTGGGATAATGTGGTCAATTTCTAGAAGCAGATTTGGTTCTTGCATGATTGATAAGCCACAGCCCGGACTCTGGCAGGTGTAATGGTCACGTGCTTTCACCCATTCGCGCAATTTTGCGGTCATCAGCGCACGTTGACCTGCTGCTGACTCTCTACGTTGGATTTCTCTCGCAATCGTCTCAGAAAGAGCTTCAAGCGTCGGTATATTGAGAGTAATCGTGACAGTTCGTTCTTTGTTACCTGCCGCAGAGACATACTCAAATTTATAGGTGGGGTACGGGACGACTATTGGTGATTGATAAACCTTAACCCGATCCCAAAATTCACGCATATAGTGCTTGATGATGAACTTGGGCGGATTGATTCGAGTCAGAATGTGATTCTCACGTCGGTGAAGGTTTTCAATAGCAGCTTCCAGACGCGCTATATCCATAGATATTTGCTGAACCTCTTTTAGAGTTTCCGCGTCAGGATAAATGTGAAAATACTTCATCAAGTAATGAATCGGGTCTCGTTCGGCATTACTCACGACTTGCAGCGAGGCATTATGCACATTGGGGTGGTAGGTCGGCTCGTGTTGAGCACCTTTATAGTTCTGATGCTCAATTTTCTGCACGGAGGCTAAGTGGGCATACCTGCCTGTGGTCGAGGACCCCAAGTCAAACAGGCCTCTAGAGTAAATCTCATTAACGTAGCCTGCTACTTCATTGTGTTCTGCAATATGCGAAGCAATTTGGCTACGAATCTTCTGAAATTCTTCTGAGCCAAAATATATTTCCTTGCGCATGAGGCGAATAAATCGTATTACGCCCCAGATAAATCCCACGAAGAGAATAAGCGGGAACAGGAAAATAATTGCCGCTAGGGCGAATAAGACGAGTAGGGTAACGAGGAGGCATCCGATTCCTGTGCCCAGGGATTGACCTCGAGAATAATAGTAACGATAACGGGAGACCTTCACTGGTGTTCCTTTGCGATATGGCGGTGTATCTGTGAGTGTAGATTTCCTCCATTAGGGTATCGGAGGTAGATGCGGTGCGCAAAGCATTTGGTCATGTCGGAGACGTGTAGGCTTCCGCGCCATTCCCTTCCTTCGCTCCTGCAGGGGCACCCGCCGCACCCGGACGCTCCGCTCTTCCTTGCTTCGCTGCGGAGAGCGCCCGGGCGGGCACCCTGATGTCGCTTCCGGAAGGTGCGGCGCTGAGGCACAATTTCAGCTCACCTGTCCAGCGGAGCCAGCAAAAGGCTGAGAAGGCGACGGCCCCCTTCCCTTCCAGTTCGTTATGCCGGTATCGCGCGCACAAACCCCCCACTTACTGAACCGGGGGTGAGTGTTTTACCTACGAGGCGGAGGGACGGTGTCCTCCGTCGTGACATCAGGGTGCCCGAAGCGAAGCGAGGGCGGGTTCCCTGTAGGAACAAGGAGGACACCACCCCTCCTACGCCCAAACCAAAAAGTTAAACACAAAAACCCCTTAGCCGTAAAGCTAAGGGGTTTTCCTTTGTGCGCGATACTGGGATCGAACCAGTGACCTCTTCCGTGTCAGGGAAGCGCGCTACCGCTGCGCCAATCGCGCTCACAAAACAGTTGTTTTGTTGCGAGGTGAGGACGGGATTCGAACCCGCGTACACGGCTTTGCAGGCCGCTGCCTAACCACTCGACCACCTCACCGCATACGCTCCACGAGGGAACGCGTTCGAACTCTTGGAGTCCTTACGAGCGGTTGACGAGACTTGAACTCGCGACATCCACCTTGGCAAGGTGGTGCTCTACCAACTGAGCTACAACCGCATATCAGCGTATTCAATTTGAATCATTCCAAGGAGTTTTTTCGCTCCGTCGTGCTGACAGGTAAATACTATACGGGGTTTTTGAGTGTTTGCCAAATCCTTTGCGGATTACCCTGTGTTCCGCGTGTTTCCGGGGCAGAACGGGGTGTTTTGCTTCGTTTTTGGGGTGTGCGAGCAAAATTTATTTTCATGGTGCCGGTCACATTTTCGGGGTTTTGGGGTGGTTACTGGTCCCGCGAGGGTAGCGGCGGGCGCACGATGTCTGCTGAGGCGTCCACAAAATTTTTCACAAGAGAATCTAAAGCGAACGAAAAGGAGGGGTGGGGAACCTGGTTCCCTGCCCCTCCCCTATGAAATCCGCACCGGAAATCTACACCGGAAATCTACACCGGAAATCTGCACCGGAAATCTGCACCGGAAATCTGCACCGATAAAAACGCAAGACTGGTTTTTCTCCAGACCAGTTTTTCTGGAGTCTCGTTTTTCTGGAGTCTCTAGAGCTCTTCGAAGAAGAGGCGTTCGTAGACCTTGCGGGCGTTGCGGGTTTGGCGCAGGTAGTCCTCTTCGAGGGCGCGTGCGCTGCCGGCGGGGTATCCGCACCAGCGGGCGATTGCTTCCAAGTCGGCGCGTCCCGAGGGTAGGGTGTCGGATTGGCGCACGCCGCGCAGTACGTTGCCGCCGCGAATCTTCGTGGCGAGTAGCCAGGCGCCGCTGAGGATTTCAGCGTCCGCGGCCTCGACCAGCCCCGCCTCAACCGCGGCGTTCAGCGCCTTCAGGGTGGAGGTGGTGCGCAGCCCCGGCACGGCGTGCGCGTGGCGCAGCTGTACGAGCTGGACGAGCCATTCCACGTCGGAGAGGCCGCCGCGGCCGAGCTTGAGCTGGCGGGTGCGGTCGGCGCCGTGCGGCATGCGTTCGTTTTCAACGCGCGCTTTCATGCGGCGAATCTGCTGCACCTGTTCGGGCGCGAAATTTGCCGGGTAGCGGTACGGGTCGATGAGCTCCACGAAAGCCTCGCCGAGCGCCTCGTCGCCGGCGATGGGGCGGGCACGGGTGAGCGCCTGGAATTCCCAGGTTTCCGCCCAGCGTTCGTAGTAGGAGCGGTAGGAGTCCAGCGAGCGCACGATAGCGCCCTGCTTGCCTTCGGGGCGCAGGTCGGCGTCCACTTCGAGGGGCCGTTCGGCGCGAATGGCGGGCTTGACGGGCTGCTTGAGGAGCGTCAGGGTGCGGTTGACGATGCGTGCCGCCTGTTCCTGTGCGGCGTCTTCGTCGGCCCCGTCGAGGGGTTCGTGGACGAACATGACGTCCGCGTCGGAGCCGAAGCCGTTCTCGGCGCCGCCGAGGCGGCCCATGCCGATGACGGCGATGCGGGTGAGCAGCTTCTCCCCCGCTACCGCCTCAGCTTCGGTGGGTTCGGTGTCTTCCGGTGCCGCTTGGAGTTCACGCAGGGCAATCTGCAGCGCCGCACCGATCGTGCACTCATCAATGGCGGCAAGACCGGCGCAGGTGTCCTCAATGTCGACGATGCCCAGGGTCCAGCCCATGGCGGTGCGCAGGGTTTCGCGGCGGCGCAGGTAGCGCACGGCGCGCATCGCCTCGGCGGCGTCCGCGTGGCGTGCCAGCAGGGAGGAAATCTCGGAGGCGAGCGCTTCCTCCCCCAGCGGTTTGAGGTCGGCGACCTTGTCCAGCCAGGCGATGGAGGCGGAGGCATCCTCGAGTAGGTCGGTCATGGGGCGCGAGCTGGAGAGTAGCTGGCTGAGGCGTTCGGCGGCTGCGGGTGAGTCGCGGAGCATGCGCAGGTACCAGCTGGTGCTGCCGAGCGATTCGGAGACGATGCGGAATCCAAGCAGGCCGGCGTCTGCGTCCACGCCGCGGGCGAACCAGCCCAGCAGCACGGGCATGAGGTGCCGCTGAATGTCTGCACTGCGGGAAAGTCCCGTGGTGAGTGCCTTGATGTGGCGCATGGCGCCGCGCGGGTCGCGGTAGCCGAGGGCTGCGAGGCGGTCCTGTGCCGCCTGTTCACTGAGCACCACTTCGTCGCGGCTGAGCGTGGAGACGGCGGCGAGTAGCGGGCGGAAGAAGATTCGCTCGTGCAGTGAACGGACGTTCCGTTTAATTTTCTGCCATGCCTTGAGCATCTGCTCGGCGGAGAGCGTGCCGTTGCGTTCCGGGGAGAGGATCGAGCGGGCGAGGGCGCGTTGTTCGGCGTCCTTTTCGGGCATCAGGTGGGTGCGGCGCAACTGCTGCAGCTGGATACGGTGCTCGAGCACGCGCAGCTTCTTGTAGTCGCGGCTGAACGCTTCGGCGTCGGTGCGGCTAATGTAGCTGACAGCAGTCAGCGCCGCCAGGGAATCCACGGTGGACTTGGTGCGCACGGCGGGGTCGGTTCGACCGTGCACGAGTTGCAGTAGCTGCACGGTGAACTCGATATCGCGCAGACCGCCCGGGCCCAGCTTAATCTGGCGGTCTACCTGGTGCGGGGGAATATTGTCGGTCACGCGGGCGCGCATCCCCTGCACGGATTCTACGAAGGATTCACGGCTGGCGGACTCCCACACGAAGGGGTCGATTGCGCGGGCGTAGCGGGCGCCCAGCTGCGCCGAACCGGCGATGGGGCGCGCCTTGAGCAGCGCCTGGAACTCCCAGTTTTCGGCCCAGCGCTTGTAGTACTGGACGTAGGATTCGACGGTGCGAACCAGCGGGCCGTCCTTGCCCTCGGGGCGCAGGTTCGCATCGACTTCCCAGAGGGCGGGCTCGGGTGCAGGGCCCATGATGGCGCGGGTGAGGGCGTGCACGAGTTCCGTGCCGATGGTGGAACATTCGTTCTCGGTGAGCTTGAGCGGGGCGCTCTCCCCCTCTGCCCCGGCGTTGGGCGTGGCGGCGGGTTCCACGGGCGCAACCACGTACACCACGTCAACGTCAGAGATGTAGTTCAGCTCGCGGGCACCGCACTTACCCATGCCGATAATCGCCAAGTCCAGGGCGTCTACGGCTTCGCCTCGGCGAGGAGCCGCCAGGCCGGGGCCCAGCCCCTCCGCCACTTCGGTGCGTGCAATAGCGAGCGCACCCTCCAGCGCGGCGGCAGCCAAATCAGCGAGGTGACGACCGATGGTGGGCATCATTTCGACCGGGTCTTCACAGCACACGTCGAGCAGGGCAATGCGTGCCAGGGCGGCGCGGTAAGCAACGCGCAGGGTCACGTAGCCGTCTTTGCCGGTCTGCTCGACGGCAGCGCGCGGACGCTCCGCACGGGGGTCGGCGCCGAGGGCGGTGAGGATATCGCGTCGGTAGGGGGTGTCCAGCGGTGCGATGGGGGTGAGGAATTCCCCGTCGGTTTCCGGCAGGATCGACGCCGGGTGCTGGGAGCGAATCAGCGCGCTCTCAGCCGGGTACACCTGCGTGTCGAAGAGCGGGTCAATGTGCTCGGGGCGGCGGTAGAGAAAATCGCCAATCGCCTGGGATGCGCCGAGCAGGCGGTACATGCCGAATTCTTCTTTGCCGCGGTTGGCGCGCTCGGCGACCGCCGGGTGCTTCTCGATGAGGCGCACGAGGGCTGGCAGGGCAATATCCGGTGAGGGTGCGTGGCACAGCCCGGCAAAGAGCGCATCCTGCGAGACATGCTTCAGCTCGGGTGCGTTGAGCCAGCGTTCTGCCTTGGACGGGTCGTGGAAGCCGGTGGCAATCATGCGGGTGTGCAAGCGTAGCTGGGCTTTGCGTTCGGCTTCGGCACGCTGCTCGTCATCGAGCGCGTCGGGGGCGATATCGGTGAGCGGTTTGGGTTCTTTGGCGGGGTCGATAATACGGATGAGCCCGGTGGCCGGGTAGTGGGAGCTGTCAGTCATAGCGTGAGAACCGTGGGTAGAGATCGATGGGTAGAGAGTAGATCCGGGGTGGAGAGTAAAAATTCGGCGGGTAAAAATCGGCGGCTAAAAAGCGGTGAACGGTGTAGCAGATAGGTGCAATTGATAGACCTGTGGGCGGTACCCGCCGGCGTGTTACCGGTAGCGGGTACCGCCCTGAAGCTGTCAGCGTTCACTCACCGCCAGAGGAGGTGAGAAGAGCCAGCCGTTAGAGGATTCCGAGGTTGTTCTTGAGCTCGTAGGGGGTCACCTGAGCCTGGTATTGGTCCCAGTCGGCGCGCTTATTGCGCAGGAACTGCTCGAAGACCTGCTCACCCAGAACCTCCGCCATGAACTCGGATTCTTCGGTGAGGTTAATGGCTTCACGCAGGGATGCGGGCAAGCGGGTTGTAGCCCATGGCGCGGCGTTCGGCGTTGGTCATGGCGGCGAGGTCTTCGGTCACGGCGGGCATGAGCGGGTACTCGTTTTCGATGCCCTTCAGGCCTGCGGCGAGAATCACCGCGTAGGCGAGGTACGGGTTCGATGCCGAGTCCAGACCGCGGTACTCGATGCGTGCGGACTGCATCTTGTTCGGCTTGTACAGGGGCACGCGCACGAGGGCGGAGCGGTTGTTGTGGCCCCAGGAGACGTAGGAGGGTGCCTCGCCGCCGCCCCAGAGGCGCTTGTAGGAGTTGATGAACTGGTTGGTGACCGCGGTGAATTCGGGGGCGTGCTTGAGCACACCGGCGATGAAGTGGCGTGCGGTCTTGGACAGCTGGTATTCGGCACCGGCTTCGAAGAATGCGTTGGTGTCGCCTTCGAAGAGGGAGAAGTGGGTGTGCATGCCGCTACCGGCGTACTTGGTGAAGGGCTTGGGCATGAAGGTTGCGTACATGCCGAGCGAGTAGGCGACTTCCTTGATGACGGTGCGGAAGGTCATGACGTTGTCGGCGGTCTGCAGGGCGTCGGCGTGCCGCAGGTCGATTTCGTTCTGACCGGGGCCGGTTTCGTGGTGGCTGAATTCGACGGAGATGCCTACTTCTTCGAGCATGGTCACTGCCTTGCGGCGGAAGTCCTGCACGATGCCGCCGGGGGTGTGGTCGAAGTAGGATTCGTGGTCCACGGGCACGGGGAATCCGTCAGCACCGAGCTTGGAGGATTCGAGCAGGTAGAACTCAATTTCGGGCGAGGTGTAGCAGGTGAAGCCCATCTCGGCCGCCTTGTTGAGCACGCGCTTGAGCACGCCGCGGGTGTCGGAGGCGCTGATCTCGCCGTCGGGGGTGAGCACGTCACAGAACATGCGGGAGGTGTAGTCTTCCTCACCGCGCCAGGGCAGGATCTGGAAGGTGGAGGGGTCCGGCTGCAGCAGCATGTCGGATTCGTAGATGCGGGAGAAACCCTCAATCGAGGAGCCGTCAAAGCCCAAGCCCTCATCGAAGGCGCTTTCTACCTCAGCCGGTGCGAGCGCAACGGATTTGAGGGTGCCGACCACGTCGGTGAACCAGAGGCGGATGAAGCGGATGTCGCGCTCTTCGATGGTGCGCAGTACGAATTCCTGTTGACGGTCCATGAGTTGCCCTCTCGGTGCGGGCGCGCATCCGCGTGGTACCCGTCTGCGGGCGGCGGAGGCGCGCTAAATTTGCTGCCGAGGTGCGGAAGTAAGGCGCGAAAGGCCCTGCAGAGCCCATGGGATCCCTTGGGATTCCAGAGGGGGTTGCGGCGGGCGGCGTGCCAGCGGTGCTGGCGCCTCCTTGCCCCGGCGTGTGTCCTGTTGTTATCTAGCCTATCGGGTTCTGCTGTGCGGCGGGCGGGTGAGAGGTTTCGTTTGTGTAAATTCTCGCTGGTGTGCCGCGGTAGCTCAGATTCTGAGCGGTGCCTTTTCTGTGGGAGGTGGCCGCTCCCCCGCTTTCGCTGCAGTCGGGTGGTTAATCCCTACCTGCGCTTCCCGACCTGTACCTCCTTACCTGCACTTCCCTATCTGTGCCCAGATAGTCGGCATATGACGGTTCGCGGGGCGTGTTCGAGGTCGCCTTGCGATAATGGGGGCATGCTACATTCCATTCTTCTCTCGACTGTGCAGTTTCCGCTGGCGCAGCTTCCGTTGGCGACCAGCATTGTTGCCGCTGATCCCACCGGTTTAGAGTGGCTGCTGCTTATTGCGGCGCCGGTTGTTTTCTGTATTGTCTACCTGGCGTGCATTATGGCGATTGCGGCGTTTGGTCCGCTGGTCATGAGGAACAACAAGTCGGGCGGCGCGACCTACCTGCTGGACCGCCCCTCCCGCGTGGCGTTTAGGACTCGCACCGTGGCGCTTTTTGCTGTGGTGGGTGCGTTTGTGGAGCTTCTTTGGCTCGGTTATACGGGTCGCGTGGGGTCGATGGCGGTCATTCCGATTCTGCTCTTCACCTGGTCGTGGAAGTTCGCGTTCTTCTTCCTGCCGCTGCAGCTGATTCGTGCCTGGTATGTGCACGCAACGCGGGGCAAGTATGATTCTCTCTCCGCAGAAGGTGCTCAGCGCCGTGAGAAGCTGAACCGTAAGAGCGCCTACGAGGTGTCGAAGATGATGCAGCGTAACCCGCAGCAGTTCGCGATGAGCAAGGAGCTGCATACGCTGGCGCGCGGTCAGAAGATTGCGGGCGTGCGTCCGTTCCAGAACCTTGACGAGGCGGGCAAGAAGCGCCGCACGAACTACACGGTGGAGCTGGCTGTGGCGCTCATGCAGGCGCGTGCCATGAATCCGGCAAGCTTCCTTCGGAGGCGTTCGGTGAGGGCATCCTGGGTATGGGTGTTGGCATGACGTCTGATCGGGCGGTGGAGCAGACCTGGTTGACTCTGTGCACGGAGCGTGTCAACGCGCCGGATGCGCCGAACTACCCGGATTCGCTGTACCCGGTGGCGGCTCGTTTTTCGCTGTTTACCACGATGTCGCTGTTGCAGCCGGTGATGGGTCGCCCCTATTCGCCGTTTACCGCACCGGATGCGCGCCGTTTCGTGCCGCGTGATTTCTCGGCAGATACCGTGCTGTTGAAGACTGAGGAGCTGGGGAAGAAGGCTCTGGCGCAGAGCGCGATTTTCCGTCAGCTTCATGAGCGTCTTCTGCCCTTGCATCAGCAGCAGCCTCAGCTGGTGGACGGCCGCGCCCTGGCGTATTGCGGTGCCCTGCTGGTAAGCGTGGCGAAGGCGGAGGCGGAGAGCCAGCGGTTGACGCGCCAGATTCTGGCGACGGCTGCTTCTGAGCGTGGCGTCCTGTCCTTTGGCGTGTTCTCGCAGATTTCTGAGGATTATCAGTGCGTTCAGCGTCTGCTGAATCTGATGGTGAAGGCGACCGCCGACGTTGAGCGTTTCATCAACGCGGTGGAGGCGCTGGTGCAGATGCATTCTGGTCCGGTTCAGCCTTCCGGCATTGCCTACGAGAAGGTGCAGATGGAGTACATCGCTGCTCTTCTGGACGTTATTGTCTTCTCTTCGCACGCCCCGCTTGCCGGTTCTATTCAGGCGTCTTACACCCTGCTGAAGGCAGACTATGAGGCGTTTACTTTCAACACCACCGATGAGTTGAGCCGCAGCTACTGGTTGCAGTACGCGAAGAACGCGGTGAACGCCTGCGATACGGGGCTGTCTCAGGGTTATGAGGGTTTCTTCGATAACGATGCGGCGCTCCCTGCGTGGGAGTCCTACGCGGAGGACGTCGTGAAGGAAGTCTGCACCTATTCGATCATGCAGCTGTACTGGGATGCACTGGTGCAGCAGGCGCTCATTCAGCGCGATTTGCCGCGCGAGTTTGAGGATGCTTCGTCCGCCATTCCGGAGCTGATGAATAAGAACGCCGCTGCGGCGTTCCCAACCTACTACATCAACCTCATCTGGAACTAGGCATAGTTGTTCCCTCGGGGCGAGCGGTACGCCAGGTTGGAGCCGTGCAGGGTTAGAATAGTCAGCATGACTACTGAGCGTTCTTCCGAGATCTCTTCGCCCTACGCAGCACAGCCTGCCGCTACCTCCGCGGATGCTCCCGCTTCTGCTAACGCATCGAAGGCTTTTGACCTGGACACCGTCAAGAAGGTGCGTACCGTTCACCTGGCGCAGGCTAAGGCGACCGGGCAGAAGTTCTCCATGCTGACCTGCTATGACGCCCTGACCGCGCAGATTTTTGATCGCGCGGGCATCGATATGCTGCTGGTGGGCGATTCCGCGGCGAATGTGGTGCTCGGTTACGAGTCGACCCTGACCATTACCCTGGATGAGATGATTCCGCTGGTGGCGGCGGTTTCTCGCGGTGCTTCCCGCGCCATGGTGGTTGCCGACCTGCCGTTTGGTTCGTATGAGCAGTCCCCGCAGCAGGCTGTGGCGAGCGCTGTTCGCCTGATGAAGGAGGGCGGCGCGCACGCGGTCAAGATTGAGGCGGACGCTTCGATGACCGAGTGGGTTCGTGCCCTGGTGCGTACCGGTATTCCGGTGGTGGCGCATGTTGGTTTCACCCCGCAGGCGGAGCATGCCCTGGGTGGTTTCCGTGTGCAGGGCCGCGGCGATGCCGCTGAGCGTGTTCGTGAGGATGCGGTGGCGTTGGCTGAGGCTGGCGCGTTCTGCGTGCTCATGGAGATGGTAACCACCCAGGCCGCGCAGCTGGTGGATGAGGCAATCGGTGCTGTGCCGACTATCGGTATTGGTGCCTCGAATGTGACGACCGGTCAGGTGCTGGTGTGGCAGGACATGATGGGTGTTCGTGCCGGTCGCGTGCCGCGTTTTGTGAAGCAGTTTGCGCAGGTTGGCCAGGTCATGGAGGACGCTGCGCGTGCTTATCGTGAGCAGGTTCGTTCGGGTGAGTTCCCGGCGGCTGAACACACCTTTGAGTAGGCTTTAGGCTGAGAAGAAAGCTTTACAAGCTCTAGAAGAAAGACCCCCGTATCCGGTGCTTCCGGGTGCGGGGGTCTTCTGTGTCTCAAACTTTTTGTGGTGTTGGTAGCCTCAAACAACGCCGGGAGCGTTGAATCTTTAGAGCCAGCCGCCGTCCTTTTCCCAGACGTCGTTGCGTTCGCGGGCGCGGTCCATGGCGTGTGCCGCCTCCTCGTAGGTTTTGAAGGGGCCCCACAGGGAGGTGACGGCACTCTGCTGGCCGCGCTCAACCTCGCCGGTTTTGAGGTTGTACCAGTACTCTTCGGGGTGCGGGCTGGTGGCTTCGGTCGCGGAGTTCAGGGTCTTTTCGACCGCCGATTCGATGGCTTCGCTCAGGCGGTTTCTTCTCACTCATGGATTCTCCTTCGACGGTGAGGGGCTGGTGTTTCTAGCTTCTCACGCACATAGGTTCGTGGCAATGAGGCGGGCGGAGATTCTCACGGCGCTGCCCCTCCACGATCTTCTGTCCCGGCCTTCCGCTCTGCGTTCCACCTCTGCCTTCCGCTGCGCGCCGTTTTGCCGCTAGGGTGCATGAAATTTTATTCACAATCTGGGAAAAAGGTACGGCTTATGTATCCGCCGCTTTTTAGCGCCCGCGCAAGGGACACAACCCGCCCACGCCCGGTAAGATGAAACTATGTCTTCAACCAAAACGAACACTTCGCATAATCTTCCCGCAGAGCCCGGTCGCGCACCCGTCGGTTGCCTGACCCCCGGACGCGTCACCCCCATGCGCCCGGTCCCCTCGCACATTGTTCGCCCCGAGTACGTGGGTAAGCCCACCGCCAACGAGGGTAACGACTCGAACATGTACACCCCCGAGGAAGTTGAGCGGGTTCGCGCAGCCGGCAAGATCGCGGCAGGCGCCATCGTTGAAGCATCCAAGATTTGCGTGCCCGGCACCACCACCGACGAGATTGATGTGCTGGTCCACGAGTACATTTGCGACCACGGCGCGTACCCCTCCACCGTGGATTACCGCGGTTACCCCAAGTCCGTGTGCACCTCCCTGAACGAGGTCATCTGCCACGGCATCCCGGACTCCACCGTGCTGGAGGACGGCGACATCCTCAACCTGGACGTCACCGCATACCTGGACGGCATGCACGGCGACACTAACAAGACCCTGCTCATCGGTAACGTGGACGAAGAGTCCCGCCTGCTGGTTGAGCGCACCGAGGAGTCCCTGAACCGTGCGATTAAGGCTGTGAAGCCGGGCCGCCAGATTAACGTGATTGGTCGCGTCATTGAGAAGTACGCGGCGCGTTTCGGTTACGGCGTGGTTCGCGACTACACCGGTCACGGTGTGGGTCGTGAGTTCCACTCGGGCCTCATCATCCCCCACTACGATGCGGCACCCGCCTACGACACAGAGATTCGTGAGGGCATGATTTTCACCATCGAGCCCATGCTGACCCTTGGCACCATCGAATGGGACCTGTGGGATGACGACTGGACGGTTGTCACCCGCGACCGCAAGCGCACCGCACAGTTCGAGCACACCCTCGTGGTGACCGCTGACGGCGCGGACATCCTCACCCTGCCCTAAAGCGCAGACCTCTGGGTTTCCTGCCCTTGCAGGTACGAACCCAGCACCTCACTTTTATATCAGTTCACCCACTAACAAACCCGCCCGCTCCCCCAGTTACACGGCAGTAGGCGGGGCGAAAGAGAGAAAACCATGAGCGATTACGCAGAACCCGGCGTCATCACCGAACTGCCCGCACCCACCCCCAAGGACCTGCAGATTGGTGTGGACATTGGAGGCACCGGCATTAAGGGCGGCATCGTTGACCTGCGCACCGGTAACCTCGTGTCCGACCGCTTCCGCATCGACACCCCCAAGCCCGCAACCCCCGCCGCTGTGGCTGAGGTTGTACGCCGCGTCGTCGACGAGCTGCAGGGCCGCGACCTGGCACCGGACCCCGAGTCCGCTGTCGGCATCGACTTCCCCGCAGTGGTGAAGAACGGTATGGTCTTCTCCGCAGCGAACGTGGACGACTCATGGATCAACACCGACCTGGAGCAGGTCATGAGCGAGGCGCTGGACGGCCGCACCGTCTACGGCCTCAACGACGCTGACGCAGCAGGCCTGGCTGAGGCAACCTACGGTCAGGGCCGTAACCGTGACGGCCTGATCGCTGTCATCACCCTGGGCACCGGCATCGGCTCCGCCCTCATCAACGACGGTAAGCTGATCCCGAACACCGAGCTGGGTCACCTGGAGATTGACGGCCACAACGCCGAGTCTCAGGCTTCTGCCCGTGCCCGCGAGGTGCACGAGCTGTCCTGGAAGAAGTACGGCAAGCGTCTGTACCGCTACTTCGAGCACGTTCAGATGCTCTTCTCCCCCGACCTGTTCATCATTGGCGGCGGCATCTCCAAGAACCCGGAGAAGTTCATGCCCTACTTTGAGGATCAGATTCGTACCCCCATGGTCATGGCTGCCCTGCGCAATAACGCAGTATTGTGGGTGCGGCACTGTGGGCTGGCGGTATGCTGCCTGAGCGTCAGCGCCGCGGCGAAGCGTAAGAGCTACTTCCCGCTGTACCCGCGGCCGCGTCAGCGCCGCGGCGAAGCGTAAAGCCTAAAAGCAACTGAAAGGGACCGCCTTTCCGAATGATTCGGAAAGGCGGTCCCTTCACGTTTAGTAGTACTCAGCTACCCGCGGCTACCGGCTGAGTTAGTTACCGCGTAGCTAGTTACTGGGCTAAAAAGTTACTGGGCGATGCGGTCCTCACGCAGACGCGCAATCGCCTCCTCAAAGTCTTCAAGGTTCTCAAAGGCCTGGTACACGCTCGCAAAACGCAGGTAGGCGACCGCGTCCAGCTTCGACAGCGGCTCCAGGATGGTCAGACCCACCTCGTGCGCGTTAATCTCCGCCAGACCGCGGGCACGAATCAGCTCCTCCACTTCCTGGGCGAGCTTCGCCAAATCGTCCTCACCCACGGGGCGGCCCTGGCATGCCTTACGCACGCCGGCGGCAATCTTCGAACGGTCGAAGGGCTCGGTCACGCCGGAACGCTTAATCACCGAAATGGTGGTGGTTTCAACGGTCGTGAAGCGGCGAGCGCAGGAGGTGCACTGGCGGCGGCGGCGAATTGCGGCGCCGTCATCGGTGGTGCGGGAATCCACCACGCGCGAGTCGGTGTGCTTGCAATAGGGGCAGTACATTCGTTTCTCCTTGGCTGGGCGCTAGCGCCCGCGTATACAGCGCTCAAGAATATTTATACCTATTCTACCGTGATATACAGCGCAGACGCCGTATGTTGTGAGTGAATATACGCTCAGGGTGGACTCTGCTATGCAGAATCCACCCTGTCATTGCCCTCAATGGGGGCATGTTGTTTGCGCGCGTTGTTAGCGTCGAATACAGCTCGGACCGAAAATCGTCTTGATTTCACCGAAGAGGCTCGGGTTCGGTTCCACGCGCACACTCGGGTCCAGCAGCACCAGCTGCTCCTTATCGCGGGTACGCACGAGCATGCGCACATCCGCGGTGCCCTTGTGGTCGCGCAGGGTCTCCTTCAGCTCCTTCAGGTTCGCCTCGGTCACCAGGTACTCGGGTACCACGATGGTGATGGGTGCGGCGCGGCCGTCATCGCTGATTTCGAGAATCTGCAGTTCCTGCGCACTCATGTTCACGCTGCCGTCGTCGCGGCGCTGCACGCGGCCACGAATCGAGCAGATGAGGTCGTCCGCCAGGGCGGCGCCCATCGTCTCGTAGGCGCGGGAGAAGAACATGACCGTAATGGTTGCGCCCGAGGGGTCTTCCAGCTCCACGGAGGCGTACTGGTTACCGCTGGACTTGGCGATACGGCGCGAAACGCCGGTGAGCATACCCGCAATGGTGACGGTTTCGCCGTCGCGCACGTGCGAGTCTTCACCGATGATGTCGTGCACCGAATGGCTTGCCGCGTCCGAGAGCGCACGCTCCAGGCCACGCAACGGGTGGTCCGAAACGTACAGGCCCAGCATGTCACGCTCAAAGTTCAGCTTCTCGCGGCGGTCCCATTCAGGAACATCAGGAATGGTCACGGTCAGCTCATCGCCCAGGGCGTCATCCATGCCGAGGGAACCGAAGAGGTCAAACTGACCCGCCGCTTCCTTACGCTTGACCGCCACGGCCGCGTCCACTGCCGCCTCGTGAATGAGGGACAGCGAACGGCGCGTGTGGTCCAGGTCGTCGAAAGCGCCCGCCTTAATGAGCGATTCGATGGTGCGCTTATTGCACACCTGCAGCGGCACCTTCTTCAGGAAGTCGTTGAAGGACTCGTAGCGGCCCTTCTCCTCGCGGGCGGCAATCATGCCTTCAACCACGTTCGCGCCCACGTTACGGATCGCGCCCATACCGAAGCGGATATCGTCACCGACAGGGGCGAAGGTCAGGGTGGACTCGTTCACATCCGGTGCGAGCACGGTAATGCCCATGGCGCGGCACTCATTCAGGTACAGCGCGAGCTTGTCCTTGTTATCGCCCACGCTGGTCAGCAGCGCGGCCATGTACTCCTGCGGGTAATGCGCCTTCAGGTACGCAGTCCAGTAGGACACCAGACCGTACGCGGCCGTGTGCGCCTTGTTGAACGCGTAGTCAGAGAACGGCAGCAGAATATCCCAGAGCGCCTTAATAGCGCCCTCAGAGTAGCCGTTAGAAATCATGCCGTCGTGGAAGGTAGCGTACTGCTTATCCAGCTCCGCCTTCTTCTTCTTACCCATCGCACGGCGCAGAAGGTCTGCCTCACCCAGAGTGTAGTTCGCGACCTTCTGAGCAATCGCCATCACCTGCTCCTGATACACGATCAGGCCGTAGGTGGTGTCCAGAATGTCCTTCAGCGGCTCTTCCAGCTCGGGGTGAATCGGCTCGATCTCCTGCTTACCGTTCTTACGCAGAGCGTAGTTGGTATGCGAGTTCGCACCCATCGGGCCCGGACGGTACAGCGCCAACACTGCCGAAATGTGCTCGAACTCCTCGGGCTCCATGAGCTTGAGCAGCGAGCGCATCGGGCCGCCATCGAGCTGGAACACGCCGAGGGTGTCGCCGCGCGCCAGCAGACGGTACGATTCCGGGTCATCCAGCGAGAGGGATTCAAGGTCCAGGTCAATGCCTCGGTTAGCCTTAATGTTCTCCACCGCATCAGAGATGATGGTGAGGTTACGCAGACCCAAGAAGTCCATCTTGATCAGGCCCAGGCCCTCACAGGTGGGGTAATCGAACTGGGTGATGACCTGGCCGTCGGCCTCGCGGCGCATCACGGGGATCACGTCCACGAGGTCCTTGCTGGACATAATCACGCCCGCAGCGTGCACGCCCCACTGACGCTTCAGACCCTCCAGGCCCTTCGCGGTTTCAAACACCTGGCCGTAAATCTTATCGACCGGGTCCTCAATGAGGGCGCGCAAATCTGCCGCCTCGGCGTAACGCTTATCTTCTTCGTTGTACACGTTCGCCAGGGCGATATTCTTACCCATGACGTCCGGCGGCATCGCCTTGGTGAGGCGCTCGCCGACCGAGTACGGCTGATCCATCACGCGGGAGGCGTCCTTGAGCGCCTGCTTCGCCTTAATGGTGCCGAAGGTGACGATCTGTGCGACCTTCTCTTCACCGTACTTTTCGGTCACGTAGTCGATGACTTCGCCGCGGCGACGATCGTCAAAGTCCACATCGAAGTCGGGCATGGAGACGCGGTCGGGGTTGAGGAATCGCTCGAAGATCAGTCGTGGTCGAGCGGGTTCAGGTCGGTAATACGCATCGCGTACGCGACCATGGAGCCTGCACCGGAGCCACGGCCGGGGCCCACGCGAATACCGTTGCGCTTCGCCCAGTTGATAAAGTCGGCGACCACGAGGAAGTAGCCGGGGGAAGCCCATGGAGGTAATAACCCCCACCTCGTACTCTGCCTGCTTGCGCACAGCGTCGGGAACGCCCTGCGGGAAGCGGTAGTGCAGGCCCTTCTCGACCTCCTTCACGAACCAGGATTCCTCGTTTTCGCCCTCGGGTACGGGGAAGTTCGGCATGTAGTTCGCCTTGGTGTTGAACTCCACGTTGCAGCGTTCAGCAATTTCGAGGGTGTTCTCGCACGCGCCGGGAATGTCGCCGAACAGGGCGTACATTTCTTCCGCCGAGCGCAGGTAGAAGTTATCCGCGTCGAACTTGAAGCGCTTGGGGTCGGTGAGGGTCGAGCCGGACTGCACGCACAGCAGCGCCGCGTGGGCGGTGTGGTCTTCCTGGCGGGTGTAGTGCAGGTCGTTGGTTGCGACGAAGGGCAGGTTCAGCTTCTTGGCGAGGCGGTGCAGATCCTCCTGGACGTTGCGTTCAATGTCCAGGCCGTGGTCCATGACCTCGCAGTAGAAGTTGTCCTTGCCAAAAATATCGCGGAATTCGCTCGCCGCCTGGACCGCCTCATCGAACTGGCCCAGGCGCAGGCGCGTCTGAACCTCGCCGGAGGGGCAGCCGGTGGTGGCAATCAGGCCCTTCGAGTAGGTCTGCAGCACCTCACGGTCCATACGCGGCTTGTACAGCTGACCTTCCAGCGACGCAATCGAGGAGGCACGGAACAGGTTGTGCATGCCCTCGGTGGTTTCAGCCCACATGGTCATGTGGGTGTACGCGCCACCACCGGAGACGTCGTCGCGGGAACCGTCACCCCAGCGCACACGCGAACGGTCGGTGCGGTGCGTGCCGGGGGTCAGGTACGCCTCCACACCAATGATGGGCTTGATGTCGTGCGCTTTAGCCTGGCGCCAGAAGTCGAAGGCACCAAAGAGGAAGCCGTGGTCACTGGTCGCCATGGACTTCATGCCGAGTTCTTTAGCGTGGGTGAACAGGTCACCCAGGCGCGCGGCACCGTCGAGCATGGAGTACTCGGTGTGCACGTGCAGGTGCGTAAATTCTTTGGTTGCCACGGGAATCTCCTGGAGGTGTGGGCTGGAGGATGGGCGGTGAATGTGAAGCTGTGTGCGGCAGCCAGCGGGCGGCTCTACCTAGCTGGGCTGTTTAGCCGAGCTGAACCTTACCCTCGCGCAGAGCGGTCAGCGCGTAGGACAGGTCGAGCGGGTACTCGCTGGTGAAGGTTACGCGCTCGCCGGTGCCGGGATGATCGAAGCCCAGGCGGTGCGCGTGCAGCCACTGGCGGGTCAGACCCAGTTCGGCGCTAAAGCGCGGGTCGGCGCCGTAGGTTAGGTCGCCGCAGCAGGGGTGGCGCAGCGCGGAGAAGTGCACACGAATCTGGTGGGTGCGTCCGGTTTCCAGGTGCACCTCCACCAGGGATGCGGGGCCGAAGGCTTCGAGCACATCGTAGTGGGTGATGGAGTTGCGTCCGTCTTCGACCACGGCGAACTTCCATTCGTTGCCGGGGTGGCGGCCGATGGGCGCGTCAATAGTGCCGCGCAGCGGGTCGGGCAGGCCCTGCACGAGGGTGTGGTAGACCTTGTCCACGGTGCGTTCCTTGAAGGCACGCTTGAGTTCGGTGTAGGCGCGTTCGCTGCGGGCGACAACCATCAGGCCGCTGGTGCCCACGTCCAGGCGGTGCACAATGCCCTGGCGTTCTGCCGCGCCGGAGGTCGCAACCGAAATGCCCTCGCCCATGAGCGCGGAGATCACGGTGGGGCCGTGCCAGCCCGGCGAGGGGTGTGCCGCCACGCCTGCGGGCTTATCCACCACAACAATGTCCTCATCCAGGTGCACGATGCGGAAGCCGTCCACCTTCTCGGGGCGGATATCCGCCAGATCGCGCGGTGCGGGTGCATCCACGACGACCTCGTCCCCTGCAGACAGCTTGTAGGACTTGCCGATTTTCACGGTCTTGCCGTTGTTGGTCACGGACACGTGGCCGTCACGAATCCACCCGGAGGTGCGGGTGCGTGGCACGTCGAGGGCACCGGCGAGCGCGGCGTCCAGGCGCATACCGGCAAGCGCGCCTTCAACGGTGAATTCGGCGCGGATGCGTGCCGAATCTTCGGCGGCGTTGGTGGTTTCGCTCATGCGGCTCTCCTTCGGGTGGTGTTTGCCGTTATCTGGGGTGTCTGTGTGTGAAAGTCTATAGGGGTGATCCGTCAGGGCGGCTACTTGGTGCTCTTGTCTTCTGCGTTCTTGTCGCCAGCCGGGGCATTGTCTGCCGGGGTCTCGTCAGCGGGTGCCTGCACGCGGGTGCCGTTGAGGTTCAGGCCCTTGAAATTCAGCAGCACGATAAACGCCATGCACACGCAGATCGCGGAATCTGCAATATTGAAAATCGCGAAGTTCGGCACGGAAATAAAATCGACCACGTGACCGGAACCGAAGCCGGGCTCACGGAAGAGACGGTCGAAAAGGTTACCGCAGATACCGCCGAGCAGACCGCCCAGCGCGAGGGTCCAGGACAGCGCTCGGGTGCGGCGCAGCAGGTAGAGCACCACGGCGGCGGCAACGACCATCACAAGTGTGAAGACCCAGGTGACGTTCTCGCCCATGCTGAATGCGGCGCCGGAGTTACGGATCGAGTACCACCACAGAAGCCCGTCGATGACGGTGATGCGCTCCCCCAACTGCATCTGGGTAACGACCAGATATTTGGTGCCCTGGTCGATTGCGAACACGACGGCGGCGAGCACGAGCGCGAGGATATCCCGCGGAGCGTCCAGAGAGGATGCGCACGCGGCGTCCAGTAGTTTTTTTCGGCGGCGTTATCGGCTGCCTGTGCGACTGAGGATTCAGCAGTCTTGGGGGTGTTGGTCATAGCTCTCCTCTAGTCTGTGCCGGTTGCTGCGCCTACGATGCGGCGGCGCTATGGTGCGGAAGCCCTGCGGTGCGGAGGCAGGGTCCGCTCGCGTTCGATAGTGCCCCTCTAGCTTAGCAAATCGGGGTAGCGCATCGAGTATTCGGTGGTGATTCCGCCGGCGCTCTCCCCTGCTTCGCACGCTGGGTTCTGGGGGGGATTCTTGGGGGGGTTCTTGGCTCGTGCCGGGCGGACATGAGAATACCGCCCGGTTCTCTCAATCTTCCCCGGTAAATAGCGGTGGAAGAGAAAGAAGCCGGGCGGCATACGCCTCAAAGCGTCGTTAGCTTAGCAGCGTCGTTAGCTTAATTTAGGCACGCTGATTTATACGGAAGCCTCGATGGACTTGAGGTTCTTCAGCTCCTGAACCTGTGCGTCCAGGTGCTGCAGCAGCTTGGAGCGGTAACGGCTCTCGAAGCCGCGCAGAGCCTCAACAGCGATCTCCAGCTCTTCCTTCTCGTCGGTGAGGCGAGAGAGAACCTCTTCGCGCTGCTGCTGAGCTTCGCTCACCATAGCGTCTGCCTTCTTCTCTGCCTCTTCGATCAGTTCAGCCTTAGCCTTCTCGCCCTGTGCCACGTAGTCGTCGTGAACCTTCTGCGCCATGGCGAGCAGTGCCGCCGCATCCTGAGGTGCAGCCGATGCCGCGGAGGACTGAGCGGGCGCTACAGCCGCTTGCGGGGGAATCGGGTGCGTTTGCAGAGAGCTGCTCAACCTGACGCTCCAGGGCGTCACGCTCGGAGTAGAGTGCGCGCAGTTCGACAACGAGCTCGTCCAGGAAGTCGTCGACCTCGTTGCGGTCGTAACCGGACTCTTCGGTCACAATCTTGAAGCTCTTAGTGATCAGGTCTTCAGGGGTGATTGCCATGGGCTTCTCCTCTAGGTATCCCTACGGGGTTTGGTGGTGAAGTTGGGTGCCGCGGATGCACCAGCCAGATAGCTCGTGACCCCGATAATTCAGGGTCCCGACGGTTCAGGGCATGGCTATACCGCAATGCAGTCGTTGGCACCAATTTTACTATTCTTTGGGTTCTGCACCGGGTTTTACATCGGTTGAACAGTAAAATATTCGCTCGGCGCAAGGGTGGGCTTCACCACGTCTAATATCCGCCCTAGTCCCCGCTATCCCCTTGTTTTTTCTGCCCTGCGGTGCATTTCGAGGTGGTTTTCGAGAAGGCATTTTGACGCTACCCCCCCCCGGCACTATACACAGGCAGAACGCAGGCACAGAACCCAGGCACAAAACGCAGGCGCAGAAAACCCCCGCTCTGCATCAACCCGTGAACGGGTCAGTCAGGCGGGGGTCTGTCGTTTCTTATCTATCGTCTCTTATTCCCAAGCTGTCGCCTCTGAGCGAGGCAGTCGCTTAAGAGAAGGCCGCGGTCAACCGCATCATGATGCTCAGCAGCAGAGACAGCAGAACAATCAGAATCAGGAAGCCGGTATCCAACGCAACGTTACCCACACGAACCGGCGGGATCAGGCGGCGCAGCTGGTTCATCGGCCAGTCAGTCACCGCGTACACGCCGCTGGCGAAGAGCAACACAATGCCCTTGGGGCGCCATTCCGGTGCGAACATGCGCACCCAGTCAAAGAGCATGCGCAGCAGCATCGCAATGTAGAGAACGTAGACAACGATCGTAATGAGGGCGAAAATATAACCCATCTATCAGTCCTTAGCCCTGGTCGAAGGGGAATTCGCCGTCGGTCTCAAAGCCGGCGGGAACCTCGGAGTTAGCCACGCCCAGAACCTCCAGGTTGGAGGGGGTCAGCAGGAACACCTTAGCGGTGACGCGCTCAATGCGGCCCTCCAGTGCGAATGCCAGACCGGATGCGAAGTCCACCAGGCGCTTTGCGTCTGCGTCAGGCATTTCTTCCACGTTCATAATCACGGGGATGTTCTCGCGGAATGCCTCACCAATGATCTTTGCGTCATTGTAGGAGCGGGGGTGGATAGTGGTGATGCGACGCAATTCGTCCTCTTCTTCCTCGTAACCGTAGGTGTATCCGTTGGTTTCTTCGGGCTCGTAGCCCTGGTCGTAGTAGCCGTCGTTGGAGTACGTATCGGCGTACTGCTCGGTGTATTCGGTATTCGGCACCGGGGTGTCCTCCCAATTGTCTGCGCTGGCGTCGTCCCAAGTCTGTTCGGTTTCTGCCAGATCAGCTGTGGTTTCAGGTGTATGAGCGGTGGCGTATGCCGCTGCATCTACGGTTGCTCGTCCGTCGGCAGATTCTTCTGCGTCCAGATACTCGGTTTCTGTACCGTCATCGTAGCTATCAGCCTGCAGGTACTCTTCCTGTTCAGTATAGGCGGGTTCGTCCTGCAGATGGTAGGTTTCGCTCTGCGACTCGGCATCGCTGTACTGTGCCGAGCCGGGCAGTGCTGAGAGCCTGTTGGCGCTGTCGGTCTTCTGTGCTGTAGCAGCCTGCCCTGCGGAGGCGTTTGCCTCCCGGCGGGTTTCAGCCTGCACAGCCTGCGGGGATTCTTCCGGCGTCGTCTCAGCGTCCTGGTATCGTTCCAGGCCGAGGAAACCCGCCAGACGGCTTTGTTTCGCCATGATTCTCTCGCTGTTCTTTCACGTTGGTGGTGTACAGTTCTGCCGTAGTGCGTCATCAGAAGGTGTGTGCGTAACGGTACGCCATGCACCGGCATGTATATATTACCAGCGCCCACCCCGCGCAGGCGGTCAAGGGCACCGATGATTATGCCGCCGGTCCGTACCGAAAGTAGCTCAGCACTCGAAAGTAGCCCAGCGCTCGAAAAGGCTACGCACGGCGCGTAGCTTAAGCGAGGCTAAAGCGCCGGGCGCTTACCCATGATGTCGCTACCCACGCGCACGCAGGTCGAGCCCCAACGCACCGCCGCCTCCAAATCCCCGCTCATACCGGCGGAAATCTCGGTCGCGTGCGGCACCTGCTCACGCACCAGCGACGCCAAACCGTAGAGCTTCTCAAACGCCGCATCCGGGTTCATACCCAGCGGCGCCACCGCCATCACGCCACCGCAGCGCAGATGCTCGTGGTTCTCGATGCGTTCCACCAGCTCCAGCAGCTCGGAGGCGCTCGTACCGCCGCGTGCGCCCTCGGCAGCATGGCCAGCTGTCGCGACCTCCGCCAGGGACACCTGCACCAGGCAGGTCAGCGCGCCATACTCCGCCGCCGCGGGTGCGGGCACCTCCCCCCGCCTCGAAGCGGGAGAGCTGGTTCGCGTACGCCTTCGCCAGCGCGTCCGCCAGGGAGGGGCGGTCCACCGAATGCACGCTGGAGGCGTACTTGACCACAGACTTCGCCTTGTTCGTCTGCAACTGGCCAATAAACGCCCAGTGCGGGGGCTGCACCTCACGCTGGGCGCAGTATGCGGCGAGCTCGCGAGCCTTCGCGCTCGCCTCCTGGTCGCGGTTCTCACCGAAGAGGGTCACTCCCCCATCCAGCAGCGCCGCCGCGTCGGAGGCGGGGAAGAACTTCGTGACCGTCACCAGCTGCACCGGGGCGCTCGCCTCGGTACGCACTGCGCTGTGGTCCTGCTCCGCGGTGCGGATACGCTCAAGCACACGGCGGTAGTTCTGCAACAGCTGCTCGGCGCGTTCGGGAGTGTACTGCAGGTTCTCTTCTACGTTCATTTCAGGCATCTTCTTTCCTCCAGCGGCTCTATCTAGGCGGCAGGCTCTGCCGCCTTCTCGATCCACACCAGACCCGCGATACGGCCCGGCTTCTCACCGCGGTTCGTGAACCCGCGATGCGAATACACCTCGGGCTCCTCAAACGTGCACTGCGCACAGTCCATGCTCACCTGCACGCCAGCCTCCTCCAGCACGGCGCGGGCACCGGCGGGCAGGTCCAGGCCGGGGGTCTGCTGGCTGGTCACCGAATGCACCTGCGGAATCAGTTCGGTGGATTCGGTGCGCATCGCCTCGGGCACCTCGTAACAGCTACCGCAGATGCTCGGACCCAGCCAGGCGGTAATTTTCTCCGCGCCGAGCTGACGCATCCGCTGCACGGTCTGCTGGAGCACGCCGTCAAGCAGGCCGCGGCGGCCAGCGTGAGCCACCGCCAGGATCGGTTGCCAGTTCGCGACCCGCTCACCCACCAGCACCACGGGAATGCAGTCCGCCACCATAATCGCCAGGGGCACGCCCTCACTGCTAATCGCCGCATCGGCGACCGGGGAGTTCTCCAGCACCGCGCGGGCACGCTCAACCGTACGCTCCTCGGGTGCACCGGGTGCGTAGGATTCCACTTCATAGTCTTCCGGGTAGGCAATCTGCACGCCATGCACCTGGTTCAGGTAGAAGAACGGCTCGGTACCCAGCGTTTCCTCCAGCGCGGCACGGTGGTTGAGGGTGCGCACCAGGGAGGCATCCATACCTCCGCCAAGCTCATCGTCCACATGCAGGCCCAGGTTGCCCGCCGCGCGGGAGGTGAAACCCACCCGCACACGCCAGGGACCCAGGGTGCGGGTATCGGCAGAGGCAAGCAGCGAAGTTTTGGGGTTATCGCTCATCTTCTATTCCTTCATCAGATGTCAGCGGGTATAACGGCGGGTATAGCAAAGGGGAGCCGAGAACAGCACAATGTGCGTGTTTCTCAGCTCCCCTATAGCTTCATAAGACTCTCAGCCGTGCAACGCCCATGCGTTCACAGCCGGGCAGACTACTTCAGGAAGTCAGGGACGTCCAGGGTGTCGCGGCGAGCCGGAGCTTCCTCCACAACCGGGGGAAGGTCAACGTCGAAGCCAGCAGCGCCGGTGGAAGCCGGAGCAGCAGCGGGTGCGTTGTAGCCGTAGCCGTTAGCAGCCGGAGCAGCCGCAGCGGTGGAACCGCCGAAGGATGCCTGGGTGCGCTGAGCCTGAGTAGCCGCAGCAGTGGAAGCGTTGGAGTTGGTCTCCGGGTTCACTGCGTCGAAGCCAGCAGCAATCACGGTCACGCGAGCCTCATCGCCCAGTGCGTCGTCAATAACCGCACCGAAGATGATGTTTGCGTCGGGGTGAGCAACTTCCTGAACCAGGCGTGCAGCCTCGTTAATCTCGAACAGACCCAGGTCGGAGCCACCCTGAATGGACAGCAGAACGCCGTGTGCACCGTCGATGGATGCTTCCAGCAGCGGCGAAGCGATAGCCAGCTCAGCTGCCTTCACGGCACGGTCCTCACCGGATGCCGAGCCGATACCCATCAGAGCCGAACCAGCACCCTGCATGACGGACTTAACGTCAGCGAAGTCAAGGTTGATCAGGCCGGGGGTGGTGATCAGGTCGGTAATGCCCTGCACACCGGAGAGCAGAACCTGGTCAGCGGACTTGAATGCGTCCAGCATGGAGACGTTGCGATCCGAAATCGACAGCAGTCGGTCGTTCGGAATAACGATCAGGGTATCAACCTCATCGCGCAGAGCAGCGATACCGGTCTCAGCCTGGTTGGAGCGGCGACGGCCTTCGAAGGTGAAGGGGCGGGTCACCACACCAATGGTCAGAGCGCCGAGGGAGCGGGCAATACGTGCCACGACGGGTGCGCCACCGGTACCGGTGCCACCGCCCTCACCTGCGGTCACAAAGACCATGTCTGCGCCCTTGAGGACTTCCTCAATTTCCTGCGCGTGATCCTCGGCTGCCTGACGGCCAACCTCGGGGTTTGCGCCCGCGCCAAGACCGCGGGTCAGCTCACGACCAACGTCCAGCTTAACGTCTGCATCGGACATCAGCAGAGCCTGAGCGTCAGTGTTGATAGCAATGAACTCAACGCCGCGCAGACCAACCTCAATCATGCGGTTGACTGCGTTGACGCCACCGCCGCCGATACCAACGACCTTGATGACTGCCAAGTAGTTCTGGGGAGTTCCAGCGTCCATGTATTCCTCGATTGTTCCGTGTTCCAGCTTCGGAAGACCCGCAGCTAATCTAAGCCTGAAGGTTTCCTCTAAAGAATGACTTTATCTGCTAGGATACCAAACTGTTTTTGTCGGTTCCTAGTCACACAGCGCAATTACCCCCTCTTTTTGCGGATTTTACACAAAAAGGGAGGATAAAGCGCCTGAATGGTTCCCCTAACGGGTCACCGGTACGCGCGGGGCGGACACGTCATAGACGGTCACCTTCTGCGTCTGTGCCTCGGAAGATTTCTCCTCCTGAGCACGCTTAGCAATAGCCTGGCGCAGGGAGAGCAGGACCTTAGCCTTCAACTCGCTCTCTTCAGCGGTTCCCCACTGCACCGTAGTATTATCCCTCAAGGTTAGAGTGATACTTGAGGTTGACGTAGCGCCGGCTTCCTTAACCTGAGCTAGAAGTTCAGAGGGCATCGCCGAAAGCGCGGTAGAAATGGTGCGGAACTCAGCCGAAGTCTTCGGGTCATCACCGCTGAAACGAACCAGCGGCACCGACGTATCGGGCTGAGTTGCCGACTCCAGAAGGCTAACACCATCACTATCAACAGTATGGTACGTATCGCCCTGCTTCACAACCGCAACCGCGGTACGCTCCTTCAGAGTCACCACCAGCTCATGCGGCGGACGGCTCTCCACCTGCACGCTACGAATCACGTTATCCTGCCCGATCAGCTCACGCACCTTCTTCTCATCGATGCGAGTGAGCGGAACGCCGCGCAGAGGCTCAAGCTTCTGCTCCACCTGGGTGGTTTCCAGCAGGGACGCGCCGCGCACCGTGATCTTCTGAGTCGCCAACAGGGGCGAGAAGAAGACCAGCACCACATACAGCACCGCGATAATAGCCATTGCCGAGACGGTGTACAGCAGCTTACGGGCACGAGTCAGAGGCGCACGCTCCTTACGGGGGCGCTCCTCAGCACGCAGACCGTCCAGACCCGGATCCTGACGCAGACGCTCACGGTGAGCCTGACGGCTCGCACGCTCGCGCTCCTTCTCAATTTCCGCTGCACGCTGCTGCTCACGCTCGGCACGCCAACGACCAAAACGGCTCGCGGGGCGAGGCTCTTCGGCGGCCTTCTCTCCTGCCTTATCGGCGCTCTTGTCGGTGCTTTCGTCAGCCTTCGGAGCGGCAGACTCTTCGCGAGGTTCGTCAGAACCGGCAGACGCCTTGCCCGCGGTGGGCACCGACTTCTTGTCAGAACCCTTATCGCTATCCTTGCCTACACTCTTCTCCGACTGCGAGGACGCGACCTGAGCAGATGCAGTCTTAGAAGATGCACTCTTAGACGAAGAATCCTCAAACGCCTCAACATCAAACAGCTCGGGAGCGTGCTCAACCTCAGAGACGGTACGACCGGTCATCAGCGCCGAACGCACCGAATCCTTCAAAGACTGCGCCGAAGAATGAACCGCCGCAGCGCTCTTGGAAGCCGAAGAATCAGTACCGTGCTGAGCGGAAGCCTTATGCACCACAGGCTTACGGGGCATGTGCCGCACGGAGCCCGAAGGCTGAGTAGCGGCAGAGCCGGCAGATACCCCAGAAGAGGCAGGCTGAGCGGATGCTGCAGGTTTTACAGATTCGGCAGCCTCTACGGTCTTTGCCGCCTGAGGCTGAGCTACCTGAGGCTGCACGGACTTAGCCTGTACCGCCTCAGCCGGTGCCACCTCAGTCTGCACATTCTCAGGTGCCTGCTGGGCACGCAGGCGAGCACGCGAACGCGGGGCCTTCGGCGCGCGCGAGGAGGAATGCCCCTCCAAAGAGAGACCAGAACTCATCGGCACAGCCTAAGCCTCCGACTTCTTCGACTCGCCACCGTGACGGATTTCCAGGGACTCCAGCAGACGCGCACCCAAAGCGGTCACATCGCCAGCACCAACGGTCATCACAATATCGCCAGCCTGAGCGCAGGTCACAATATCCTCAATAGCGTCCTCAGCGGTAGCGTAACGAACCTCAGAGAAACCAGCACCGGTAATCAGCTCGCTGGTCACACCCTCAATCGGCAGCTCACGAGCCGGGTAAATATCCAGAACATGAGCACGGTCAGCCATCGACAGGGCCTCAGCGAACTCCTTCGCGAACTCGCGAGTACGAGAGAACAGGTGCGGCTGGAAAATCACATACAGGTTGTGGCCATCAGCCACGGTACGGCCCGTCTCCAGAGCGCGGAACACCTCGGTCGGGTGGTGCGCATAGTCATCAAAGACCTTCACACCCGCAACCTCACCACGCAGGGTGAAGCGGCGGTCAGCGCCCACAAACTCAGCCAGAGCGCGAGCAATATCGGCAGCCTCGTAACCAGAAATCAACGCCGACGCAAAAGCAGCCGAAGCGTTCAGCTGGTTATGAATACCGGGCACCTTCAGCGCAAGATCCTGCTCATCCTCATAACGCACACCGCGGCACTCAAAAGACCACGACAGGTGCGACGACGAGGAAGAACCAGCGCTGGTAATCTCGCTAATGCGCAGGTCAGCATCCTCAGACTCACCGTAGGTCACCACGGGCACACCCGCTGCACGAGAACGAGCCGCCAAAGTCGCCGCGCCCTCATCATCAGCGCAGGTCACCACAACACCGTTAGGTGCCAGCGAGCCCACAAAACGGTTGAACGCCTCAAAGACACGCTCGTCCGTCTCGTAGAAGTCCAGGTGGTCCGGCTCAACATTCGTCACCACAGCAATAGCCGGGCGGTAACGCACAAACGAGCCGTCCGATTCATCAGCCTCAGCCACAAAAATCGACTCCGGACCCTGAGCGCCCAAGTGAGCGTTCGTGCCGCGACCAGCGATCACAGTACCCACCGCAAAGGAAGGCTCCGCACCCAGCTGATCAAACATCACAGAAATCATGGAGCTGGTCGTGCTCTTACCGTGAGTACCGGCAACAGCAACCACCTGAGACTCACCCATCACAGCGGCAAGCGCCTCAGAACGATGCAGCCACACGCAGACCCTGCGCGCGAGCGGCAGCAAGCTCCGGGTTATCCTCACGAATCGCAGTAGAAATCACCACGGTATCAACGTCCACAATGTTCTCAGCCTGCTGAGGAACACCCACACGAGCACCCGCAGCACGCAAAGACTCAACAGCAGCCGACTCGGCACGGTCAGAACCGCTCACCGTCACACCAGCCTGCAGCATCAGAGCGGCAATAGCGCTCATACCCGCGCCACCAATACCGATGAAGTGCACACGGCCCAACTCGCTCATCTTCGCACGCTCAGGGAACGGCGGGTTCAGCGGTGCCGGCAACACCATCTCAAGATTCATCAATTCAGTCATTACTTCTCAGCTGCCTTCAATACTGCTTCAGCCATAACGCGCGCCGCGTCACGGATACCAAGTTCATACGCCGCAGCGCCCATACGCTCCAGCTCCTCCGGGTTCGCCATAAGAGCGGAATCTCACGGGCAAACCACTCACCGGTGACCTCTGCATCCTTCACCAGCAGAGCCGCAGACGCCTCCACCAGAGAACGAGCATTCAGGGCCTGCTCGCCATTACCAATAGGAAGCGGCACAAAAATCGCGGGAACACCCACCGCAGCAACCTCACTGACGGTTGCCGCACCCGAACGCACCAGCAGAAGATCAGCGGCAGCGTACACATCCTGCATGCCGTTGCTGAACTCAATCTGACGGTAATTCGGCGCGCTCAACGGCTCACCATTCTCATCCAGAACAGCCTTACCCTTACCGGTAATATGCAGAATCTGGAAGTCCCACTCCGCAAAGTGGTCACGGCACGCCGCCACCGCATTGTTCAGGCTCTGCGCGCCCAACGAACCACCGGTCACAATCACAGTCGGCTTCTGCGGGTCCAGACCCAGGTTACGGCGAGCCTTCGAACGGTGCGCCTCACGGTTCAGGTAGGCAATCTCATCCTTCATCGGCATACCCACCAGGGTCGCGCGCGGGAACGGAGTATTAGGGAACGCCACACCGGTGAACTTAGCGAACGTGCCACCCAGGCGGTTCGCCAAACCGGGCTTCGCGTTCGCCTCATGAATCACCACGGGAATCTTAGCCATCAACGCCGACAAATACGCCGGCGGGCACACGTAGCCGCCCACGCCAACGACCACATCTGCATCTACGTCCTTGAGGATGCGGCGGGTCTTCGACAGGCCACCAAAGAACTTAGCGGGGAAAGCCAAAGCGGCACGGTTAATGCTACGAGGGAACGCCGCACGAGGAATGAACTCAATATCGAAACCAGCTGCCGGAACCAGCTCGGCTTCCATCTTGTCCGCAGTGCCCAGCATCAGAATCTTAGCGTTCGGTTCAAGATCACGAACCGCACGCGCAATCGCGAGCATCGGATTAATATGACCGGCGGTGCCACCACCGGCGAAGACTATAGAGGGCGCCTTCTTCGTCATAGGTCTTTCTCCCAACACATCGGTACAGCATCATTTTACGCTATCGCACCTGTTCAATAGAGCGCCCCCGCCATTGAGCTACAACTCAAGAGCGAGGGCGTTATCTGTTATTCAGTGCAAGTGGAGGCTCAAATAGTAGCCCGAACAGCCGTGCTCCAGCCGCGAGCCTTTCACCCCGCAGAGGCTAGCTCTGCTTGCGGGTGCCGCGCTGAGCCGAGTTCCGAGCCGCGCCCTGAGCCGGACGCTGCGCTTGCTGAGCGCCGTTCTTCGGAGCGCCCTTTGCCTGAGCACCCCTTGACTGAGCGCCCTGTCGCGGCGCTACCTGACGCTGAGCACCCTGTCGAGAATTACCCTGCTGAGGATTACCCTGTCGCTGGGCACGACGCTGACGATCCTCAGGATGCAGCGGCTGCAGACCCGCAGGTAGCGAACCCGACGGACGGTGCTGAACGCTACGGGAGTGGGCGCTACGGGGCTGAGCGCCGCGAGGCTGCTGCACTCGCTGCTGAGCGGGGCGCTGCTGTACAGCCTGCTTCGGCGCCGCTTGCTTCGGTGCGGCGGGCTTCTGGCCGACAGGCTTCGCAACAGTCGTCTTCTGTGCTGTCACCTTCTGAACGGTCTGCTTCTGAGCGGGGCGAGCCTCGGCCCGGCTTACCCTGTGCAGCTCGGGTAGAGGCAGTACTCTTCTGAGCAACACGAGCCTGCTGACCGGTACGCGGCTGAGCGGAAGCCTTCTTCGGCGCTGCCTTTGTCGGTACAGGCTTCTGCGAGGCCTTCTGCTTCTGAGCCTTAGTTTTCTGCTGCCCCTCGGTTTTCTGCTTCTGTGCTGCGGCCTTCTGCTCCGCCTTCACACGGGCAGCTTCCTCACGAGCCAGACGAGTCTGCTCCTTCTGCTGCTCACGAGCCTGACGCTCCTGCTCTTTCTCCTGCTCCCGAGCCACACGAGCCAACTCACGCTGCTGATCCGGCGCAAAACCCAACCAACGACGCAACGTGCCCTCCGGACCGAAAACAACCTTCAAAGGATTATGTTCCTTCAACAGGTGGCCACCAGCAGCCGCACGTTCTGCCTCCTCCTGATTCAGCACAATCTGCAACGGCGTACGACGATGCCAATCAGCATTCGCGCGACGAACCTCACGCACGCTCTGAGTCTCAATATTCGACGGTGCCGTCGCGCCACGCAACGGAGTCTGCCGCGCAAACGCCAACAACAAACCCGCCGCAAACAACGAAGACAACAGCGACGAACCACCATAGGAGACAAACGGCAGAGGCACACCAATCACCGGCAAAATACGGGACACCATACCCATATTGATAATCGCCTGAGAGCTCAACCAAATCATGATGCCGCCCGTAGCCAAACGCACCAGCGGATCAGTAGTGCGCAGCATAATACGAACCGCACAATACACCAGGCCCGCATACAGCAGCAGAACCGCCAGCGTACCCAGCAGGCCCAGCTCCTCACCAATAATGGCGAAAATATAGTCGTTATGCGCCTCAGCCAAGTAGTTGTACTTCTGACGCGACTGGCCCAGGCCAACACCGAGGAAGCCACCGGTCGTCAGCGCCACCTCACCAGAATTCGCCTGGTCACAGTTAGCGTTCGTACACGAGCCCCACACACCGAAATACGAGCCACACGGTTCGCGCTACTGAGAACACCCACCAGCGCCAACGCCGCAAACGCGCCGCCAATCTTCAGCAGCGAGCTACGAGAAGCACCCGCCAGCCACATCATGCCCACAAAGATGAAGCCGTACACCATAGCGGTACCCATATCGCCGCCGAGCATAATCAGCAGCACCAGGGCACCCACACCATAAATCGAGGGGAACAGAGTACGCCAAATACTGCGAGAAATATCGCCGTGGCGACTGTACACCCACGCCAGCCACATAATAATCGCCAGCTTCGAAAACTCCGACGGCTGAATCTGCACGCCGCCGGGGAATTTCAGCCAGTTACGGTTACCGTTCACCTCAACGCCAACGACCACCACAGCAAGCTGCATGACCAACGCGGCAATCAGCATCGTGTTCACCACAAACTCCTTGTGGTAAACCCCCACCGGGATACGCGTAATACCCGCCATCGCGATCACGCCCAGAACCAAGAACATGATCTGCGATGAAACCTGCGAGAACGGCGACTGGCCCTGAGAAATCATGGTGACGCTCGAGGCCGACAGCACCATAATGCAGCCGAAAAACGCCAGACCCAGGGTGGTGACCAGTAGCATCACCGGCACATCCCACAGGTCAGCCTTCAAACCACGACGGTACAGCCTATCGGCACGAGTACGGAACGGCGCAGAGAAATCCTCCAAACCGGCTCGCAAAGACGCCCAACGACCGCTCGCGGTCGCACGCTCCGAAGATGCGCTGGTACTCACATGCCCTCCTATAGGCCTCAACTGCCACGGATCCGTCGTGGCGAATACACGAAAAGGTTCAGGGGTGGGACACCGTTACCATCCCACCCCCGAGAAGAACCCGCAGAAAGCGCCCCGGTCACCCGAGACACCCCCTGCAGGCGACGTCCTAAGAGTCTGCCAGCTGAGCGGCAACAGCGTTCGCAAACGCATCACCGCGCACCGCATAATTCTTGAACTGGTCCATCGACGCAGACGCGGGAGCCATCAGCACGGTATCCCCCGGATGCGCCAGCTCAGCAGCCTTCGCAACGGCCGCGTTCATCACGGCAACACCGTCCGAAGAATCAGCCACAGCGGCAGTCATATTGTAGGTCGGAACTTCCGGGGCATGAGTCGCCAACGCCGACTTCAATGCCGCAGTATCAGTACCGATAATCAGCACAGCCTTCAGCCGCTGAGCATGAGCGGCAATCAGCTCGTCGTACTCAACGCCCTTCGACAGGCCGCCAGCAATCCACACCAGAGACGGGTAGCCGCTCATCGACGCATTCGCGGCATGAGGATTCGTAGCCTTCGAATCGTTCACCCACATGATGTCGTTCGCGTAGCCCACCAGCTGGTTACGGTGCGCACCGGTCTTGAAGGAACGCAGACCAGCGCCCACAGCCTTCGGGTCAATATCAGCCGCACGGCACAGCGCTGCAGCCGCCAGAGCGTTCTCCACGGTGTGCTTCGCGGGCATCTTACCGGGTGCCGGAGCCAAATCCTCCAGAACCGCCAGCTCGTACGCCTCGTTGTAACGGTTCTTCAAGAAGGCGCGGTCCACCATGATGTCCTCAGCCAGGCCGAGCATCGACACGGCGGGCATCTCAGTAGAACTGAATCCAATCGCGCGAGCGCCCTCAATGACGTCCGCGTTCTCAACCATGCGCAGGGTGTCCACGTGGTCGGTGTTGAAGATGCAGGCAACCTGAGTGTGCTCGTACACGCGAGCCTTATCAGCCTTGTAGCCGTCGAAGGAGCCGTGCCAGTCCACGTGATCCTCAGCGATGTTCAGAACCACCGAAGCGTACGGGGACAGCGAGTAGGTCCAGTGCAGCTGGAAGCTCGACAGCTCCACCGCGAAGAACTCGTAGGGCTCATCGTCGGCAATCGCGTACACGATGGGCATGCCCACAGTACCGACCTGAATAGCCTTCTTACCGGCAGCCTTCAGGATGGAATCGACCATGCCCACGGTGGTGGTCTTGCCGTTCGTGCCGGTTAGGCACAGCCACTTGGGGGTCGGGCGGTCGCTGCGCTCATTCAGGCGCCACGCCAGCTCCACATCGCCCCAAATCTGGATGCGACGCTCATACGCGTCCAGCATGACCGGGTGGTCGGGACGCACACCCGGGGAGGTCACCACAAGCTCGGGTTCCTGACCGTCCACCGGGGGCAGTGCACGCATGTGCTCGGGACCGAACAGGCCCTCAACATTGCCGTAGGCGTTAGCGTACAGGTCAATGCGTTCACGCTTCTCCGGGGTATCAGCCCCGTCGATGACAACAATATGTGCACCCAGCTGGGCGAGCACATCGGTCACGGCGTCGCCGCTGGTACCCATGCCCACCACGACCACGCGCAGGTTACCCCAGGGGGCACCCCAGTGAGTCAGCTCCGCGAGGCGCTCATTCTCATACACCGGGTTCACCGCAATAGCGGCGGCGTTCGCTTCAATGCGAGCGGCATCCGGCTGTTCAATAGTTGACATTAGTGAATCACTCCAGAAGTCTGCGAGAACCAGTCACCGAAGAACAGCGCCAGGGCAACGAGCACGCAGAGGGCGTTAACAACCCAGAGGCGGAACACGGAGTTCACTTCGCCGCTGCTGACGGTACCGGGGGCAATGCCTCGCTTATCAATTGAGTACTTGCCGTTGACGCCGACCTTCTCCATGTGGTGGTGGAAGGGGGTCATACGGAAGTAGCGGTGCGCGTGCAGGGGCTTCTCCCCTGCTGCGACCGAACGCTTACGGCTGGTCTTGAACACGAACTTCTGCACAATCACAGAGAATACTTCCAGCACGGGGATCAGAGCGATGACCAGCAGAAGCAGTTCGGTGCGGGTGAACAGCGCGAAAGCAACCATTGCGCCACCAAGTGCCAGGGAGCCGGAGTCGCCCATAAAAATCTGCGCCTTCGACACATTCCACCAGAGGAAGCCAGCCAGCGAACCCACCAGGGATGCGGCAATCAGCGCCAGCGAACCGGGGTCGCGCACATCGTAGCAGGCGGTGCCAGCGCCAGCGGAGCAGGCGTGCACGTACTGCCAAATGCTGATGGTCAGGTAGCCGGAGAAGATGGTCATCATGATGCCGCCAGCCAGGCCGTCCAGACCATCGGTGAAGTTCACAGCGTTCGTACCGGACAGGGAGATGATGGTAATCCACGCAACCATCAGGATGCTGCCGAAGACCGCGCCCGCCGCGAACAGGTCGATGGGCAGGTCACGTACGAAAGAGATAGCGGTCGACGCCGGGCGAGCACCCGACTCGTTCGGGAACTGGAACGCCAAGTACGCGAAGGGCAGGGTCACAGCCAGCAGACCGATGGTCTTCTGCTTCTCGGTCAGACCCTCGTTGCCCTTATTGCGGAACTTCATGATGTCGTCTGCTGCGCCCACACCGAGCATGCCCAGGGTGAAGGCGATGGTCAGCCACGCGGTCGCGGTCGGTACCGGCGCGGTACCAAAGAGCAGGGCGCTCACCGCCAGGGTCAAGAAGTAGGCGAGAATCGCCGCGGGGATGAAGATCAGACCCGCCATAGTGGGGGTGCCCGCCTTATGCTGGTGGGCTGCCGGGCCTTCCTCACGGATGAGCTGGCCGAGCTTGAGGGACTTCATCTTCTTGATGAACACCGGCAGCGCGGTGAGGGAGATGAGGAATCCGAAGATTCCAGCAATCAGCACGGTAATCATAAAGCGCTACCCTTCGTTCGTGGTCTGTTCGGTCGAAGTACGGTCGGCATTAGCTTGCGCCGTCCAGGTGAGCGGCAAGGTGGTCGCTCAAGTCGGTGGTTTCAACGAAGTCACCGGCAGAAAGCCAGGTCGGTGCCTGCTCTTCCTCAGCACCGAAAGTGTACTCGGCAAAAGCAACCTGGTCACCCAGGATACCCAGCTTGGCACCGTTCGAGGACTTGAAGAGCACGATGTCGCCGGGGCGAACCTCGGCACGCAGAATCTGCTCTGCTTCTTCCGGGGTCTTCACCCAGGTTGCTTCGTTACCCCAGGAGCCTTCCAGATGAGCCGCATTGTAGATGGGCTTCGTCTCGTCGCCCACAGCAATCAGCTTGGAAATGTTCATGCGCACCACGAGGCGACCAATACGGTCGTGCTCCTCCACGGAGGCGTCACCGAGCTCCAGCATGGCGCCCAGAACTGCCCAGGTGCGGTGGGGCTGACCGGTCGCCGGGTCGACGGTGCGGCCCAGCTGCGCCAGGGTGCGCAGTGCCGCCGCCATCGACTCGGGGTTCGCGTTGTATGCGTCATTAATGACGGTCACGCCGTCGGCACGGTCGGTGCGAGCCATACGCCACTTCGAAGCTGCCGCCGCATTGTTGAGCGCGCGAGCAATCTTCTCACCGGAAATACCGCTGTTGTAGGCGACAGTCGCCGCAGCCAGCAGGTTGTGCACGTGGTGCTCACCAATCAGCTGCGAGGAAATCTCGTACTCGCTACCGTCAGGCAGGCGCAGAGTGAACTCGGGGCAACCAGCGTCGGTGGTGCGCAGGTTCAGCGCCGCCACGTAACGTTCGTAGGGCTGGCCGTTCGCGTCGGTCTTCTCACCCACGCCGAAGTAGGTCACAGGAGCAACCGAACGCGACGCCATGCGCAGCACGCGCTCATCGTCAGCGTTCAGAGCCAGGGAGCCGGTCGGCTGAACGCCCTCAGCCAGCTCGCCCTTGGTGCGCTCAATATTGTCCACGCCGCCGAACTCGCCAGCGTGCGCGGTACCAACCTTCAGGATTGCACCGTGATCGGGGTGCGCAATATTCGCCAGGTACTCGATGTTGCCTACACGGTCCGCACCCATCTCAATGACCAGGTAGCGGGTGGACTCATCCGCACGGAAACGGTCAGGGGCACGCCCACCTCGCTGTTGTAGGAGCCAACCGGGGCAACGGTCGGGCCCTCCGGGGTGAAAATGGCGGCAAGAAGGTCCTTGGTGGTGGTCTTACCGGCAGAACCGGTAATACCGATAACGGTCAGCTCACCCTGAGCACGCATCTGCTCAATCGAGTAGCGCGCCAAATCGCCCATCGCCAGCACCACATCGGGCACCTGGATGCTCGGGTACGGCACACCCTGCTCATCGAGTACTTCACGCTCGACCAGCGCCAGGGTCGCGCCCCGCTCAAACGCCCTGGGAATGAACCTGTGGCCGTCAGTGACCGCACCGGGCTTCGCCACGAACAGGGTACCGGTCTGCACCTCGCGGGAGTCGGTGGTGGCGAAGTCTGCGAACACCTGCTCCTCACGGCCCTCCAGGCCGATAGCGGTGCCGCCGGTTGCCTCAATAATCTGGGCGGCGCTGAGCTTAATCATTCTTCACCATACCTTCAGCGGTCTTAGAGTCACTTTCATCGAGCATGCGCTGGTAATCAGGCAGAATCTCGAAACCGTGCGCACGCAGGGCACGGGCGGTTTCAACACGGTCGTCCAGGGCGATATCCACGCCGTCAACATCCTGTTCGGTTTCGTGGCCGCGGCCAGCAATCAGGATGGCATCATGCTCGCCCGCCAGGGCAATTGCCGCATCAATAGCGGCGGCACGCGGAGAAATATTCAGGATCTGGGTGGCTCGGCGGTTCTCAGCCTTCTGCGCGCCCTCCTCAACGGCGGCACGAATCGGCTCGGGCGCCTCACCGTGCGGGTCGTCATCCGTCACAACCACAATATCCGCGTACTGCGCCGCAATCGCACCCATAATCGGGCGCTTAAGCTGGTCACGCTCACCGGTCGCACCGAAAACAATCATGACCTTACCCTCACCGGGGCGGTCCATCGCCTCCAGGGCCCGAGTCAGACCGTCCGGGTTGTGGGCGAAATCCACAATCGCATGCGGAGCCAAAGAAATCAGCTGCATACGACCCGGCACCACCGGAGTCAGAGCCGCACCGGAGGCCAGTTCGGGCAGCAGACGCTCACGCTCAGCGGAGTCAGTATCCAGGTACGCCATGAGCGCCGCCAGCGCAGCATTCGAAACGTTAAAGTCAGCGGGCAAACCGGTGTAGCATTCAACGCTCTCACCGGCACCATTAGCCACGTGGAAGCGGTGGCCCAGGCCCTCACGCTGAACCTTCACCACAGCCCAGTCGCGGGCACCAAACTCTGCGGGCACCTCAGCCAGACCGGCACCGCGAGCAGTCACCAGACGGTGAACCTGCTGCGCACCCATCTGCTCGCAAGCGGCGGAGAACATCTTCTCGCCCCACTCATCATCAGCAGTAATCACAGCCAGCTCGGCACGTTCGGGAGTGAACAGCTGAGCCTTCGAATCGAAGTAGTGCTCCATGGTGCCGTGCAGATCCAGGTGGTCCTGAGTCAGATTCGTAAAGCCAGCAACCGCATATTTCACGCCGTCCACACGGTGGTAATCAATCGCGTGCGAAGACACCTCCATCGCCGCGCAACGCACCTGATGCTGACCCATAATCGTCAGCAGAGAATGAACGTGAGGAGACTCCGGGGTGGTCATCTTCGAAGGAACCGACACACCATCAATCAGAATCTGAATAGTACCAATCAGACCGGTCTTCACACCCAGGCCGGTGCGGAACACCGACTCCAGCATGTAGGTGGAGGTGGTCTTACCGTTCGTACCGGTCACCGCATAGCGGTGAGTTGCGGGGAACGACGCTGAACTATAAATCAGCGCCGCCAGAGGACCGACGTACTCGCGCAGGTTCTCAGTCACCAGGACCGGTACCGGCGCCTCACCCAGCAGCTGCGCACCGGCAGCATCCGTCAAAATAGCGGAAGCGCCCAGCTTCAATGCGGCCTCAGCAAACTGCGCACCGTGCACCTTCGCACCGGGCAGAGCCACGTACAGGTCCTGCGGGCGAACGCCTCGGGAGTCCATGCTGATACCGGTGACCTCAACGGATTCACCGGATTCAGAGCCCTGAACGCCGCTAGCCGGCTGGGAACTCACCTGAGCACCCAAACCCTCCAGATGTTCGCGAAGGTGCGCCAAACTCACCGGGCGCACAGAATTCGGGCGCAGAGTCTGAGCGTCGCCACCCAGCAGGTTCTGGCCGGGTGCGTGAGATGCGGTATCCATCGTCCTTCTTTCCTCACCACTGTCCGAGGCGGTGAGCTCTGTATGATCAATGCGCTCAAGGCACACAGGGTCATTCAATATTCTACGGGCTTTAGGCTTCGACAGGTGTTCAGTATCGGAGCTTCCTCATCACGAATCAGCTACCGGGCGCCTCTCCCCCGTCTACCTTTAGCCAGTCTTCTTGGTGCTGTCTTCAGCAAAAATCGGAATCAAATCCGGTTCACCGGTAGAACGCGGCACGTTATAGGTGTGCAGGGTCTTCTCCATAATCTTGGAGAATTCAGCCGTCGTACCGTTCGTGCCCACGCTGCCCTCAGGACGCTGCATGGTCACCGCCACCAAGAACTGCGGGTTCTCAATCGGCGCCACACCAATAAAGGACGTCGTGTTGCCGTCATAGCCGCCCTTCTCACTCGGAGTTTCCGCAGTACCGGTCTTACCGCCCACGCGGTAGCCGGTCACCTTCGCCGGACGGGCGTGGCCCTGCTCCACCATATTCTCCATGAGAGTCAGGCAGGAGGCGGCAGTTTGCTCACTCACCATGCGTTCACCAGGCTCCACGGCACGCTTATGTTCGGTGCCGTCGGCGTCAATAATTGCGTCCACAATGCGCGGCTTCAGACGAACACCCTTATTGCCCAGCGCCTGGAAAATCATGGCGGTCTGCAAAGGAGTCTGCGCAACACCCTGACCGAACAACACCGTGTACTGCTGACGGCCGTCCCAATCACGCCAATCAGCGATCAGGCCCTGCTCCTCGCCGGTCAACTCAATGCCGGTAAACTCACCAACACCGTACTTCTTCAACCAGTTGTAGCGCTCTTCCTTGCTGAGCTTCTGACCGACCAGCACCGTACCGGTGTTCATCGAATCAGTAATAATGCCCGAGAACGTACGCTTCTGCGCCCCGTGCTCAAACGCGTCCTTGAAGGTCTGACCGTCAATCGTGAGGGTCGCGGGCACATCATACACGCTAGTCGGAGTCGTCAGGCCCTGCTCAATCAGCGCCGAAGCAGTCAGCATCTTCTCGGTCGAACCGGGCTCCACGTTCTGCGAAATAGCGCGCGGAGTCATGTCCGCCGCATCCTCAATAGTTGCCGCCCCCGGGTCCATCGTGGAGGAATCAGCGAGAGCCAAAATGGAGCCGTCACGCACATCCATAACAATGGCGGTACACCATTCAGCCTTCAGCTCCTCAGCGCGGGCACGTACCACCTGCTGCGCAAAATACTGCACGTCACGGTTAATGGTCAGACGAATATTCTTACCGTCCACCGCCAGGCGCTGCTCTTCCTTAGCCACCGGAATACGCACACCATCAGCACTAATCTCGTAGGTGCGCTCACCGGGGGTACCGGCAAGCTCCTTCTCGAAGACACGCTCAATGCCCACCGAGAAGTTACGGGACACCGTGCCGCCCTTGCCGTTGCCGTCAGCTTCTTCAACAATGTTGTACTTGCCGACCACGGAGCCACCCACACTACCGTTGGGGTACAGGCGCTGGGAGAACGCCTCACCGTAGATGAAGGGCGCACCCAGAGCATCAATCTTATTGAAAATTTCCGGGGTGATATTTGCCTTAATCACCGAGTACTTGGAGGTGCCGTCCAGCTTAGACTTGATGAACTCGTCGGTAATGCCCGGATCAACGGTCTTGAGAATATCGACCATCTCGTACACCAGCTGGTTGGGGGTGACCTCAATCTTCTGGGTGCGGTCCTCGTTGTAACGCTTGAAGGTCGCCACAGCACTCTGGTCAGCGGTCAGGTTGTAACGCTGCACGGTACGCGCCATAACGTTGCCGTTGATATCGAGAATCTGACCGCGCACAGCAGGCAGCACCTGCGAACGCAGACGCTTCTGACGGGACGCATTCGCCACCGCACCGGGGTCAAAACCCTGGCGGATAAACAGGTTCGCACCGATAACGCCCAGAGCGCAGGTGGCAGCAGCACCTGCAACAAAGCCACGGCGGGTCAGATCCGGCTGACCGGATGCCGATTCGTTCGCGTTCTTACGCGCGTCGGAGCTCATGCGGTGGTCCTTTCGCTGGTCTAGTCTATCGGTGATGCTGTGCATCCTGTGGTCAATGGTGTTTATCGTGCAGCCTGGCTTGCCGCGGGGCTAGCGGCAGGGCTGGGTTGCTGAGCGGCGTTCGGTGCTGCGGAAGCGGCGGGGCTAGCTGAGGGGCTCGGTGCGGGCTGTGCCGGGTTAGCTTGCTGAGTCGGGCTTGCCGAAGCGCTTGCAGATGCCTAGCCGCAGCACTCGCCTGGCCGTGTCGCTGCTGGACGGACTTGTCAGCCTCCACAATGCCCTTGGCGTAGCTTTCGTTCGAGCCAGCCGCCGGAGGCGCAATAAGGTTCTCCTGCTTGTTTCTCTCAGCACCGGTCGGGCTTGCAGCCGGGGTGGGGGTGCCCTCAATCGTGGAGGACTGCAAGTTCAGGGTCGCCTGCGAAGAGCTCACAAACATGCCCAGGGTACTTGCTCGTATCGCCAAATCCTGCGGGGCTTCCTTGAAGCCAATCTCCTGCTGCAGCGCCTGATTTTCTTGCACAAGCTGCTGCTCCTGCGCGCGCAAATCCACCATGTCGTACTGGCGGGTCACGATCAGTACGTTGAGCAGCAGAATAAAAATCAGGGTCAGCGGAATTGCCGCAAAAACAGCGAGCATGGTGGGCGGGCTGAGCTTACGGGCTCGGCGGCGCACAGTGGACAGCGGGTTACGCTGCTTAGGCTTCTCTTCTCGGGTCTCTTCGGTGCGTGGCTGCTGCACGGACGCTCGAGGGCACACGGCTCGCGTTCGTTGAGGTGCGCTTACCGCCGTGCGAAGCAGCGGTGCTGGCGGGGCGGACCACCGATTGGGAGGCGGTGACCGGCTCCAGACGCGCGGCGCGGGTACGGCCGGAGTGGGCTCGGGTGGAGGCGCGGCTCGCCCCGGTAGAGCCGCCGGTAGAGCCAGTAGAGGATGCGCGGGTAGAGCCAACGGCGCCGGGGGTGCCGGCGGCAGGGCGCGAGGAACCGGCGCGTCGACTCCGCGGGGCGCCCTGGGTGCGGGTGGGGCGCTGGGATGCGTGCTGGGTGCTCACTCTTCTTCGCTTTCTGTCTTCTACTTGGCGGGGATGCGGATCTTCTCGGCGGCACGCAGCTTGGCGCTGGCGGCGCGGGAGTTCTGTTTGATTTCCTCGTCGGTAGGCGGTTCGGCGCCGCGGGTAATGATTTTGACGGTGGGCTTGTGCTCTTCAAGCTCTACCGGGAAGCCCTTGGGCGCCTTGGAGGTTGCCTCTGCGGTCAGTGCCCTCTTGACGATTTTGTCTTCGAGGCTGTGGTAGCTCATGGCGACGAATCGGCCGCCGAGGTTGAGCGCGTCCAGGGCTGCCGGTACGGCGCGTTCGAGGGCTTCCAGTTCGTGGTTCACTTCGATACGCAACGCCTGGAAGGTACGCTTGGCGGGGTGGCCGCCGGTGCGCTGCGCGGCGACGGGCACAGCCTTCTGAATAATGCGTACGAGCTCACCGGTGGTTTCCAGGGGTGCGTTGGCTCGGGCGGTGCAGATGGCGCGGGCGATACGCGATGCGAACTTCTCTTCGCCCCAGTTGCGGATAATGCGGCGCAGCTGGTCTTCACTGTATTCGTTGACGACGATGCGGGCGGTGAGCTCGTCTTCGGAGTTCATGCGCATGTCCAGGGGCGCGTCGTAGGAGTAGGCGAAGCCGCGGGTGCGTTCGTCCAGTTGCATGGAGGAGACGCCCAGGTCCATCAGGATGCCATCAATTCCCTGCACGCCGGCGGTTTCCATGGCGCGGTCAATTTCGTCGTAGACGGCGTGCACGGGTACGAAGCGGTCACCGAAGCGTGCCAGGCGCTCACCGGCGATGGCGTGTGCCTGCAGGTCACGGTCAATACCGATCAAAACAAGGTTTTCGAAGCGTTCGAGCAGCGCCTCGGAGTGGCCACCCATACCGAGGGTGCCGTCAATAACGTAGGCGGTGCCGCGTTCCTCGACGGCGCGCTCAATGCCGGGTGCCAGCAGGTTAATGCAGCGGTCCAGCATGACGGGCACGTGGCGTTCGCTGGCTTCACGCTGGGAGAGGTTCTCAATGGATGCGCCGGTCACCTTGGCGGCAGCGCCGGAGGCGGTCGTACCGGTTTCGGGGGCGTGTTCTACGCTCATGGGTGCTCCTGTGAGAGTTTGTCCTGCGGGAAGGCTTACGGAAGAGTGGTGCGGGTGCTAGAGATGCCGGGGCGGTAGCCGTCGCGTCGGCGGGATGCCGGTTAGAGTAGCGGGCTGAACGGGTCCTCGTCGAGGGCAGCGAATTCAGCTTCGGTGCGGGCGAGGTACTCTTCCCAGGCTGCGGCATCCCATATTTCTGCGCGGGTTCCGGATCCGATGACGACGAGGTTGTCGCTCAGCCCCGCGTATTGGCGCAGTATCGGCGGGATAGTGATGCGTCCCTGCTTGTCGGGCAGTTCATCGGAGGCTCCTGAGAGGAAGACTCGCAGGAAGTCTCGGGCGGCTCGTCCCGGCAGGGGCGCGGTGCGCATCCGCTCGTGGATGCGTTCAAATTCTGCGGCGGGGAAAACGTACAGGCATCGTTCTTGACCGCGGGTCAGAACGAGGCCTGCAGAGAGTTCCTCACGGAATTTGGCGGGAAGGATGATGCGTCCTTTGGCGTCCATTCGTGGTGAGTAGGTACCTAGGAACATTCACTTCACCTCCCCGATGTGTGCCGTTTGCACTGAAAACCGCGGGAGCGGGGTTGCTCCACGATTCCTGTAGGTGCCGGTGGCGGGGTGTGCCGGGCCGGCGCCTCCGCCGCGTGTTTGAGAGCACGGCGATAGGACTGACTTTCAGCTTTCCTCTCCACTTTACCCCACTTTCCACCACCTACCCCACCCGGCAGAGTATCTTTTAGTGTTTTTATGCTCTCTTCTGCATTTTTAACGCTGACGCACAGCTTCTACACAGCTTCGGGCGTGTGTGCTCAGCGCCCCACCCTCATCATGCTTGCCATACCCAGACTCAAGGGCGGGGCTAGTTTCAGGGGGTAGTTTTTTTGGGGGTAGTTTCAGGGTTTGGCGCGCTCCGCTCACCAGCCCCCTTATACTTCCATCTCTCACCAGTTCGGGCATAGAAAAAGCGGAGGTAAGAGAATTCTTACCTCCGCTTAATCAGTCTTGAGTCAGTCTTGAGTTTTGAGATTTTCGCGTCGGGGGTCAGCCCTATAAGCTGGGCCGCGAAGCTTCTGCACCCTGAATACTTTAGAACTGAACACTTTAGAACTGAACGCTTTAGAGCTGACCGTTATTACGCTCATCCCAGCGGTCCTCCAGGCGGTTCATGAACGAAGAGCGTTCCTTCTGCTCACGCTGACGCGCGCGAGCCGCGCCTTCTGCCTTACCGCCGAGGAAGGAATCTACCGGGGTCTTCTTGCTGGTGGTTGCGAAGTACACGCCACCGGCCGCGAAGAGGAAGCCGAATACACCCAGCCAAATCATGTTAGATGCGACCGCACCAATAATGATGCCCAGGCCAATGAGAACGAAGAGAATACCGAGAGCCAAGTGGCGAGCGCTAAAGACCGGCGCGGTATTGCCGGTTGAAGACATGGAGGAGGCAAAGTGCGGATCCTCATTGCTCATGAGTTCTTCGAGCTGGTCCAGAACCTTCTGTTCACGCTCGGACAGTGCCATCGTTTTCTCCTTTGAGGTGTCTTTGCTCAAGATGACGTCGGTATCAACCGGGTTAGGACCGGGTTAGCTAGTGTATCAGCTAGCGCGGTGAGCGCTTCTTGCCGGCCGTATGCTTCCCATCGTACCGCGCCGGGTGGGGTTGGCGCATTCTTTTTCGGTCAGAAGCTCTTTATGTCTTTCTCCCGCCTTCTGCGGAGGTGTTCCTCGCCCGCACTTTACGAGTAACCGGCTACGATATAGCCGCTGACAATGCTATGGCCCAAGCTATATCGGCCCCCAGTTGTTGCCCCTCAGCTATTTTTCATCGTGACTCTTTTCTTCGATATTCTTCTCTTCGATATTCTTCTCGGGCGCGGTGACTCCGGAGGCGGGTTTGAGGCTTTCCTGCGAGTACTTGCGGTGAATGGCGTCCATGACGTGCTCCACCTCGGACCATCTGCCGCTTTTCACGAGGCGAGCACCAGACCCTAATTGAGTACCAGAGCCCGGGCGAATACCAAACCCTGTGCGAGTACCGTTCTGCGAGCTATTACCTACTCCCCCACCGCCTCGTTGTGCGGAGGCTACTTTTGCGGAGGCAGTTTGTGCGGAGCTGGTTTGTGTGGAGCGTGAGCTTGCCCCGCTCTCGATGGAGTCGAAGAGGGTTTGTTGCACCCCGTCTTCTGCGCGGGCGAGCTTTTCGGCGCGCACTCCGATGAGTCGCAGGGCGCGGGGTGCATCCTGCTCTACCAAGATTCCGTCAGCGCGCAGTGCTTCCAACGCCAAGGAAGCAATCTGCATGCCGGAGTCCACGGGCACGTTCAGGGCAATAGCGCGGGTGTGCGTTTCGAAGGTGCTGTAGCGGATTTTGAGACTGAGCCCTCCGGCGAGTTTCCCGGCGGTGCGCAGGCGCTTTCCCAGATTGAGGCTCAGCTCCCGAATAGCAGCACTGACCTCCCGAGCATCGGTCGTATCCGTCTCGAAGGTGTGCTCGCCACCCATGCTTTTCTCTTCGCGTTCGGTGATCACGGGGCGCTCGTCAATGCCGCGCGCCATGGCCCAAAGGTGCTCGCCCTGGGCGGTACCGAAGCGTTCTTTGAGCCAGTCCAGGCTCATGGACCTCATCTGGGCGATGGTGTGAATACCGTATCGGGAGAGTTGCTCGGTACTTTTCGCACCCACACCCCACAGGTCGGAGACTTTTCTCGGGTCAAGGAATTCTTGAACGCGCTCGGGCGGAATGACCCACAGCCCGTTCGGTTTACTACCGGTGGACGCCATTTTGGCAAGTAGTTTATTGGGCGCAACCCCCGCGGAGGAGGGCAAGGAGAGTTCCTGCGCGATGCGGTCGCGAGCGCGCTGCGCCAGGGCGACGGGGTCTTGCCCGTGCAGGTAGGCGCCGGTTAGGTCGACGAAGGCTTCATCCACGCTGACCTGCTCAACGTAGGGGCTCAGATCGTTCAGGATTGCCATGACGGCGCGGGAGTAGTGCCGGTAGTCGCCGCGCAGCGGCAGGACGGTGGCGTTGGGGCTGAGGTTCCGGGCGCGGCTGAGCGGCATGCCGGAGCGCACTCCGTGGGCGCGCGCCTCGTAGGAGGCGGAGCATACGACCGATCGGGGGCCCAGGGGTGCCACGATAATGGGTTCGCCGCGCAGGGCGGGGTTTTCGAGGAGTTCGACGTTGACGAAGAAAGCGTCCATGTCCAGGTGCATAATGACACGGCCGTTCCTTGCGCCGCTATTCTTACCGGTTCGTGCCTGCCCCATGTCGCCTCCTCTCATAGCTTCTACGCCCACCTACCGAAATATAGCACATTTCTACGAAAAATAGAGGCAATCTATCGTAAACGTGTTCGTAAATGCGTTCTCTTGGGCTTTTCTCCACTAAGCTAGAAGAAGTGCACACCGCACCCCATCAGGACCGTACACAGCGACCTTCAGCGAGGATAGTATGACTCCCCCTTCTCCTTCCGGAGCACCCACTCCCCAGGCGACCGAGAGCCTCACCGTAGCGGCGCCGAATATCCCGGCGGCTTCTGCGCACCTTGCTGAGCGTATTGCTGAAGAGCAGCGAGCCTACCTGCACGCTTTTGACACTCTCATGGCTGAGTTTTTTACCCGCCAGCGCGAGCTGCTCGAGGGCATTTCTGCCGAAACTCTACCCTTGCTGGAGGCTATTGAGTCCCTCTCCACCGGCGGCAAGCGCCTGCGTGCCCTGCTGAGCTACTGGGGTTGGCGAGGTGCGGGCGGCGCACCCGTAACCGAGAACCGCGCCTCCTGGTCCGTGGTGAAGGCAGGCATGGCGGTGGAGCTGTTCCAGACCTCCGCGCTGATTCACGACGACATTATCGACCGCTCCGATACCCGCCGCGGCGCACCCTCCGTGCACAAGCGTTTCGAGGCGGCGCACGAGCAGAATAGCTGGCGCGGTGATGCTTTCAACTACGGTCTGACCGGCGGTATTCTTGCCGGTGATCTGACCCTGGCGTGGTCTGCGGAGGTTTTCGCGTCCCTGGGTGAGGGAGCGATTTATGGCGCCCCCGCGCGCACTATTTTTGACCGGATGCGCACCGAGGTTCTGGCGGGTCAGTACCTGGACGTCTACTCCGAGGTTCTCGAAACCGAGGACGCTCAGGCGGCTCTGCAGCGTGCCCTGAACGTGATTCGTTTCAAGTCCGCCAAGTACTCGTGCGAGCACCCCTTCACGATTGGTGGCGCTCTGGCTCTGCAGGCTACCGCGCTGGAGAACGGCGCCGGTGCCGTGAGCGAGCAGCACCCGGTACTTGTCGGTTACCGCGCGTTCGGTCTGCCGCTGGGTGAGGGCTTCCAGCTGCGTGATGACGAGCTGGGCGTCTTCGGTCAGCCCGAGGTGACCGGTAAGCCCGCCGGCGATGATCTGCGTGAGGGTAAGCGTACCGTCTTGGTGGCGCTCACCTCCGCCGCCCTCGACGAAAAGGATGCGACGCTTCTGCACAATAGTTTGGGCAACCCCGAGCTGAGCGATGAGCAGGTGGAGCGTATCCGCGAGCTGATGGTTTCTTCGGGGGCTTTTGCCAAGCATGAGCAGCTGATTGAGCAGAAGTCTCAGGCTGTGTTTGAGGCGCTGGAGGCGATGAACCTGGACGAGCTGGCGCACGCGGCGCTGACCGATATTGTGGGCCGTGCGCTACGCCGTAAGGCATAGAAGGTCACTACAGTTATAGACGTTAAATAGTTGAGGCGGCATACCGGAGTATGCCGCCTCAACGTATTTAGCTATAGTGCCGGACCGCTATTACCAAGCTGGTATCACCAAGTAGGTACTACCAAGCCAGTGCCTGCGCACGGCGACGGATTTCAGTCTTACGACCGTCGATCAGTGCGTCGATGGGACGGCCGGGCAGGGACTCGTCGTTGGTGTACAGCCACACGATGGCTTCTTCATCGCTGAAGCCGGAATCCTTCAGGACCACGAGGGTGCCCTTGAGAGATTCGAGAACTCGCGAACCGTTCAGGAACAGTGCGGGTACCTTGCGCACGTTGGTTTCCGGGTCGCGCAGCGCGATGAGCGTACCGTCAGAAATCAGGTTGTGTACGCGGGTCACCTTCAGGTCGAGGGCCTGCGCAATTTCGGGGATAGTTACCCAATCGCCGACGAGGGCGAAGGTCTGAGCAATATTTTCGTTAGTCACCTTTTAAGAGTGCCAGAGCTGGCACGTATTTACCACTTTTGACCCGCCGCGCTTTCGGTGCCCCTCCCGGTTTCTTTCGTTATAGTGTGCTGCCGCGGTTCGTGAGGCGGAGTCGGGTCCGTGAGGTGGGGCCGGGTCCGCCGGCTTTTTGTAAGAGTTCGCTGAGTGTTCACCTGTTCGGCGCTCTTTGGCATCGCTTCTCCCCAGGTGGGCGGGCTAAAATGTTGAGACGTATGAATACTCCCAGCCCACGCCGGATTTCTCCCGTGAACCCTCGTTCTTCTTCTAATACTTCTGTTCCTCCCGCCACTCGTCCCGCTGCCTCTGATACCGCTATCGGTTCTTCGCAGTGGCTCAGTGGCGCCATTATTGAGGGTCACTACCAGGTGGGTTCGCTTATTGGCCGCGGCGGCATGAGCGAGGTGTATTATGCACTGGACCTGTGGTCGAATAACCCGGTCGCGCTCAAGGTTCTCTCCCCCGCTCTGGCTGAGGATGCAGCGAACCGTCAGAAGTTCCACCGTGAGGAGCGCTCGATGCGCCAGGTGGGCGGCGGCGGGCATACGGTGGGCGTAATTTCGTCGGGTACCGAATATTTTTCGGGCCAGATGGTCATGTATATCGTGCTCGAGTATGTGCACGGTTGTACGCTGAGCCAGCTGTTGCGTGTGCGTAATGCCCTCTCGCTGGGCGAGGCGCTGGACATCCTCATTCCGGTCGTGGAGGCGCTCTCGGAGGTGCACGCTAACCGCTACCTGCACGGCGATATTAAGCCGGGCAATATTCTTCTCGACGCTAACGGCCAGGTGAAGCTGACGGACTTTGGTCTCTCCCGCCGTGACGATCAGGTGGATGCGGGCGCCCCCATGGGCACCCCCGCCTACGTAGCGCCGGAGGTTCTTGATCCGAAGGTGAAGGTCGGAGCTCAAGCTGATATTTTTGCACTCGGCGTGATGATGTACCGCATGCTTTCAGGTCGTCTGCCCTTTGTGGGTCTGGAGAATGACCAGCAGGTGCTCTACCACAACGCCAATATTGAGATGCCCGCGCTGACCGATGTCGCGCCGGGTGCGGACCGCGACATTGCGGGGCTGATTTCGTGGTGTACCCGCAAGCAGCCGCACGCACGCCCGGAGGATGCGACCGAGCTGTTCACGGCTCTGCTGGAGATTTCTGAGTCGTTGGGTGAGTCTGAGCGTGCTTGGCGCGCCCCCTCGTGCCCGGAACCGGAGCTTCCCCTTTGGGAGGCCGTCGCCGATATTGCGGAGCGTAGCGGCGCCGCGCAGATGGTGCGTAACACCCCGATTAGCGCGTTTAGCGATGCCCGCGATCTGCTCGCCTACGATGTGTACTCCCCCGACAGCCTCGTGTACGATGCCTCGGCAGCGAGTCAGGGCGTGCACCTTGCCGACGTGGATGCTGAGGACTCCGTGCTCAACCGCCAGGGCATTCCGCCTCTGGTGAGTTCTGCCTCCGATAATGACGATTCTGACACTGATCAGGAGAAGGAAGGCTCAAAGGGCAAATCCGGCAAGCATGGTCTGGGTTCGTTCATGGGCCGCCGTACCGCCGCGGCGAAGGGCCCGCTGACTCAGTCCGTTGGCATTGGCCCGCAGACGGAGCAAGAGTTCATCTCAGCTAACGGCGAGTACGCCCCAATCCATGCGGAGCGTTCGTTGAGCCCCTCCGGCACACGTCGTTCGAAGTCTAAGGGACCGGCGAGCGCGTCGGAGGCTTCACCGGCAGAGGAGACCGCTTCTTCTCAGGAATCCGAGCAGTCTTCGCAGAAGGATCCTCGCCTGCCCGCCAAGCAGTTTAGGACCCCGCCCTCGGGTATGGCGGTGGGCGGTTGGGCTCTGGCGCTGATTCTGCTGGGCATGGGTTCGAGCTTCACCGGCTGGTGGCTTGCAACCTCGCTCGTGCAGTCGCAGTGGTGGCGCAATATTGAAGCGTTCCTGACCTTCTAGTAGCACGCCTTACCGAACGCCCCGTCCTCGCCTGTACCGCGCGCAGGTTAAACGATAATGCCCGGGTCTTCGCTCATAGGGAGTGAAGACCCGGGCATTTGTTTTTGCTATTCCCCGCCGACTAGTACCCACTGGCTAGTACCCGCTGACTAGTACGGCGAGGCGTATGAACGTTTTATGCGCGGTTCTTGAGGTACTCGGAGACCAGGAACGCGATTTCCAGGGACTGCGAGTGGTTCAGACGCGGGTCGCACAGGGACTCGTAGCGGTCAGCCAGTGCTGCCTCGTCGATAGCGTCGGAGCCGCCCAGGCACTCGGTCACGTCGTCGCCGGTCATCTCCACGTGAATACCGCCGGGGAACGAGCCCAGAGCCTCGTGCACCTCGAAGAAGCCGCGAACCTCGTCGAGCACATCGTCGAAGCGGCGGGTCTTGTAGCCGGAGGGCACGGAGATGGTGTTGCCGTGCATCGGGTCGGTCACCCACACGACCTTCGCGCCCTCGGCCTGCACGCCTTCAACGATGGAGGGCCGCTTCTCGCGAATGTTCTTCGCGCCCATGCGGGTGATGAAGGTCAGGCGGCCGGGCTCGCGGTTCGGGTCGAGCTTGTCAATCAGTGCGAGTGCGTCCTCGGTGGTGGTGGTCGGGCCGAGCTTCACGCCGATGGGGTTGCGGACCTTGGAGAGGAAGTCCACGTGGGCGTCATCGATGCCGCGGGTGCGCTCACCAATCCACAGGAAGTGTGCGGAGGTGTCGTAGGGCAGGTGGGTGCGCGAATCGATGCGGGTCAGGGCGCGCTCGTAGTCCAGAACTAGTGCCTCGTGGCCGACGTACATGTCGGTGGTCTTGAGGGCCTCGAAGTTCACACCGCATGCTTCCATGAATTTGAGGGCGCGGCCGATTTCGTTAGCGGTCTTCTCGTAGCGCTCGTGGGCGGGGTTAGAGGTGAAGCCTCGGTTCCACTGGTGCACGGCGCGCAGGTCGGCGAAGCCGCCCTTGGTGAAGGCGCGCACCAGGTTCAGGGTGGATGCGCTGGTGTGGTAGCCGCGCAGCATGCGCTTGGGGTCGTGTACGCGGGCTTCGGGAGTGAAGTCGAAACCGTTGACGGTCTCGCCGCGGAAGGAGGGCAGTGTGACGTCGCCGCGGGTTTCCATGTCTGCGGAGCGCGGCTTGGAGAACTGGCCCGCCATACGACCCATCTTCACCACGGGCATGGAGGCGCCGTAGGTGAGCACTGCAGACATCTGCAGGATGGTCTTGACGCGGCCGGAGATCTTGTCGGCGGTTGCGCCCGCGAAGGTTTCTGCGCAGTCGCCGCCCTGCAACAGGAATGCGCGGCCTTCAGCAACCTCACCGAGTGCCTGGCGCATGGCGTCGACCTCACCGGCGAAGACGAGCGGCGGTACCGAGTTCAGCTCAGCGATGGTGCTCTCAAAATCTTCGTGCTCGCTCCAGGTGGGCTGCTGGTCAATGCGCAGCTGACGCCAGGTGTCTAGGCCGTGGTCGGTGGCCTGCGAGGTGCTGAGGTTTTGGTTGCTCATCTTCACTCCATTGGGATGGTCTTGTGCGTTTTCTGGTTCAGCCGCGTTTCGGGTGCTCGGCGCGCCCTGTGCGGCGTGCTGGCTTGCGATTCTTCAGGCCGAATAGACCTAATTGTACTCTTGCTTGCTTCAACACCTAACCCTGCAGTCAGGTACATCTCACATGTTTAGATAGCGCCACCCGGTGTCGGCGCCACCCGGTGTCGGCGATACGCGGGTTGATGAGCACCGTTGCAGAGCCGCATACGAAAGGGCGGGATGCGGCATGTACCGCATCCCGCCCTCTGGCGTATGTGCGCATCTGGAGTATATGCGCATCCGAGGTGTTGTCTCAGGGTGCTGTCTCAATGCCTAGTGCTGCAGGTGTGCGACTGCCTCATCAGCGCTCATGTTTTTATCAGTCATGAGCTTCTTGACGCGGTCGGCGTACACGTCCACGTATTCCTGGCCGCTGAGGGCACGGATCTCGGAGCCAATACGGTCGGCGATTTCACGCTGAACGCGGTGGCTCAGGTCTGAGCCGTCGGTGTATTCCTCGAAGGTGAGGGGCTTACCGATAATGGTACGCACCTGGATGGGCTTGCCGTCATGGCGCAGACGGATACGGTTCGAGCCGGAGGGCTGAATCAGGTCGGTACCGATCTGGCCGACGGGAACTACGGGCACGCCGGTTTCCAGGGCGAGGCGGGCAACACCAACTTTGGGGCGGTAGCCGCGTCCGTCGGGGCTACGGGTACCTTCAGGGTAGATACCGATAACGCCGCCGTCCTTAAGGACCTGCGCACCGGCGTTGAGGGATTCCTGGCTCTTCTGACCGCCGGAGCGGTCCATGGGAAGCTGACCAACACCGCGGAAGAACGCCGCCATGGCGCGCCCCTTCACGCCGGGGGTAGTGAAGTAGTCGCTCTTGGCGAGGAAATTCACGGTGCGCGGCATGGCGAGAGGAATAAAAATGGAGTCGCAAAATGCCAGGTGGTTGCTGGCGACGATGTAGGGCCCCTCGGGCAGGTTTTCCAGGCCAACCACGTCGTGGTGGTACAGTCCCTGCAGCAGGGGTGAGCCAAGAACCTTGAGCGTTGAATAGAGGGCGGTGTTAGGCATTGGGGACTCCTCTCTGAATATTCCCGGGTCAATTCTATCTTGTCTGGAGCGTAGCGAGAGAACGCGCGATAATTAAAGAAAAGAGAACGATTTTTCTGCGCACCGGTGTATCGGGTGCGCTGGGGGCGATATACCAGCATCGGTGCTGTATCCGTGGTAGCCGGTCAGGGTACGCTATAGAGCCTCACCTGCGCTCATACTCGCGCAGGTTGGCGGAGGAGGACCATGAGCATTTTCGATAATTCGCTGGAACCGATTAAGAGGATTCGGCGCAAGGCTCGCGAGCGCAGGCTTCTTGCGACCCAAAATGTTAAGGAATCTTTGGCGCGTCGCCTCGGGGAAGAGCAGGATGCGTTCGACCACTCCCCTGTTTCTTTTGCCCCTGATTCGGTGCAGCATTCCGTGGGTATTTTGCTGGTGCATGGTTTTACGGGTTCGCCGCATAGCATGCGCCCGGTGGCTCAGCGTTTTATGGAGCTCGGCTATGCGGTGGAGATGCCCGTGCTGACCGGTCACGCGACCCGTTGGCAGGATTTGCGTGATAGCACGTACCAGCAGTGGCTGGCTTCTGCCGAGCAGGGGTACCGCCGCCTGACCGATCAGGGCCTGCAGGTGGTGGTCATTGGCATGTCGATGGGCGGCACGGTGGCGACTCATCTGTCGGCGCGTCTGCCGGTGGTGGGTACGGTGCTGATTAACCCCTATATGGTGGATGTGAACCCGATGATGCGTCACGCCGGTAGGGTCTCGAAGGTTCTGCCGGTCCTTAAGGCAATCGGTTCCGATATTGCGGTTCCGGGTGTGAATGAGGGCGCTTACTCGCTGGTTCCGACGGCGGCGGTGCATCAGCTGCATCTTTTGGGTGCTGAGACTCGCGCCCTGATTCCGCAGTTGAAGTCGCCGGTCCTGTATTTGCGTTCACTGGGCGATCATACTGTGTCGGATAGCTCCCACAAATATTTTCTCGAACATTGTTCAGTTCCTGTAGAATTTAGGTGGCTGACCCGCAGCTACCATGTGGCAACCCTGGACTATGACGCAGAGTATCTTCTCTCCACCATCCAAGATTTTGTCGCATCCCTATACCACTAATTCTGCGGCTCCGCTCGTTGCAACTGGCGCAAGCATCACCCGCCGTGGCGAGTAGAACAGCAGATAGATATTACGGCTCCTCGGGCCATCGAGGGCACCCCGCGGCACCGGATCCGCCACGGGCTCACGCCCTGATTTGAAAGGCGCATTATGAAAGTCTTCTCCACTCCCGCTGAGGTTATTGTCGACCCCTCGCTGAACCTGACAAGCATTGTTGAGCGCCACCGTGCCGATAGCTCCAATCCGGTGCTGTACCGTCGTCAGATGTCTCCGGGTAACTGGCAGCCGGTTCGCGCCCAGCAGTTCCACCAGATGGTGACCGACCTGGCTAAGGGCATGATTGCCGCCGGTATCCGCCCGGGTGACCGTGTGGGTATTATGAGCCGCACCCGTTTTGAGTGGACTGTCATTGACTTCGCGATTTGGTATGCTGGCGCTGTCTCCGTGCCGGTGTATGAGACGAACGCTGCCGCACAGGCGGCGTGGGCGCTGTCCCATTCTGAGGCAGTCGCTATTTTCGTCGAGGATGAGAAGCTCCTGAATCGTGTGGCTGAGGCGGAAGAATACGCCGCTTCTACTTCTGAGCCGTGCCAGCTCAAGCACCGCTGGGTCATTGAGAACGGCGACCTTGATGCCCTCAGTGCTCGCGCCTCCGAGGTCAGCGATGAGCAGCTGGAGCAGGTACGTTCCGCAGCCGGTTGTGACGACCTCGCGACCATTGTGTACACCTCCGGCACAACCGGTCGCCCTAAGGGTTGCGCGCTGACTCACGGCCACTTCCTGAACCTCAGCGCCAACACCAGGCTGGTCGAGCCGGAGATTGCGAACTCCCGCAACTCCTCCATTCTTTTTTTGCCGCTGGCGCACGTTCTCGCGCGCCTGATTCAGGTTCTGGCGCTGGATGCTGGCCTGGTTATTGGTCACTCCCCCAACATCAAGAACCTGGCGTCTGACCTGGATAGCTTCAAGCCGACCATGCTGCTGGTGGTGCCCCGCGTCTTTGAGAAAGTGTACGAAGGTGCCATGGCAAAGGCGGCTAAGGGCGGCAAGTTCAATAAGTCTCTGTTTGAGCGTTCCACCGATATTGCGGTGCGCTGGTCGCAGGCGAAGGTTGAGGGTCGTGTGCCCCTCAAGCTGGCGGCGCAGTACGCTCTCTACGACAAGCTGGTCTACTCGAAGCTGCGTGCGGCTCTCGGCGGCGAGCTGCGTTACGCGGTCTCCGGCGGCGGTCCCCTCGGCGAGCGCCTGGCTCATTTCTTCCACGCGGTGGGTGTGCAGGTGGTTGAGGGTTACGGCCTGACCGAGACCTGCGCCCCGATTGCGGCTGGCCGCATCAACCCGTACCAGATTGGTATGATCGGCCCGCTCATCCCCGGTTCCGAAGGCTATATTGCTGAGGACGGCGAGCTTCTGGTTCGTGGCGTGGGCGTGATTAGCAGCTACTACAAGAACCCTGAAGAGGACGCTCAGGCGTTCACTGAGGACGGCTGGTTCCGCACCGGTGACCTGGCTCGTTTCGATGAGCGCGGCTACCTGAAGATTGTGGGCCGCAAGAAGGAAATCATTGTCACCGCCGGCGGTAAGAACGTGATTCCGGGTATTGCGGAGAGTCATCTGCGTACCTCTCCCCTGGTTTCTCAGGCGATGCTGGTTGGCGACGAGAAGCCGTTTATTGCGGCTCTGGTGACCCTGGATCCGGATACCCTACCCGAGCAGTTGGAGCACCTGGGTCTGCCCCGTTCACTCTCCATCCCGGAGGCTGCTGTTCACCCGGCGGTTCGTGCCGCAATTCAGAAGCTCGTGGACGAGGCGAACCAGCTGGTTTCCCGCGCCGAGGGTATTCGCGAGTTCCGCATCATGAACCGTGATCTGACCGAGGCGGACGGCTACCTGACTCCTTCGCAGAAGTTGCGCCGCGCGAAGATTCTGCAGGACTTCTCCTCCTACGTGGATGAGATGTACGGCAAGGTTTCCGATAGCACGTCGGATTCTTTGGCTCGCCTGCAGGAGTACGCGGCGGAGCAGTCTGAGAAGTTCGCTGAACTGCGTGAGCAGGCGGCAGAGCGTCTGCACGAGTACGCGGACCACCAGGCGGAGCGTCTTGCCGAGCTGCGTGAGCAGGCGGCTGAGAAGTTTGAGGAGCTGCGTGAACAGACCGCCGAAATGATGCAGAAGCCTCATGAAGAGAAGGCCGAGGAAGAAAAGGCTGAGGACTCCTCCGCTGAGGTTTCTTCCGCAGCGGCTCCCGCTGAGAAGCCCGCGCAGACTGAGAAGAAGACTGTTGCAGAGCAGAACCCGCAGAAGTCTGACAGCGACAAGGCATAACCGGCTCTGGCCACCATTAACGAGAGGCCATACACGAGAGGAGGAGGTCGTACCGCTTAGGTACGACCCCCTCCTCTCTCTGTTTGTTCGCTAGATGCCTCGGCTTCCGAGCGTTATCTAGCCGTCGTTAGCTGGCGGATCCTTAGTTTGCGGGCTCGTCGAATTCCAGACCGAGCAGCGCGTTCTCAACGATTTCGGTCAGTGCCGGGTGAATCCAGTACTGGCCGCGTGCGAGGGTGCGCGCATCCATGCCGAAGCTCATTGCCTGCAGGAGCGGCTGGATGAGCACGGAGGACTCTTCACCGACCAGGTGTGCACCGAGCAGCTCACCGTTGTCCTTACGGGCAATGAGCTTGCACAGGCCAATCTTGTCTTCCATTGCCCAGCCGTAGGCGGTGTCGCCAAAGTTCTGTGCCTTGACGGTAATCTCAAAGCCTTCACGTTCAGCCGCCTGGCGCGCCTGCTCTTCGGTCATGCCGACCACAGCAATCTGCGGGTTGCTGAAGACGGCAGCCGGTACGTAGCGGTGGTCGCTGGCACGCAGGTCCTCGGGGTGGCTGAGGTTGTGCTGCACAACGCGTGCCTCGTGGTTTGCCACGTGCTTGAGCTGGTAGCGGCTGGACACGTCGCCGAGGGCGTAGACGCCGGGTACGGGCGCGCCGTTGTAGAGCACGCGCTGGTACTTATCGACGCTGAGCTGACCGCCGTCCTGCACGTCGAAGTAGTTCTTCGCGTTGAGGGTGTCGGTGTTGGGGCGGCGGCCGGTTGCCACGAGCACAGCGTCTGCCGGGATTTCGAGCAGTTCTTCACCGTTCTCGGTGGTGCGCTTCGCTACGACGGTTACGCTGCCGTCGGCGTTCTCACGGATCTCGGAGAGGGACGCATCCTTGACGATGTTCCACTGCTTGCTTGCGGCTTCTTCGAAGCGTGCCACGACCTCTTCATCCACGCCGCGCAGCAGGCGGGAGGAGCGGTTCAGCTGGGTTACTTCGGTGCCGAATGCGGAGAAAACGTGGGAGAATTCTGCCGCAATCACGCCGCCACCGATGACGACCATGCGGGCGGGCAGCTCGTCCAGGCGCATGACGTTGTCGTTAGTGTAGACCTTAGAGGAGTCGATACCGGGCACGGGAGGCAACACGGCGCGCGAACCTGCCGCAATGACAATCTGGCGGCCCTGCAGGCGGGTGCCGTCGGTCAGCTCAACGGTGTGGGAGCCGACGAAGCGCGCGTACTGGTCGTAGAAATCGACGTTGGGCAGACCGGCACGCCAGTCGCGGCCACCTTCAGAGATCTGGTCGATGCGGGAGGCGAAGATGCGGTCACGAATCTGCGCCCAGTGCACGGCGTCTACGTGTGCGTCGACGCCCAGGTGCTTGACCTCGCGGGTCTTCTGCGCGATGGTCGCCGGGTAGACGTACATCTTGGTGGGGATGCAGCCAACGTTCAGGCAGGTGCCGCCGAAGATACCGCCGTCGATAAGGGCGACCTTCTTGTCATCCCATTCGGGGCCGATGAGGGTGTTGCCGGATCCGGAGCCGATGACGATGAGGTCGTATTGTGCTACGCCGTCAATGCGTTCTACGTTCTCGATGCTCATGTGGTCCTCTCGTTGTTGGTGTTGAGGCTGGGCTCGTTCCCAGCGTGCCCCTCGATGGCGGGGTTATTTCTGCTACTGCCACTATAACGCGTGGAAGCTTCCGGCTATTCCCACTTCTGGTGTCAATGTTGACGGATATGCGAAAATGCGCCGTCCCAAGAACACAGCACTGAGAACACAGCGCTGAAAATACAGAGGTTCTTTGAGAAGACGCACTCAAGCGTTGAGACCTCAAGCGTTGAAACTATGTGAGCCCGCGGATTAGTGACGATTAGATGTCTGCGCTTAGAGGTCTGCCATGAGCCCAGCCAGCAGACGGGTGAAGTCAATGGCGGGATCAACCGATTCTTCGTCGGGCCAAAAATGAATCGGGTACGCCGCACCCTGGGCGCGTTGCAGCACGGGGCTTTCAGCGAGCACAGGATCTGCCACGAGCTCGCCGAAGAGGGAACGCATTTCGTCGCGTCGGTAGCGGTGTTCGCTGTCATTGGGGCGCATCTTGTTGATAACTACTCCCGCACCGTCAATGCTGATGCCGCTTTCCTGCTGAAAGCGCACGATGGCGCGCAGGGTTCGTTCGGTGCCCGCCACGGAGAAAAGGGAAGGCTCTGCGACCGAAAGGATGCGCTCGCTCACCGCCCAGCCCATCGAAGACAGGGTTCCGAGGAACGGCGGGCAGTCAATCAGGATGACGTCGTAGGCGTCCGCAGCCGCCTCCACCATGCGCTTGAAGCGGCGGATGAACGGCGCGGCTTCTTGCCGGTCCACGAGGGTGGAGCGCGCCGAGCCTCGCGCCACCTTCACGCTACCGGTGGTCACGGGGTTGTTGGTCAGCAGGGTGGGTTTGCCGACGAGCGCGTTCCAGGAGGAGCTACCGGCTTCCTCCGCGAAGGCGCGCTCATTGGAGCTGGCGATTAGGGAGGCGACGTCGGGGATGGTTTCATCCACTGCCAGGCCGGTGCTGGCGTCGCCGTGGGGGTCGAGGTCAATAACGAGTGTGGAGAGTCCGCTGTGTAATGCCGCGGAAGCGAGCCCCAAAGTGATGGACGTTTTGCCAACGCCACCCTTGAGGCTGCTGATACTGACGATGCGGGGCATGCAGGTCCCTTTTATGAGTGAGGTGTAATGCCCCTTTATTTTAGCGAATCTTCGCTTTTCTTCTGGCTCTGACAGGGGTGTATCTTGAGTTTTTTCTCAAGTGAGCATTGAATATTCCCTCGCATTTAAAGCTTCAGCCCGCGCTCGCTACCCGATAGGTAGTGAGCGCGGGCTGATTCACGTTTTGTGTTTTATGCCTGTGCGCGGCGGGCACGGCGGGCGGCAAGTTCGTCGCCCTCGAAGTTTTCGTGCATCTCTTCGCCGGGCTGGCCGTTGAGGTTCATTTCGATTTCGCGCCAGACGCGGCCGATAGCGATGCCGAAGACGCCCTGACCTGCCTGGACCAGGTCGATAACCTCGCTCGGGGAGGTGCATTCGTAGACGGTGGTGCCGTCACTCATGAGGGTGATGTTCGCGAGGTCGTCAATGCCGCGGGTACGCAGGTGCTCGATGGAGGTGCGAATCTGCTGCAGGGACACACCGGTGTCCAGCAGTCGCTTCACGATCTTGAGTACGAGCACGTCGCGGAAGCTATAGAGGCGCTGGGTGCCGGAGCCGGATGCGCCACGCACGGTGGGTACGACCAAATCGGTGCGTGCCCAGTAGTCGAGCTGGCGGTAGGTGATGCCGGCTGCCTTGCAGGCGACGGCGCCGCGGTAGCCGAGGTTTTCCTCGACGACAGAGACAGGGTCGGTGAAGAGTACGCCCTGTTCACCGCGCGGAGGCGGTGCTACAGGGAAGAGGGTGTCGAAGCCATCCAGGGGCTGGTCGAAGCCCTGGGGTGCGTGCGTGGTTGCGGCCTCGCCTGCATTTTCGGCTACCTGCTGCTCTAGCACGGTCCCTCCTTTTCGTTAAACCCTTTTAAGTGCTTCACCGCGCCCCATCAAATGCGGTCGATATCGTTCCGGTGTAGACCCGATTCTCGGGGTGAGATTATCGGGGTGAGATTCTAGGGTTGAGGTCTAGAATCTGCGTCTATGATTCGCGTGGCTCCTCTACTGGGTTCCAGCACGGTTTTCAATACTACACAGCGGTTCGACAGTGCGACCGATGCGCGATAGGCGCGGCTGTTCAATCTATTTTAACTGATAGAGGGCTCTACTTAAAATTGAACCCACCGAAGCGAATGATCTTTTCAGATTCATTCTTGCCTCATTAACGCCTCATAGGGGCTCCCCTCCCCCCCCCCACTGTTCCCTTCGCTTTTCTGGGCACCCACCTCACAGGGGGGAGTTTATACAGGGGAAGTTTAAAAAGTAAATGCGTACGGAGCAGTCCGTACGCATTTACAGCTGAGTTGAGTGAACAGCCTTGGCAGGCCGGGAGCCCCCTGGTGAGAAAGCTCTTCGTGTTGGACGAAGGGGTAGAATTCCGAGCGTGCCAGCGTCGGCTTCGTCCAAGTCTAGAGGCCGCTACCCGTTGGTAAGGGGTAGGGACTATAGAGGGAATCACCATGGTCAGTGGTGTTTCCCGAGGGAAATCCCCGTTTGGGGTGTGGTAGAACCGCTGAGGGTTTACGAGCAGCAGACTGTCCGGTAGCCTGCCGCATCGTACGCCTATTCGTAGGTAGGCATTGCCGATTCGACGAGCGTTGCGTGCAGCTGCAGGCACAACTTGCGAATCTTATCGGCACGTTCCTGCGCCTGAGCCTGGGAGGCTGCGTCGCGGCGCGATGCCAGCGGAGCCACCGCGATTTCCACGAGGGAGATTTCGCGGTCTGCTGCAGACTTGAACGCGCGCAGGTGGCGGGGCTGAATACCGTGCTGGGTCAGCTCTGCGCTCACGCGGGCAATCAGCACATCGTAGTCGGTGTACTCCACATCCGAGCCATCTTCGAGCAGTCCGAAATCAATCAGTTCACGGATCAGCTCGGGGGTGGTGTTAGCGTACTCTGCCAGCTCGCGCAGGGTGTAGGTGCGACCTTCCTGCTCATCCGGTCCAAGGACGCTGTCCAGGACGTCTTCGCTAACGGTGGCAGGCATGGAGTTCAGCACGCGACCGGCTTCCAGATCCTCCAGATGCTGACGGATGACCTTCAGCGGCATGTAGTGATCGCGCTGCATCGTGAGGATGTAGCGCAGACGCTCAATATCAGTCTGAGAGTACTTGCGGTAACCGGTTTCGGTACGGCTGGGGTGCACGAGACCGCGCTCCTCCAGGAATCGGATCTTGGATGCACTAATTCCGGGGAACTCCAGGTCAAGCTGGCTAAGAACCTGGCCAATGGTCCGGCTCTTAACGTCACGCGGGTTACGGTCAGAGTCGCCGTTCTCCACGTCCTCTAGTTCAACCTCAGCGTTAGTGAGGTTCTCATCGATGCGTGAGGTCATCTATGTCTTTCGGGTACTTGTTCAGCCGATATCGATACGAGCCGAAATTTGAGTGAGTGGCTCGTTCCCCCGGTCAGGGTCTCGATTCGTGCCGAATATCTTTGCTTAGTGTTGAGAGTGTGATAGATAAGTTTAGTTGTTTATCACGAAATGATAAACCGCAAACCTTCGAGACAATCTTATAGCCTCACAAGGCATTTGCTATTTAGTTCGCCCTTCTCAGGGGCTTTTTGAACCAAAAAATAACCACACAACCAGACACTATCCAATAGAGACAGTACCAATTTTAGCAAAATTCCAATACTTCGAATATGCGTGTCTCATATTGGACTGCTTTACGGGGAAAATTTTATCTTCTCGCGACAGTTGAAGTTTTCATCACATTTAACTTGAAAGAGGCTCCCACTAGGGGTTTAGCCATCTTTCAAGCCCCTCAGGCAGCTTCAGAGACCCTCAAGATGAACCTTAAATGCACCCCACTATTTGCGTTTGTGTGCACTTTAAATGAAAAACGGCGAGACCAATTGGTCTCGCCGTCTCACCACTACGTACCTCTTATCTGAGGCCTATAGAAGATCTTAGAGTCTATCGACTTAGAGCTTGTCCAGCTCAGCCTTGTATGCTTCTGCGTCCAGCAGGTTCGCCAGGTCATCAGCGTTCTCGGGGCGAATCTCAATGATCCAGCCCTCGCCGTAGGGGTCAGAGTTAACCAGTGCGGGATCGTCTTCCAGAGCCTCGTTCACTGCAACAATCTCGCCCGCAATAGGAGCGAAAAGATCAGAGACAGACTTGGTGGACTCGATCTCACCGAAGCTATCCTCAGCAGCTACAGAGTCGCCGACAGAGGGAAGATCGACGTAGACGACGTCACCCAGTGCATCCTGAGCGTGGTCAGTAATACCAACACGTACGGTGCCCTCGGCGGTGAGAGCAGAAACCCACTCGTGCTCAGAAGTGTACGAGAGTTCTGCGGGAACGTTGCTCATAGCAGCGGTGTCCTTTCAGTGTGATTTTGCGTAGCGCGGACCGTCCCGCGCCCGGTGTCGTTCGCATGTGGGATAGCGAAACGTCCTACACCAATTATCACATAAGAAGTAACGCGGGGCACGCCCAAACACCCCCGTACCACTTCTACGACACTATTTTTCCTCTTCTTATTCGTGCACCTAACCATTCGCACCGTATCGACTTCTAGACGCCCCTCTATTCATCACTTTCGCACACGGCTCCATACAGACCTATCACCCCCCCCCGATAAGAGCCCAGTAGAAACGCAAAAGGCTCAGGGCCCCACACCATGAAGGTGCAGGGCCCTGAGCCTTAGGACTAGAGAGCTAAACTCTCACAGCGTCTTAGCGGGAAGAAATGACGCGCTCGGAGAAGCGGTTCGGGTTACCGAAACGGTGTGCGGTAATCGAAACAGCCTGCTCGCGGAGGAAGGGCAGCATCTCGATACGGCCAGCCTCGGTGACCGGTGCGAAGTACACTGCAACATCCGGGCGACCACCCAGTGCCGAGTAGATGGACTTCACGTCGTTACCGATGTAGCGGATACGGGTGCCTTCCAGCGGGGTACCAGCCAGTGCGCGAACCGGGGTCTTAGCGTTCGAAGCCAGGTACTCGCGGAACTGAGCGTCCGACTTGACTTCGTACTTGACGCCCTTGTTCTCGAGGACGCCACGGACGTCAACCGGCAGGTCCTTACCGACGGACAGGGCGACCGGTGCGTTAGCTGCCAGACCGGCGAGCACAACGCGCAGGGTCTCTGCTGCGGATGCGGACTCGTCTGCACGAACCAGAACCTGGGTGGGTACGTAGCGCAGGATGTTGCGCTCCACGCCCAGCTTCGAGGGATCGTGACCGAAGCCGAACTCGGTGTCCCAAGCGTGTGCGTCAGAGGAGACACCTCGCTTGATGAATGCGAAGTCCTCGCGCTTGCCCAGCTCGGAGTTCTCGATGGTAGCCAGGGTCTCGCGGACGGTCACCGACTGGGTGGTTGCGGTCGCGGTTGCCTGTGCCGGCTCCCAATCGGACAGAGCGATCAGGTAGCTGGGGCCACCAGCCTTGGTACCGGAGCCAACGGTGGACTTCTTCCAACCACCGAAGGGCTGACGCTGAACGATTGCACCGGTAATTGCACGGTTGACGTACAGGTTACCTGCCTGGACCTTGGAGAGCCACAGCTCGAGCTCGTCAGCATCCAGCGAGTGCAGACCTGCGGTCAGGCCGTAATCGGGTGCGTTCTGCAGCTCGATTGCCTCTTCCAGGGTCTCAGCGGTCATGATGCCCAGGATGGGGCCGAAGTACTCGGTCATGTGGTACTCGGAACCGGGCTTGACGCCTTCGCGAACACCGGGGCTCCACAGGCGACCGGTCTCGTCCAGTTCCTTGGGCTGAATGAGCCAGCGCTCGCCCGGGCCGAGGGTGGTCAGACCGCGCAGCAGCTTCTCTTCCGGCTTCTGAACAACGGGACCCATCTGGGACTCAATGTCCTGCGGGTGTGCCACGTGCAGGGAGCTGACGGAGTCAATCAGCTGGCGGCGGAAACGCTCGGACTGTGCCACGGAGCCAACCAGGATAACGGTCGAACCAGCGGAGCACTTCTGACCTGCGTGACCGAATGCCGAGTAGACGACGTCCTTGACGGCGAGGTCGATGTCAGCGTTCGGGGTAACGATGATCGAGTTCTTACCCGAGGTCTCACCGAACAGGGGCAGGTCATCACGCCAGGAGCGGAAGAGCTCAGCGGTCTCGTAGCCACCGGTCAGGATCAGGCGGTCAACCTCGGGGTGCGAGATGAGCAGCTTGCCTGCAGCGCGGTCAACAACCTTGACGAGCTTCAGAACTTCCTTGGGAACGCCTGCATCCCACATGATCTCTGCGATCAGGGCACCGGTGCGAGCGGTGATGGTTGCGGGCTTGAAGATGACAGCAGAACCTGCAGCCAGACCAGCCAGAACACCACCGGCGGGGATAGCGGTCGGGAAGTTCCACGGGGGGAACAACCAGGGTCAGGTCAACAGACTTGGGCTTTGCGCCGTCGATCTTCTCGAGGTCCTCAGCCAGCATTGCGTAGTAGTATGCGAAATCGATTGCCTCGGAGACCTCGGTGTCGCCCTGCTCCAGGGTCTTGCCAGCCTCAGCTGCCATAACCTCCAGCAGGTCACCGCGGCGCAGTGCGATAGCCTTACCGACCTTGCGCAGAATCTCTGCACGCTCGTGGCCGGAGAGCTTGCCCCATGCCTTGCCAGCTTCTTCGGTTTCCTTGATCAGCTTCTCAGCCTCAGCCTCGCTGGTCAGCTCGTTAGCCTTGAGGGTGTCGATGCCCAGCTTGGTGGTCTTGGAGCGCTCGAGGATTGCGCGACCCCACTCACGGTTACCTGCCAGTGCGGGGTCGGTGTCGGGGGTGTTCTCGAAGCGGCCAGCCGGTACGAAGACGTTGTCCTCGTTCTCGGTCAGGCGGTTCTGGGTACGCTTGGATGCGGGAACCTCGTCGGTGACGGAGTTCAGTGCACGCATGAAGCGGTCCTCTTCGCGCTTGAAGATGGACTCGTCGGTTGCCAGGTCGAAGATACCGGACATGAAGTTCTCGGAGGAAGCGTTCTCCTCGAGACGACGGATCAGGTATGCGATTGCAACGTCGAATTCCTTGGGGTTCACGACGGGCACGTACAGCAGCAGGTGACCAACGCGGCGGCGGATGATCTCTGCCTGCTGCTCAGCCATACCAATCAGCATCTCGAACTCGACGCGATCCTTAACACCGCGGTCCTCGGACAGCAGCAGTGCGAAAGCAACGTCGAAGAGGTTGTGGCCTGCAATACCGAGGCGGATGTTCTTCACGTGCTCGGGGCGCAGTGCGTAGTCCAGAACGCGCTTGTAGTTGGTGTCAGCTGCCTGCTTGGTGTCCCAGGTGGTCAGCGGCCAGCCGTGCATAACAGCTTCCACGATTTCCATGGAGAGGTTTGCACCCTTAACCAGGCGGACCTTGATGCCTGCGCCGCCAGCAGCAACGCGCTTAGCAGCCCATTCCTGCAGGTGCTGCATTGCAGCCAGGGTGTCGGGCAGGTATGCCTGGAGCACGATACCGGCTTCCAGGTCCTTCAGGTGGGGCTGGTCCAGAATCTTGGTGAACACCTCAATGGTGAGGTCCAGGTCCTTGTACTCCTCCATGTCCAGGTTGATGAACTTCTTGGGGGAGGAAGAAGCTTGCCAGCTCGTACAGCGGGGTCAGGCGGCGAACAGCGGTCTCAACGACCTCGTCGAATGCCCAGTGCTGGTGGGGGCCGGAAACAGCGGACACCTTAATGGAGACGTAGTCAACGTCGTCACGTGCCAGCAGGCGCTTGGTCTCAGCCAGGCGGTGCTCTGCTTCCTTGTCACCCAGAACTGCCTCACCGAGCAGGTTGACGTTCAGGCGGTTACCGGTCTTGGTCAGCTCTGCAATTGCGTCACCCAGCTTCTCCTCGGAAGCGTCGACAATCAGGTGACCGACCATCTCGCGCAGCACGCGGCGTGCAACGGGAACGGTGGGCCATGCGACCTTACCAGCCAGCTTGCCACCGAAGCCAACAGCGGACTTCATGTACCAGGGCAGGAAGGAAGGTGCCAGGCCAGAAATACGGGAAAGGTTGCGGCCGGAGACGTTGTCGTCCTCGGGGCGAATAACGCCATCAACAAAGCCGACGGTGAAGGGAAGACCATTGGGGTCCTTCAGAACACCGGCGAGCTGCTCAGCCGCGAAGGTGGGCTTGATCGACTGGGACTCGTTTACCCACTGACGAACAAGCTGACGAGCTTCCAGAGCCATCTTCTGGTAGTGCTCAGATGCGAAAGGATGGGTCATCCTTGACTCCTAACTATCTCACTGTGTGCGGTGCACACCACGTTTGGCGATGTCTCTATTTCACCACAAAAGGGTAATAAATACCTCATTAGAAAAACTGAATGTTTTTTCCAAAATCCATTTAGTTTTTCTAAATAATTGTGCGGTGTGGCTCCCGTCCGGCAACCCTCCGAACACCGAGCCCAAAGAGAAGAAACGAAGACCATAGCAACATCGCTATCCATCCCTCTCAGGCTAGCACTTCCAGAGCGCAAATACCGAACCCATTTCGTAATAAACGAACACCTCAAAACCATTCCCAGAAGCATCTTCACCCCCTAAGAACCATCGCATCAGCGCGAAAATACTCGCTACACAAGCCAACATGCCAACACCCCACGTCAAGCGTCTCAAAAAGAGCCGGCCGAAAGCCCGCGCGGTACCATAGACAAGAGTCCACGATGAGAGACGCACCACGGAAGAGTTCGGGGGCCCAGCCCACCCGAACAACCGGGCGCACCAGGGAGGGAAATATGTCAATCTACGACATTCGACGCATGCAAATGCTCCTCGAAATCCAAGAACGCGGCACCGTCATCGCCGCAGCCGAAGCACTCAGCCTCACCCCCTCCGCCGTCTCCCAGCAGATTGCCACCCTCGAAAAAGAAACCGGCACCCCGCTGCTGCAGCGCATCGGCAGGCGCGTACAGCTCACCAGCGCCGGACTCATCATCGTCGACAGCGCCCGAAGCATCCTGCGCGAACTCGACCGCATGCAAACCTCCGTCGCCAACCTCACCGGCGAACCGGCCGGCATGGTCCGCCTCGCCATCTTCCAGTCCGCCGCCTTCGCGCTACTACCGGAAACCCTCAGCTACCTTGCCGAACACGCCCCCTCGCTCACCCTGCAGGTACTGCAGATCGACCCCGAAACCGGCACCTCCCTGACCCGAAGCCGCGAATACGACATGGTGCTCTCCGAAGCCTACCCGCACCACCACATCCCCGAATACCCCGAACTGCACTCCGAGCTACTCACCGAAGACCCGCTCAGCCTCATCGTGCCCAGTACCTCCACCATCACCTCGATCGAGGAGGCGCACGCGCTGCCCTGGGTCCTCGAAATGGAGCAGAACACCTCCCGCAGCTGGGCACTCAACCAGTGCCGCACCGCAGGATTCGAGCCGGTCATCCGCTACAGCGCCAACGACATGATCACAAACTCCAACCTCGTCAAGGCAGGATTCGCCGTCACCATCGTGCCCGGCTTCATCCTCTCCTCCCTCTCCACCACCGAGGGACTACGCGTCGTGGAACTACCCGGCAAACCCTCCCGCAAAATCTTTACCGCCGTACGCCGAGAGTCCGCCGCCAACCCCGCCATCGCCATGGTGCGCGAAGCACTGCACCACGCTGTGCAGGTGGTATTCGGCGAACACGACAGGACCGAAACCACATAAGAAAGATCAGCTGCCGCACGTCTCGACAAGCCAACCAACACAAAGGTCGGGGCCGTTCCAACGAACGACCCCGACCTTTCACTATGCCTTTTTGAACAGGCGCCTATATATAGAGGTATAAAAGCACAGGCTGTGGAGTCGCTTCCCCGCCGCACCCATCCCTCACGGGGTCGGTTCAGCCGCTAGTTCAGCGAAGCAACCACAGCCGGGCTCTGCACCTCGTAGAACGAAGACGACAAACCAGCCGCCGCCATATCCAGCACAGCGCTCACATGAACCTGCTTCAACGCAGACCCGGCAACACCCGAAGCCACCTGATAATTCAGCTGAACATCCAGGCGATGACCACGAGGAATAGCAGTACGCAACTCCAGAACATTCTCGCTACCGGCACCAGCCTGGCCGGTCTGCTCGCTACGGCGCACCGCATCAAGATTCAGAGCATCCACAGGAGCCACCAGAGCCGAAGCGCCCAGGCTACCCGACGGCAACACCGCCTGACCCGAGGTCACACGAAGCGTCACCGCAGGATTCAACAACAAACCGGTCTTCGGATCCTGCGCGCGAGCACGCACCATCAGGCGAGTACCCACCGGCAGCGTCGAATTACCCTCATTAATAATGCTCAGGCGAGTCGGCAAATTCCGGAAAGCAACGGTACGCGCCGGCTGGCTCTGCATAGACACCGCCTGCACACCAGAGGCTGCTTTCAACTCCAGGCGGATGCATGACTCGTTATAGCGCATCGGCACCTGCACCAGCGCAGAGCTCGCCGCGCCGCCGTGCTGTCCACCGCCGCCGCGTTGCCCGCCACGCTGTCCGCCGGGACGCTGGGTCACCGGGCTCACGCGAGCGCGCTTACCGCCCGAACGAGTTGCCGCCTCCGCAGCGCTCACGCCACCAGCCACCAGGGCAGCCGAAGCGCCCGCAACCTTCAACGCGGTACGGCGAGAAGCGTTCATCAGATTATTCTTAGTCATTTTCTACTCCTCTAAGCCTTCGCGATACGGTACACGCCGCTAATCGTGCCCTGCCACCAGGTGCCGTAACGGTCAATCGTGCCCACCATCTGCAGGGTGTCACCACCGCCAAGCAGCAGGCTCACGTGCTGAGACAGACGCTGCTCGTGCATCGTCTGACCGGTTTCCATGTCCAGCGCGACAGCCCACGCGTAGGCACCATTCGCCAACCCAGCCGGGCCGCGGCGACGCTCACAGGTGTAAATCAGGCCGTCAGCGGCGGAATAGCGAGGAACAGCCGAAGAGTACACGTCCTTGCGGTCCCAGATCTTACGCAGACCGCGGTCGGTAATATCCCAACGCTCCATACCGGGAGCAAAAAGCGCATTCGCAGGAACCGACGGACCGGCGCCCTCCGGGTACTTCGGGTAGGGGTATCCGTAGGTGCTTGCACCGACCATCGTGTTACCCACACCAATCATGGAGTTCTCAGTGCCAGAGGTACCGGCAGTAAACAGGCCGGCGCTACCGACCTTCGCGCCGTTATCGGTGCGGTACACAATGACCGACTCCTGAATATCAGAGTTATCGGTCAGCATCACATAATCCGAACCGTTCGGGCCAAAGAACGTCGGGGAGGCGCCGGAACCCCACGCGAGCTTACCGGGCTGCGGGCGCTACCTCGATCGTACGCATGCCACCACTTGAGGGTGGGCGCACCGGTTGCGGTAGCGTTCAGCATATAAATAGCGTGGGAGGTCACCACGCTCACACCCTGCGGGCATGCCGAAATCGAGTTATCGATACGTTCACCGGCAATCGACGCCTTATTCAGGCGCATCGAGCGAATCGTGCCGCGGGCAGAATCAATCACCGCAATGTAGCCGTTCTTCGTCGCAACCCAAATGCGACCTGCCCAGTCGGGCACCAGACCAACCACAGCGTCATTGGCGCTCTGGGCGAGCATGCGGCTCAGGTCAATACGCTCATCAACTCGGATGCTGCGTCCGTCAGCAGAGTGGGAGAGGCGCAGCAGGCACTGGGAGCCATCCACCAGAACCATGCGGTCCTGCGCGTCAAGGTAGGCGTACACGCCGCCGAGCAGTGCGCCCTTCGGAATGTCCAGGTGCGAAAGTTCACGACCGGTATGCGGATCAAAGGATGGAGAGCTTCGGGGTGATGAACTCACCGTGGGCGAAGACCTGGGTGCAGAGCACCTGAATGAAGCCGTCGCGTCCAGCAAGAATCGTCGGGCAGGCGCCGCCGAGCTTCGTGCCGGTAATCTTCCAATTGCCTGCGCCGGGGCCGGCAAGAGGGGTAGCGTCGGAAGACTGGGCATCACCGTGCATGGTGGTAATGCCGGGTGCGCCCAGGTGCGGATTCGCCTGGGCGTTATAGGTGGGGGTCATGGTTGGATCTTTCTAACGGTGAGTGGCGCACACCTTCAATGGAGTGCACTAATATACGCTTTCACATGCGCAAACGTTTCACATTGTAGAGTCAGAAAGTAGTTTTTGACGACACTCAAGGGCACCTTGAAACATTGTTCAGGCGGCACTTGAGAGCTTCAGCAGGCAAGCTCTCAGCGCGACCCTTTCAGAATCAAAGTGCCCTTTCGCCCATAATCACGGACCTTCATACCCGCGAACCTCATGCCCGCGGCATCACATGCCCGCAGCGCCTCATGCCCGCGGCGATAATTTCAGCTACTTCTCCATGAGCGCCTTTGCCAACGCATCATCAAGAACCAAATCGGTAATCGCACCCGTACGCAACGCACCACGCAAAGCACGCACACGGTGAGTACCGGAGGCAACGCAAATACGGCGCGGAATACGAGCCAGCTCCTTCGGAGTCGGACCGGACGCACGCTTATTCAGCTCCAAATCAGCCCACGAGCCGTCCTCACGCAGAAGAACCGTGCACATATCCCCCACAACGCCCAGCTCACGCAGCTGACGTTGCTCCTGCACCTCAAAATAGCCACCCGAATACACGTGAGAAGGAATAGGGCCGCCAAAAGCACCCACACCAAAAATAGCAAGGTCAACGTTCTGCTGGGCATGCAGATTCTTCTGCACGCTACGCTCACGCCACATGGCGGTCTTCGTCTCCGCATAGTCAAAGAACGCGGGAACCGGAAAATGGATAACCTGCGCATCATAGGCATTCACCAGCTGCCCCAGCAACGAACCCAGGTAGGGAATACCGGAATGGTGAGCGTTACCCGCACCGTTGAGCTGAACCACCGTCACACCGGTCAGCGGGCGGCGCGGCAGATGACGAGAAATCTCAGTCATAGTTGACCCCCACGCCACCCCCAGACTCGTTCCGTTATCAACCAGGGAATCAAGGAGCGCCGCCGCGGTGCGAGACACCTGGCTCATGCGAGCAATCGGGGTGGCATCCGAACGGACATTCACGAGGGTAACGCGCACCTTATAGCGCTCGCCGATGCGGCGCTCCAGCTCACTGCGGGTACGGAAGGAATCATCCAGACGGATCTGCACCATGCCGCTTTCACGAGCACTTTTAAGGAGGCGCGATACAGTAGCGCGGGAGACTCCCAGACGAGCCGCGATAGCGTCCATCGTCATGTTGTGGATGTAGTACAGCTGCGCCGCTTCGTAGGTGTGGTTAGCGCGTTCGTTCATCGGTCACAGACCCCCAGTGAAAATCCGTTCATAGTGCTTGGTTATTATTTCACCATTGGGTTTTACTATTTGCAAGATGAAACCCCACGCCGCGCACGCGGCACGAGAAGAAAGAGCACTACATGAGCTCCCAGCACATTGCACAGCAGTCCCAGCTGACCGCTGAGTCCCGCGCCAAGGCACTCAAGAGCATGGTCAACGAAGAACTCGACATCCTGGTCGTCGGCGGCGGCATCACCGGTGCAGGTATTGCCCTCGACGCAGCAACCCGCGGTCTGCGCACCGGCATCGTCGAAGCAGGTGACTGGGCTGCAGGCACCAGTGCATGGTCCTCCAAGCTCGTTCACGGCGGCCTGCGCTACCTCTACAACCTCGACTTCAAGCTCGTGACCGAAGCTCTCACCGAGCGCGGCCTGCTGCTGAACAAGATTGCACCCCACCTCGTGCACGCACAGCCCTTCCTGTGGCCCCTGAAGATGCCCGTCATCGAGCGCGCATACTCCGCAATCGGCATCGGCATGTACGACACCCTGGCATTCCTCGGCTCCCGCGGCAACAAGGGCGTCCCCTCCCAGCGTCACTTCACCAAGGCCGGCACCAAGACCGTCTTCCCCGACATCAAGGACTCCGCATTCAGCGGCGCAATCCAGTTCTACGACGCACGCGTTGACGACGCACGCCTCGTCATCGACGTCGTCCGCACCGCTGCAGGCTACGGCGCACTGGCTGCATCCCGCACCCAGGTTGTCGGCTTCACCAAGGACGCATCCGGCCGCGTCATCGGCGCAGAGCTGGCAGACCTGGAAACCGGCGAGCGCCTGCACGTGCGCGCAAAGCACGTCATCAACGCAACCGGCGTGTGGACCGAAGAGTCTGAGTCCCTGGCTAACCCCGATGCAGGCCTGGAGGTTCTGGCTTCCAAGGGTATCCACATCGTGGTTCCCCGCGACCGCATCAACGCAACCAGCGGTATCTTCACCAAGACTGAGAAGTCCGTTCTCTTCATCATCCCCTGGCAGCGTTACTGGATCATCGGCACCACCGACACCCCCTACTCCGAGGACCGCGAGCGCCCCGTCGCAACCAGCAAGGACATCGACTACGTGCTGATGCAGGCTAACAAGCTGATCGCTAACCCGCTGACCCGCGAGGATATCATCGGCACCTACACCGGCCTGCGCCCGCTGCTGCAGCCCAAGGTCAAGGACGGCGCAGCATCCACCAAGGTTTCCCGCGAGCACACCGTGACCGAGGTTGCCCCCGGCATGAGCGCAATCGCAGGCGGCAAGCTCACCACCTACCGTGTGATGGCTGCCGACGCTGTGGACTTCGCACTGGGCGAGCAGGCTAAGCAGAACCCCTCCGTAACCGCAACCATCGGCCTGGTCGGCGCAGACGGCTACCACGCAATCGCTGCTAACCGTGCACGCTACGCAGAGCGTTACGGCTGGGATGAGGACCGTATCACCCACCTGCTCGAGCGTTACGGATCGCAGATTGAGGACCTCGGCGCTCTCATCGACGCTGACCCCTCCCTCGGTGCTCCCCTGGCTAAGGCACCCCAGTTCCTGCGTGCAGATGTCGTCTTCGCTGTCCGCTACGAAGGTGCCCTGCACCTGGAGGATGTACTGGTCCGCCGCGTACGCCTCGACCTTGAGCAGCGCGACCGCGGCCTGGCAGCAGCAGACGAAATCCTCGACATCATGCGTGCCGAGCTCGGCTGGGACGACAAGAAGGTCAAGGAGGAACTCGACCTCTACGCCGCACGCGTACAGGCTATCCGCGAGGCAGAGTCCACCTCCACCGACGCTGAGGCATCGGCAAAGATTGAGGCTGTCACCCCCGTGGCACCCCGTGTGAAGCTCTAATCCGTAGAGATTCCACGCACCTTTCGTGACCGGTTATCCGGTACGAACCGACCGTTCACCCCTCACCGAGCATGGGTTATCTCATATTTTCGGTGAGGGGTGGACGAGAGGTTAAATAACCGTTTACGATAATCCCCTGCATAAGAAGCAGCGAGCTAAATACAGGGTTAGCCCACTGGTACGATCTGCTTCTCAATCAGACATTCAACCAACAATTTTCGTAGCAACCGCTACACATTTCAGCACAGCGTTGTGCCCCGATCCGCCCGTGCGGTGAGGATGCACGGGAACATGCAAGCAAAGGTTCGCTTGCCTTCCAGACGCTTCGTCTTCAAGGAGCAACAATGTCTCTTCTTGCTTCCGCAGGAACTGTACTTGCAGCCGGCTCTTCCGCTCTCGTGGATGCATCCGGCGCCCCCACCACCCTCGGAATCTTCGCTTCCGAGTTCTTCGGCACCTTCATCCTGATTCTGCTCGGTGCCGGCGTATGCGCCGCAGTGACCCTCAAGAAGTCCTACGCTAAGGACGCAGGCTGGGGTGTTATCACCTTCGGATGGGGTCTGGCAGTGTTCACCGCCGTGTACCTCTCCTTCCATTCCGGTGCACACCTGAACCCCGCTGTGACCGTTGGCCTGGCAACCGCAGGCAAGGACCTGGCAACCGGCGTTCCCGCAACCCCCGGCAACATTGCCCTGTACATCGTCGCTCAGATGCTCGGCGCAATGGCCGGCGCAACCGGAGCGTACCTCACCTACAAGAAGCACTTCGATGAGGACCCGGGCGACCGCCTCGGCATCTTCGCAACCGGCCCCGCCATCAAGTCCTACGGCTGGAACTTGCTCACCGAGATTATCGGCACCTTCGTCCTGATTGGCTGGATCATCGCATCCGGTAAGACCCCCGCCCAGACTGGCCCCTTGGCTGTTGCCCTGGTCGTTGTATCCATCAGTATGAACCTCGGTGGCGCAACCGGTTCCGCTATCAACCCCGCACGTGACCTCGGCCCCCGTATCGCCTACACCTTCCTGCCCATCCCCGGTAAGACCGGTTCCAACTGGTCTTACGCATGGGTTCCGGTTGTTGGCCCAATCATCGGCGCTATCCTCGCAGGCCTGATCGTTCCGGCAGTTCTGCCCCTCTAAACCTCTCTAATACCCCCGTTCTTTTGTTCTAAGGAAATCAATGACGACTTCTCTGCACTCCGCAACCCTCAACGTCGAACGCAAGTACATCCTCTCCATCGACCAGGGCACCACCAGCTCCCGCGCGATCCTGTTCAACAAGGCGGGCGAGAACGTGGCTCAAGGCCAGCTCGAGCACGAGCAGATCTTCCCCAAGGCCGGCTGGGTCGAGCACAACGCAACCGAGATTTGGCAGAACGTCCGTAAGGTCGTAGCAATGGCTATGGCAAACGGCGAAGTCAACCACCACGAAATCGCTGCAGTCGGCATCACCAACCAGCGTGAAACCACCGTCGTGTGGGACAAGAACACCGGTGAGCCCGTCTACAACGCAATCGTCTGGCAGGACACCCGCACCCAGGAAATCGTTGAAGAGCTCGCAGGCGAAGAGGGCGTTGGCAAGTACCACGACATCGTCGGCCTGAACCTCTCTACCTACTTCTCCGGCCCCAAGATCAAGTGGATCCTGGACAACGTTGAAGGCGCACGCGAGCGCGCAGAACGCGGCGACCTGCTCTTCGGCAACACCGACACCTGGCTGGTCTGGAACCTGACCGGTGGTGTTGACGGCGGCGTTCACGTCACCGACGTCACCAACGCATCCCGTACCCTGCTGATGAACATCCGCACCCTCGAATGGGATCCGCAGATCGCTGCAGACATGGGCATCCCCATGAGCATGCTGCCCGAAATCAAGTCCTCCTCCGAGGTGTACGGCTTCGGCCGCGCAACCGGTCTGCTCGCAGGCACCCCCATCGCGGGCATCCTGGGCGACCAGCAGGCCGCAACCTTCGGTCAGGCTTGCTTCGAGAAGGGCATGGCGAAGAACACCTACGGTACCGGTAACTTCATGCTCATGAACACCGGCAACGAGCCCGTCTTCTCCAACAACGGTCTGCTGACCACCGTCGCATACAAGATTGGCGACGCAGCACCCGTCTACGCTCTGGAAGGCTCGGTCGCAATGAGCGGCTCCCTGATCCAGTGGCTGCGCGACAACCTGCGCATGATTGAGCACGCTGCAGAGTCTGAGGAACTGGCTACCTCCGTCAAGGACTCCGGTGGCTGCTACGTTGTTCCCGCGTTCTCCGGCCTGTTCGCACCTCACTGGCGTTCCGACGCTCGCGGCGTCATCGTTGGTCTGACCCGCTACGTGAACCGTGCACACATCGTGCGTGCGGCGCTGGAAGCAACCGCATTCCAGACCCGCGAGGTTCTGGACGCAATGAACGCTGACTCCGGTGTTGAGCTCTCCGAGTTGCGCGTGGACGGCGGCATGACCGCTAACGAGTTCCTCATGCAGTTCCAGGCTGACATCCTCGGCGTTCCCGTAATCCGCCCGAAGGTTGTTGAGACCACCGCTCTGGGCGCAGCATACGCTGCAGGTATCGCTGTTGGTTTCTGGAGCGGCGAGCAGGACGTTGTGGACAACTGGGCTGAGGACAAGCGCTGGCTGCCCTCCATGGAGCCCGCAGAGGTTGACCGCCAGTACCGCCTGTGGAAGAAGGCTGTCTCCCGCACCCTCGAGTGGGTTGACGAGGACGTTCCGACCGCCTAATCACAGCACCCGTTGCCTAACGGCACGGCCCGCGTACTAGCGACGCCCCGGCTGCTTCTCCCCCGCTATGGGGTTGAAGCAGCCGGGGCTTTTCGCTGTTTTATGACGCTCAATTCAGCGTTTATTGCGGCGTAATTTCTACAAAAATTAGTGCTAGGGTACCGTTGGTTTTTGTAAATTCGGTATCTTCCGCCGATCACCCGACGCGGTGTTGTTCGTGAGGTGTCAGTACCGCACAGGACACGTACGCGACATATTCATACGCTGTCCTGACAGGATCCGACGGTTCGCGCTGATACTTATTTACGCTCCTATCACCGTCCGCCGTGGTTCCGGATACCGCGGCGGACGGGTTTTATCTCTTGATACGGGGTTCTCCGCGTTGACGATACAGCGTGATTTTATTTTTCTTGGCGTAGCCATCGCTATAAAAATCACTCGTTTTATATCTCTTCTTGAGATACCCGTTCACCTGGCATGTGGGGTTTATCTAATGGCGCTAGTGCACCTTTGATGTCTACTTCTCGCGCCGTATCATTGATATATAGGCTTCTTGATCCTATTCTGACCGCCGAAGATGGTGGCTGGTTACGCATCTGGCACCTTCCGGTGCTCGTGAGAACGGAGAGAGGCTCCGTTGGAAGGAGGGAGCGGGTTATCCCGCACCGATTATGGTTGATGTCCGTCGCCGCAAGCTTGCAATTATTGCTATGAACGTTTCGGTTCTTGCAGCTGCTCTCTCCTGGTTGTTGGTGCTCTTCTCCGCCCTGTACTCTGCCGCGGCTGTGCCGTGGGCTCTGGGCGTTGCTATCGTACTGACTGTGATTGGCGCCTACGCGCTGTACCGCTACTACTCCAAGTACTCGCACGTGCTCCCGAACGAGGACCCGGATACGCACGATGTGCTCGGTCACGACCTGCACTCGACTCACCTGCCGCATCTGCACCACACGGAGCGTACTTCTGACGACGCGTAATTCTGATGGAGCGTAATTCTGACATGGCAGCCGCTAAGTAGCGAGCTTCTTATCCCCTAGACAGCATAAATGTGCCGCCTCACTGATACCGGTGAGGCGGCACATTTACTTAAGATTGCGGTTCAGAGTCCGATACTGCAACCATGTCTGAACGGTTTGAGTCAGTACTTTGACGTGTTTCAGCTTCGGCTCTGGCTAGTTCTATCTTTTTGTTCTTTTCGACTATCAGAGCGTTATATTTCCAGCCGGGGATTCGCTCAACAAGCCACCCAACCCAGATGAGCGCAGCGGTAATGAGAGCGACCGGAATCAGGTAAATGAGGAAGCTCGGGTTGCGGGTGTGGTCTGAGGTGCTCCCCGCGCTGAGTTCCCACAGCGCAATGATTGGTACCGCCATTATAGGCATCACTATAAAAAGGATGAGGGCATAGTAAATGCCCATCATACTACCGGGCCTACCTCTATTTATACGAGCTTGGGTAACGGCTCTCTTCAGGCGTTTGTATTCCTCTAAGGTTTCGCCGTCTAGAAGCGAAGCGTTAGGGATCTTGGTCATGACGTACCGTACGGCTTCCAAATCTGAGGGCGAGCAAATAAAGATATGCCCCTGGGACGTAACGGTGTATTCTTTCGCGATGTCGAGGCACGCCTGCGCGTAACGGTTATTGAGCTCTCGACTCTCCGGGTTTTCATTGAGCTGCCGGCGGAGGTCTTTCAGGTCTTCCATGTTTCTCCTTGCAATTTCAGTCATCGTTGAACCCATCGTTGAGGTACGAGAAACACAGGTCATCCCCCACCCGGTGCGGGGCGGAGAAGCCGGAGTATTGAATTGCGGTGTATCGGTGTGTACTTCACAGAATGCCAGCTCTTGGGGCTCAGGCAAAATTGACGGGGCGTCTTGAGATGTTTCAACAGCGGTGCATACATCTCATATATACCGGTCAGTTATAGACAAAACCCGCTACAGGTACGGTACGGAGGCGCCCCTCCCCTATGATGGTTGAAAGGGGTATTTGCCCTTTGCACCATCGGCAGTACACACCCACGAGCCTACGAGGAAGAGCATGACCAAAGCGACCGATTCGCCGCAGCCGCCGGAAGCGCTCACGCGCTGGTACACTCGCTACTCGAGCCCCGTCGGCGTGCTCTATATCGCCGCCCGCGCGAACGCGATTGTTGGCATCTGGTACGAGGATCAGGCACATTTTCCGCTCCCCCATGAGCTCGGTGGACTCATCGAGAATCCCGGAGCCTACCTGCGGGAGCACAACACGGCGGAAGAGGAAGAGCCTACCGAAGAGTATGCTGCGGCGCAGCTGCTGTCGCGTGCTGAGGTAGAGCTCTCTGAGTACTTTGAGCGCAAGCGCACTTCTTTTACATTGCCGTTAGACCCTGAAGGCACCGATTTTCAACTGATTGTGTGGGAGCATCTGAAGACTGTTCCTGCTGGGTACACCACCACTTACGGCGAGATTTCGCGTGCGGTTGGCCCGGGTGCTCCGGCGCAGGCTGTGGGTCAGGCGGTCGGCCGCAATAAGGTTTCTATTATGATTCCGTGCCACCGCGTTATTGGTGCTGACGGTAGCTGACCGGCTACGCTGGCGGGGTTGAGCGTAAGCAGTTCCTCCTCGATTTGGAGGAGCCGGAAGAGGTGCGGGAGGCGCGGCTCTTCTAGCCATGTCACCCGGCAGTGATTGGGACTTATCAGAGGGCGGAGCGTGCATCGGATGCGGGCTCTGCCCTTTGTCGTACCTATTTTCGGTTTCGTTGCTCTGCACCACGACACATAATCGAATATACTTGCGATTTACTCACGCTAGAGCTACTGTTTAAGTAGAATATGCTTCCGAAATATTCGGATGAGCTCAGCACTCTCAGAGAGGAGAAACCGTGACCTCGCAACCTACTATTCCCGCCGACCCCCTCGAAAACGCCCCGAGCTACCCCACGTGGGTGACCGATGAGCTTCTGCGCGACTACTACGACACCGAATGGGGCATGCCCGTCACCGATGAACGAGGACTCTTCGAAGCCCTGAGCCTCGAGGCTTTTCAGGTGGGGCTCTCGTGGCGCACGATTCTTGCCCGCCGAGAGGCATTCCGCCGCGTTTTCGAGGGTTTCGACCCCGAACGCGTGGCTGCGTTCACCGACCATGATGTTGCGCGGCTCCTCCAGAATGAAGACATTATCCGTAACGAGAGGAAGATTCGCGCGGTCATCTCCAATGCACGGCTGACCCTGCGGATGCGCGAGCTTGCCGCAACGCCCCGTGACGCTTCCACGGAGGATATTCGTCTTCCCCTTATCGCGCCCTCTTCTACCCCGGCCAAAGAGGATAGCAGCGAGGCGGCAGACACTCGCCGCCGTCGAGTTCGTACGCTCAGCGATGAAGACCTGAACCGGATGCGCGAGCGCACCCTATCCGACGGCACGCATGTACCGGGTGGGCTGCCGGCGTGGCTGTGGTCCTTCGCGCCGCACGAGACTATCGTGCCGCATACCCTGGAGGATATTCCGACAGATACACCCGAGTCTGCGCTTCTTGCCAAATCTTTTAAAGCTCTAGGAGGTGTGTTCTTGGGTCCGGTGACCGCTTATGCGCTCATGTGCGCGGTCGGCATGGTGGATGCGCATCTGGTGGGCTCGCATCGGCGAGGCTGTTCGGGTCTTTTCGCCTAAACCCTCGAGCCTCTACCGCGAAGGCGCGCGCGGGCAGAGAAAAGCCGCGTGTTACTTCGGTGAAGTAAGCACGCGGCTTCTATGCGTTGAGAGCTTCCGCCCTGAGCTAGATTGTCGCAGAATCAAATCGTCGCAGGATTAGAGCATCACGAAGAGGAAGATCAGGGACAGCAGCGGCGGGGTCAGCTGAATCAGTGCCGGCTTGCGCTTATCCGGGGAGGTGAGGAACAGGTAGGCACCGGCAACCGCCATGGAGCCCAGACCTGCGAACATGAGTGCCACGCCCACCTGCGGGGAGCCGAACCAGAAGGCGAGCAGACCGGTTGCTGCGATCCAGGCGAGCATCAGGTTGTACAGGCCCTGGTTTGCCGCCATCTCCTTGGTGGACTCGGCAAATTCTTCGGTCATGCCGAAGGTTTCGCGACCCTTAGGCTTAGTCCAGAGGAATGATTCGATAATCCAGATGTACACGTGAATAGCGATTGCTACGAAGGCAAAGACGGTAGTAATCGTTGCGAGCGTCTGCATTGTTTTTCCTTAAGCAGTAGGTGTTCTATTAGGCACCTGCCCGTTCTTTCTTCTGGAGCACAATCTGTGGTGATGTGCAGAATCATGCAGGAGCAAGCACAAGAAGTAATTCTACGCCTCTTCCCGGCCTGTTGAAACTTCCCTGAATATGCGTGAAACCCCTCGATTCGTCTTCTGCAGAGAAAACTGCAGGGTTCTTATCGAGGGGTTTCTTATGCTGGGTTACGCCGAATCCGGTATCGGCCTTTAGCCCATCATGAGCGACAGGGCGAAGGACCAGACGCAGACCAGGCCCAGCAGAATAGCGCTGTACTTAATGGACATGGAGGTAATCTTCGATTCCTCACCGGCGCTATTTACTGCAGCCGCCGCAATCGCAATGGACTGCGGAGAGACGATCTTACCCATCACACCACCGGCGGTGTTTGCGGCAACGAGCAGGGTCGGGTCAACAGCAATCTGAGCTGCGGTGGTGGACTGCAGGCCCGCGAAGAGCACGTTAGCGTTCGTCACGGAGCCGGTCACGAACACACCAATCCAACCGATGATCGGGGACAGCAGCGGGAAGACCGGACCCGCTGCCGCGAGCGCCAGAGCAATGGAAGTGGTCATACCGGCGTGGTTCATCACGTTTGCGACGGACATGACCAGACAGATCATGAGGATCGGCATCTTCAGCTGGTTCCAGGTGCCGCCGAGCTCTTCAAAGGCTTCACCCCAGCTAATCTTCGAGGTCAGGATAGTAATGAGTGCCGCCACCAGAATTGCGGTGCCGGATGCGCCCAGGGTGTTCCAGGAGAACATTGCGGTCACGGTCTTACCGGCACCGGTGACGATTGCCTCGTGGATTCCGGGGATGGGGAACGCCAGGGTTGCGGCACCCAGCGGACCAGTGGTTGCGAACACGGGCTTGAGCGCGGTGGACCAGAGCAGGATGGTTGCGGAGAGGAAGATGAAGGGGCTCCACGCCTTAACAATCTCAGCGCCGGTGTGCTTGACGCTCTGCTGTGCCTGCACTTCTTCGAGGCTGGGAGCGGTGGGTTCACGGTAAATGTGCTTGGGCTGCCACTTCTGCATAACCAGTGCCAGGGCAACGAGGGACAGCAGCGGCGGGATGATGTCGACCAGTTCGGGAGAGCCGAGCAACATCAGGATAGCTGCCTGACCGCCGGAGAAGATGACGCCGGTCATGAGCGCTACGAGACCGACTTCGCGGATGCCGCGCATACCGTCCTGGATGGCGACCATCAGTACCGGCACGATTGCCACGAAAATCTGCAGTACCGGGACCATGCCTGCGGACAGGTGTGCGGTGTCCAGGCCGCCGACCTTAGCTGCGGTGGTCACGGGAATACCGATAGCACCGTAGGCGCCGGATGCGGCGTTGGCAACCAGCGCCAGCATTGACGCCTTGAGGGGGTTGAAGCCCAGGGACACCAGCAGTGCCGCGGAGATAGCAATGGGGATACCGAAGCCTGCCGCACCTTCGATAAAGCCACCGAAGCAGAAGGCAATCAGCAGCACCTGGATGCGCTGGTCGTTCGAGATGGAGGAGACGGAGGAGCGCACGATGTCGAAGTTACCGGCGCGCACGGCGATGCGGTAAAGCCACACCGCCATGAGCACGATCCAGCCGATGGGCCACATACCCGAGAGGAAGCCGGAGAGGATGGAGCCGGCACCGGCAGTAATCGGCAGGCCGAAGACGGCACAGCCGATGATGAGGGTGGTGCCGAGGGTCAGCAGTGCTGACTTGAGGCCGCTGAGTTTCAGGACGGTCAGGCCCAGCAGGAAGAGGATGATGGGTACTGCTGCGACCAGTGCGGAGAGCACCGGTGAGTTCAGCGGGTCGTAGGTTTGCTGCCACATGGGGCGGGTGTTCCTTTCGGTCTGTGCATTGTTGCGGTTGCTTCTTCCGATACGGCTCCTGTGCTGTATGGAAGCGCTAGGCCGCATAAAACCGATGGGTTCCTCCCCTATGTGGTGGAGTGGCCCATCGGTGAAGCGTTATGGTCATCAGCTCCCAGGGGCTGAAGTTGTTCCCCGGTTTTAACTGAAAGAAAGCGGGATTATTCCCGCTAACTAGGTGCTTGTGACTTTATCTGTCTAAGCTATCAGGTCTCCCTCATGAGTTCAGGATAGGATAACCTTAAGTATGCACAAATGATATTTATGTGCACATTTGCACGCCTTGGTATCCGTCCCTAACCACTCCCCTTCGAACCATCAGCCACGCATCCCACCACGCGCCCCTAACAAGCCCCGATACTAACAAGCCCAGCTAACGTAAAAGCCCCCCTCCTACCGAATGAACTGCGCCCCGAAACTTGGACGCATTAATGGTAGCCGTTAAGCGGCTTCCTGTAGGGCCTGATCCCGGTATTCTGCCGGAGTCAGGCCCTTAAGCTTTACCTGACGCCTTACTGTATTCCAGTGCATGATATAGGCATCAAGGTCGGCCTTGAAACTCTCAAAGGTCTGCCAGTCTTGGCCGCGGAAGAACTCGTCCTTAATGTGACCGAAAACCTGCTCAGTAGCGCCATTGTCGATACAGTTACCTTTACGTGACATACTCTGGATAAAACCATTCTCAGCAAGCATACTGACGTAGAACTCGTGCTGATACTGCCACCCCATATCCGAGTGCAAAATCGGTTCAACCCCTTCAGGTTTAGCCTCCACGAGTATCTGAAGCATCTCTTGCTGCTGAGCAAGATTAGGGCACATCGAGATGGAATAGGCAACAATCTCTTTACTAGCAAAGTCATAAACCGGAGCAAGGTAGGCCTTGCCGAAAGAGAGCTTAAACTCGGTAACATCGGTACCCAACTTCTGCCAAGGACCGGTCGCCGTGAAGTTGCGACCAATGACGTTCTCAAAACTTTGCCCCACGTCCCCCTTATAGGAGTTGTACCTACGGTAGGGCCTCTGGCGGCGTATACCGCAACGCAACCCCATCTGACGCATCATCTTCAAAACCGTCTTATCAGCGATACGCACCCCTTCCTCAGCGCGCAGGCACATAGCCACCTGCCTGTGACCACACCCGTTGGGGGTTCGCGAAAAGATCTGTGTGACCTTGGGACGTAGCTGCACTCTGGTTGGCTGCTGGGGGTGAGCCAGCGCGTAGTAGTAGCTCGACCTGGCAAGGCCAGCAGCTTCGAGCAGATCACGCACCGCGTGTCCGCGCCCTGAAAGCTCAGCGACCACTAGGGCTTTGTCCCGGTTTGGGAGCGCCTGTGCGCCTTCAGGGCAATCGATTTTTTTAGGTACGCCACCTGCGCCTCAAGCTTGCGCACACGCTCGGCAAGTTCCTCCTCACGCGTTGGTGGCACCGCCCGCCCCGACCCTTTCGGCCTGCCCTTAGGTTTAGGCTTAAGCGCCTGCGCGCCGCCTTCACGGTATAGCCTGCACCATTGCTTCAACGGTGTTGCGCTTGCAATACCGAAATGCACCATTGCCTCGGGCTTACTCATTCCACCGTCAACCACGGCCTTGGCTGCGGCGACTTTGGTCTCGTAGTCGTATTTGGTGTGTTTTATTCCCATGGTAAGAAGCCCGTCCTTCCCGATGACGTGGTACGTTTTCTGCCACTCTCTCACAGTTGCGGCGGACACACCAAGCCTGCTGGCGGTCAGACGATAGCCGAATCCTCTCTCGAACATTTGTGCTGCCTGCTCTCGAAGCAAACGATCGTGTCTTAATCCCTGATTGATAGACATGAAAAGCCTCCCGTTTCTTGGACTTTATTTTCGTTGTCCAGGAAACGGGAGGCAGTTCAGAAGTAGAAGGGGGCTTTCGCTAAACCGTGTCGCGGTACCTCACCTTTCAGGGAAGGTAGGTTACACGCATCGGAGCTTCACACTGTTTAGGAAACAACCAGGGACAGAACGTAACCCCAAACACAGGTGATAGCCAGCAGGATTGCGCTGTACTTGATTGCCATGGAGGTAATCTTGGATTCCTCGCCGGCGCTGTTTACTGCAGCAGGCTGCAATTGCAATGGACTGCGGGGAAACAATCTTCGCCATCACACCACCGGCGGTGTTAGATGCAATCAGCAGGGTCTGGCTGACACCAATCTGGTGTGCGGTGGTAGCCTGCAGGCCAGCGAAGAGGATGTTGCTGTTCACCACGGAGCCGGTCACGAACACGCCGATCCAACCGATGATCGGGGATAGCAGCGGGAAGATTGCACCCACAGCGGCAACAGCCAGTGCGATGGAGGTAATCATACCCGCGTAGTTCATGACGTTAGCAACGGACATGACCAGGCAGATCATGAGGATCGGAGTCTGCAGCTGCTTCCAGGTTGCGCCGAGTTCCTCGATAGCCTCGCCCCAGCTGATGGAGGAGGTCAGGATGGTGATGATGGCTGCCACCAGGATTGCGGTACCGGAAGCACCAAGGATGTTCCAGGTGAAGACCGCATCAAATGCCTTGGGGGTAGGAACAATCGGTGCCGCCTGCTGGATGCTCTGGTGCACCCACGGAATGTTGAAGCTCAAGTTACTGAAGGCGAGCAGACCACCCTTAGCGAAGAGCGGCTTCATCGCGGTGGACCAGAGCAGAATCACGACGGACAGGTAGACGAAGGGGCTCCATGCCTTGAGGATTTCGCCACCGGTGTGCTTGGTGCTCTGCTGAGCCTGAACTTCTTCCAGGGAGGGAGCGGTGGGCTCGCGGAAGATGTGCTTGGGCTTGCCACTTCTGCATGATGAGTGCCAGAGCAATCAGAGCCAGCAGCGGCGGGATGATGTCGACGAGCTCGGGGTTACCCAGGGCTGCGAGCAGGACGGACTGGCCGCCAGAGTAAATCAGACCAACGATCAGTGCTACCAGACCGACTTCGCGGATACCGCGCAGACCGTCCTGAATAGCAACGAGCAGTACGGGGATGAGAGCCGCCATAATCTGGAGAACCAGGACCATTTCGATGGACAGTGCGTGCAGGTCCACGCCACCGCGGGTTGCTGCGGTGGTCACGGGGATACCGATAGCGCCGTACGCACCGGAGCTCACGTTAGCAATCAGTGCGAACATTGCGGCCTTGAGCGGGTTGAAGCCCAGGGACACGAGCAGTGCAGCACAGATAGCAATCGGGATACCGAAGCCTGCAGCGCCTTCAAGGAAGCCACCGAAGCAGAATGCGATCAGTAGCATCTGGATGCGCTGGTCGGTAGAGATGGAGGAGATGGAGGAGCGGACGATTTCAAAGCCGCCAGAACGCACGGAAATGCGGTAGAGCCACACTGCCATGAGCACGATCCAGCCGATGGGCCACATGCCCGAGAGGAAGCCGTGGAGGATGGAGCCTGCACCGGCGGTGATGGGCATACCGAAGATAGCGCAACCGATGACCAGTGCAATGACGAGGGAGATAACGGCAGATTTAATACCGCTGAGCTTCAGGACGGTGAGGCCCAGAAGGAAGAAAATAATCGGGACTGCTGCCACGAGTGCGGAGAGTGCGCTCGAGTGTAGCGGGTCGTAGACTTGCTGCCACATGATGTACTGTGTTCCTTTCCGCGCCCAGGGGCGGGATTGTGTCATGCCGCAAAACCTTCCCAGTGACGCTTGTGGCGGCGTGTGTGCCGTGTGTTGTAGGTGCGTGCACCTAGCTGTTTGATGCGTTAAGGACGCTATCCCTTGGGGATATATGCCTTCACTTGGGTTCATGTTGGTTTTGCGGCTATGAAATTTAGTGTGTTGAAACGGCGTTTTTGTCATAGAAACCTAAATATTCCTTGATTTGTCAAGGGAATTTCAGGAGCAGGATAAGGAATCCCTAATCCCAAAAACGCAATTCCTTGTGTACCCAATGTACCACCCAACACCCACAAAATCGGGCATATTCCAACATTTAGATTCAAGCTCATAATTGCAACCTAACCTAAAGCCCACCCCGGGTTTAGGGCTTACCCGGCGCCTCCCCCGCTATTTCAAGGAAGAAACAGCGCCCCGGCGCTTTGGGCAGTACACACAGCGCATGTCCTGATCACAAATCGTTCAAACTACCAAACCCAGCGAACCTCTAAACGGCATACAAAAAAGCTCCGGAAGGAAAAACCTTCCGGAGCTTTATCTGTCGGGTTGACAGGATTTGAACCTGCGACCCCTTGACCCCCAGTCAAGTGCGCTACCAAGCTGCGACACAACCCGATTCGTTATTCACGATATTGTTTTCAAGGTTTCCCCTGAACACTCGAATAACTATACCGGGCTTTCAACCCCCACGCAAGCCAGAATCCCCATTTTTAGAAAAAATCTTAAAAATCTTTTTCGCGCAGATTTTCTGCACAGAATCCAGCGCGTGGGGGCCCGCCCAGAACCACAGCCTAGCAAGGGATCAGCCCAGCACCACGGCATCGGGCAGACACACCCCCGCTACTAGCGGCGGCCGCCCTTACCCTTCTTAGCCTTCGCGCTCTGACGCTCACCCAGGGAGCGGCGCTCACGCACACGCATCGAAATCTCAATCGGAGTACCCGTGAAATCAAAAGTCTCACGCAGACGACGCGTAATGAAGCGGCGGTAACCCGGATCCAAGAAACCGGTAGTAAACAGCACGAACTTCGGCGGACGCGAAGACACCTGAGTACCGAAGAGAATACGCGGCTGCTTACCGCCACGCAGCGGGTGCGGATGCGCCGCCACAATCTCGCCCAGGAACGCGTTCAGGCGACCGGTCGGAATACGCGAATCCCACGACTCCAGCGAGCGCTCCAGGGCGGGCACCAGCTTGTCCTTGTGCCAGCCGGTCTTCGCCGAAATGTTCACGCGAGGCGCCCACTGCACGTGCGCCAGGTCGCGCTCAATCTCACGCTCGAGCATGTCGCGGCGATCCTCATCGAGGGTATCCCACTTATTGAATGCCAGGACCATTGCACGGCCCGAATCAATCACAGTCTGCACAATACGCACATCCTGCTCAGAAATCGGCTCGGAAACATCCAGCAGCACCACGGCAACCTCAGAACGCTCCAAAGCAGTCTGAGTACGCAGCGAAGAGTAGAACTCCGCACCCTTAGCCATGTGCTGGCGACGGCGAATACCCGCCGTATCCACGAAACGCCAGGGGTAGCCGCCCAGCTCAATAATCTCGTCAATCGGGTCACGAGTCGTACCAGCCAGGTCGTTCACCACGGCACGCTCAGAACCAGCCAGCTTGTTCAGCAGCGAGGACTTACCCACGTTCGGGCGACCCACCAGAGCCACACGACGCGGGCCACCCAGCGCCTCCGGCTGAGCGAACTGCGAGTGCTCCGGCATGACCTCAAGGATCTCGTCCAGAGCATCCGCCAGGCCACGACCGTGCAGACCCGACACCGGGAACGGCTGACCCATACCCAGCGACCAGAGGTTATAAATCTCCGGCTCCAGGTGAGCATCGTCAATCTTGTTAGCAATCAGAATGATCGGCTTCTTCACGCGGCGCAGCATACGCACAATCTGCTCATCCGAAGCGGTCACACCCACGCGGGCGTCCACCACCAGGACCACAACGTCGGCCTGCTCCACAGCAATCTCAGCCTGCTCAGCAACCTGAGCATCAATACCGCGAGCGTCAGACTCCCAACCACCGGTATCAACCAGGGTGAAGCTCTTACCCAGCCACTCAGCCTTATAAGACACGCGGTCACGAGTCACACCCGGCTTATCCTCAACCACCGCTTCACGGCGGCCCAGAATACGGTTAATGATGGTCGACTTACCCACGTTCGGGCGGCCAACAATCGCCACTACCGGATCAGCGAGCTGCTCTTCCTCTTCCTCAATGTCGAAGCCCCAGGCACCCAGCAGGGCGCGGTCCTCTTCATCCAGGTCGTAGTCCTCAAGGCCCTCAAGCAGAGCCTGAGCACGCTGGTCAGCGGTCTCATCATCAATCTCAGCGAGGCGCTCGGTAACGTCGTCCTCGCCACCGCCCAGGTACTTATCTTCGTAATCGTCGCGGATAGCGTCCTCAGCCATGCGCATTCCTTTCTCTACCCGCCCCCGCGCCCAACCCACAGGTCAGCACGCGAGCGCGGCTCAACGTCTTATCGGGAGCGGATGCACCACTCCCCCAGCGTTTCGGCGGGGCCTAACCCGCGCGCTTCGCCTTCAACTGGTCATTCACAGCGTTAATCACTGCAGAGACCGTCGCATTAAAATCAAGATCCGAGCTGTCCACCAGGGTCACACCCTCGGCAGCTTCCATAAAGTTATTGACCTTCGAATCCTTCGCATCACGCTCAGCGATCTGCTTGCTCAAGTCACCCGAAGCGCCGGACTTCTCAGCGTTCTCCAGGCCGCGGCGCGCCATACGCACCTCTTCAGAAGCAGTCAGCAGGATGCGCGCATCAGCGTCAGGAGCGACCACGGTGGTGATGTCGCGGCCCTCAGCGACCATGCCGTTAATAGCGTGGTCAATCATCCAACGCTGCAGGCCAATCAGGTGCTCACGAACCGCCGGAACCGAAGCCACAGCAGAAACAGCCGAAGAAATGCGCTCGCTACGAATCTCCTCACGGATATCGGTCGAACCCATCAGAATCTCTTCTTCCTTAATGTTCGTACCGAACACCAGGGGCATCTCCTCGACAGCCTTCGCGATCGCCTCAGCGTCGTTCAGGTCAATGCCAAGTTCCAGCACACGGTAGGTTGCGGCACGGTACATTGCACCGGTGTCCAGGTACGCCAGACCAAAGTGGCGTGCAACTTCCTTAGACACAGACGACTTACCGGAACCGGAAGGACCGTCAATAGCAATCGTCAGTTTAGGGTTCTCGTGCATCAGCACTCCTTAAAATTCGTCTCAAACTTTATGCCGGAAAATACAGCTTTAACTCTACTTCACAACACGCCAACCGCGAGCCGACAAATCGCGGACTAGCGCCTCATGAATAGACGGATTGACCGAGATTTCAGCCATACCCACCGGGGCACCCGTCGAGTGCTCCAGACGCAAATCTTCAAGGTTCGCGCCCAACTCACCAATCTCGGCAAGCAAACGAGCCAGCGTGCCGGGGGTGTCATCCACCAGCACCGTCATCTTTGCGAACGCGGCGGGTGCCGTGCCGTGCTTACCCGGAATGCGGCTAACGCCCGCGTTGCCTTCGCTCATCAGCTGCGCCAAATCCAGGCGAGCGCCGGATGCCGTCGGGTTCTCCAGCGTCGCGATGAGGCGGTTCAGGTCATCACGCACACCGTAGAGGGTCTTCACAATCGGGTCAGCGTTCGCCGCAAAAATCTGCACCCACAGCGTCGGGTCCGAAGCCGCAATACGCACCGTATCGCGCAAACCCTGACCCGCCAGGGACAGCGCATACAGCGGGGTGTCCTGCAGACGCGAAGCCAGAAGCGAACTCATCGCCTGCGGCACATGAGAAATCAGGGCAACCGTCTGATCGTGCTCCTCAACGCTCAAAGAAGTCACAATCGCACCCAGCTCCACCGCCACAGAACGCACCAGACGCACACACTCGGGGCGAACCGAATCGTGCTCGCAGATAATCCACGGACGCGCCTGGAACAACTCACCGCGAGCAGCCACCGGGCCCGATTTCTCACGCCCAGCCATCGGATGCGAACCCACGTAACGCGACGCATCCGCACCCGAGGCAAGCACATCAGCCAGCGGCTGCACCTTCACCGAGGCAACATCCGTCACCACGGCGCCGGGGTAGCCCGCCTCCAGTCGAGGCGCATAGGTGTTCAACGCGCGAGCGCACACAGCACCGGCACTATCCGGAGGCGCAGCCACCACCACCAGCTGCGGGGCGAGGGCGGCGCGCTCCTCCTCCGACAGGGTGGAGAAGCTTATGCCGGCACCGATATCCTGCGCCACAGCCTCGGCGGTGGGTGAAATATCTTGGACGTACACGTCCTCGCATCCTGCCGCACGCAACCCCAAACCGATGGAGGCACCCAGCAGACCTGATCCGATAATGAGTACCGGCCCGGTCAGCGTTGAGTCCATGGGCAGTTCAGATGCGGAAAGCTCAGCGGGCGAGCTCATGACAACTCCTTAGCGTTATTACATGTCCACCGAAGCAAGCAGGTGACCAATTTCAACCTTGGAGAGGTTGCGGACGGTGCCCTGCTTCTGCGAACCAATACGGATCGGGCCCATCTCAACGCGGACCAGGCGCTCAACCGGGTAGCCGACAGCATCGAAGAGGCGGCGCACGATGCGGTTCTTACCGGAGTGGATGGTCACCTCAACGAGCACGTGGCCGGGGGTGGAGTCAACCAGCTTGAACTCGTCCACGCGGGTCACGCCGTCCTCCAGGCGGATGCCCTTCTTCATGGCTGCGCCGACGCCGGGCTCCATCGGGCCGGGAACCTGCACCAGGTAGGTCTTGGGCACCTCGTAGGAGGGGTGGGTGAGGCGGTTCGCCAGTTCACCGTCGTTGGTCAGCAGCAGCAGACCCTCGGTTTCGACGTCCAGGCGGCCCACGTGGAACACGCGCTCGCTCATGGAGGAACGCAGGAAGTCAGAGATGCAGGGGCGACCTTCGGGGTCTTCCATGGTGGAGACCACGCCGGCGGGCTTGTTGAATGCCATGTAGACGAGCTTGTCGTTGGTCTGAACGGTCATGCCGTCCACCTGCACGGTCACCTTGGAGGGGTCCACGCGCACACCCAGCTCGGTCACGACTTCACCGTTGACGGTGACGCGGCCTTCGGTAATCATTTCTTCGCAGACGCGACGGGATGCCACACCGGCCTGAGCCAGCAGCTTCTGCAGGCGCACGCCGTCGTGGTCGTAGAACTCGTAGTGGTCTACCGGGGCGTTGCGGGGGCGGCGGGGGCGGTGCGGGCCCGCATAGTTGCTGACGCGGTATTCGCCGCGCTCGTTTGCGAAGGCTTCGCCGGAGCGGTAGGGGCGACCCGGCGCGCGACGTTCGCGCTTGGGCAGTTCGGTGCCGCGGCCTCGGCCGGAACCTGCGCGGCCTGCGCCGAACTTCTTCTCGCCAAACTTCTTGTCACCGAACTTCTTCTCGCCGAAGCCCTTTGCGCCGCCCTTGCCTGCGCCGCTCTTCGGTGCGCCGGGACGACCGCCGCGTGCGGATGCGCCCTTAGCGCCGGGCTTACCGCCCTGACCGGGACGACCGGCGCCGGGACGGCCACCGCGGGAATTCTGGGGGCGACCGGATGCAGAGCGGCCGCCGCGGGAGGAGTTTCCATATGCCATGGTGTTCTTCTCTTTTCTGTCGTTGTAGTTCTTGTTAGTCTTTGTGCCCCGGCACCGGCTCTCAAGGCGCGGTGTGTGTCAGCGCCGGGAGTGCTTATCCTAGGCGCTTATCCGGGGCGCTTATCCGGGTGGTTCTGCCGCTGGTTTTCAGCAGAACCGTTGAACGTTTCGTTATTGCCGTAACGACTGTAGCTGGCGGGTTAGTCGTTGCCCTCGGCAAGCACTGCGGCTTCCGTGTCATCGGGCAGGAAGGGCGCGAGCGCCGGCAGCTCCTCCAGGGAGTTCAACCCGAGCTTCGCCAGCAGCAGCTCCGTGGTTTCGTAGAGGGTCGCGCCGCTTCCGGCTTCACGACCGGCCTCACGAATCAGCTGCCGTTGGAGCAGCTGACGGATTGCCGCGTCCGCGTTTACGCCTCGAATGGAGGCTACCCTCGCCCTGGTCACCGGCTGCTGGTAGGCAATCACGGCGAGCGTCTCGTAGGCGGGCTTGCTGAGGGTCGCGCTCTTGGAGCGGGTCACGAAGCGTGCCACCCAGGGGGCGAAGTCGTCGCGGGCGTAGAGCTTCCAGCCTCCTGCGATGTTCCGCAGCTGGAATCCGCGCGGTTCGGGTGCCACCCGGTTTTCGTCTTCTCCGTAGCCGCTTTCTTCGCCGTTGTACTCGCGGTACAGCTGGTCGAGCGCGTGCTCAACAGCTCGTTCGCTGACGATGAGCGCGGCGGAGAGTTCACGCACGCTCACGGGCGCTTCGGCAACGGCGAGGATCGCTTCGATGGCGCTTTTGGCGCCGCCGGGGATTGCCTCGACCTTGGAGAATTCGGCTTCGGCATCGACCGCTACGCTGGGTGCGGTGGAGGGGCCTCCCGCCGGAATCTTTGCCGGTTTCGCTTCCGATTTATTCGACTCGCGGGGTGCAGTTTCCTGCGATTTCTCGGAACTATCGGAGTCCTCTACCGCTTCGGTGGCTTCAGCCTCCTCAGCTTCTTCAGCAACCTCGGCTTCTTCGGTCACCTCACCCAGAGGCGCTGTAGCTACCTCGTGCTCAGCAGGCTCAGCGTCCGCCTCAGCAGGCTTTGAGCTCTCAGCCTCTACAGGCGCAGGGCCAGCCTGGTCCGAATCCTCGTCTGCGTTCGGATCCCAGTAGCCCATGTTCACGATGGCAAGGTCGTCAGGGGTGAATTCACGGTCAAAGCGTGAGCCGTGACTACTCATAATCCTCCTCTACCGGTTCCTCGTTCACGTCGGATGATTCGGGTGATTCTGGTGATTCAGGCGCTCCACCGGTTTCGTGCGCGTCCTGAGTGTCTGTTTCTTCGCGAATCACGAACTGTGCAGCGCTCGCGCTCGCACGTACCCGAATGGCTCCGAGCGGTGCGTCCTGTTCCACGTGCAGGGCGCCTTCTTTGTAGAGCTCGAGCAGGGCAAGAAAACGAACCACCGCGATTTCTAGTTCGCCAGATCCTTGAATCAGTTCGGCGAAGCTCAGTTCCCGCGCCGCGGTATCGAGCAGGCTGTGCAGAATATAGTGCTCTTCAGCCGCGATGGTGGTGAGCGGAACGTGCAGGTGTTCGTTGAGTTCTTCAACGATTTCTTCGGGTTCCGGTTCGGGCTCTTTGGGAGTTCGGCTCAGCGCTGCTGCGGCGATGCGGGCGAACTCTTCGGCACCTCCGGTAAAGACCAGCTCGGGTAACGCCTGGGCGAATCGTTCTTCGAGGGCTACCGCACGGGGGAACCGTTGCGCTTCTTGCGCCCAGCGTTCAGCAAAAATATCGGCGACTTCGCGGTAGGCGCGGTATTGCAGCAGACGGGCAAAGAGCAGGTCGCGCGCCTCCAGTAGTGCAACATCCTCTTCGAGGGGTTCGCGATGCTGCGGGAGCAGGCGTGCGGTCTTGAGTTCCAGCAGGGTTGCGGCGGTGACCAGAAATTCGCTGGCTTCGTCGAGTGCACGTTCGGTACCCTCGGCGTAGAGGGCGTGCAGGTATGCGAGGAACTCGTCGGTGACCTCTGCGAGCGCAACGTCGGTAATGTCGAGTTTGCGGCGCGAAATCAGGGTCAGTAGAAGATCAAAGGGACCCTCAAAATTACTGAGGGTGAGGGTGAAACCGCGTTCCGGGTTCTGCAGGCCACGGCCCTCAGTCCGGGCGTTCGCGGCGGTGTCTGCGTTCGGTGTCGGTACCCTCACGGCAGCGACGTTCGTGGTCATAAACGACTATTCTCCTTAGGTTTATTCTCCCCGGCTGTGCTGGTCCGGCTGTGTTGGTGCCGTCTCAGATGCGGCTTCTACTTCGCCCATTTTTCGGCGTAAGCAGTGCGCGGGGTCTTTAGAATCCACACACAATTATACGCCCTCTGCCGGCGTGACTCAAGGGTGAGAGTCACCTCAGCAGAGGGCGTATAGGTGCGGGGGCTTTAGCGTGCGCCGCCCTTGTAGATCAGTTCGCGTGCCACCTGGCGGTATGCTTCCGCGCCGGGGTGGCTGGAGGCGTAGCTGAGAATCGGCTCAGCGGACACCGATGCGTCCGGGAACTTTACGGTGCGCTTGATGACGGTGTCGAAGACCTTGTCGCCGAATGCGTCCACGATGCGCGCCAGAACTTCCTTGGAGTGGATGGTGCGGGCATCGAACATGGTGGCAAGAACGCCGGAGATTTCGAGGTCGGGGTTCAGGCGGTCCTGAACCTTCTCGATGGAGTCGACCAGCAGTGCGACGGCGCGCAACGCGAAGAACTCACAAATCAGCGGAATGATGACGCCTTCGGAGGCTGTCAGTGCGTTGACGGTCAGCAGACCCAGGGAGGGCTGGCAGTCGATGAGGATGACGTCGTATTCGTCGCGGACCTTGCGCAGTGCCGAGGCGAGAACCTGCTCGCGAGCCACTTCGTTGACCAGCTGAACTTCAGCCGCGGAGAGGTCAATATTGGCGGGCAGCAGGTCGATGTTCTCCACGCCGGTGGGCAGGATGACGTCCTTGATGTCGACCTTGCGGTCCATCATGACGTTGTAGACGGTCAGGTCCAGTTCGTGCGGGTTCGCGCCGAAACCGGCGGAGAGAGCACCCTGCGGGTCGAAGTCGACCAGCAGCACCTTACGGCCACATTCTGCCAGTGCCGCGCCCAGGTTAATGGTGGAGGTGGTCTTACCCACGCCGCCCTTCTGATTCACCATAGAGATAATGCGGGCGGGACCGTGGCTGCTCAGCGGAGCCGGGTCGGGGTATACGCGCAGGGGTCGACCGGTGGGGCCGAGTTCTTGAGCCTGAGCTTCAGTCAATGGTTCACCTTCATCAATGAATTCGAAGTTTTAAAGTTTAAGCGTTGTCTATAAGGTTACCTCAAGAGCGGCTGTTCCGCGGTTTGACGGGGTTTTATCCCCGTTCGTGGGCACGCGGATGCGCCATGCGGTACACCTCCATGAGCCCCTCGGGCGTGACCTTGGTGTACACCTGCGTGGTGGCGATGGAGGCGTGCCCGAGCAGTTCTTGCACCACGCGAATATCGGCGCCGCCCTGCAGTAGGTGCGTTGCGAAGCTGTGGCGCATGGAGTGCGGTGAGAAGTCGGAGCTGAGCCCGGCGACTTCAGCGGCTTCTTTGAGGATGAGCCAGGCGCCTTGGCGTCCGAGTCTGCCGCCTCGCCCATTGACGAAGAGCGCGGCGGTGCCTTTACCGTGCGCTACGAGGGAGGGGCGGGCACGCACCAGGTAGTCTTGGATTGCTTTTTGGGCGTAGCTTCCGATGGGTACGAGCCGTTCTTTGTTTCCTTTGCCGAAGAGTCGAACGTAGCCGGGCAGGGTGATTTGGTTGCCGTCTTCATCGGTGAGGGTTCCCTCGAAGTGCACGTCGTCGATATCAGCGTTGAGCATTTCGCTCACGCGCGCGCCGGTGGCGTAGAGGAATTCGAGTATGGCTCGGTTGCGTAGCCCGGTGGCGGTTTCGCGGTCGGGTACGGCGAGTAGCCGCTGGATGTCTTCTACACTGACTGCTTTGGGTAGGCGCTTAACGTTCTTGGGCGGGGTGACCGGTGCCGCCGGATCGGTGGGCACGATGAGCGCGGAGACCCAGAAGGCGTGTGCGCCGCGGACTGCCGCCATGGTGCGGGCGATGGAGTTCGGTCCCAAAGGCAGAGGAAGGCTCGGCGCACCTTCAGCGGTTGGTGTTTCTTTGTCCGGCTCCCCAGCTTTCGACTGCCCGGCACGCCCTTCTCCAGCAGACCCTTTTCCAGCGCGCCCGTTTCCTGCTCGCTTGTTTCCTGTACCTCGCCCCGATTCGGAGGCGATCATCAGCGCCAGCGATTCTGCGGCTTCTTCCTGTACTTCCTGGGCTTCCTGCGCGTTCTGGTTGTTCTTCTCCCCCGCGTCAAATCCGGCGACGAATCCGGCAAGGGGCACGGTGGGGGCGGCGAGTTCCCGCATGAAGGAACGCACCTGCGCGGTGGTGATGCGTTCGGGGTCGATGACGCCGAGGGTTGCCATGTAGGCGCTGTATCGTCGCAGGTCACGCGCGTAGGAGGCGATGGTGTGCTCACTACTTCCGCGCTCCACGCGCAGATGGATGAGGTACTGGTCAATGGCTTTCTGTAGCGGGGTCTGCGCCTCCTGATGGGAAGAACCCAGGGCAGAAGAACCCTGCACGGAGGAACCGACAGAAGAGGGCGCACCGAGCAGACCCGCGCCGCGGGGTGTCTTGCTCGCCGTGCTTTTTGCCTGCTTCACGCTATCTCCTCTGTCGGTTCTCTTGATATTGGGGCTTGGGATAGGCAGGGCTACTCCCCCCGCCCCTGTGTTCCGTATCTTAGTGGTTGCGGAAGTTCTCCGGCTTTTCGCGGCGCTGCCCCATGTAGGGGTGGAACTCCCAGCCGCCCTCGGCAGAGCGCAGGCCTTCAAAGTTGTTCTGCGCCGCCGCGTAGGTAGCGAGTACCGCCTGGATAGCGAGCGCGTTGTGAACCTTTCCGCCCAGTACCAGCTGTACTGCGTCGGCGAGGGGCACCCAGCGGTAGGTCATTTCTGCTTCTTCTTCGGTGCGTTCGCTACGTTCTTCGGCGGGCAGTTCTGAGAGGTTGCGTGCCAGGTAGACGCGGCCTGCTTCGCTGGTTGCGCCGGGGCTGCTGAAGTAGTCGGTCAGAGCGTTCCAGGTGCCTGCCTGCAGGTCTGCTTCTTCGGCAAGTTCGCGCTGCGCGGCGACCAGGGGATCTTCACCGTCGATGTCGAGCAGTCCGGCGGGTACTTCCCAGAGGTTCATGCGCACCGGGTGGCGGTACTGGTTGAGCATCAGCAGTTCGTTGCTATCGTTGAGGACCGCTACGGCAACGGCGCCGGGCATTTCCACGACGTCTCGGGTCAGCACGGTGTTTTCGTTGAGTTCGTACTCTTCGACGGTCGTTTCGATGACGTAGCCGCTGTACTTCACGGTGCGGGTGCGGATGGTGCGTTCGGAGGGTGCATCAATAATCTGCTGGTTGTTGCTCATTCTTTCATTGTAGGCGGCTTCTTAGCCCCGCTACGTTTGGCGCGTCAGGTACGGGCACGGTTTAAGCACGTTCGGCTTTAAACGAAAGCATCCCGCTGGCCCCTGCGCGGGGGTGAGCGGGATGCTGAACGTTTGTGCCTAGATTTTAGGTACCGCGGATGTTAGGCGCCGCGGCGCTCCAGGGCAGCCTTAATCAGGCCGGAGAAGAGCGGGTGCGGGCGGGTCGGACGCGAACGGTACTCGGGGTGTGCCTGAGTTGCCACGTAGTAGGGGTGTACCTCTGCGGGCAGTTCCACGTACTCAACCAGCGAGGAGTCCGGGGAGGTACCGGAGATGAGCAGGCCTGCTTCTTCAAGCTGCTCACGGTACTCGTTGTTCACCTCGTAACGGTGGCGGTGACGCTCTGCAACCTCGGTTGCACCGTATGCCTTAGCAACCTGAGAGCCGGGAACGAGGTTTGCCTTGTACAGGCCCAGGCGCATGGTGCCACCCAGGTCGCCTGCACCTTCGACGAACTGCTTCTGCTCTTCGATGGTTGCGATGACCGGCACGGAGGTTTCCGGGTCGAACTCTGTGGAGGATGCTTCGCGCAGGCCAAGTACGTTGCGTGCGTACTCGATGACCATAGACTGCAGGCCGAGGCAGATGCCCAGGGTCGGGATCTTGTGCTCGCGTGCGTACTTGAGGGCACCGATCTTGCCGTCCAGGCCGCGGATGCCGAAGCCGCCGGGCACGAGGATTGCGTCCATGTTGCGCAGCTGGTGGTCTGCATCTTCGTCGGTTGCGCACAGGTCGGCTGCAACCCACTTGATGTTGACCTTCACGTTGTTTGCGAAGCCGCCGGCACGCAGAGCCTCGGAGACAGACAGGTATGCGTCGGGCAGGTCGATGTACTTACCGACCAGGCCAACGTTGACCTCTGCTGCGGGGCGGTGCACTGCGTCGAGCAGGCGGTCCCACTGGGTGAAGTCCGGTGCGGGTGCCTCAATGCCGAAGTAGTCGAGGATGTAGTCGTCGAGCTTCTGGCTGTGCAGAGTCTTGGGGATGTCGTAGATGCTGGGTGCGTCAGCGCAGGAGATGACTGCGTCGCTGTCCACGTCGCATGCGTTACCAATCTTGATACGGTGCGATACGGGGACCTCACGCTCACAGCGCAGGATCAGACCGTCAGGCTGGATGCCCAGGCCGCGCAATGCTGCGACGGAGTGCTGGGTCGGCTTGGTCTTGAGCTCGCCGGAGGGGCCGATGAAGGGCACCAGGGAGACGTGCAGGAAGAAGACGTTCTTGCGGCCAACATCGCGGCGTACCTGGCGTGCTGCCTCCATAAAGGGCAGGGACTCGATATCGCCGACGGTACCACCGATTTCGGTGATGATGATGTCGGGTGCATTGTCAATTTCCGCTGCGTGACGCATGCGGGCCTTGATTTCGTCGGTAATGTGAGGGATGACCTGGACGGTGTCGCCGAGGTATTCGCCGCGGCGTTCCTTTGCGATAACGGAGGAGTAGACCTGACCGGTGGTCACGTTAGCGGACTGGTCGAGGTTTCGTCCAGGAAGCGCTCGTAGTGTCCGATGTCGAGGTCGGTTTCAGCACCGTCGTCGGTGACAAAGACTTCACCGTGCTGGAAGGGGTTCATCGTACCGGGGTCGACGTTCAGGTAGGGGTCGAACTTCTGCATGGTCACAGAGAGGCCACGTGCGCGAAGAAGCTGACCGAGGGAAGAGGCCGACAGGCCCTTACCGAGAGAAGATGCAACGCCGCCGGTTACGAAAATCTGGCGGGTTACCTTGTCGTTAGAGGACGCGTTCAGAGCGTTATTTTTTTCATTCACCACGGAATTCAAGCCTACCATTTTCTTGTCTGCTATCCAAGCAGAGGGTTTTGCCGCGAGAGGATTCTCTCAGGCGGTTTTCCCTCCCCTATTTGTCCTTATCACCACTGTAAACGGAGCCGGGGATTTATTATTCCCGCCGCGCCGTGTAGAAGCAGGTGTAGGAACATTCTCAGAGTATCTCACATCCTCTGAGCCCCATGCGCCGCTGTTGGTCACCGGCACGGGCTGTACTGACAACTTTCCGGGGCGTGCTCACGCACTTCAGCCCCTTTGATGGCCTTAGCGCGAAAGATGCCACCTTTCGGCGCTTTTACCAGTACTTTCCCAATGCTTTTCCCGGCAGGTTTGCCGTCAGTTTCAGCGCCCCTGCGGCACTTCTCGACCGGCGGCCAGTAGCTCGCGGGCGTGCTCTCGCGCCGATTCTGATTGATCGTGTCCGGAGAGCATTCGCGCCAGTTCCACCACGCGTTCCTCCTCGGAAAGCACCTTGACCTTCGAGAGGGACGCGTCATCGTTTTTCAGCACGAGGATGTGCTGGTCCGCGAAGGCGGCAACCTGCGGCAGGTGGGTAACCACCAGAACCTGCACGTGTCGGGCGAGCATGGCAAGGCGGCGACCAATTTCGATAGCTGCCTTGCCGCCCACGCCGGAGTCCACCTCATCGAAGATGAAGGTGGGCACGGGGTCCACTTCGGCGAGCACTACCTCCAGGGCGAGCATCACGCGGGAGAGCTCACCGCCGGAGGCGCCCTTACCGAGCGGGCGCGGCACGGCGGTTCGGTGCGGGGCCAGCATGAAGGTCACGGTGTCTCGACCGTGCACCGAGAACTTTTCAGCTTCGGCGACCTCCACAACCAGGGAGGCGTTCGGCATGGCAAGGGCGGTGAGCTCCTCGCTGACGGCATCCGCTAGTTTCTGCGCGGCGGCACGGCGCAGGGCGGTCAGCTCTTCTGCTTGGGCGCCGAGTACCTTGCGTAGCTGTACCAGCTCGGTTTCCAGGGTTTCCTGTCGCTGCGGGTCGTCCACCAGGGTCTCAAGGCGTGCACGGGATTCTTCGGCCCATTCGAGAACCTCGGCAATATCGGCACCGTACTTGCGTGTGAGGGTCGCCAGCTGGGCGCGGCGAGTCTGCACCTGCGCCAGACGTTCGGGACCTTCAACGTCCAGGGAGGCCATGTAGGAGGACAGATCCGAGGAGATATCGGTGGCAAGAATCAGCAGTTCGTTGACGCGCGCGGCGAGGGAGGCAAGCTCTTCGTCAGCGTCCGCCTGCGCCTGTAGCGCGGAGCGGCTTGCATCGAGCAGGCTCATGACGCTCTGCTCGTCGCCGGTAGAGTATTCGCTACCGCTGAGCGCTGCGGAGGCGGTTGCCGAGGCAATGCGTAGCGCTTCAACATTCATGAGCTTCACCATTTCGGCTTTGAGCTCTTCTTCTTCCCCGGCCTGCGGGTTGACGGCGCTGATTTCTTCGAGGGCGCCCTGCAGGGTCTGCGCTTCGAGGGCGCGTGCGCGCGAGTTTTCGCGTACTTCCTTCAGCTCTGCGGCAGCGGCGCGGTATCGCTCGTAGTTTTCGCGGTACTTCTCAAGCAGGTTGGCGAGTTCTTCACCGGCGTACAGGTCGAGGGAGTGGCGCTGCTCTGCCGCTGATTTGAGGCGCAGCTGATCGGACTGGCCGTGGACTGCAACAAGAGTCTGACCAATCTGAGACAGGGTTCCGATGGGTGCGGAGCAACCGCCAACATGGGCGCGGGAGCGTCCCGAGGCGTTGACGGTGCGTGCCAGAAGCAGCTCGGAGGTCTGTTCGTCGATGTCTTCGGCGGTGCCGCCGGCTTCTTCGGCAAGCTCGAGGGCGCGGTGCCCGTGGGGCAGGCGAATCACTGCTTCGGCGAGGGCGCTCTTGGCTCCGTTGCGCACGCTGGATGCGTCGGATCGGGCACCCAGGAGCATGCCGAGGGCGGTGACGACCATGGTTTTACCTGCGCCGGTTTCGCCGGTCAGCACGGAGAATCCGGGTTCGAGGGGGGAGCCTCGCATCGGTGATGATGCCGAGGTCTCGAATATGGATTTCCTCAATCACGAACGTTCATTCCTTTTCTTTAGTGCTTCTCGGCATCCTGCGGGCCGCGCCAGCCACGGATCGGAAGCTCAAATTTACGCACCAGTCGCTCCGAGAAGGGAGCCGGGTGGATACGGGCGAGCAGCACCGACTTTTCGGAGCGTCGCACCTCAATACGGGAGCCGGGGTCCAGCTCTACGGTTCGGCGGCCATCGCACCAGAGCACGCCGGAGGCGCCGTTTCCGGGCATCATTTCTACCGCCAGGGTGGAGGTCGGCGCTGCTACCAGCGGGCGCGCGAAGAGCGCGTGAGCCGAGAGCGGCACCATGAGAATTGCTTCAACTTCGGGCCAGACGACCGGTCCGCCGCCGGAGAAAGCGTAGGCGGTCGAGCCGGTGGGCGTTCCCATGACCACACCGTCGCAACCGAAGCTACTGAGCGGGCGGCAATCCACCTCGATAATGACTTCAATCATTTTTTCGCGGTTGCCCTTTTCGACGCTGGCTTCATTCAGTGCCCAGTCGCTGTGCACTCGCTTGCCGTCATTCCAGACTTCCACGTCGATTGCCATGCGTTCTTCAACGGTGTATTCGTTGTTGACGATACAACGAACGGTTTCGGTCAGGTCGCTCTCTTCGGATTCGGCGAGGAAGCCGACGTGTCCCAGGTTCACACCGATGAGCGGAACGCTGGTTCGGCGCACCATTTCGGCGGCGCGAAGAATCGAACCGTCACCACCGAGCACCACGCCGAGTTCAATATCGATGAGCGCCACGGATTCATGGACGACCTGCACGGGGATGGGCTCGTCCCAGTTTTCGCTCAGGGTCTCCAGATCGGAGCGAGTCATGACGGGGGCGAGTCCCGCTTCATAGAGCTGGGTGCACGCCTGTCGGGCGGCATCTCGTGCTTCTTTGCGCCCCACGTGGGCGAAGACGAGAATCTTACGGTGACGTTGTTCCACCGAGTCTTCGGAACCATAACGATCAGGCTCATGGCGTTCGGAACCATAACGCGCACCTGCGGCAGCCACCTGTGCGGTTGCCTCCTGCGGTGCGTGGCTTTCGTGTTCTGCCATAACGACTCTCTCCCATCGGGTGTTGAGATGGTGTATCTACACCTATCATACCGAATATGTTCTCGAAAATTTCCCAAAGCACCATATTTTTTTAGAAAATTATTTCGAATAGCGTACAGCTGGGTCTCTCTAAAATACCCATGACTATAGCGCCAGTGAATAGCACGACAGCCTGAGAATACCCCGTCCTCAACGCGTCCTGCGTTACCGGGCGGGTTTCTCAGACTGCCTGAGCACTATTTATTTTCGACACCATATCTATTTTCGGCACCGTGTTTATTTTTGACACCAGAGGAAGTACTCTACGTTGCCGTCCTGTCCGGGGAGCGGGCTAGGTTCCATACCCATCACGCGCAATCCGTGGCTTACCGCAGATGCCTGGACTTTTTCCACTGCTTCACGGCGGGCGGATTCTTCGTGCACCACTCCCCCGCGTCCGATGCGGTGCTTGCCGACCTCGAATTGCGGCTTGACCATGAGCACCAGGTCGCCGCCGGTTTCGGTTGCGTTCGCTAGCGCCTCCATGACCAGGGTCAGCGAGATGAACGAGAGGTCAGAAACCGTCAGTTCGACCTGCCTACCAATGTCTTCGGGCTTCATGTAGCGAACGTTGAGCCCTTCGTACACGCCAACTCGCGGTTCTTCGCGTAGCGTGTCCACGAGCTGCCCATGTCCCACATCAACGGCGGCTACGTGGGCGGCTCCTCGACGAAGCAGCACGTCGGTAAAGCCTCCGGTGGATGCTCCCGCGTCCAGGCAACGCTTGCCCTCCACCTCAATATCGGGGAACGCGTCGAGGGCACCGGCGAGTTTGTGCCCTGCGCGGCTGACGTATTCGGTCAGCTCGCTCTGGCGCACGTAGAGGGTGTCCTCGGGACCTACGAGCATGGACGCTTTGCGTGCAACTTTGCCGTTGACTTGCACGTCTCCTGCCGCAATGAGTTTTGCGGCTAGGGTTCGGGAGCTCACGAATCCAGCTTCAACCAGGTATTTATCGAGGCGCACAGTGTCCTTGTCTTCTTTCTCTCGTCTGGTGACGGGTTATCTAGTGCCCCCTCAGAGCATCGCTGTTCTGAGGGTTCACCGCCGCGAACTAGGAGAGGTTTTCGAGGTCCTTCTCCAGTTGCTCACTCATCGTTTCGAGGCGCTTGACGCGCTCTACGGGGTCCATGGCGAGGGTCGCCGCCAGCTGACGCTCAAATTCTGCGTCAAGCTCAGTGTTTTCCTCTGCCGTGCTGTTAGTCTCCGGTTCTTTAGGCACCGGGAATCCCCTGGATGTTGGGGCGTGCACCCTGTTCGGGGTTTGCTGCCCACCATGCCGCGCAGGCTACACGCCATGCTTCGGCTTCGCTCTCGCTGCCCGCGAATGCTTCGACATCTTCATTCTCGGGGCCGGTCAGGCTGAGGTTTTCACCGCGAACTCGTGCCTGCCAGGTGGGGCCGGTTGCGATGACTTCGTCGCCTTCGTAGAGCACCTCAATTTCAGGGTAGGGTGCAAAGAAGTCCTCGAGGGTGCGCAGAATATAGGTCGGACGCTGGTTCGGCACGGCCTCGATGACGTCCTGGTAGGTCTGTACGCCGGTGAGGACGAGGGCGCCGTCCATCTTTGCATTGTTGGCGCCGAGAATGTCGGTGTCCAGGCGGTCGCCCACGATGACGGGGCGGCTGGAGTTCACAGCCTGAGCTGCGGTGTGGAAGATGGGCGCTTCGGGCTTGCCCGCGACGAGCGGAGTGCGGCGGGTTGCGCTTGCCACGGCTGCTACGAGGGTGCCGTTACCGGGTGCCTGGCCTCGTTCCTTGGGGATGCTCTGGTCGGTGTTGGTTGCAATCCAGAGGATGTCGGGGTTTGCGAGGGTGTAGGCGGCTTCCGCAAGGTCTTCCCAGCCGATCTTGGGGTCGAATCCCTGAATGACGGCTACGGGGCCTTCTTCTTCCTTGCGTACGGTTTCGAGGCCTACTGCACGAACGCAATCGGCAAGTGCTTCGGTGCCGGTGATGAGTACCTTGGAGCCTGCGGGTACATGCTGTGCGAGCAGTGCGGCACCTGCCTGTGCGGAGCTGACGACGCGTTCTGCTCGGGTGTGCACACCCAGTTCACGCAGGTGCTCTGCTACAGATTCTACGGAGCGCGAGGCGTTGTTGGTAACGAAGATAACCGGTACGTTGAGTTCTTCTTCGGCGCGGTTGAGCGCTTCGGGTGCACCTTCGATAGCGAAGGGGCCTGCATAGACTACGCCGTCCAGATCGGAGAGGAGGGCATCGTAGCGGGATAGGAGTGCGTTCGTGGTCATAGAGTGTTCCTCTCGGGGTCTCTGGCGGTTGTCGCTATTAATCGTACCTGTTAGACACTCTAGCGTTGGTGCCTTCGGGCGATTATATGAAAAACCGCTGGACGCTCTCCCCTGCTTGGGTGTGGCGTCCAGCGGTTTCATGCTGACATATAGGTCAAGTATTCAGAATTCTTAGATTCTCTGCAGTCTTATTCTCCGCAGTCTTATTCTGCGGGGGTTTCTTCTGCTTCTTCAGTCTTGGATGCTTCGGTCTTAGGCGCTTCGGTCTTCTCGTCCTCAGCTGACTCTTCCTGAGCTTCGCTTGCTTCCTCTTCTGCGGAAGCTTCAGCAGTCTCTTCCGCTTCGTCTGCAGTCTCAGTGAGTTCTACGGACTTCTCTTCCTGTTCGAAGAGGCCTGCTTCACCGAAGATGTCGAAGATTTCGGGTTCTGCGAAGTTGCCCTGGCCCAGTGCTGCTTCTGCCATGAAGGCGAGGCGTGCCCAGCGTTCTGCTTCCTGGTTGCGGCCTGCGTTAGCCAGCGCGTCGGAGTATGCGCTGAACAGGCGGGGGCTGTACTCGAAGGCGCGCTTGGGGTTCAGCTGAGGAATCTGCAGTGCTACGACAGCCTCAGACTTCTTGCCCTGATCGCTGAGGATACCGGATTCAACGATGGCGAGCTCTACACGCACGTTGGCGGGCAGTTCTTCCTTCTTGAATTCTGCAATCATTTCCATTGCCTTGGGCAGGCGGCCGAGTGCACGCTCGCAGTCCACCAGCAGTGCTAGGTGGTCTACGGAGCCGCTGATACGGCGGTGGGTGCGCAGTTCGCGCAGTGCCAGTTCGAAGTCTTCTGCCACGTATGCGGCGACGCCAACAGCTTCGCGTACTGCGGCAATACGACCCGCGCTGCGGGATGCAGCAACGGCGTGCTCCAGCGCGAATTCGGGGTCGATGTCGAGGTAGCGACCTGCCATGGCGAGGTGCTTTGCGACGGTTTCTGCGTTGCGCGGCTCCAGGGCGCGCAGCTGACGGAAGGTTGCACCGTCCAGCTCGCGGCCGGTGATGTCGTCGTCAATTTCCGGTGCCTTGGGCTTTGCGGGGCGGTAGCCTGCACGGCCACCAATGCTGCGTACTTCCTCGCGAGGTGCTTCAGCCTCGGGACCGTTGGAGCGAGGTGCCTTGGATCGGGAGTCGGAGCGACGACCGTCGAACTTCTTGCCTCCGCGGTCGTTACGCTTGAAACCGCCCTTGCCGCCAAAGTTCTTGCCGCCCTTCTTGGAGCGGAAGTCCTTTCCTCCGCTGTTCTTGCGGTGCTGGCGGGGGCCGGAGCCGTTAGACTCGTGACGGGGGGTCTCAGACATGAATCTCCTTGGGAGGTATCCGCCAGTGTGGGCGGGTAGGGTATGCAGTCGATTCGGGCGAACCGCTGCCTGAGGCATCAACTCTATGAGGGGTGCTTTAGATACACCCGCTAATGCCTAAACATAAGCCATACCATTTTAGTATAGAGAGCACCTTCCGTGCACCCGTACTGATGGGATGTTAAAGACAAATGGGGAGGCCGTTAGGTCTCCCCAAATAAAAATAGCCCCGGCGAAGCCGGGGCTATTGAATAATAAAGCGGCGATAACCTACTCTCCCACACCCACAAAAGTGCAGTACCATCGGCGCAAAGAGTCTTAGCTTCTGGGTTCGGAATGGAACCAGGCGTTTCCCTCTTGCTATAATCACCGCAAACCTACGGGATTGTTATCC
>BNJU01004042.1_pt1 | contig 154243 bp, 193 predicted proteins | sample 8539281 | NCBI WGS metagenome assembly BNJU01 (sample SAMD00202456, study PRJDB9452) | human saliva metagenome | isolation source: human saliva | place: Japan
AAGATCAACCACGGCGACCGCGAAATCCGCATAGCTAATTTCACTCTGCCCGGCGGCATTCATCGTCAGCACATCGCCTGCCAGCTGGTATTCACCCGTGCGCTCACCCTCAGGGTTAAACACCAGGGCCGGGCTCAGGTAGGTCCAGGCAACATCCTCACGGATGCGCAACGCATCATACGCCTGCGCCATCGCAGTAGCCAGCGGCTTGAATTCTTCGGGCATGGCGGGCGAGTCTACAAGCCGCTGATCCGTGGTCGAGTCGGGGTAGAGGCTGCCAGCGCTGCCAATAACAAGCAGACGGGTCGGGGTGCCGCTGAGCGCATCCGCAAGATGGACTAGGTGATCCTTGTGCTGATGCAGACTCTCGGGAGTCCACGCGCCGAAGGCGTCTACCACCGCATCAAACCCCGACAGGTCGCTGCGAGTGAGCGCGAAAACGTCCTTGATGAGCGTGTGCTGCGCCTGACTAGAGTGCTCGGAACGCATGATAGCGGTAACTTCATGCCCGCGTTCGGTGGCCTCTCGCACGACGAGAGTACCGGCTTTACCGTTTGCACCGATGACTGCGATTTTCATGTTTCCTCCGCGATAAACGTTGTATTCTTAGGACGTATTCAACGCTACCGACGCGATAAACACCTGTGAAGACGGCACTTTAACGTGCCCCAGTTACCCCAAGGAAACTATTGTGACGGACCAGTATCTTTACCAAAACGCCGAATCGCCGCAGTGCCCCGTCGAAACCACGCTGGAGGTTATTTCAACGCGCTGGGGTGCCCTTATTGTGCGCGATCTGCTCAACGGGCCCCTGCGCTATAAAGAGCTTCAGCGTTCGCTCGGCAATATTTCGCAGAAAGTGCTCACCGAGAACCTGCGCCAGCTTGAGGCTCGCGGAATCCTCACCCGCACCGTCTACGAGCAGGTGCCGCCGCGCGTGGAGTATAAGCTGACCGAGCTGGGGCAGAGCATGCGCACCCTGTTCGATGCGCTGTGGGCGTGGGGCGAACACTACCAGGAGGTCGTCGCGCAAAGTTAGTTATGAAAGAACGGCGGAGGTGAGCGTTATTGCGCCGGTTGGCTTTGGCGGGCATCGGTTTTCTAGTTTGGGTTTATGTATTTGACGGTTATTTAAGTCGCTGAATGCACAACAAACCCCAAAATAGATGTGCCTCTGCCCCTTTGGAATCTAGACTGGTGGTAGACGTTTTTGCCCTCGCATAAAGGAGCCGCTATGGATGCCCGCGATGTTCTGAGTGAAGCCGCAAGCCGACCCGCAACTGAGGCGAAAGCTCTTGTAAACACCCTGCCAGAGGGGGCGTTGAACGCGCACGCCGGTGGGCATACGAATTCGATTGCCTGGCTGCTGTGGCATGCGGGGCGGCAGATGGATGCGCAGCTCGCGCAGCTGAACGGCGAGCCGCAGGTGTGGCATAGTCAAGGGTTCGATGCCCGCTTCAACCTGGGCGAGCTGGGCGACACGGTGGGTTACGGCCATACCGCTGAGCAGGCGCGTGCCGTCGTCGTGGAGGATGCCGCACTGCTGGTCGAATATTTGGGTGCGGCCACTGCGGCGTTGAGCGAGTATATCGCGGGTTTGAGCGAGGCTGATTTGGATGACGTGATTGATACGTCCTGGACTCCGCATGTGACGCGCGGGGTGCGGCTGGTGAGTATGATCGACGATGCCGCCCAGCACGTGGGGCAGGCAGCGTATGCTGCGGGTATTCTCGCGAGTGCGGCTGGCTCGGGCGAGGAGGCATAGTGGCTGTTAGTACGAGCGGAACCGAGATATCTTCTATTAATAAAAAAGATTTTCCAAAGAAAGGTAATAAAATATTGAAAATTATTGATATCCTTCATGAGTTTTATGGTGATTTTGATTTCATTAAAGAAAAATGGAATGAGGACTATGAAGGTCTCCTTATTAAGACAAAGGAAGAGCAAAAATATAAAAGGTGTCGTTTAGCAAAGAGGACACCCAAAAAAGAAGGCTACTTTACAGTCTTTTGGAAAAAAGACCAAAATAATAATAATGTTCCTTATACTAGTGAAGACTTAGGTGATGAACTTGTTATTGTTGTAATCGACAGCTACAATAGTGGGCTATTTATTATTCCGAAGAGGTGGCGGTTAATAAAAGGATTCTCTCTACAAGGGATAGTAAAGGGAAAATGGCTATGCGTTTTTATCCACCTTGGTGTACAAATTTAAATAAAACAGCTCAGTCAACACAAAAATGGCAGTTAGAATACTTTCGGAGTTATAAAATTGGGAATTAAGTATATTTGAAATAAATATTGGCAGAGGGCAGTGATATGAAAAATTTAGAGAGCATTACAGGTGCGGCCAGTTCGAGAGGGGTAGCGCAGTGACAGTCAGTACGGGCGGAGCCGATTGGCGTGATGATGCGACCGCCGAGCAGGTTGCGGCGGTTGAGCACCTGTACCGCAACCATCGGAGCCTGCCGTATATTTCGCCCGAGCGTGACCTGGCGGCGTGGCTTGAAGAGGTGGAGCTGTCCTCGTCGAAGGCCGTTCCGAAGTGGGCGCTTGAGCCGGTCGCTAACATCGAGCTTTATGGTGGGTACCTGTTTGAGGTGACGGCGGGCGACATTATTCTGTTGTGGCGCATAAGCTTCGATACCTTCACCACGCAGAGCTGGTTCCCGAAATATTTTGAGCACACCTACGGGATTGATGCGGCGTTCGACCTACGGATGTTGGTTGAGGCCGGGCTCGTAGAGGTTGAATCCGCCACTGATTCTTTGGATTTGGTGACCGTCCCGGCACTGCGCAAGGCCCTCAAGGATGCGGGCGTGAACGGGTTGAGCAGTGCGAAAAAGGCCGATTTGATGAGGCTTGCGCGGGAACACCTCTCCCCCGCCCAGCTTGAGGACGCGACTCCCGTGCGGTCTTACAAGCTCACCACCGCAGGGCGGACACTACTCGACACCCACCCCGAGGTAGTAGCTAAACACCCGAAGAAGGGTTAGGGTTCTTGCCTTTTGGGGTCTTCTGCCCTAAATAAGCTAGGCGGAAGATGATTCGGCTCAAGACCGTCCGTATTACTTTTATAGGGATTATTGTCCCAGCTTATGGATAGTCCATAGTTCCATGATGTCCTCCATTCAGGATGATCTTTTTTATTTCTCTTGTACCAGAAATTATATGCCTTTCCATTCTTAAATTTACGCCTTTCCTTCTTCTCTTCATCGTTTTCGTCCAACTCAATATAAGAGTTAAATAAATAAATATTCCTGAGAGCGTGGTAGCCATTTCGAAATATAATATTTTTCTGTATTTTTATTAAAGCTTTTTCTGTGCGATAAGCCGCAATCCATGCGAATATAAAACTTGCAAAAAAATATAATAAATACCCAGAAAGGTATACGCACTGACACGACACCAAATCCTAAAATTATAAAAATTCACCAGAAAACCGATAGTTATAATTATACTTATTGCCCAATTCTTTAACACTGCTTTATCCCATGAGGGTTTAGGATAGTGTGCTCCTCCCGCACTCGGCTTAATTGAAATTAAATTTTCTCTAACTTCAGCTGATAAAATACCAAGTTTAATAACCTTATTTTCTAGAGTGGCTCGCTTAAGAACGTCATTATAGGTAGATTGGATAGCATTTACATCCAATTCATGTTTAATATTCTCAGGGTAATCGTTAGAGTCCTTAAGAATTGATGACCATTTCTCAAGACGCAACAGTTCTGGCGGAGTTGATTCTTTAGTATTCTCTAAAGTTTGCTTAGTCAGCTTACCCGTCCACCGAATCCCGAACCAGGTTATAACACCAGCAACTATAGGCCCCAAAGCAGCAATAAAGGCTTTAAGGATATCGATAAACACTCGGTCATGCGTCCAGTGGAACCACCATTCCCAGGTAAATGGTGACATTACTCCTCCTCAATAGTTAAATCCTGTAGATTTAAAAACTTAACAATATATGCAGATATTTTTATACGATTTATTATCAACAGAATTTTTAATATACTTATCTTCTATTCCTTTTATATATCCATAACTTGTTACGCGAACTATAGCACTCTAACGAAGGGAATGTTTGGCAGCATCTTCCCTAAACCTAAGAATTTTTATTCCCATTTTAGGTATATACACATAATCTTCTATACTTTTTATCCGAAGCTGCTGCTCGTATTCTATTTGCACGAATTGTCTTGCTAGACTCTTCTAAATCCTTGCCATTTTCATAAGCTATCTTTCGGTAAAATATATCTGCTAAAATGGCTCCTGACACTCTGAAAGATATTGAATCAATACCCATAAATAGAATTATCGCAGAAATTATATACATTATACATGCAAAGAGCGCCATAGTAATATTGAAAATATCCGCCCCATTACATATTTCATAGAAAATTACAAAAGCATATAATACAGAGAATAATACTAATACACAACTCACTACCATACCTATGCAGAATATTAATATCTCTAGAAAATTTGTGAATTGAGGGATATCCAGGGGCGTCCTGTCTTCATTGTCACATGAGAAAAATACGTTCTCCAGTTATATAAGGATCAAGCTGTAGAAGAGATTTTTGACCTTTCCCCTGTTGGCACACTCTTGACAACCCATTGTTGCCACCTTTCAGCATTTATATACAGATCGATAGATTCATTTAAATATCCACTAGGTGCACCGGACTCTTTAGAAATTTTAAAAATCTCCAATTGTTCTTTATATGCATTGCGTACATTACTTAGAATATTATTTATATCTTGTTTATCAAAAACTGATAGGATATATTTTTTTAACAAAAATAAGTGACAATGATAGAAATTATCGGAATTATAAAATCCAAAAACCATTTTTCTTTTAAAAATCCACAATCTCACGCCTTATGGAACCTTAAGTTTTTCAACACCCCTTATGAGCAATCATTGTTTCTCTGAGTTTTCTCAAACCATTTCACCCCCTTCCTTTACTGTAATACTGATATGCATAAACGAAAGGTAAATTTTGCTACCTTTAGTAACCGCCGTGTACCCAGTACATACTTCATGGGTATTTGGTGCCACTAAGATACTGAGCGAGCACATCTTTATCTCCCCCAAGAGGGCACAGATCCTAACCTTCTTAGTCGCCTATCTGTTCACCTCTTCCTCCTTCATTGGTTGAAATGTTCCTCAATCTCCACCCTACCCTAATCATGTGCTATGGTGTCGGAAATCGTGGCATAAGTTTTCATATACTACTCGACTACCCCTTAGCACCATAAGGTATGAGGTAAAAGTTTTTACACTGCAACGTATTTTTGATGGCTTACTGTGAGAATTCCGACCACCGCGTGGTTGTAAGGAACAGCAATAAAATATGGAAGGGGTGACGCATTAGCACGGTGCCGCCACCGATTCGTAGCTCTCGCATAGTGTGGTGGATGCTGGCGAGGTGAAATGGCTTGAGCCGGTAACCGACGAAGAGTATACGGCGGTTCATGAGTAGCGTCCGGCAGTCTCCGTGAATTATTTAGTGACCGCGGAGTAACAAGTTATCATTTAGCGAGAGAAGCGGAGTTGAGGAACCCGACGCCTACCCAAGCCTGAGCAAGGTAATGACCTCATAGTGGTTCGTGTGCGGGAACATATCCAACAAACGCGCGGCAACCGGCTTATAGGAGGGCATGCGCGCCAGGTCAGCGGCAAGGGTTTTTGCGTTGCAGCTCGAATAAATCACGTGCTCAATCCCGGAGTCCTCAACCCAGACGCACAGCCTCTCGCCAATACCTCGCCTGGGCGGGTTCACCACCAGCATTTCGGGGGTTTCGCGGGCGTTCACGGCAAACTCGGTCGCGTCCCCTGCCGCAAATTTCACGCCCTCAAGCCCCTGCTCGGCAACGGTGCGCTGGGCGCTGCGAATCGCCTCCGCACTAATCTCGATCCCGGTGACCTCACCGTGCATCACCTGTGCCGCGTGCAGGGCAAAACCGCCCACGCCGCAATACAAATCCCAGAGCGTGCGCGGCTGAACCTGCGCCACCCACGCGCGGCCCTGCGCGTACATCGCCTGCGCAATCTGCGTGTTCGTCTGAAAGAAACTCTGCGGGCGCAGGTGCAGGCTCATGCCGTTCACGCGCATCGGCAGGGTTTGCCGCTTGGTCAGAATAATCTCTTCATCGCCCTCAATCAGCGCCACATGCTCGCGCAGCAGGTTCACCGACAGCACCGCCAAACTCGGCAGACGCTCCTGCAGCCACCCCAGTTGGCGGCGAATAGGCACCAGCAGCTTCTTCGAGCGGAGCACAAACCGCACCATCAGCTCGCCTGTCTCGGATGCGGTCACCAGAATATTCTTGAGCTCACCGCGCCGGGCCGGAATGTCATACGGGGTCAAATCGGCACGCTGAATGAGCTCGTGCAGCACCGGAATGGCGCGCTCAATCGGCTCAATATAGAGCGGACATTCGCTTAAATCGGTGGCGCGCCCCGAACGATAATCCACGATGCCCAGGGACGGGTTCTGCGCCGAACCACCCACCACCAGCTTCGCCTTATTCCGAAAATGCGCCTCGTCACTGGCGACAGGTTCCAGCCAGGTCAGGTGAGGGTACGCCACCAGAAGCCTGCGCGCATCGGCCTGTTTTGCCGCGAGCTGGGCGGGGTACGGGGTTTCGATGTTGGTGCAGGAGCGGCAAAGACTCTCACGGTAATAGGCGCATTCCATAGCCCCACCATTCTACCCTGTAAACAGCCGAAATAGGCATGTTCCACAGCAGTGCTCTGTTTTCCCAGGAATTCCTATTTCCTACATACCACCAAGCACCGTATATGAACAAAGAAATATGAACCTATATTAATTAGGACAGAATTTCTGTTTTATGCTATACTCCTACAGCTTTCACGCTTTTACTCACAGTCCCTGGTACAAGACTTTTCAGACCCATGGCAGGGCGTTCTACATACACCCATGAGAAATAAGCAAACACTAAGGTAATAGCCGAGCATAATAATATATTTAGCGGTACTCCTAATGAGCTACTACCTAAAAGAACTAGCATCATTTGCACAGGAAAAGCGTATATATAAACCCCATACGATAAATCATTTTTGCGGCACAACGAGGTTTTTAAAATTACCCCCATGCCTAGTACTGCATATGCTACTACTAGCTGAAAAGGGGTTCTAGCATAACCTGAAAAACACCAATATAGGACCCCTGTAAAAATTACACTAGAAATCACTAGAATTTTGTTCACACGAATTTTATCGCTCCACTGATATAGACACGCCCCTGCAAGGAAACTAGGCACCAGCCGCCCGAAATGTAAATACCTGTTGGTGGTAACGTCAAGTAGTTCCATGGCAGGAGTCAAAGTCAGACTAAAAGCAAACGCTACAGTTACAACGAGCCTCTGATAGCGCTTCAAACCAGGTACGAAAGCTAAGACAAGAACTCCTAAATACGCAGTCCATTCATACCATAGCGTCCATGCTGATCCGTTCCATGCCTCACCATTGGGGCTACCCCCTAAACCATATTGAAGATTTATAAGGGTTGAGTTGTGTATAATGTACGATATTCCATCTTTTACATTCCACTGTCCTTGCACGGGATTAATCAGAAAGCTTAAAGGGGCAAATATAAAAACGACTACAAGAATTGAAACCCAGTATCCAGGAAATATCCTTAAAAATCTGCGCCACAGATACGAATACCAGTTTCCATGCCGGGTACTTGCCATAATAAGAAATCCGGAGATAGCAAAGAACAAATCCACCGCCACAACGGATAGAACTTCAAAGTTACTATTTCCACTGTGTGTTAAAGGCCAAGCATGACCAACAATAACGAATAACGCCAATAATAGACGTATAAAATTCAGGGAATTAGGGTTATGCAAAACCCCATCCCGCAAAGATATTGAGTTATATTTTTTCATAAATTGATGTTAAATGTGTGAGTGATTTATTCAATTAAATGAACCTACTCAAATGCAAAATTTGATATTTACTTACATTCAAGGATTACTCACGGACGAGACACATAGAACTACAGATAGAAATATAGGCCAAGCCCATTACCAGTGTTGGTATCTTAGAAATAAGTAGAGAACCCTGTAGGTTAGCTTCCCTCATACTAGCAGGGTTACCTCCTCAGCAGTGGAAGGCAACTCAAGGATAACGCGTGATTTACGTTACTAATACTCCAGCGAAGGTGTGAGATACTGCGAGAAGCCTGCGCGCATCGGCCTGTTTCGCCGCGAGCTGGGCGGGGTACGGGGTTTCGATGCTGGTGCAGGAGCGACAAAGACTCTCACGGTAATAGGCGCATTCCATAGCCCCACCACTCTACCCTGTGGATGCGCGGGCACGGGTAACCCGCCGGGTGGCACTGCCTGCGCGCCGCCAGGTGTGCTCCTTTGCCCCTGCCCAATCAAAAAAAGAGCCTTTATGTGAATAAAGCGGCGAAAACTACGCTTTATTCACATAAAGGCTCTTTTTAGCAGGCAGGGCTGGATCGGGCAGAAAGGCTACGGCTTCTTTGCCTTCTTCTGCTGGCCCGCTTTAAGCACCGACCTGTACGACCGTGCCGAGAGCACAGATGCTTCCGATAAAACCGATAACACGCTCATGTAGCTCAGGCACGAGGCAATGGACAGCGAAGAAAAGGCCGAGCCGATAGACCCAAATGAGAAAGCCGAGCCGATCGAAAACGCCGAATTGACGGAGCCAATGCTGCACACCGAGTTCACCGACCCGATGCTCAGAAATGAATTTCGCGAGCCGATACTCTTTGTGTTTTGGTCGGAACGGGCGGGGGTATCGGGGGCGTTGTTTTCGGAAGATTTGGAGGTGGTGTTAGACATCATAAATCCAGCATACCGCGCGGCTCGCCTATCCCGAACGAATCACGGAGCACGTTGCTAGCAATCGCGCATCCACGCGAGCAGGTAGTATTGTGCCGACAAGGTAGGATTTTCCACCTGCTCGGGACAAAAACCACCTGCTCGCGTCTCTGAAAAGCATAGACTAAAAGCTCTCCGGGGTGGGTTCCGTACCCGGCATTGTGCCAGTCAGGAACCCACCCCGGAGAGCTTCAACATACTCCCTCAGCCGGGAAACGTTACATCATGCCGCCCATCGGGTCAGCAGCAGGTGCCGCAGCGGATGCGGGCTCAGGCTTGTTCGCCACCACAGCCTCGGTGGTCAGGAACAGACCGGCGATCGATGCGGCGTTCTGCAGAGCGGAACGGGTCACCTTCACGGGGTCGTTAATACCCGCAGCCATGAGATCTTCGTACTCGCCGGTTGCAGCGTTCAGACCGGTGCCCTCGGGCAGGGAACGAACCTTATCGACCACCACGCCGGGCCTCAGGGCCAGCGTTCGTTGCAATCTGCTTCAACGGCGCATCGATAGCCACACGCACGATGTTCGCGCCGGTTGCCTCGTCACCCTTCAGGTCGAGCTTGTCGAAGACCTTCGCGCCCGCCTGAATCAGTGCCACGCCGCCGCCGGGGACAATACCCTCTTCAACGGCTGCTTTTGCGTTGCGCACAGCATCCTCAATGCGGTGCTTTGCGTTCCTTCCAGCTCAACCTCGGTTGCTGCGCCAGCCTTGAGCACAGCCACACCACCGGCGAGCTTTGCCAGGCGCTCCCTGCAGCTTCTCGCGGTCGTAGTCGAATCGGAGTTTGCGATCTCGGCGCGAATCTGTGCCACGCGGCCATCCAGTGCGGCGGCGTCGCCAGCGCCCCTCAATAATGGTGGTTTCGTCCTTGGTGACAACAACCTTGCGTGCCTTACCCAGCATATCCAGGGTTGCGGTATCCAGCGCGAGGCCAACCTCTTCGGTAATAACCTGGCCGCCGGTGAGGATCGCAATATCAGCCATCATAGCCTTGCGACGGTCACCGAAACCGGGTGCCTTCACGGCAACGGACTTGATGGAGCCGCGCATCTTGTTCAGCACGAGCAGCGCCAGAGCCCTCGCCCTCAACATCCTCGGCGATAATCAGCAGCGGCTTGCTGGACTGCATGACCTTCTCCAGGACGGGAACCAGATCCTTCACGTTCGAGATCTTCTGGTTGACCACCAGGATGTAGGGGTCTTCCAGCACAGCTTCCTGACGCTCGGGGTCGGTCACGAAGTAGCCGGAGAGGAAGCCCTTATCGAAGCGCATACCCTCGGTGAGTTCCAGGTGCAGGCCGAAGGTGTTGGATTCCTCAACGGTAATCACACCTTCCTTGCCGACCTTCTCCATAGCCTGAGCGATCAGCTCACCGATCTCCTGATCGCCCGCAGAGATGGATGCGGTTGCCGCGATCTCTTCCTCAGTCTCAACCTCTTTTGCGGAGTCGAGCAGGGTCTTGGTGACCTCCTCAACAGCCTTCTCAATGCCGCGTTTGAGGCTCAGCGGGTCAGCACCAGCAGCCACGTTGCGCAGACCCTCACGCACGAGCGCCCGGCGAGCACGGTTGCGGTGGTGGTACCGTCACCCGCGATATCGTCTGGTCTTCTTGGCTACCTCTTTGACGAGTTCAGCGCCAATCTTTTTCATAGGGTCCCTCAAGCTCGATCTCTTTGGCGATGGAAACACCGTCGTTGGTGATCGTGGGTGCGCCCCACGACTCTCAAGCACGACGTTGCGGCCACGGGGGCCAAGAGTTACCTTAACGGCATCGGCTAGGGTGTTCAGTCCGCGCTCTAGACCGCGACGAGCTTCTTCATCAAAAGCAATAAGTTTTGCCATGTGGCGATGTCCCTCCTGGACCTATATTTCCTGATAAATGAATGTAGGAATCCCTATATCAAAAGTGTGCGGTGCACCCGAGCGGATGCGCCGCCGCAGAACGCTTCACGGCGCATGCGCACCGTGGTGCACTGAATGCTACATCAATTTTGGCACCGACCGCACCCAGGGGCAAACATTTTCGGCCGTGGCGGGCCATCATATCGCCAACAGCGCAAGGAACACGCGCGGCACGGCAGGAAAACAGGGCACAGCCCACACAGATGCTCACGGGCACAGCACTAACGCCCGGATCAGTGTACAGGAAAGAAGGAATGAACTAGCTCTGAAGTCGCTGGCAAGCACCACAACCGTGTCGTTACTGCCCAGATCTCGGCGGTGCCTTCCTGAACATTGCTAATACCCACAGCGTTAGCAACCTGCTGGGCCTGCTGCTGGGCGCCGCTCTTATAGTAGACGGTGCTGCTCTGCGGCGGGTTACCGGGCCAGTTGCCGGTCTCACTAATGGTGTAGCTCTTAAGCTTAGCGGCGGCACGGGATGCGCTGCCCGAAGGGGCCGACGCGTTATACACGGCCACGGTCCCTGAGGTGGAGCTCTGGCTCGACGACTGCGACGGCTGGGCGCTGCCGCCTTATTCCCCGCCATCAGCTTTTCGGGCGTTACTGGAAGGGCTGGCGGCTGCCTTACCCGCATACGCTTTAGAGCCCGCAGAGTTGGGTGAACTGTAGCGGGAGCCATCACATACACGGACGCGCCCAAGAGCAACGCACAACCCCGGCCGTGACAAGAGGAATGGCCTCGCGGGTCCTTAGCGGGGTCGTCGATAGTACCGCGATAGATGCCGCGCCGGGCGGTATTCTCGTCGATATCATCGAATTCGTCGTGCGGATACTTACTCATGCATCTCTCGGGTGGGTCGTCTTTGGTGTTCTATACAGATTACAGGGATTCTCGCCCGACTCCAAGCGACGGGTCTGAACAATAACACACCCATTGTAAAGTTTTCAGGAAGAGTTATTCAGCATCCTCACCGTTTTGTGGCTAATTTATCTGCCGAACCGCAGGCGCCCTGCGGCCCTCATTGGGTGCGGTGCTCAACGTCGCCATAACGCTACTGCTGGTCGCGAGTGCCCTCGCAGGCGCGCAGTCAGAATCGGCTCCGCCGCAATGACGCGAGGGTCATCAATCATCGTGTTGAGCTTCTGATAATAGGCAATAGGTGATGCCCAGCGCCCCAATGGTTTTTCTCCTTCGACCCCGGTACTTCCAGCGGCGCTTCTCAATACCAATAATGGCCCGTTCCAAGGGGCTGAGTTCTCAAATTTCTTATTCACCATGACCTCGCGGGTGTTCTCACAGACCGGGTGCTCTCACTCTAGAGTACGTAATCTATGTGTGTGCGCTGCACCTACGGGAGGTATCCATGTCCGAGTATCCGCCGCTGTCGTCCATTATGCACGAAGAATGGGCGCAAGCCCTCGCCCCGGTCGAACTGCAACCGCGCCATGGGCGATTTTTGCGCACCGAACACGCCGCAGGGCACCGCACCTTCCCGCCGGGGACGACATTTTTCCGTGCCTTCGCCCGACCCATGAGCGAGGTTAAAGTGCTCATCCTCGGACAAGACCCGTACCCCACCCCCTGGCACGCCATGGGCATGTCATTCTCAGTGCACCGCGATGCGCCCCCTGCCGCGCCTCGCTGAACAACATCTACCGGGAACTCAACGACGATTTAGGAATCGCCCCGCAGAACACGGCGACTCTCCAGCTGGGCTGACGAAGGAGTGATGCTCATGAACAGGGTGCTCAGCGTGCGAGAAGGCAAAACCCGCCTCCCACCGCAATAAAGGCTGGGGAACAGGGTGACCCAGCAGGCCATTGAAGCCCCTCGTAGCCCGCGACAAACCGCTGGTGGGCTGCTGGGGCGCCGATGCACGCCGCACCGCGCCCATGCTCGCACCGTACCCGTGCGTGGAGTCGGCGCACCCTCACCGCCTCTAGCCAGCAAAGGGTTCTTCGGCTCCCGCCCGTTCTCACTGCGTGAACGAGCTGCTGGCACAGCAGGGGGCCACCGGGGTTGACTGGCACGTCAAATAGGGTTTTAAACGGCGGTTGCCGTAGCCGAACGGAATCACATCCGCCCGGCTACGGCAACACTGCTTTAAGGGGGCTAGGCTAGTCCGTCTCCCCCGTGGTCGGCGCGAACCGCTGCAGCAGGTACTGCATCAGGTAGTTACCCGCCGCCGTGCCCGCCGCCATGGCAATCACAACCGAAACCGCCGTGACCATGCTGGAGAGGCCGAACACCACATTCGTATCAACCGTGAGCAGATACATGCCCCGGAAAAATTCCAGGCCCGGCAGCAGGAACGTCAGCGCCGGAATCGAAAAGATCGCCTGCGGCGCGTGCAGCCTATACGCCATATAGGTGCTGAACAGGCCAATCACAAACGCAGCCAGCGCCGTATTTGACCGGCCCGTACTCTCCCCCGTCAGCACCCAGTACCCGTAGTACGTGATCAGGCCCGCCGTGGTAATCATCAGCAGCCAGCCGATTTTTGCCACCTTCGTGTGCGCCGCCACAGCAAACGCCGCGGTCGCCGCCAACATAAACACGGCAAACGTGGCGGTATCGGACGGGACGAACTTCGTCTGCTCAATATCGATAGTGGGCCCGCCAAAAACCGCTAAGGCGCTCACCGCGCTGGCAATACCAATCACCAGCCCCAGGAAGCTCATACCTGTAGACACGAACCGCCCCGCAGAAGTAATCGGGAACCCATTAATCGCGTCCTGCACCGCAGACACCAGGCGGGATGTTGGCAGGAACATGATCAGACCCGCCGCAACCACCAGCGGCGCCGACAGCGGCGTATCCGGCCGGTGCAGCATCGACCCCTCACCACCGAGCAGAATCGCCAGGAACGTCATAAGCCCCGCACTGGCGGCCATCCGGAAGAACGCGGGCATCCCAATCTTCCGCAGCCATTGAATCAGCAGGTAAACGGGCGTAAAAATAATACCCGCCGCCACCGCAGTCGCCCAGCCGCCGCCCAGAGCAACCGTAAGCGTCGAAGCCCCAAAAATATTCGCCAACCAGATCACCGCCGGCGGGTACGGTTTGGGGCGGTGCGTAATCTCACCCAACCGCAGATCCGCCACCTCAGGGTGATGCCACCGGCTGTAATCTCGTGAATCAGCTCGTAAATGGAGGCCAGCGCCTCGTAGTTCTCCGTAGAAGAACGCACCACCCGCACCAGGGTGTGGGTGAACCTCTCATCCAGGCCCACGCGCTTCATAATGCGCGACTCCATGTACGTGTCCGGGTCGGAGGTGTAGTTAATCGTCACCGACTGGTTGGTAATATCAACCTCAACCGAGTCCAGGCCGAACGCCGAAGAAACCGCAATAATAGCGGGAATCCACATCCATGGCATCCGCCCCTGTAATGGAACATCGCCTGCAAGACGCAGAGTGTAGTTCAGGGTGTCCCTGGCGTGCTCCTTCTCGCGGCGGAACGCCTCACGCGCGGCCTGCTCTCCTTGCGGCTCTTGAGCGCAAACCGCCGCTGAGCGATACGGGCGCTGCCGCGCAGGGCGGGGCCCTCGGCGCCCGGACGCACAAATGACCGCAGGGTACGCACGCCCCAGCGCTCGCCCCCGCCGCGGTGCACCGTCGGCGAGGTGGTGGTCGGCTCTGACTTCGGGGAGGCGTACCCTCCGGCGGCTCGGGGTCCACCCCACCGAAACCGCTGGGCTGCCTGCGAATTCGGCACACGCGGGATCAGCGCCCGTCATCGGAACCGGGCGTGAAGGCGGGTAGGCCGCAGCCACCTCAGAGGATTCGGGGTGGTTTCACCCGGCATCGGCTCGGGCACCAGCTCATCGTCAATGGAGACAGTCGGCATGCCTGCCTCATCCACCGGCAGCAGCTGCGTCTGCTCGGTGCTCGTCTCAACCCCGTGCGCCTGCGCCACCTCGTACAGTGCCTTGCGGGAGCTGCGGGAAGAATGCGCAAGCGCGTCCCTGCAATTGCGCGTCGTTCACCTGGTTCAGCGACACAGCTGGCATGGGGTGCGCGTGCGGCCCATACCTTTTGGGGCGCGGTGTGTGTGGATTATCGTGGGTTCTGAACCGTCGCCGGTGGACGGTTCCGCCCATCTGCCATAGGTGTCTCCGAAGTGTTTGGGCTGCGTACCCTAGTCTAGCAAGCAGCACCTGTGCGTGAAACAAAAAAACGCAGCAAAATTTAGTGTAAAAATTGCCGAGCGCAGCATACCCTCAGGGGCGGTGAGCTGGGTGATTAAACGCCCCGCCGCCGGTGACATGTCCGGCGGCGGGGCGTCTGAGTCGAATAAGACGGCTACACGCCATCGTATAGTCCGTGTTTACTCGGCGTCGTGGTTTGTCCTCAGCGATCTTGACCAGAGTGTCTCAGAGCCCTTCAGCGCCTTCACCTTCGGCGCGCAGAACAACGACGTCACCGTGCTTAGCGCCCAAAGACATCGGGCGACAGGATGGATGCTGCATCCATAGCCTCATCGGCGGGCTCACCCTTGGCCGCGATAGTAACCTCGACGGGAGGTCGCCTGCTGCCTCAGCGAAAAATAGCCGCCGGACGGGCGTGTAGACCAACACGGCTGGCAATGGTTGCTTCGCGCTCCGCCATAGTTTTCTCCTTTTATGGAATAAGTTACGTTGCTTACTATTCTAGTGCAGACGGGTGGTTTTGTACCCGTATTTAGGTGATTCTCACCGTAAATTTCCGCCCACTACTTAGGTTCTGTGATGACCCCATCAGGGGCGCATCGGCGGCTGCAGCTCCAACACGGCCTCAACCCCCGATGCGTCCCGCACACCAGCGGGCGCTACTACAGGCCCAGCTCGTCCAGGATCGGCAGCTCTTCACGGGCCGCGGCCTTCGCCTCAGCCGAAGAGATCTGCCCAACGCCTTATTGGCGATGTGCCGCGCCTGCTCCAAGGTCACACGACTTCAGCGACCGCGGCGACCGCCGGAATAGCAGCGGCGTTCATCGACAGGGTGTCCACGCCCAACCCGATCAGCACCACGGCCAGCGCCGGTCTGAGGCAGCCCTCACCGCACACGCTCACGTACTTTTCTGCCCGCGTTCATGGAGGCTCGCTGGCGCCCTTTGACGGTCACGTTTAATCATCTTCAGCACCGCCGGCCGCCACGGGTTGTTCAGGTGCGCCAAATCGCCCAGCAGGCGGTCGGCGGCCATGGGTGTACTGGGTCAGGTCGTTCGTGCCGATCGACACGAAATCAACCTCGCCCAGGATTGCCTCTCAGCGTTCACGGCGGCGGCGGGGTTTTCCACCATCACACCGTGCACCGGCAGGTCTACCCTTTGAGCATTTTCGCGAAGTTACGCGCCTCGGAGGTGGTTGAAATCATGAGGGCCATTACCCAAATATCGGCGTCTGACTCGTCGTACGCCTTCTTAATGGCCTCCAGCTGGCGGGTGAGCACCCTGGTACGGTCCAGTCGCGTGGAACCTGCGCACACCCAGCGCCGGGTTCTTCCTCTTTCACGTTCAGGAACGGCAGGGGCTTATCGGCGCCCGCGTCCAGGGTGCGGACCACAATATGTTTGCCGGGGAATGCGTCGAAAACGGATCTGGTAGGTTTGTGCCTGCGTCTCAATGCTCGGCTCGGCGTCAGCGACCGAGGAACCCAAATTCGGTACGCAGCAGACCCACACCTTCGGCGTTGAGGCTCGCGGCCTTTCTCAGCGGATTTGCCGTCGCCCACGTTTGCGTAGAGCTCCACCCGGGTTGCTCGGCGAGCACACCTTCACCGTCGAAGTCGGCGATAGGTTTGCGGTTGGCGTACTCGGCGGCTTGACGGTCGGCATCGGTTTGTCTGGTGTCCACTATGCCTCGTTAGAATCCACGTATACGACGGTGCCGTCGGGGATTTCGGTCACGCCTTTAGCCGCCACAATCGCGGGAAGGCCCAGCCCGCGTGCCAGGATCGCGTGTGCGCCTGCGGGCCGCCGTCGGAGGTGATCAGGCGATCACTTTCTCAGGTCTAGGGTTGCGGTATCGGCCGGGGCCAGGTCACTGGCGGCGAGCACAAACGGCTCATCCGAGAAGGGGATGCCGGGGCCTGCTGGCCGGTGAGGTCGGCGACAATGCGGGCGCGCACATCGTGGATGTCGGTCACGCGCTCAGCCAGTACCCGCCGAGGGCAGCCATCTGGTCAGCGAAGGAGGTCGCGGCCTCCCAGATAGCGCGTTCGGGGCCATCTCCCTGGGTCTCAACCAGTCGAATGGCGCTTTAATAAGCGCACGGTCGGTGGCCATCTGGGAGGTGGACTTCAGCACGGCTTACCTGTCACGCCTGGCGTGCCTGCGCGGGAAAGCAGGTCTTCCTTCACGCGCTGGGAGGCGTCTTTTAATGCGCTGATGCTGCCTCAATGGTCTCGCCGCTCAGGCGCAGCCCGTCTTAGGTTCCTGGACAGGTTCGGGCATCTGTTTGACGGGACCAATCACGCGTCCGGCGTAAACACCCAACGCCCTTGAGTAAGTAGTCATGAGGGTATTTTCCTTAGGCGAAGCTGTCTCGCGTAGCGTGTTCTACGTCTTGCCGCGACCTTCTCGGCCTTTTGACGCAGCGCCGATCGATTTCAGCACCAGGTACACCAACGCCGAAAGCAGGGTTCCGCAGCTACCGCCACCAAGAACATCAGCACGTTATTGCTCAGCAGAACAATCCAGATACCGCCGGTGGTGCCGGGGAGGCCACATGCGCACTCATGGAGATAGCACCTGCGAGCGCACCGCCCACAACGGAGGAGGATCACGCGCAGCGGATCCGCCGAAGCGAACGGGATAGCCCTCGGAGATGAAGGACGCACCCAGGGCAGCCACGCGGCTTTTGCTGTCTCCCCTGTTCGCGCTCGGTGAAGAGTTTGGGGCGCAGGGTGGTGGCCAGCGCCATGGCCAGCGGCGGAACCATACCGAGATGATGACGGCGCGCGATTTCCTGGTTCACGGCACCGCCGTTTGAGAGGCCGGTAGTAGCGAATAGGTAGGCCGCCCGATCATGGGGCCGCCCAAGTCGGAGGCCACCATAGCGCCCAGATCAAACCAAGAACAAGGAGGAAGTGCCCGATATTGACGTCAGCCAGCCCTGCAGTGCAGATATAACCCAGAGCCAGGTGCGCCCAGCAGCAGATACATGACGGCACCCGCAGGAGGGAGGTGACAAGCGGGTGATTACCACAGGCATCATGCGGAGCCGAGCCAGCGCGGCAGTTTTAGTGTTCCCAGCCTGTAGGCGACCACACCGGCGAGGATACCGCCGACGATACCGCCGAGGAAGCCGAAGCTCTACGGTGACCGCCACGGTACCGGCGATGATAGCCTTTGGGCGATACCGCCGCTGCGCGCAGACCGTAGGGCAATGGCGGCGAGCGCGGGCACCATCAGCTCAATACCGAAACCGCCAATAGTGTGCAGCACCACGCCCAGGCACAGGGTCCAGTGGGTGCTGCTGAGATTAAAGAGAGAGGAGTTCTCAAGAATACTCTTCCGGGCGGCCTCATTCAGGTCCCCCAGGTTTGGTGTGGTGACCGCCTCGCATGAAGCCCAGCGCCACAATAATACCGCCCGCAGCAACGAACGGGATCATGGACGACACACCGGTCATCACGGCTTTGTAGATGCGCGTACCCCACGAGCCTTCAACGGCGGAGGAGCTGTCCTCAGCGGTGGAGGTGGCGGCGCTCACGCGCTTACCGGTTGGGGTTCTCAGCCCTCAGCCAGGCCTCATTCAGCATGGCTTCGGGCTCTGCCATACCGCGCGTTTCAACCGGGGACTCCACATAGGGCTTACCGGCGAAGCGGTTGCGGTCGCGCACGTCTCACGGAGACCGCAAACACCACGGCGTCGGCTTCATCAATATCGGCCTGGGTGAGGGTCTCATGTACCGGAGGAGCCCTGGTTTCGACTTTTGAAGTCGTAGCGGAGGTCTTCCGCCGCGTATTTGAGGGCGTCGGCGGCCATGTAGGGGTGGGCAATGCCGGTGGGGCAGGCGGTGACGGCCACGATTTTCTTTTTCGCGGCTGTGCGTGTGTCCTCACCGGCTGGTTCAGTCTGTGCTGCTGCCTTTGCTCATCGGCGGGCTCCGTTTTCTTGTCGCTGCCTTTCAGCGGAGGCGCTGCCCTGAGAGCCGGCGGCCCCGGCTGCCGGTGCGGCCACAGAGTCTTTCGTAGCAGAGTCTTCGCTGCGGTGCTCTTTGCGTCTTTTTCGCGCTCCCGCCGCGAGTGCTCCGGAGACCAGTTCCACGATCCTTCGGGGTTTTTGCCTCGCGCAGGATGCGGTGAATGACTTCTTCATGAGCGAGCGTGCCAGGGTGGAGAGCAGCCTCAGGTGCGCCTGGTCTGCCCCTGTCGGGTGCTGCGATGAAGAAGATCAAATCGGCGGGGCCGTCTTTCGCCCCGAAATCCACGGCCGGGTTGGGCGGGCCATGGCTAGGGTAGGCACGGTGATCGCCGCCGAGCGGCAGTGCGGGATGGCGATACCGCCGGGGATGCCGGTGTCGGTCTTGATTCACGTGCCTCGCATCAGCGTACAGCTGGTCGAAATCATTGGCGCGCCCGGCCTTCGCAATGGTGGGCTAACCGTTCAATAACGTCAAAACGTGAGTCACCGAGGTTCTCATCCAGCAGGACGAGCTCCGGTGCGATGAGTTCAGACATGTCTACTACCCCTCCTTGGGGTAGCGTGTTGTCGCGCCTGGTTGGGGTTGCGGGGTCCGCTCGGCCAGGTGTTGTTTCGATATATAGGGTGAAAAACCTTCGTATTCTATTATTGAATATGCTGATGTGGGTTTACCTGCATTGAGCGGTGCTAGAGCGCCAGGTCTGCACGGGTAACCTTCTGCGGGGTGGTCGCTCGCGGGCGGGTACGCGCGCGTGCCCGGAAGGGCAGCCGCCAGAACCGTGCGCGACCGCCTCGCACCAGCATCCTGCGGGGAGGCCCGCCCGTGAGCGATCAAAAACCCGCCAGGGAGCAGTCACTGGCACTCGACCGGTGCTGCGCACCGTCACGGGTTCGTGCTTAGCCCACCAGGCACCTTCAGCGCTAATGAGCACCGCGCCTTCCCCACCCAGGGTGGCCAGCACATACCGGATGCCCTGATCCACCAGGTGCCGGGCGGTGCGGGCGGTCGCTCGGGCTGGCCTCGCTCACGCCAGTTATCGGATCCCGTCGCTGCGCCAGCCCTCGTGAATTCGGGCTTTAATCGGGTGGGTTTATGCCCCCGCGCGCGGTGGCGATAAGGGGAACTCAGAAGTATCAACCGCAATATTGCCGGTAAACCCGGCCGAACGCAGCCACCACCAGCCTCGGCATAATAGGAGGCGTCCAGCCCAGGCGGCAGTGAGCCGGCCAGCACCACCCAGTGCACCTGCTGCCCGTCGCGTTCACCGCGCATCGCGCGTTCCACCACCAGCTGGCCCTAGTGCTGGGCGCAGTTCGGCGGTGAAATGGGTTCCGGGCGTTCAGTTTGGTGGTGGTACCGTCCGCCTCACTACAGTAATACGTTTGACCGACTCGGCCTGCCTGTGGGCAGGTTCGCGCACCACGCCTACCCTCGCGCAGTCCGGTCAGCACCGGTCTGGTGGCCTCACCGGGATAACGGCCAGGTCGGAACGTGGATACGTGCAGGGCGCGGCAAATATTCACGCCCCTGCCGCCAGGGTCCCGTACGGCGCCGGTTGCGCGCTGCACAGCCCCGTGCGCCAAGGGCGCGCCAAGCCAATAGTGCGCGGTCCAAAACTAAGTAGCGGTCAGGTAATAATCCCGCGATAATCATTTTCCACACCGGCCCTCCATCGCCTGAGCCAGCTCTCTCGGGTGCACGGTCAGTAATCAGCGTGTCAATATCCTCAAAATCGGCGAACCGCACCAGCGACTCGTTGCCGAACTTTGCCGAATCGCACAGCAGCACCACGCGGCGGGCCGACCTGCAGATGGCGGTCTTCACAATCGCCTCGTTCATGCCGGGGTTGAGACACCGAACTCGACGCCAATGCCGTTAGCCCCAATAAAAGGATAGCCGACGCACGGTGGAGATAGTTTGCGGCGCGCGCACCGATGGCGGCCCACGTCATTTTTGCGCAGCTGACCGCCCACCAGCTCCATGGTGACACCCTCAGCCTCAGCGAGTTTCACCGCAATGTGCAGGGCGTGGTAATAATAATGCGGTCACTACCGATTTTGAGGCCAGTTCCCAGCCCCCTATCTGATCTGCCAAAAATCTCAATGGTCGAACCCATGTCCAACATCACAATAGAGCCCACCCCGGAGTCGCGGAGCATATTGTACGCTTTCGTGGGCGATACGCCGCTTCGGGGTGTTCATGCTCTGCCGCGAGGCGATAGAGGATTCAAGGAGGTGGACTGCTCCACTGTTACGGCACCACCGTGTACACGGCGGAGTTTCGCCTGCTTCTTCGAGGGCGGCCAGATCGCGGCAGCACGGTCTCCATCGTCACGTCGTAGCGGCGTGCAGAGTTCCGCGCCGTTGACGCGGCGAGCCGACGCTACAAGCTTCGCGATTTCAGCGCGGCGTTCTTCAGCGAACATAGATGTTCTTCACTTTCGGTCAGGGGCGGTGCAGGTAGGCGGCAGAGGCGGCCCATTCCGGCAAGAAGCAGTCACGCGCCCTGGCTGGTTTCCGCTGTAAACCCATTGCAACAGCTCCTGTACTTGATTTTATGTGGGTTTCGTGGGCACGTCAATAGAACCCACCCTGCAGGCTCACATATGCGACGAAATTCTGCCAGAAAAACCATAGGGTGGCTCCTACCGGCACACCGCCCGGCACCTGGTCAGGAAAAACCACACCCAAGAACCAACCAGCAGCCGCCCTGATACGCCGCTATAGCTACCCGAAGCCACGGCCCTTCAGGTTCGAGCGTGCCCCGCCGCAGCCGGACCCCACACGGCGGCACCGGCACGCACCGCAAGCACCCCAGCAGGGTGCCGAAGCGTTCATCAGCACATCCGACACATCCGCTGTGCGGTTCGGCATCATATGCGCTGAATGCCTCACTGCCCAACGGACACCACGCACCCGCCCACCATAATGTACGGTACGCCCCGCGCGGCAGCAGCAGCCCCAGCAGCACCCCGGACGGGAAAACATCACACATCTCGGCGGGCCTGCTCAACACTCTGATAGGGTGATGAGCCCCGGCAGCCACCCCCTGGGCGTGGCCGCGCTCCAAAACTCGCGCAGGCTACCGCCAGCCTCACCCGAATCAACGTGCACGGGCGCAAACACACAGAACCCACCACACACAGGTAGGCTGCTACAAACAGAACAATAAGAGCCCACCGCCACAGGCGTGCATAACGCGCAGATGCGGCGGATGGGAAACAGCAGATCGACACGGACCATCGGTGAGATGTTCAGCGCCCCGGAAGGTGACGGCGCCAAAAGCATCCCTGTTAGTCACCGAAATACCGCGAATCCCAGGCGAACAACCCCGCAATATCAACCCGCTGGTTGCGCGTTTGGCACCTCCTGCGTATGCTCATACCCCTGCGCCGCCGAAATAGCACGGCGAATCAGGCTGCCGCTGAAACCACCATCAGCTGCTCCCGGGTACTGGCGCACCACTCACGCAGGCACGCACCGCCCGCACATACAGGTCACGCCCGCCTCTACCCCCTGCAAAAACGGTCGGGGCATCAGATTCATAGTGGACGCTCACCTCCGCAGCACCGCACGCCCGCTCCACCAGCTCGGGTAGGCTCGGCTCACCGTGAGCCCAAAACTCCCCCCACGCTGCGTGCGGTGTTCGTGGGCACGCGATAACGGGGAAGAAAGCACCCGGTCGTAGCTCAGCCCCATCTGCTGTGCAGCTTGCCCCGGTCTCATGCGCCCTGCTGACGCCCAGTCTCATTCAACGGAATATCGCTCACGCCCCTGCATCAGCCGGTTCTTATTCCAGTCGGTCTGCCCGTGCCGAATCAGCGTGAGCGTGCCGCCAGCAAGACCCTCAGGCAGCGGCTCGGGAGCCCACATCGCCCTCGCTGTGCGTGACCACGTGCCGGTCAATCGCCGCATCCAGCAGCGCCGTGGGAAGCTGGGTACTGAGGCGTTCGGCGGATCGGGTAAATACCGTCCACCGTCAGCGCCTCAGGGTGCCTGCAGTGTTCGCAAGCACAGTCATGGTCACCGCACCAGCATACCGTGCGTGCGCCCACAATATTCTTCCCGGATGCGCCACGCACACGGTTAAACGCCGTCAAGGCACGCGCCACAAAACCCTCACGCGGCTCAACCGTCGGGTTCGCACCGCTGCGGGCATCCGCCACCAGCTCAGGGGTGGCCACCAGGCCCTCCAGCTCGCCGAAGCCGCGCCCTGCAGGCCCTCTCAGGCACCCAAATACGGCACCCTCAAGCCCTCAGCAATGATCTTCCCACTCTCAACCGCGGCGCACCAGCGGGAAGACACCACCCCATCCACCGGCACACCGTCGGAGGCACGGGCGGCGTGAACTCATTCAGGGCGCCGCGCACCTGCTCGCGCCCAGCATCGTTCAGCGGAATATCGGTATTGCCCTGGAAGCGGTGCTCATTATTCCAGTCAGTCAGCCCATGCCGCAGCATGAGGATACGCCCGGCAGGGTGCGTCTTAGCGCTGTGCTCTGCGGTGTTCTCCTGTCTCGCATTGTCCCGGTCGGGGGCTGCCTGCAGGTTCTGCGGAGGCTGCGCGGTTTCGGGGTGAGAGCGCCGCTGCCGATCTGCGCGCGCCGTCAGAATTAGGATGTTGCAATGAGCCGGAGTGATAGTCATGCCCTCAATTATGCATGAATTTCTTCTAGTTTTGTTTAAGTGAGAATTTGTGGATTCTCACAGGCTGGCTTCCCCGCGTACCTGTCCTACTCCTGCGCGGCCCCAGCAGGACAGACACCACCGGCCAGGAGCCTTTAAACCCACATCGTCAACACCTCAGTGCTTCTCCCACGTCATACCGTAGGGTGAGGACTCCGCCCCGGCGTCTCCACCCTAAGGATGAGATGCCACCGAAACCCTGCACAGAAGGCGAAAAATATCATCCCCAGGGGCATAAAACACCCCTGCGCCCTGAAATACTGGGACTATGAACAACAGAATACACCCCCAGCAACGGCCTAACCGCATCACCTTTGCCCCCTGCCGCCCGCGGCACAGCCCCCGCCACTACATACGCGTACGACGGGGCCCACCACAGCACGGCGCACACCGCACAGCCGAATGCGCCCCAGCACGCCCCAGCGGCCCGCCCGGGGCCACAATATGCCCCAGCACCACAAGCACCACACGCTTCCCCGGCTGCCCCCACCTCGGCGGCCGGGGCCGTACCGGCGCACCCCGTCCCGGACGCGCCGGACATTACGACTGCGGTGCCAGCTGCTCCACCTCGGCACCCGGCACCGCAGCACCCATTATCTCCGCACGCTCAGTCACCAAAACCTACGGCCCCAACACCGTACTGCGCGGGGTATCCCTCGACATCTACCCCGGCGAATCAGTCGCCATTATGGGCCCCTCCGGCTCCGGGAAAACCACCCTGCTGCACGCACTGGCAGGCATTATCACCATGGACTCAGGGTCCGTGCACATCACCACCCCACACCCCGGGGCAGGCCCAAACACGGTAGATCTGGGCTCCCTCACTGAAAACAGCGTCACCGCCCCTGCGGGCTGGCAGCTCGGGTCTCATCTTCCAGCAAGGGCCGCTCGTGCCCGAACTCACCACCGAAGAAAAATGGCGCTCGCCGCCATGCTCGCCGGAGGCGGCCGCGCACAGGCGCGAGTAGCCGCCGTTGACCTGCTCACCAAGCTCGGGCTCGGCGACAAACTCCAATGCCGCATCGGTGAGCCGTCCGGCGGCTGCTTTCCAGCGCGTGGCCATCGCCCGCTCCCCAGGTGACCGGCGCGCCCATCACCTTCGCCGACGAACCCACCGGCGCACTCGACACCACCACCGCCCACGAAGTCATGGCGCTGCTGCTAGCCCTCATTCCGCAGCAGGGCAAAACCCTGGTGATCGTCACCCACGACCCGCAGGTGGCCCAGCGGTGCTCACGAATCATCCACCTGCGCGACGGGCAGATTGTGGAAGAGGCACGCCCCGCAGACCAACCCGCCGCACACGCCACCGCACCCGGCAGCACTGGAAAACCGCTCAGAGTGCCCTAGCGATGCAGACCTTCAAACTCTCGCACGCCGCACCCTACCCACCTCACAGGCAACCCCTGCCGGTGCTCGCCTTTGCCGCATCCGCAGCGCTCTTCTGCTGATCGCCGGAGGTATTCACGCCTTCTACCTGTGGCTGGGTGGGGACGCCAGCACGGCCACCTCGGTCGAGGCAGGTTCCGGCACCAAAAACACGGCGCACACGCTGCAGCCGCTGTACCTGATGCTCGCCTGGGTCAGCGGGTTCCTGCTGCTCACCCCACTGTTCACGCTCGGGGCCTCCGCGGCACGGCTGAGCGCACGCCGCCGCGATGACCGCCTGGCGACCCTGCGGCTACTGGGGGCATCCACCCGGCTGCTTACCCTCTACACCATGCTCGATTCCGTGATCTACGCTGCGGTTGGGTTCGTGCTCGGGCTTATCGTGTACCTGATTCTGGTGCTGCCCTTCGGGATGCTGCGCTTCCAGAACATACCGCTTGGCCCCGAAAATATGCTGCTGCCGTTGCCTATCGTGCTGGTCTGCGGGCTTGTGTGCCTGATCATTGCCGCAACCAGCTCACTCTTTGGGCTCTCAAAGGTGACCATTAGCCCGCTGGGGGTACGCACCCGTTCGGATAAGCCGTCCTTGGGCAAACGCGCCCTCATTCTGGGCTGTGTGCTCCTCGTGGTGGGCTTCATCGGGGCGATTGCGTCCCAGGTCATCATGAACCTCGCAGCCGATTCGATGGGGGCGAACGGGTTTGTGCTGGTACTGGTAATCGCCATCATGTTTGGGCTGCCGATCCTGCTCACGATGCTCGCCGTAGACCCTGATCGGCGGGTTCGTGGTGGGCCTGTACGCCCGCATTCGGGTTCGCACCGCCCGCACCCCCGCAACTCTGCTGGCCTACTCGCTCCATTTTGAGTCGCCGCGCGCCGCCTGGCGGCAGGTTCTGGGGCTGCCATGACCACGTTCATTGCCGCGTTCATGGGGCCGATTCTGGGCATGGTCAATTCCGCATCGGGTGTGGAAGAAGGCTCGGCGGAACCTATCTCATTGGGGATATGCTTCAGGGCCTGGTGCTGGTGCTGTTCCTGTCCTACCTGCTGGTGGCGCTCTCGGCGCTGCTCAACCAGTCCGCCGCTATCTATGAGCGCGGATCGCTGTACTCCTCGCTGCGGATGATGGGTACCGAGGCTGCGGTTTTGAAACGTTCAAGGCGCATTGTGGTTTTTGGGCCGCTGCTGCTGGTGAGCTGCATGTCTGCGGCTGGTGGCGTTGCCCTATTCGTGCTGATGCTTGGTTCGGCGCTCACCGGAACGGGGCTGCTGTACACCGCAGCGCTGGTATTTGGTTCGATTGCGGTGGGGCTGGGGCTGGTATTCGCAGCACTGGCGGCAACCGGGCCCGTCATGGAACAGATCAGCCGCAAACCGGTCTCGGCGGTGTAGCGGTCCCTCGACGAGCGAGAAGCGGGTTTTCAATCAAAACCCGCTTTCGTGAAGTTAACAACACCTCTGCACTGTAGGTAGTTGTAGGGTAGTTTCTGCTCCGCACGGCCCGGATGCAGCACATCCTCCCCGTGAATCTCACAAGTTCCCAGCCCTCCAGGAGGGTGGCGTCCTCACGGGTTTTCTCATCCGGAACATCCTGCCCGCTCTGAATATTTGAGGCCCCATCGACCTCCACAACGAGACGCTCTTTTATGAGAGCCGCATCCGCCCGATAAACCCCTTGACCGCGCTCAGCACTTCATGGACTCTGCCACAACGCAGACGCTCCCCAGCCTCTTCAGAGGAAACCGCATTACATGAACCGTTATATTACATTTACGGATACCCTGCGTTGTTCCGCATTATTCCGCGAGAAACGGGTTCCGGGCTAAAAACCCGCTTCTCGCAGTTAAGGAAAAGAGGACGTTATACCGCCGAGACTGGTTTGCGGCTCACCCGCTCCATCACGGGCCCGGTGGCTGCCAGCGATGCGAACACCAGACCCATACCCAGCACAATAGCAACCACAATCATGCCCAGTGACTGGAGCAGAAACCGTGGCTCCACGCCCGACCGAGCAATGAGACCGAACAGTACCAACGCCAACAGCCCTGAGAGCGTACTCACTAACAGCAGCGGGCCAAAAACCACAATGCGCCTCGACCGTTTGAGTACTGCTGCTTCGGTGCCCATCATTCGCAGGGAGGAGTACAGCGATCCGCGCTCATAGATGGCGGCGGACTGGTTCAGCAGCGCCGAGAGTGCCACCAGCAGGTAGGAGAGGAACATGAGCAGGAACAGGCCCTGCCACATATCGTTCAGCAGTGTATCATCCTGCACGTTCCTCCTAGCATGCGACGTGGATTCACGAAACAGCTGCCCCAGCACGGGGCCTATCAGGGCCGCAATGAACGTGGTCATGGCCACCCCGGAGACCTGCCGCCAGGCGGCGCGCGGCGACTCCAGAACCGCCCGCCACGCCAACAAAGCTGCGGGGGTGCGGGCGATACGCACCCGAATCGTCGCGTACAGCCACACGGTAAAGCCGCCGAGCAGGTCCACCGCAATCATGCCCAGCACCAGCGGGAACACCACAATGAGGGTCAGAATCAGCAGCACAAACATCACAGACATGGCTGTCCCAAAAGTCCCATCGCTCACACTTGCGCGTAGGATCTCCAACACCAGCTGCGCCCCGATGAAGCCTAAGACCAAAACCACCAGGCCAGCGATGAGGAACACAATACCCGCTTTCGGGGCATTAGCGCGGGTGCGGACCCCCAGCGGGCTAATGGTCACCTTTGAGAGACCAAACAGCGAACTCAACGCCGCAATCACCAGGCACCCCACATAGCAGGCAAACACCAGATGCGCCGGCAGGATCATATTATGCGCCCCCAGCGGGGTGTCCAGAAAATGCAGCATCCCAAACGGAATAGTCAGCACCAGATAGAGCACAAAACCGATGAAGAACCCGACGGTCGCATAAATCAGCGCCTCAGCCACAGTGTAGAGCGTAATACGCCCCGTGGACGCGCCCAGCAGCCGCAGGGTCGCCAGGCGGTCATCACGGCGGCGTGCGCTCAGCCGTGCCGCAGAGGCCCCGAGCGTGAACAGCGGGGTGAGCAGCAGGAACCCGCTGGACCATGCAAACAGAATATACGCCGACTGTAAGTAGTTGCTCGGGCGGCTCTGCGCCCCACGGCCGGGCAGGCTCGGGTCGCCCAGCCACAGGTGAAACGCTTGAATACCGCCCGCCACCAGCAGGGTCAACGCCGCGGATGCCGCAAAAGCGAGCACCGGCATGACTGCCTGCGTGGTGGGTAGGGTGCGGCGGGCGAGCATCGTGAAGGTCTGCATTAGTGTGTACCTTCCTGCCGGGGCTGGGCGGGGTGCTGGCTGTCGTGCACGATCTGCCCGTCAAGCAGGTGGATCGTGCGGGAACACTGCGCCGCAATATTCGGGTCGTGGGTGACAATCACCAGGGTTTTGCCCTGCTGCGGGATGAGGGCCAGTAGCAGGTTCATAACCTCCTGCGCGGTGGCAGTATCAAGCGCCCCAGTGGGCTCGTCGGCGAAAGTGATGGGCGCGCCGGTCACCTGGGAACGGGCGATAGCCACGCGCTGGGCTTGCCCCCCGGACAGCTCACCGATGCGCCGCTGCAGCATCGTCCCCAGACCCAGCTGGGACAGAAGATGCGTCGCGGCCATGCTCGCCTGCTCACGCGGTGTCCCGGCAAGCATGGCGGCGAGCGCCACGTTTTCTTCGGTGGTGAGTTCGGGCACGAGCAGCCCTTGCTGGAAGATGAACCCGAAGCTGCCAGCCCGCAGGGCGGTGCGCTGTTTTTCGGTGAGGGAGCTCAGCTCAGTAGGGGCGCCAACATGCGCGGTGTTGTGCGTGCCGGTGTTAATGTGCACGGTGCCAGCGTCTGCCTTAATAATGCCTGAGAGCACGTGCAGCAGGGTGGTTTTCCCGGAGCCGGAGGGTCCCATAATGGCCACGGATTCGCCGGGGTAGATGTCGAGGGATACCCCGCGCAGTACGGTGTTGGGGCCGTAGGATTTAATGAGGCCACGTGCAGAGATGACGGCCCCCGGGCCGCTGGCGGCGGGTACGCACCGTACCCTCTGCTGGGCGGGTGGCATGTACGGGTGGTGCTCCGGTGTTTGGGGCGGGTTGGCGGGCTGCCCCGATGCGGCTGCGGGTATGCTGCGGTGTGCTCTTCGGGGGCAGGCTGCGGGGGCGTGCCTGGGGCCGGGGGTGTGGGTTTCCGTGGGTTCAGGCGGGCCTGAACCGTTATGTGGTGGGCCCGTTGGGTGGTGTTTGGTCGCCGGTTAGGGGCGGCTCGTTCGGTGGGGCCGATGCGGCCTCCCGGTGGCTGGTGTCCCGGTGGGTTGGTTTTTCGTCGGCGGTGTTGTCGGTCTGTTCGTGGGGGTATTCGTTTGCCATGTTTTCTAGTATCCCCCGCTGCGCTGGGGGAAGGGCATCCTGCAGCTGGCTATTTCCCGTGAATTTATATCTCCCCCTGTCGCGGGCGGCGGTTTAAAAATGTTTATACGCGCGGCAGCTCCAAGACATGAGAAGATGGGAGCATGTTTGAACACACCGTGCCCGATAATTGGTTCCCCCAATGCGCCGTTTTTGATTGTGACGGGGTTCTTCTTGACTCCGAGACAGCCTGGAACCGCGTGCAGCGCGAGCTTTTTCAGCAGTGGGGCATCCCCTTCACCCCCGACCTTGAGGAGCGGCTCACCGGGTTATCGGCGCACGATGTTGCCGCAGCCCTAGCCGAGTTCACCTACGCCGGTGATATGACAGACACCGCCGCGTACAGCGCACATGTGCAGGCCACCCTGGGGGAGCTGCTGGAGATTGAGGCTCAGGTGATCAGTGCCGGTGTTGAGCTTATCCCCGGCGCGCAGAGGTTCCTGGGGTACCTGAGTGAGCATATGCCGGTGGCGGTCGCTTCAAACTCTACGGCGCAGATTCTTGATGTTAAGATGCGCACATATGGGTACGCCCCGCTGGTGCGCACCTGGGTCAGCAGTGAGGATGTGCCGCACGGTAAGCCCGCCCCGGACATGTATATTGAGGCCGCGCGCCGCCTAGGCTGTGACCCAGCGGATGCGCTCACCATTGAGGACTCTGCGGCTGGTGCGCAGGCAGCGCGAGATGCTGGCACGAAGGTGCTGATTTACGTACCGGATGGTGATACGGCCAGCGCACCCGCCGGGTACGGGTATTTTGAGTCGTTCACAGACCCGGCCCTGTGGGATGCGGCCCGCACCTGGGTTGCTGCACGTGAGAGGGCGTGTGCTGCGGAGGGTGCGCACAGCCTGAAGATGAGCCTCCGCTGGTGGAGGCACACGCATGAGCGAGAACAACACCCCGGGCACCGGCACGAACCGCCCCGGCACCCCGCCGCCAGCGCGTAGGGAAAACAAAACGCAGAGCCGCTACGGGTTACGTTTCGATCAGATGGACCCGGAGGAGCTTGAATACTACCGCCCCTTCTGGGACGTCCCCGAGAACACTCGGGAGCACGCCGTACCTGATGAGGTGTCTGCGGTACTGGCTGTCCGTGCCCGCCGCCGTCTTCTTTAATATGATGGGGCTCATGATCTTGGCGGTGGGTCTGGCAATTGCGGGTGCCGGGCTGTTTGCGTCGGCCCTGCCCGCAACGTTTGCTGGCACGCTGCTGTCTTTAGCGGGTGTGGGGTGCTGGGTGGCGTGCGCCGCCGCTCTGTTCGCGGTGCTGCGCGCCCCGGCGAGGAGGCGGTGCAGCAGGGGAGCATTCCCTGGTAGGCTGCTGCCGCATCTTATCACCGTGTTCGGGTGGGGGGCTGTGATTGCCAGTTTCACCGTTGTTCCGGTGCTGTACGCGAATACCGGTGAGGATCTGCGCCGTAACTACACGGTCATGTGGGCTGAGATTGGGATGACTGCGCTTATCTTTGCGGGGCTGGCCTACGGCATGCTGGCCCTTGCTGCTTACACTCAGAAGGATGAGGATGAGCGGGTGCTGCGCCCCACCGACTATGCTGAGCGTCAAGGCACTGAACCGCAGATTCCGCGGTACCGCCCGGGGATGCTTAACCCGCGCGATGACGATGACCGGTAGTGGCCCGCCGTCGATCGCATCCCCAGCAGGCGGGGCCTGTTGCAGGCAGATGTGAGGACTAAAACTGATGGCCCGTGAAACCTCATGTTTCACGGGCCATCAGTTTTTTGTATTTACGGGCTAGGGCTTGCCCTCCTGTCCGGGGAGGGGCCAGCGCCCAAGCGGTGTTTACCGGTGCAGCACCCGCTTTGCCAGGGTGTTGCCGATGAACTGCACCAGCTGCACCAAAATAATAATGACCGCCACAACCAGCCAGGTGATCTGGTCCTGGAACTCTGGTAGCCGTCCACAATGGCGACCTATTTGCAGGCCGCCGCCGCCCACGTACCCGGCCATGGCGGACATATCGACCACACCGATCACGATGAAGGTGTAGCCCAGGATCAGCGGCCCGAGCGCTTCGGGGATCATCACCGTGAACAGAATCCGCAGCTTGGAGGCGCCCATTGCGCGGGCCGCCTCAACCACGCCCGGGTCGATGGAGACCATGTTCTGCTCCACGATGCGCGCAATGGCGAAGCGACGCGCCGAAACTCATGGCGAAAATCGCCGCGTTTAGGGCTCTAAACGGGTCTCGTACTACCGCACTGGTGAGCGGACCCAAGGCGGCAATCAGAATAATGAACGGGATGGGCCGCACAATATTCACCAGCACGTTCAGCACCGCGTACACGAAACGGTTCTGGTAGATATTGCCTTCACGGGTGGTGTGCAGCAGAGCGCCCAGCAGCAGCCCCTAGGAAACCGGCAATCACCATCGTGATTGCGACCATGTACAGGGTGTCGAAAATAGCGGGGACGAGGGTTTTGGGGATGAAAGTATCCCAGTTAACCGGCCTGGTGGAGGCTGCCAGCGGCGCAGTCGTCAGTAGTGCGTTCATTTAGCGCACCTCCTTCACGCGGGTCACAGTTTTCAGTCCCGGCCACCACGGCGTCAATACTGGTGACCTCCCCAGCAGTTCGAGGGTGAGCGTGCCGTAGGCTTTTACCTTGCAGAGTCTCAATACCGCCCTGGACGATATTGAACCGTACCCGCCTCTCACTCAGGTATGAGAGCACCTTGCCGAGCTCTGGTTGCCCTCAATACTTCGACATCTCACCAGGTAGCCCTTTGTGGTTTTTGCGCAGTTCGGCGGCGTCCTCACCGGTGGGAACCTGTTTGACGGTGGTGGCTACGAAAGCTTTGGCGACCTCAGTCTGCAGGCTTGAGAACACATCGTAGACGGTGCCTTCTTCCACCACGCGGCCGTTCTCCATAACGGCAACCCTATTGGCGATGGAAGCCACCACATCCATCTCGTGGGTGATGACGATAACGGTGATCCCCAGCTCCTGGTTCACTTTTTTCAGCAGGGCAAGCACTTCCTGCGTGGTTTCGGGGTCGAGGGCGCTGGTCGCCCTCGTCTGCCAGCAGCAGCGCCGGTTTTCGTGGCCAGCGCCCGGGCAATACCTACACGCTGTTTCTGCCCACCCGACAGCTGACTGGGGTAGTAGTTGGCGCGTTCGGTAAGCCCGACAAATTCCAGCATCTCCGCGACACGTTTTTTCCGGGCGGCTTTATCCCACCCGGCGACCTTGAGGGGAAACTCAATGTTCTTGGCCACGGTACGGGAGTTCATGAGGTTGAACTGCTGAAAAATCATGCCGATATTGGTACGGACTTTTGCAGCTCCAGGTCACGTTTACCGGAAATTTCGAAGCCGTCCACGGTGAGTGTGCCGCTGGTGGTGGTTTCAGGCCATTAATGAGGCGCACCAGGGTTGACTTTCCCGCGCCAGAATAGCCGATAATGGCGAATATTTCGCCACGGTTAACGGTGAGGGAAACGTCATCGACTGCAGTAACGGCTTTTTTGCCTTTACCGAAAACTTTGGAGACGTGTTCGATAGTGACCATGGGTGTCAGTGCATCCCTGGGGTCTATCTGTTCGCTCAATGTACGCCTCTTTGCTGTGATAGTGGCTGAGTTCGGTCGGATGCGCCTGCCTCGGGTGTGCCGGGCGCATCCACCCGTTCTACGGCAAAATGCGGTAAGCCGGGCACCCTGCGGGTCGTTCCGGTTTACCGCTTCCGCCGTATGCTATCTTACCGCATTACACCTATTTCTTCAGCGCCGCCTCTTCGTTTTCAAGCGCTTTTTCAGCTCATCCTGGGAGAGATTCACCCTCAACTGCGGTGTTCTTGAGTCTTCTTCACAGCGTCCCGCACGGTCTTGCTGTGGAAGATTTCAACGACTTTCTTGTAGGTTTCGTTGTTGACTTTATCTTTCTGCGCCACGAACAGGTTCACGCACCGGCGGGCGTCGAGGGTTGTTCGGGTCGTCCTGGGCGAGCGCGTCGGAGGGGTTCAGGCCCGCATCCGCTAGGAAGGTGTATTAATGACGGCGGCGTCCACGGAGTCCAGGAGACCACGGTCTGTGCCGCATCTACCGGGGTGACTTTCACCTTGGATTTGCCGGTGTCAATATCATTGTGGGTGAAAATGTACCCTGATTTGAAGGTGACCAGGTTCTGGGCCTCAGCAGCAGCAGGGCACGGCCTCGTTTACGCTGTCGTTCGGGATGGCGATGGGTGCCGCCCTGAGGGATCTCATCTACCTTCTTGTGCTTCTTGGAGAAGATAGCCATGGGGTAAATATTGGTAGAACCCACGATCTGCAGGTCTTTGCCGGAGCTAACGTTATAGTTTGCCAGGTAGGCGATGTGCTGGAAACGGTTCATGTCGTTATCGCCCGCGTCAACAGCCGGGTTGGGCTGGGCGTAGTCGGTGAACTCACTGTACTCAATGGTGATGCCCTGTTTGGCTGCTTCGTCTTTGAGCACCTGGTTCGCGGTTTCGTTACCAACCACGCCGATGGTGATCTTCTTGCTATCACCGTTACCGTTCGAGGAAGAACCGCAGGCGGCGAGGCTGAAGACAAGAGGTACAACTGCCAGTGCAGCAACAAATTTTTTCACGGCTATGAAACTTTCTGTTGTTTGGGTTTACGATGCGCCACCACGTGCACGGTTAAATTCCTGTGCGGGTGGTTCCCGGGGTTCCGGGAGGGGTGTTTACCCATTAGAGCATGCCCGGCGTACGCTTGGGTAGTCGAGGCATCACATGGCGACACACAGGGTCACCCTCGCAATATTTCGTAACATTTCAGCGATACCGCACCCGGGCTTTTAGCACCCGCTCATTAACGGCTAAATCGCCGGAAAACCGGCGATTTAGCTATTACTGGGCGTGTCTCAGCACCCTGCGGCTCTAGTGGCTGAATTCTTCGCTGTTCAGCAGTTGCTCGCGTACCTTGCGGCGCAGAATCTTGCCGAGCATCGACCGGGGCAGGTCGTCCACCGCCACAATCCTGCGCGGCACTTTATAGCGGGTCACGCGCGCATAGCAGTGCTCGCGCAGCGCATGTTCATCAACCGCGTGCCCTTCGGCAGGAATCACGGCGGCGACCACCATCTCTCCCCCGCTGGCCTGCGGGATGCCCACGACCGCCGCATCCGCCACGGAATCATGCTGTTTCAGGGCGGTTTCCACTTCGGTGGGTGAGACGTTGAACCCGCCGGTAATGATGACTTCCTTAATGCGATCCACGATCTGGATGAAGTAGTCTTCGTCCAGGCGCACAATATCGCCGGTGCGCAGCCAGCCGTCAGCCGTAATGGTTTTCTGCGTGTCTTCCTCGCGTTTCCAGTACCCGGCGAAACACTGCGGGCCGTGAACCCACAGCTCGCCCTCTTCGCCGAGCGGCACATCCTGAAGGGTGTCGGGGTCTACCACGCGAATGTCGGTTGAGGGGAAGGGAATGCCGATTGACCCGGCGCGGCGCGTATCGTTGAGCGGGTTGCATGAGACGAGCGGCGCACATTCGGTCAGCCCGTACCCCTCAACCATGTACCCGCCGGATGCGTCCTCCCACTCTGCCACCAGCTCGGGCGGCAGGTTCATGGCACCCGAAACCGCATAGCGAACGCCCTGCAGCGAGATGCCCTGCTCTTTGGCGACATCCATCAGGCGGCGGTAGACCGGCGGTACTGCGGGCAGAATCGTGGGGCGGGTTTTCTTCATCGCCTTAGTAATCAGGCCCATATCGACGGTTGGGAAGAGCACCAACCGGGCGCGGCACAGCGCCGCAATCGTTACGCCCAGGGTCATGCCGTAGGCGTGGAAGAGCGGCAGCACCGAGTAGATGCTCTCGTTATCGCTGGGTTTAATCCAGGCTTCACCCATGCGCCCGTTCGATTCGAGGTTGCGGTGGGTGAGCATCACCCCCTTGGGCAGCCCGGTGGTGCCGGAGGTGTACTGCAAGAGCGCTACGTCGTGGGCGGTGGGCCGTTTGAAGTCGGGGTCGATCGGCGGGCTCTTGAGCAGCTGCGCCCAGCTGGTGGTTCCGGGGGCGGCTCCTTCGAGTTTTTCCCGGGATTCGCGCGCCTTTTTGACCGGCAGTTTGAGCGCCGCGCGGGTGAGGGCGGGCATCGCTTTAATAAGGTTCACAGCGTAAATATGTGCCGGTCTAATATCGTCGGGAAGGCCCGTAATATGCCCGGAAATCTTATCCCACACGATGGCGGCCTTCGCGCCGTGGTCCTCAAACATGTGCCGCAGCTCGGCGCCGGTGTAGAGGGGGTTGTGTTCCACGACGATCGCACCCAGGCGCAGAATCGCGTAGAAGGCAATAATATGCTGCGGGCAGTTAGGCAGAATCAGGGCGACCCGATCCCCCGCCTGCACCCCGGCCAAACGCAGCCCTTCGGCGGCGCGGTCGATCTGACTGCCGAGTTCGGAGTAGGTAGTGGTGGCACCAAAGAATTCGAGGGCGACCTTGTGGGGAACCTCGCGGATAGCATCATCAATCAGGTGGCTCAGCGAGGTCTCAGACAGGTGAACATCGGCGGCGACGCCGGGTGAATAATTTTTGAGCCAGGGGCGATGCGCCAGCGGGTTCTGCCCGGGCACATCCGGGGTGGCTATAGGGTTGTGTGCGTCAGTCATGTTCTGTATTGTGCCCTCTGCCGCCGCCCGGCTCAAGCCGCAAGGCCGCAATGGCAGATCATTGCCAGCAGGTTCACCGGGTTCACCCAGACTCGCCCATGCCGCAGAGGGTGGGCGTGCAGGGTATCTTCTGGGATACTTAACGGTATGAGTCAGAATTACTCAGATGAGGATTTTAAGAAGCTACTGCGTGAAATCTCTAAACGTTTCGCCATTGCCGGGCTGGTGGTTATCGCACTAGGCGCCGCCATTATCGGCTTCATGTACCTATTCTATGGGGGTATACATCAATGAGCCGCCACCAGCAACCAGCCGAGCACGGCCCCGTTTTTAAGCGCATGGTCGCCGGCGCCCCCTACAAGCCTGACGCCGAATGCCATGCCCCTTTCTGACACCATCTATGAGGCGACCAAACTCTTCGAACAGTACTATGCGCGCAGTGAGCACGCCCAGGCGATGCACGTGCTCCGTGAGCACCTTGGCGCATTCGGCGCCGGGTCGTTTATGCGTCCTTCCGTGGCGTTTGACTACGGGGTGAACACGTTCATTGGCGAGGGGTGTTTCTTCAATTTCAACACCGTGATTCTAGATGTGGCCCCCGTACGTTTCGGCGACGGAGTGCTGGTTGGTTCAAACACCCAGTTCCTCACCCCACCCACCCGGTGAACCCTCAAGACCGTAAAAACCTGTGGGAGGGCGGGCTTCCGATTACCGTGGGCGATAACGTGTGGATCGGCGGCGGCGCAATCATACTCGGTGGGGTGAGTATCGGTGAGAACGCCGTCATTGGGGCGGGGTCGGTAGTCACGAAAGATGTGCCCGCCAATGCGGTGGTCGTGGGCAACCCGGCGCGCGTGGTGCGCACCGTCGGCCGCGATGAGCACCCGGCGCATCCGCACCAGTACAGTGCACAAAGTATCGCTGAGGCGCAGGCGTTCTACGACTCCCTAACAGCCAGCAGCGACTAGGCACCCGCCAAACACACCAACCGCATCCCACCAGCAACCGACAGGAAACCAGGTTACGTGACCCCTAACGACCCGCACTCTCCCACGGGCGCACGGCCCGGCGCCAAGGCCCGCCGCGCAGCTGAACCGTATCAGCAGGGACGCGATCACGGTAACACTCAGGGCCTTGCATGCGATCGTGAGCCCACCGTGGCGTTCGGTGACGATTTCGAGGCCCCCAGCAGGCCCGCGCACCGCAGTATGACGATGATGAGCCCACTCTCCCTTGGCGGCCGGTTCCCTAACGGGCATGAACCCGCACCTGAACAGTTCGGCTCTTCCGCGCAGAACGCGGCGGGGCCGGGAGTGGATGCTGCCAGCGGCGACGAAGAGCTGGCCTGGCTGATCACCCCCACCACGGGCGCCCTCCACCCGGATGCTGCGCCCGCACCAGACCCTGCACAACGTAAACCGCAGTGCTCCCACGGCGGGCCCCCCGGAACCTTTAGAGGCGTGGGAACAACCCCCCGATGGCGTGGTTGCCATGGCTCCGCTAGAGGCGCAGCGGGAACACTTCGGGCGTTTGCAGGTGTTTCCGGGGCTCATGGGGTGGATGGTCGCGCTCTCGGCCCTCAGCTTTTTCACCTGGCTGGCGGAAACCATTATGGTTCTCCCCACGGGCACACTCACGCAACCCATAGCCGAAACCCTGCAACGCTTTTCCGAGGGTGAAGCGGATGCGCTCACCTTCTTAATCACGGTGGGGGGTGATCTCACCTGTTGGCGTACCTCGCGGGAGGGTACACCGCCGGACGAATGGCACGGTTTGCGGGCGCTAAACAGGGCGTGTCGGTGTGCCTATGGCAGATCTCAGGTGCGCGACCGCCACGATTTTTCACCTACGTCATGCCTCACGCTTTCTCCCCGGCAGCTGGCTCTGCCGCTGGCGGCCCAGCAGTTCTTTGGGGCGGGCACCATCAGCAACGGTATCCTGGCGCTTCTTAGCGTCATTGGGAGTGTCGTTTCTGGGTGCTGTCCTGGTGGGATATGCGGCCGTATCTACCACCGCCGCGTGGAGAAATACCCCAAATAACGCCTCCCATAAGCGTATATGCCAAACTTAGAATGGAACTGGGGTTCGTAGCCGTATCGGTTACGAACCCCGAGTTTTCGCATCCCATACGAGTGCGGGTGCCTGCGGCTAAATATCCAGCAGCATGGCCGGTTCCTCAAGGATGGCGGCAACATCCGCCATGAAACGCGCCGAGAGGTCGCCGTCCACCACGCGGTGATCGAAAGAACCGCCCAGCGTGGTGACCCAACGCGGATCACTCTCACCATCAACCACCCACGGCTTTGTCTAATCGTGCCGAAAGCAATAATCGCCACCTCACCGGGGTTAATAATCGGGGTGCCCGTGTCAATGCCGAGCGAGCCGATGTTCGTAATCGTCAGGGTCCCGTTCCCCATCTCGGCGGGCTGAGTCTTCCCTTCCCGCGCACGGGCGGTCAGGTTATTCAGGGCGATCGCCAGCTCACGCAGGGACAGCTCCTGCGCATCCTTAATGTTCGGCACCATCAGCCCGCGCGGGGTGGCCGCCGCAATACCAAGGTTCATGAAGTGTTTAATCTGAATCTCGCTGTCCGTCCAGGTGGCGTTCACCTGCGGGTTCCGCTCGGCAGCCCAAATCACGGCGGCGGCAAGCACCAGCAGCGGGGTCACCTTAATCCCTTCAAAATGGCGGGACTTCTTCAGCCGCTTCACAAATTCCATGGTGCGGGAGGCGTCCACATCCACGAAAATCGAAACGTGCGGGGCGCTAAACGCCGAAGACACCATAGCCTTTCGCAGTGGCTTTTACGCACCCCCGTACGGGGATGCGTTCAAGGCGGTCACCGGTACGCTCGGGGACTGCCAGAACCAGCCGCCGGTTTCTTGCACATCGTTCAGGTGCGCCACATAGTCCAGCAGATCCTGTTTTCGTCACCTGCCCCCGCGAACCGGTCGCGGTCACATTCGCCAGGTCCACCCCCATTTCCTTAGCGGCCAGGCGCACCGGCGGGGCGGCAAGAGCAGGCCGATGCGGCACGGGGCGGCAGCATCCTGCCTCGAGTGCTGGGGCCTCGGCACCCTGTAGACGCTGCCGCACAGTGTTCAGAGAAGAGTTCAGCGGCGTGTTCTCCACGAATTTACTGGCCCTGCTCCGCCCATTCACTGAGCCCACCCAGCAGCCCGGCACGCGGCTCGGCGGAGGCGGGCGTGTGCCCCCACCGGGGCGGGCTGCTGCGGGCGGGGGTCACCGGCTGCGGTTGGGCGGCAGATGCGGGACGTTTACGGGCGCGGCGCTTGACCGAGTCTGCCTTGGGGCCCGAACCAACGAGCGGCTGGTTACCGGTTTCCGCCTCGGGTGTTTCGGCAGCACCGGTATTAGTGCCGGGTGTGGTGGGGGCGGAGGAGCCAGCGCTTTCGCTGCTGCCCGCCACTGCAATAATGAGGGTGCCCACCTCCACCGTGTCACCTTCAGCAGCGAGCAGCTGCTCCACAGTTCCTTCATACGGCGAGGGAAGCTCAACCACAGACTTGGCGGTCTCAATCTCTACCAGCACGTCGTTAATGTGCACGGTGTCGCCGGGGGCAACTTTCCAGGCGAGAATTTCGGCTTCGGTGAGTCCTTCACCCACATCGGGTAGATTAAAAATCTGGGACATTAAACGCCTTTCACTAGTGCATATAGCCCGTAAAGAATACGCTGAGGGGTGGGTCTAGTACTCAAAGGAGCGGTCTACCGCCTCCAGGATACGGTCAATATCGGGCACGTATTCGTCCTCCGTGCGCGGTACCGGGTACGGCATACAGTAGCCGCCCACGCGCAGCACCGGTGCCTGCAGACTGTAGAAGCAGCGCTCGGTGATCGCGGCAGCAAGTTCGCCGCCCATACCCCCGAAGGTCGGCGCTTCGTGGGCAACAATCAAACGTCCGGTCTTCACCACGGATGCGGCGACGGTGGGCACATCCATCGGGGAGATCGACCGCAGGTCAATGACTTCGATTGAGCGTCCATCTTCGACGGCAGCCTCTGCGGCGGCGAGCGCTACCGGCACCAGCGGACCGTATGCCACGATGGTCGCGTCTGTGCCTTCTCGCACCACCTGCGCCTGGAACGGATCAAAATCGGTGTCCGCAAAATTCACCTCACCCTTGAGCCAGTAGCGGCGTTTGGGCTCGAAAATAATCACCGGGTCGTCGCATTCAATAGATTTGCGGGTCATCCAATAGGCGTCATGCGGTGAGGACGGTGTTACGATGCGCAGCCCGGCGGTGTGCGCGAACAGCGCCTCGGGCGATTCCGAGTGATGCTCGACCGCCCCGATCACGCCGCCATAGGGAATACGGATCGTAACCGGAACAACGTATTTTTTGTCGCTGCGGTTGTGGATTTTGGCGAGCTGGGTGGTGATCTGGTTGTAGGCGGGGAAGACGAACCCGTCGAACTGAATCTCGGGTACGGGCCGATAGCCGCGCATCGCCATGCCGATGGAGGTGCCCACAATACCGGCCTCTCCGAGGGGAGAGTCCATTACGCGTTTCTGCCCGTGCTTCGCCAGTAACCCTTCGGTTACGCGGTATACGCCGCCGAGTTTGCCGATATCTTCACCGGATCAGCACGACTTTTGCGGTTATCTGCCATCGCATCGTCGAGGCCGCGAGTGATCGCTTTCGCCAGGGTCAGGCGCTCAACCCTGTGCATTCTGCTCGCTCATTCTTAGTCCTCCTCGAAACCTGCGACGTAGTTGCGGTAGAACTCGCGTTCTTCTTCTACCTGAAGGTGTTCTTCGGCGTAGGCGCGGTCGAAGAAACGGTCGAATTCATAAGGTTCGGAGGCAATCGCCGCCTCGCGCACCCCCGTTAGCAAGTTCTTGTGCTTCCTCGGCGAGTTTTTCGAAGAAGGAGTCATCTGCGTGCCCGTTCTCGCGCAGATATTTTTCCAGGCGAATCAGCGGGTCTGCGTTCAGACGCTGCTGGAGTTCTTCGTCGTCACGGTATTTGGTGGGGTCGTCGGCGGTGGTATGCGGCCCAGGCGGTATGTTTCCGCCTCGATCAACACGGGGCCTTCGCCGCGGCGGATTTTATCAAGCGCGTAGCGGGTGACGGCAAGGTGCCGAGCGCATCGTTGCCGTCAACGCGCAGCCCTTCAAAGCCGTAGCCTTGGGCGCGGGTTGAGATGGGCACGCGACTGCACGTCGAAGGGTACCGAAATAGCCCAGCGGTTGTTTTGCACGAAGAAGAGTACGGGAGCATCGTAGGATGCGGCAAAGACCATGGCCTCGTGGACTTCGCCTTCGGTAGAGGAACCGTCGCCGAAGTAGACGCCGACGGCGGGTTTCACGGTGTCGTTATCGGGGTTGGTGGCCTGCCCTTGGCCTGTCTGCAGCTGCCCGGTTTCCGCCGCAATGTCGGCATCAAAGTTCAGGCCCATAGCGTAGCCGACCGCGTGCGGCACCTGTGCGGCAAGCACTTTGGTGTAAACATGGAAGTTATGTTTTTTAGGGTCCCACCCGTGGGTGTGGGAGCCGCGGAAAACCGTGATGAGTTCGCGGAAATCTACGCCGCGGGCGAAGGCGACCGCGTGTTCACGGTAGGAGGGAAAAATATAGTCGTTGGGGGCGAATGCCAGTGCGAGCCGACCTGCGCCGCTTCCCTGCCCGCGACTGGGCGCCCACAGAGCCATTTGCCCTTGCCGCTGAAGTGCCGTTCCTTCGTCGTCAATGCGGCGGGTAATGTACATCAGGCGGTAGGCTTCGCGAAGCTGTTCTGCGTCTACATCGTGCACATAAGAACTGAAGGTGGGGTTCTCGTGTACCTTGCCGTTCTCATCCATCAGCTGGATGCGTTCGGGTACTCCCGGATATTTTTCGTTCTCGTGCATCAATCCTCCACGCAGATACGAGCTGCCCTTCACGCCGGGCGCACGCAGAGAGTTTCGGCGCGCGGGGCGGAAGGCTTGGGCATATTTCCTTATTTTTACTCCTCTTCACAGGAAACATCAGCGCGATGTAGCGTTTCTCAAGGTTATTCTTCCAGCATAAATGAGGCTCAGTCAGCGTGATTTTGGTTTTTCCAAGCAGCACCGCATAGGTTGAGGAATGGTGCTGCGTCGGCATTGTATAGAGAGTGATTCACGAGCACTGTTACCCCAAGGCCCCTGAGCTGAGGTTTTCCCACCCTCTTGGTGCATAGGCGCAGCGCTGCAGGGTCTAGACTCTGTGGGGAAACTGTTCACAGATGCTGATAAAACGGTCATTTGCCCTCATCTTCGCCGATGCTCACCCGCACCCCTTCCCCATCAAAAGCACGCACCGAGAGGGCGTGGGAGGCGGCAAGCTTGTTGAAAGCCTCGGTGTGCTCCCCCAAGGGCAGCCACACAAAGTTGGCGTAGGTTTGCGGGATGTTGTACCCCAGCTCGTGCAGTCGGGCAACCACACGTTCACGTTCAGCAACGATATGCCGCACCCCATCCATTACTGCCTCTTCATGTTCAATAGAGGCCACGGCTGCGGCTTCGGCGAGCGCGGTCACGGCGAACGGGTGGCCGCAACCCTGCAGGTACTGGGTCAGCTGCGGGTGGGAGACGGAGTAATCCACGCGCAGCCCAGCGAGCCCCTGTGCTTTTGGAGAAGGTGCAGCACGATCACGTTCGGGTGGTCGTTGAGCAGGTTCAACCCGTTCACGGGGGCGTTTTGCCCGGCGGGCACGGTGGATGCGGTGCAGAATTCGTAGTATGCCTCATCAATGACGACCACCACGTTCTCGGGGATTTTGGTGAGAAATTCGCGCATCTGTGCCTCGGTGACGGCTGGCCCGGTGGGGTTATTCGGGCACACCGGATCACACGGGTTCTGTCGGTAACAGCCTGCGCCATGGCGTTCAAATCGTGCGCCCCATTGGGCAGGTTGGGGATTTGCACGCTTTTGGCGCCCAGCAGCCCCACCAGAATGGGGTAGGCTTCGAAGGACCGCCAGGCGTAGATCACTTCGTCTTGGGTGCCGTCGAGGCTGGCCCCGGCGAAGGCTTTGAGAATCTGGTTGAGTGCCCCCAGGCTTCCCGCGCCGGTCACAATATTGTGGGCGTCTACCCCCAACCGGTGGGCGAGGGCGGTACGCAGCTTGGTGGAGAGCGGATCCGGGTAGCGGTGGGTGGCGTCGAATTCAGCGAGAATGCGCGCCACCTCAGGTATGGGCCCGTGAGGGTTTTCATTGGAGGAGAGCTTGTACTGTTTCAGCCCCTCTACGGGTGTGGGAGGTTTACCAGCAGCATATTTGGGCAGAGACGAGAAGACGTGGCGCGGCTGGATGGCGGGTGTTTCAGGGGTGTTGCTGTGTTCGCTCATAGTCTCAGTATAGTGCCACATCACGGCTGTGGTGTGAGCTGCCCGCCGGGCGCTCACAGTACTGGTTCTGTTCGCGCCCCGACGGGATGCCCTGTTTTAGGCTGCCGCCCCTGCCAGCTCGGGGGCTGCCGCATTTGAGGAAGATAGGCCCGCCATTGTCGGTGTTCGGGTTGTACGGCAGGTTGGCTACTTCCCGCTGTCGGTGGCGGGGTCATAGGGCATGTACGCGGGGCCCTTGGGTTTCGGTTCTTCCCACTTGGCTGTCTCTAGGTCGCCAGCCATCATATCGTCAGCGCCGCCGCCAAAGGCTGCGGATGCGATCTGCTCAGCGACGGATACCTGCGGGGCGTGTACCCGTTGTTGGGTTCCACCCGGGTGGGCATCTGCAGTGGTTCTTGCACCGAGGTATCGGCCGGGTTATACGGCATGTTGGAGGCTCCCACGTTATCAGTGGCGGGATTGTAGGGCATAGGCGTGTATTCTGGTTCCACCGTGGGCGGGGTGAACTCTCCAGCTGGCGCCCCGGTGACGGCCTCACCGGCGGGTTGGGCAACCGGTTGCGCCGCAGGAGGTACGGTGGTGGCGGGCGGATCAACTTGCGGGGGCGTGTACCCGCCCTGCGGAGCTGCCGCCACCGGTTCAGGGGTCTGCACTGGCTGCGGAGCCGGGGCTGGTTCGGGTGCCTGAACCGGCTGGGGAACTGGAGTCGGTTCGGGTGCCTGCACCGGTTCAGGAGTTGGCGGGTCCGGGAGCTTAGTATCAGGCTTGTACGGCATAGTGGCGGCACCCACGTTATCGGTGGCGGGGTCATACGGCATAACGTGCGGCTCGGCAGGGGCAGTGTCCGGGTTAGTGAGGGCATAACGTGCGGCCCGTCTGAAACATCAGCACTATCAAGCTGGTCCATAAAGCTCTCCGCCCCCGCCGAATTAGCGTCCTCTGAGGAGGCGATCCCAAGGTTCTCCGCCAGCTGGCGGCCTACCCCCTCAAATACTTGAGTCGCGCTCATGCCAGACCCGGCGCCCCCTGAGGATCCTGTGGCACCTAAGTCTGAAGAGCTGGCCTGCGGGGCGGAAGGCGTAGCCCTTTGCGAACTCAGGGTGAAGCTTTGTGACGGCCGCAGTGGCCTCAAAGTCGCCATATCCTGGTAGAACTCTGCAATGCTGTCCCTCCTCATATTCGGTGTGGAGGCAGAAGACTCCCCAGCTTCCTGGTCACGATACTGAGGATCTAGAGCATCTGGAAGCCTCTCTCCCCCGGCAATATCCATGATCGCTTGGTGAACATGAGCGTTAGCCCCCTCGTCCCTGGATGTTGTAAAGGCTTCACCATATCGTGCTATTTGCATTCCAGCGTTTGCCAGGTCTGATGTGCCATCGGGCATTGTCGAGGCAGAGTACACGCCGATCTGCTGCGCTTCGTAGTCCCCGTTGCCGAAGAAAATCACTAGCTGTTTTAAAGGTCTTTGTGCCCTTTCGGGTTGCTGTTCAGCGCCTTCTCGTATTCCACGGCGGCATGCCCATCCATACCCGAGTTAGAGGTATTAATGACGGTGTCACGCTCATCCGGCGTCCACCCTTTTCCCTTCTTCCGTGGACCCAAGGAATCTGGTACAGGCTCTTTACCTTCCACGTATGCGACACTGAAGTCGCGTCGTTTTGCTGGCAGGCCGCTCAGTGGCGACCCCTCCGCATAGACGCCTTTAACATTGTATTTTTTAGCGAATTCTGCACTGTTGGCGGTGTTGTAGGCGATCATACCGCCTTGGCTGTGGCCCATGAGGAAAACCTCGGAGCCGGGCTCGGCACCTGCGTCTTTCAGGGCTTGGTCTATCATTTTCTGTTGGGGGGTCAGTTCCCCGTCTTTACCTCCGCTTTCTCGCAACGCGTTATCCCACGAGTGGGGGTCACCATTGCGGTTATTGGAGTCGGTTCCGGGTATGACAACCATGTACCGTTTCTGTCCCGTATTTTTATCCCGGTAGGGGATAACAGTGATGGCTCCCCGGTCGGCGTATTGTTTGCCCTGGTGTGTATTGTCCACTTCGTCGGCTTCACTGCCCGTCTTGTTAATATATATGGAGGCATCGTGAGCAGACGTTGGTGTTTTTTTATTGTTGTCAGGTTTAGGGGCGTCAGCGGAGTTAGGGTCAATAGTTTTAACACGTTCAAAGGAGAAAAGCTCTTTGCCTTGGAATGCCCGTGCGCCAAACATTGCTGTTCCCACACCATCACGGAGCATGATTCCTGCTTTGGCCATTTCGTCTGCTGCCCAATAGCCTCCGTACGCCCCAAGTACTTTCCTAGCCATATCTGCATATGTGCCTGAGTACGTGGCAAGTTTCGCGGAGGTTCCTGCGGCACGGGCTGCGGCGGAGCGGCCATGTGCACTCATTGCCAGGTGCGCAAGGATACCGGTCCCTGCGGCCCCAACCGGCATCACCATTGCCCCGCAGTCGTAACCAATATGCACAAGCCCTTCGGCGATGCGCGGCAGCTCTTCAAGTTCAACGTCTATGGTGCGGTTACCCATGATTTTCTCCTACGTGTTTCGTGTTTTTAGTGCGGCATGAGCGAGCCGAGGCCCTGTAGCATTTTGCTGCCGTTATCCGCGAGGGCGTTAAGCGTATCCTGGGCGCCACCGATACCCGATTTTTTAATAATGTCGCCTATCTTATCGGCTGCGTCTGCCGCCCCGTGGGCGAGTGAATGCAGTATGGAGTCCACCTGGTTTGCCGCGTTGTTAATGGCCGCGCTTTGTGCTTCTAGGTTCTGCGCGATTTCCTCACCAGCTTGCAGTGCTTCTTGAGCGGCTGTGCGCAGTTCGTCGCGGAATGTTCGGCGTCTTTCCGGCGGTTTTTCCAGCTGTTCTCGGTATTTCTGCCCGGATTCTGATTTCCAGGATTCGTTGCGCATACTGTTGGTGCGGTTGCAGAGTTCGTCGAGAGTTCCGGCGTGTTTCATGAGCTCGTCATGGTATTCCTTCCCTTTCTGCCGGATTAGTTGCGCACCAGCGCTGAGCCCTGCGGCAATATCTTTGGCGGCTTTGGCGCCGAATCCCATGTCGCCTGCGGCCCGCAGAATGTCGGTGGGGTTTTGGTGGTGCGGGCGCTGGTGACGGGCGGGGCAGGGGCAGGGGCTACTGTTGGTGGTGCCACGGTACTCTCCCTAGTGCTACGCTCAAATCTTTAAAAACACCATATGATACTTTTTGATATATTTTGCGAAATTTAGAGTTTCTTGTGGATAAGTAGATGGCAGGGTCACCACAATAAGTTTTCCACAGGATTTTCCGACTTACCGGGCTTCTTATACACACCTAATATGAACAAATATTACGAAAATGCACTTTTGTTGCCGTTTTGACTTCTACCGACACCAGTCCCGGAAGGTACCTCACCTACCGCTCTACGCGTTGTCTTGCTAACTATTTGGCGGAGCACCGGAAGATTCTGTCCATTCAAACACGGCGCATCCCAGCACCGCGTGTCAGAATAGAAGCATGTCTCACCTTGAAAACACCCTGCCCTCCGGGCGTACCGACCTTTCCGCCAGTAATCTTGCGCTCGGCCCTCTCGATGGGCGTTACGCCCCCGTGACCGCGCCGTTAACGAACTACCTCTCCGAAGCCGCGCTGAACCGCGACCGCATCCATGTGGAAGTCGAATGGTTCATATACCTGTGCGAGCATGCCGTTCTTCCCGGGCTCACGCCGCTCACCGATGAGCAGAAGTCCGGTTTGCGCGCTATCGTGACCGAGTTCAACGCCGATTCCGTCACCGAACTCGCCGAGATTGAGGCGGTCACTGTTCACGATGTGAAAGCCGTCGAGTACTATATCGGTCGCCGCCTCGAAGCGCCGGGGCTGGGGCATCTGGTGCCGCTCGTGCATTTTGGGTGCACCTCCGAGGACATTAATAACCTCTCCTATGCCCTGGGTATTAAGGACGCGGTCGAGAACGTATGGCTTCCTGCCGCCCGCGATCTGGTGCAGGTTTTGTGGATCTTGCCGGGACCGGCAGGGATGTTCCGATGCTCTCGCGCACGCACGGCCAACCCGCGACCCCCACCACGCTGGGCAAGGAAATGGCTGTGCTGGCATACCGTTTGAAACGCCAGATTTCCCATGTTGCCGCTACCGAATTTTTGGGCAAGATTAACGGCGCGACGGGCACCTATGCGGCGCATTACGCCTCGGTTCCGGGGGCTGACTGGCAGGCTATTTCGCGGGGTTTCGTGGAGCATCTGGGGCTTAGCTGGAACCCGCTGACCACGCAGATCGAATCGCATGACTGGCAGGCGGAGCTGTACTCTGATGTGGCGCATTTCAACCGTGTGCTGCATAATCTGTGCACCGATGTGTGGAGCTATATTTCGATTGGTTTCTTCCGCCAGATTCCGGTGGCTGGTGCAACGGGTTCTTCGACGATGCCGCATAAGGTGAACCCGATCCGCTTTGAGAATGCGGAAGCTAATCTTGAACTCTCCAATGCGGTCTTCGATTCGCTGGCATCAACGCTGGTGACTTCGCGTTGGCAGCGTGATTTGACCGATTCTTCGGCACAGCGCAATATTGGCGTGGCATTTGGGCATTCGGTGCTGGCGATTTCTAATGTGATTAAGGGTCTGCAGCGCCTCGATATTGCCGCCGACGTTATTGCCGCCGACCTGGAATCCAACTGGGAGGTTCTGGCGGAAGCCATTCAGATGGTTATGCGCGCGGAGGCAATCGCGGGCACCCCCGGCATGGAGAACCCCTATGAGCGTCTGAAGGAGCTTACGCGCGGTCATCGGGTGGATGCGGTGCGCCTCAAAGAATTTGTGGGCACCCTGGGCCTGTCGGCCGAAGCGCAGGAGCGGCTGTCAAACTTGACCCCGCATACGTACAACGGCATCGCCGCGCAGCTGGTGGATCACGCGAAGGATGCGCAGGGCTAATTCGGCTCCTTTCCCCCGCTCTCTACGTCCTAAAAAGGCTCTTTATTCCAATAAAGCGGTTTTTCCAATGCTTTATGTGAATAAAGAGCCTTTTTATGGTTCCGACAGGGGCTATAGAACACCCATTTATTCGCCAGGTTTCCTCCTCAATACAAAAAGTTGTTAGATTAAGGAGGCTCTAATCTAACAACTTTTCGCACTTTGACGGAAAACTGTTAGATTAGCACCCCGCTAATCTAACACTCTCCCGTATATATCTCATGAAAACCGCGGCAAAACGGGCACTCTTACCCGCGAAATACCGGCGGGCAGAGGTAAGAAGCTAGTTTCTTCTAGTCCCCCATCGTCTTGCGATGCTGCGCGCCGAGGTTCTGCAGCCCGTGCGAGTGCACATCGTGGTTTTTGGTGTCGGCCTTGTTGCGTTTGAACCGGCCGGTCAGCGCCCGCCGTGCCTTCGAGGGGCCTTTACCCCCATTTGCGTCATCAAATTTGGGGGCGCGCGGTTCGACCATGAGCTCTAAGGGGAAGAACGGCGGGGCGTCACCGAATGCTTCCCGAGTGTTCTTCACGACGTCTTTACCAAGGCCGTAGTTCGCGCCGCCCCAACCACAGCACCCACCCCGAACGGCAGGGGCGCGGCTCAAGAACGCGCCGGTTTGGCGGGTCAGGAACCGTTTTAATGAACATATTGCGGATTGCCCGCTCTACGCTGAACATTTTGCCAGAGGATTTACCGCCCAGCAGCATCCCCCAGCGGCCCGAGACACCGGTGGCTTTGCCGGTCTGCAGCAGCACGGTGTTCATCAGCTGTGAGCCTTCCTCACCAAGCATAATCGCCATAACCATTGAGCGGGCCAGGTCGGGGTCTTTCACATGCACACCGTGCAGCTCGGCAACTGCCTGCGCGTACAGGGCGGTCCTTTCCAGGTATCCGCCCACCGCGAGCGCTGAAAGCCCCATTGAGGTGACGGTGCCGATTCCGGGCACGAACGCGGAGGCGCCGGTCACCCCGCCGATTGCGGTCACATCCCGCAGGTACTGCCTGTCAAGGCGGCGCAGTATCTGTTCGGGGGTTTCGTGCGGGTGCGCGGCACGGAGTTTCTTCACCATGGACAGCGCGAGGGGGCGCTGTAGGCGTAGCACAGTATCGAGCGCGTTGGTGAGCGCGGGACGGGGGTTGCCGTCATTGTCAAAAAGTGACTTTTTAGCGTCTAGCATGTTCACCAGTAAAGCATGTTTGGCTGAGTGTTTGATGTGGGGTGCGCGCATGGCGAACCCGTAAACCCGGAGGTTTACCGGTGTGCGCACCCGTGTTTTTCGGGGGACGCCACGCCAGCGCCACTAGTTTACGGTCATTAGTACACTTACAACCCGTTAGCGCGTAGAATTGAGCTAGATTACAGACGCACACAGGGTGATGCCCGCAGTTGAGCATCCCACACCCCGCGGCTGGGGCGCACCGGCCGCGGTTTTCTGAACGTAAAGGAACCTATATGTCTGCTCCCGCTTCGGCTTCAGCACCAGCGCGTTCTCCCCTGGCGACGCAGGGTTTGGGCATGGCGTATGCCATTGGTGCCATTATTTCGATGCAGTTCGGTTCGGCGCTGGCTAAAACTATGATGGGTGATTTGGGCGCATGGGGTGTGGTCACCCTTGCGCCTGATTACGTCTTCACTACTGCTGTACGTGTTTTTCCGCCCGCAAGTTCGTCAATGGACGCGCCCGCAGTGGATAGCCGTGACGGTTCTTGGCGTGGCCTTATTTGGTGCTAACGCGTTTTTCTATGTGGCTATCCAGCAGGTGCCGCTGGCAATCGCGGTCGCTATTGAGTTCATGGGCCCGCTGGTGCTGGCGACTGTGCTCTCACGCCGCAAACTGGATTTGGTGTGGGTGGCACTTTCGTTCACGGGCATGGCGGTGCTGACCGCCGACTCGCAGGCTAATCCCGAGGATTTTGCGCTGGCTGGCGTGTTCTTTGCGGTGCTGACCGCTATTTCACGTGCCGCCTATATTTTGGCAACGGAAAAGGTGGGGGCGAGTATCCCCGGCATGGGCGGTATGGTGATGGGCAATATTGTCTCTACCCTGCTGGTGCTGCCGTTCCCGTTTTTCATCACCGGCAACCATCTTGAGAAGGCTATCACCGACCCGGCGCTTCTGGGCTTGGGGTTCGTGATGGGCCTGCTTGCGTCGGCTCTGCCGGCGCTTGGTGAGGTTTCGGCGCTGCGTATGCTCCCGTCGAATGTGTACAGTGTGGTGCTTTCGCTGGAGCCAGCGTTCGCCGCTATTGTGGGTATTTTTATGCTGGCCGAGAATACGGGGTTGATACGGTGGGCGGCGATTGCCCTGCTGATTTCGGCGAGTATCGGCATCACCCTGTCACATGCTAGGGCTGAGCGTGCGGCTCTTGCAGCGGGTAAACGTGAGTCGATCGAACCGTACCTGCCGGGTGCTGTGGATAATATTGGTGCCGGTATAGCGCAGATGACTGGTGCGATTGAGCTGCCCACTCCCGAACAGGTTGCGGCCGATAAGGCGCGTCGGCAGGATGCCCCTGGAAAAACCCATTCCCGTACCGACGAGGAGGGCTAACGCACAGCATTCCATCTATTGAGATGTACGCCACAGGCAAGTAGAATGTGGGCGGCGGTACCGAATACTATCGGTGTACCGTCGCCCTTTGCTTTGATTCGTGCACCCTAGCGGCTGTGAGGAGCCAGCAATGACCCCAGGTACCACCAGGCACAAGCGCCCCACCGTCGGCATCATTTTTGTGATCATCTCGTGCCTTTCTCTGCAATTCGGTGCGGCTTTCGCGGTGCACCTTTTTCCGCTTTTTGGTCCGTGGCTCGTCACAGTTCTGCGTCTGATTCTCGCCGCGATCACGGTAGGAGCGGCGGTCTGGATTGCCGGGCGCTGTCGGGCGCATCGGGCAGGTGCACAAACCGCATATATGGCAGTACCCGCGACAACATCCAACGGGTTCTTGGGCTGGTCTTACCGCCAGTGGCGTGCCATGCTCATTTTTGGTGTCACGCTCGGGCTCATGAACGGCTTCTTCTACAATGCGCTGGCGCGCATCCCGCTCGGGCTGGCGGTGGCGGTCGAGGTTTACCGGTCCGCTCGTACTGGCTTCTATCCTCACGCGGCGTAAACGCGACCTAGTGTGGGTATTCTGCGCGGCGGCAGGCATGGCGGTACTCGGTTTCGAGGCGGTACACGGGCAGGAAACGGACCTGCTGGGCGTACTATACGCCCTGATCGCGGGCGCATTCTGGGCGCTCTACATTCGCTCAAGCGCCTCGGTCGGTGAGCTCGTGCCCGGTGCAAGCGGACTCGCCATAGCAATGGCCGTGGGAGCCATCTGCGTGGTTCCCGGAGCCTTGCTTTTCCCCGGCCCCGTAGCGCTCTGGAGCGTTACGCACGACACCCAACTGGTGCTCTTCATCATCGGGACCTCCCTGCTGGCATCGGTCGTACCATACAGCAGCGAGTTGGCAGCCCTGCGGCACCTCCCCGAACAGATCTTCAGCGTGCTTCTCAGCCTGGAACCGGCGATTGCGGCGCTCGCGGGGTGGGCGCTGCTGGGTCAGGAAACCGGCCTGATGCGCTGGGTTGCGATTATCCTGCTGATCACGGCAAGTATTGGAATTACCCAAACGACCGGGGGTTCGGTGCCTGCGGACGAAACTTCGGATTCTTACCAGAGGAACGAGCCTCCCGAGCACACCTCTCCCCTGCCACTGCCGGAGTAGACTGCGGAATACTACGCTGCGTGCCGAGTCGGTTTCTGCGGCGGGAGGCGTGGGCGACTATTGCTCGGCCAGGTACCCCAGAAAATCCCGCAGTTCTTCGGTACCCAGCACCTCCGCCGGATGCGGTCCCCGCGCGAACAGCGCATCGGCTGTGTCTTCGTCGAGTTCGCGTGCGGTTGCGATCAGCACCAGGTTCCCCTCGTGTTCACCGCTCAGCATGGAAGAATCGCACAGGCACCACACATGCTCGAACGTATCCAATAGGGCGCGCGCCTGCCCCTGGAAGAAGGGCAGCCCGGCATCATCGCCCACGTTCACGGCGAGTACCCCGCGGGCGCTCAGAAGCTCACGCAGCTCGGCGTAGTAGCCGGCGTTGGCAAGGTGTGCGGGCGCATCCATGCCCGTAAAAATATCAAGAATAATGGCGTCAAGCCCGCGAAAAACACCGCCGTCGGATGCGGCATGGGCGCCGAAAAGCGCGGGAATCTCGGGAAGTACGGCGCGCGCATCCGAAACCACGAACTCGCACCGGGTACCAGCGGGCAACGGCAGCACCTCGGTCACAAACCCCATCAGCTGCGGCTCATAATCGACAGCCACTTGCGAAGACCCCGGGCGCGTGGTCTGCACATAGCGGGCAAGCGTGAGCGCCCCAGCCCCCAGGTGAAGAGCCGTCACGGGTTCACGCGGCGGGGCAAGTATATCCAGCACATTGGCGATGCGCCGCAAATACTCGTAAAACACGACGGTCGCATCAGCAGCATCAACATGGGATTGTTCGGCACCGCCGATGTCAAGCACATAGCCGTGCTCGCTGAACCCGTCCTCAAGAATGCGGGCGCGCTGACCGCTCACACTCAGATGAACGCCCAGCGCGGCACGCTCTCGCTGTCTCTCATCCATCACGAAAGACTAGCTCAGCCCTGCGGCTTTCTTGAATTCTTTAGCCATATCCTCGGCGGAGGTTGAAGAGTCCACATTCTCAAGAGGCTTATCATTCACCACGAATTGGAGGTGCCCTTCACTCCGATCTTATGGCCGTACTCAAAATCGCCCTTGATCAGCTCAAGAGTTTTTGGATCAACCAGATCGGTCTTGAACTTCTCTGTATCCAGCCCAAGTTCCTGAGCATAGCTGAGGAAAAGTCCCCTCAGCTCAGTCTGTTTGTCGGTAATACCTTTCCAACTGTCCTGAGTGTGAAAGAGCTTATTCGCCATCTCCAGGTGTTTACCCTGAAGTTCTGCTGCCTGCACGGCCTGAGCGGCGGGTACGGCGTTCTTGTGGGAAGACAATGGCATATTGCGCACGGTCACGTTCATAGTTCCCCTCAAGGTCCCTTGGCGACCTTCTCGTAGGTGGGCTCAGCCTTGGCGCAGTAGGGGCACTGGTAGTCGGTGTACAGGGTCACGGTGGGCGCGCCCTGTTTGGGGGTGTTGAGGTGGTACCCGGCATCGTCACGTTCACCAGCTTTGGTGGCGGTTATTTTGGCGGAGTCACCCGAGGCTGAAGCCGAGACCAGATGCGCTTGCCTCTCCCTCGGCGCTACACTGCCGGAAGCACCACCAGAGGGAGCGCTGCTTGCTGAGCTGCTTGAGCTGGCATTAGAGCTTGAACTACCGCTTGCAGATGAGCTTGACCCGGAATTGGAAGAGCCGCTAGAGCACGCAGCAAGAGCCACCAACGCGGCGGGTGCCCCAAGAGCGAAAAAGGGTGCGGCGGGTCGTGGGTGATTGCGTCATTTCTGTTTCCCTTCAGGGCTATTGGTAATAATTTCTATCGTCCCACACATTGGGGCCGATTTCTTACTCTTGTGACGGTTCGCGCATCTGCACCTCTCTCTGTTACTATTAGCGATGTGTGTTTGCCCGGCATAAAGTCGGGCATACAGTACGCCTCCTTAGCTCAGGGGTAGAGCGTTTCTCTCGTAAAGAAAAGGCCGTGGGTTCGAATCCCACAGGGGGCTCCACGAGTAAAGTCCCGTGCATCCTACACATGGTTAGGGTGCACGGGACTTTACTGTACACGGTGCGCGTCTGCCTCCATGCTGTTTTTCATTCCCAACTTCTGCTAGTAAATTCAGCCCGTTACCGCTGTCTCAACGCGGTAGGGATGTGACCCCGTACAATGGGGAGCAGACACTATGTGAGAGGAGACCCGGATGCGCCCGAAGAGAAACTCGCGATTCGGCCTTGTTTTTGTCCTGCTTCTGGTGCCGTGCTGCGCACTGTGGTTCTTCTACCGCTCGGTTTTTCAGGACGATACGATTCTTGTGGTGCCGATAGTGCTGGGGCTCATCACCTCGTACCTGTGCGCTTATGCCCTCACCGGCGGGAAAGACCCCTACAACTGACCTGCCGCCTCCGCGTGGAGGCGTGAGCGCCCCCGGGAAGAAAAACATTAGGCTGCTTCTGGCCGCGAAGTTTTCTTCCCGGGGGCGTCGTGTTTATAGGCCCTGATAGTTAGGCGCGTTTTTCGCCCTCAAGTTTGCCCCACAGCCCGTACACTCGGGCCAGTTCCGCCACCTTTTTCGCGCGTAAGAAACGCGGCATGTATGAGCCATCTTTGGGCCCGTCCAGCGGCACGTCCAGCAGGGAATGAGCCCACTGGATTTCATCTTCACTGGGTGAGAGGGCGTGGTTAATCGTATCGGCCTGCCCCACATCTAGGGTGAGTTTTCCGGTCATGCCGTGCACGGTGCCGTGCTGGCAGGCGGTCACAAGTTCCGCCCCGCGTTTGCCGAGGGTTGGCCCGTCGATCGGCCCGGGCAGCCCGCCCAGGGTTGAGGCGATCACCAGCTGCGAGCGCACGTAGGCTAAGGCCATCGGGTCGTCGGATGCGCCGGTGTCGCGGCGGTAGTCTCCCACCCCGAAGGCTAGGCGGAAAGTGCCGATAGCGCTGGCAATTTTCACGGCGTTGTGCACCCCAAGGGCTGACTCAATGAGAGCGATAATGGGGGTTCCGGTTGGTAGTGCGGCGGCGGTGCGGTCAATGTCGGTGGAGTGTTCGGTGGTTGCGAGCATTACCCCGCGCAGGCCTTTGACGCCGCTGAGGGCTTTGACGTCGTTCCACCAGTGTTCGGTGGTGATGGCGTTAATGCGCACCCATGCGCGGGCTTCGGTATTGAGGATTTCGACGACCCTTTTGCGGGCTTCGTCTTTTTCGTCGGCTGGGCATCCGTCTTCGAGGTCTAAAATGACGGAATCGGCTTCGCTTTCAAAAGCGGCTTCCATAGTCGCTTCGTCTGAGTTGGCACGTACCAGTAGCCAGGATCGGGAGAGGCTGGGTCGTAGGGCCATGGCGCGTTCATTGCGATGGTAGTCGTACATGGTGTTTTCTTTCCCAGTGAATATGAAGTTCGAGATTTCAGTGTATTATTCGCCTCACCCACCTACCTACTGAGGTGAACCTTAGCCGCTGCTGGCAGCAGTGGATGCTGTGGGGTTTTTAAGGTTTTGCGTGTGTTCTTGTGGTGATGCAGCCCACCACTGCGGGTATCTGGCATCCGCTTAAGGTCGGTTTTTGTCAAATAGACACGAAACCTTAAATTCGGGTGAACTTTTCCCTCCGCCGGGGGCGTGGGTTTCATATTGATGAGGACTAGCGAGCGAGTACTGACTCATACCGTTCGTCGCGGGCACGCGCAATCAGCCGCTCGGCCTCCTGAATGTGTTCAACGACGGTTTGTACGCGGCGTTCTACGGTCACCTGCCGCTGGCAGTGGGCGGTGCATTCTCCGAAACAGCGTGCCATGGCGAGCGCCTCGGCACAGAGGGCCGCCGAGTTCCCCGCTTTAGAGAGCGCCCGGTGCACATCGGAGTACACTCCGGTGGGGGATGAGGGCACATCGGTGCCTTCGCTGGGGGCCAGCCGCTGTGCTTCCATGGCGATAGCGCGCACGCGCGGAATCAGGTCTGAGAGGCTGTTGGCGGCGGGTACCACCAGTTCGACCATGTCGGTGTGGGCTAGGCGCTCAAGCACTTGGTGGAAACGGTCTACGCCACGGATAAAACGGTCATGGGCGCGCCTCCAGAGCCCGCGGCCAAGTTCGGCGTCATCACGGCGTGACTGCAGGAAGTTTTTGATACCCACTGATCCCTCCTTTCGCAGCATCTTTAAAACCCTGTAACACTTAGGTTACCCTAAATCTGTTTTGCTGACACTATGTCACACCGGTTTTGTGAAGAATCTTATGGTGCCCTACGCTCAACAGAGAAGTTTCTGCGGCAGGACGGCCGCCAGCCCGCCCGAGTACCTAGTCTTCGCCGAGGGTGAGCACAATCTTCCCCCGGTGCTCCCCCGAATCGAAGTAGGTGTGGGCCCGAGCAGCCTGTTCCAGTGCGAAGGTGCGGTCTAGGTTTGCGCGAATAGCCCCGGATTCCACCAGCGGCAGTACCTGCTGCCGTACCCCGGCCATAATGCGTGCTTTCTCGTCGGCGCTGCGCGTTCGGAGTGAGGTGGCGTGCACCGAGAGACGGCGAGTGAGCATGAGCCCCAGGTTCACCTGGGCTTTCGCCCCGCCCTGCAGACCAATAATTGCCAGGTGTCCCCCAGTGGCGAGAGAGTGCAGGTTATCGTCCAGATACGCCCCGCCCACCACATCCAGAATGTAGTTCACCCCGACCCCGCCGGTCTTTTCGGCGATAACCTCACGGAATGACATCTCAGAGTAGATGATCGGTTCAGCCCCCGGCCGCACGCACGCTATCGGCCTTCGCACCGGTACCAACAGTGGCGAACACGCGAGCACCAACCGCCTTGGCCAGCTGAACCGCGTGCAGCCCAATACCACCCGTACCCCCGTGAATAAGCACGCTGGTTCCTGACGCGCGGTGGGCGGCAGCATCAAGGCTCATGCCGCAGGTGAGCACTAGGTTTGAGTAGACGGTGGCGGCAACCTCAGGCAGGCAGGCCGCCTCGGCGAAGCTCATCCCCTCAGGAACACCGAATGTGTGGCGCGCATCAACCGCCACGTATTCGGCGTACCCGCCACCGGCTAAAAGCGCTGCAACCGGCGAGCCCACCAGCTGCGGGGAAACACCTGCACCAACGGCAACAACAGTACCCGCCGCCTCAAGCCCATAAATGCTGCTGACCCCCGGTGGAGGCGGGTAATACCCCCGCCGCTGCAGGGCATCGGCACGATTCACTCCGGCGGCACGCACCCGAATGAGCACCTGCCCCGGGGCGGGTTCGGGTATGGGTTGTTCGCTAACACGCAGCACCTCGGGTGCCCCGTGTGTTTCCTCCATAATGGCGCGCATGCGTTCGCTCCTTCTGCTCTTTTTGTGCGGGGTTGTGGCTTCCACTCTACCGGCCCGCTAACCGTCCATGAGGCACCCCACCCACAAAGTTCAGCCCTTATTCTGCGGGATGCTTGCACACTACCGCAATAGGTGCCAGGTTGCTGTGCGGAGGCTTCCGAGTCTTTCGCACCCGGGCTGAGGCAGGGCATGTAAGGAGGGCGCAATTTACAGAAAAGCTTCCCTCGTGCGATAATCAGCTGGTAGCTTTTATCAACACCCGGCTTTGAGCCGGTATGATAGTAAAGCATCTGGATGGTTGTCCGAGCGGCCGAAGGAGCTGGTCTTGAAAACCAGTAGGCGGTAACCCCGTCTCAAGGGTTCAAATCCCTTACCATCCGCACACGCTAAAACCCCGCGAACCCGTAGAGATACGGGGCGCGGGGTTTTTGCTTATTTCAAGGTGTTTTTCAGGCTATTAGAACGAGCTGAACATGTATAGGGAGAACGCCCACATGCTGATCCCAGCCGCACCAAGCAGGATGCCCGCGATCGCCAGGCCACGGCTCTCATACCCCTTATTCAAGGTGAGTGCGACGACCCCAGCACCAATAGCGGCAGCACCAATGAACCCAACATACAGGTAGAAGAAGAGGCCCAGCACACCCACAATGAGCGCTGCAGTCGAAAACAGTTTGATCTTTTTAACGGCGGCCTCAGCCTCGGGGTTGGGGATCTGGGGTACTACGGGAACGGAATAGGTGTGAGGGCCGAGCTGGGAAGAGTACCGGATGGTCTGCTCATCGGCGGAAGCGGAGGGCGCAAGAGTCATAGTCTCAGACATTTGAATCCTTATGCGGTTGATGCGGCCTACGTGTGCTGCGGCCACGTGTATATTTATCGGTTCGGTACCACCTATTCTACCCGAGATAAAGTTATGTGCGTCGCCACCCGTTCCCATGCATCGCGTTAAATTTCGGTTTTAACGTCCAGATGCGCTCGCATCATCGATTCATGTTCCGCTCTCTTTCCTCAACGCACAGACCACGCCCGGTGCTGCGAAGGCCCCTATGAAAAGCGCATATAGGCCGGAGGCTCCCTCCGTATCGTACGAGAGGGGGCCTCCGGTCAGTAAGTCACTGGTGTGGGACTATGAGACACCTACATTTTGCCTTAGAGAAGAGACATGAGCGGGGTGAGGGTATACGCCAGATCCAGGTAGCTCCTTGTCGAGCTTGAACCTGCTGAAATCACCCCAATGGTGACTAAGATAAAGAAGCCAATAAACAAGATAAATAACAACGTGGTTAGGCCCCCGACGATGAGGGATATCCACCCCATCACTTTCCCGCCTGTAGCGGGAACTCCTTGACGTTCTGCCTCAGCCGCCTTTTTCACCCCGATAATACCCAAAATCAAGGTAACAACGCCGCCCACACCGGTGAGTAGAAGCACAATGCCAATAACTCCGAGAGTCATGGATGTCTGCGCTGCCTGCTCACCGGCGATCTGCTGCGGGGTTTTAGGGACTACAGCCATCATTGGCTGAGCATACATGGGCTGCTGGTAGGTGGGTTGCTGGTACGTCGGCTGCTGATATGCGGGCTGTTGATTCTGGTATGTCTGCCCCGATGATGAGTTATAGGAATTAGAGCCATTATCAGGCTGTGGATCATAAGGGGATTGTGACATCGGGCTGTCCTTTCGGTGACTTTTGCAAACAACCGCCGTATCGGCCATTCCTCACCGAGCGGCGCATAACCTCTATAGTCTAACCTACTCGTCTGTATAAAACACAGGCTTTGGCGCCGTGTGGGCCATCACTCAACGCCACCTGTTTCGCTGTTTCCAGCGCCTCGTATCCTCACCTTTTCTCCACCGATTTATGTCTATATCGAGGCTCGGCGGCGCAATTATTAGTCACCCTGTGGGTGAGGCTCAGGCGCATATCAAGCAGCGTGGCAGCCTGTATTTTTAGAGTCCCTAACTGTGGGGCGCTTTCTTATGCGCCCGCATAAGGTGCCGGGGGAATTGACCTGTGCCAGAACGAACGATATTCTTGTAGAGATGCACTGCGGTGCATCGCTGGAGACGTGCCAGAGCGGCCGAATGGACTTCACTGCTAATGAAGGGTCGGGGTTGAACTCGACCGGGGGTTCAAATCCCCCCGTCTCCGCATTGTGAATAATAGTTGAGCCCCTACACCAGCACGTGCGGGGGCTCACTTTATAACCATTACCCTACTTGCCCCTGTCAGACAGCAGCTTTACCCCCTGAAGCACGCACGCTCCCCAGCCGCCATGCCCTAAAGCGTGGGCTAGAAACTTTTAAACGCAATAAGGTGCGCATCCGCCCCATCCAGAAGCGCCCACTCCCCAGGCACCTCAAACACTGCCACGGACGACGGGGGGAACCCGTAAAACATCTCCATGGCCGCGTTCTGGTCAGAGTCGGGGTGGGTCAGCTGGATCGCCGCATCCTGGATACCCGGCAAATGCGACACCACCAGTACCGAACGAACATTCTCTGAAACCCCGTTAATACGCGCAATAATGCGGGATGCGCCCACCTCATACAGCCCCTCGTCCAGGTGCGCAGTGGGGCCTTTCTCACCCAGCGCGTCCGAAACCCAGGTGGTGGTCTGGCGGGTTCGCAACGCGGCCGATGACATGATCTGCTCGGGAATATAGCCGCGTTCAGCAAGCCACGCCCCCGCCTGTGCCGCCTGCTGGTGACCGCGCTTTGTCAGCGGCCGGTCAAAATCGTTCAAGCCCCAGTCTGCCTCGGCATGGCGCATCAGAATCAGGTGTTTCACATCCCGCTTCATACGGGAAGAAATCTCAGTCATACCCTCATCTTACAGGCTGCACGCAACAGTGCCCCGCGCTCATGACCACAAGCGCGGGGCAGCACCGCCATAGACTCTTCAACGCATAGGGCAGCCGCTAGGGGGTTAGATGGAATATTCAGGGGCCGCCCACACCACAACTTCTGGATGCTCAAAGAACCGGTACCCCTGCCCACGCACCGTACGCACCGTACCTGAGAGGCGCCCCAGCTTTGAGCGCAGACGCCGAATATGCACATCAATGGTGCGTTCGTGCGGGTGCTCATCCCCGGCGCTCCACAGCGAGTCCAGCAGCTCATCACGGCCGACCGTGCGGGAGGAGTTTTCCACCAGGTGCGCCAGAAGCTCAAATTCTTTAAAAGTGAGCATAAGCGGCTCACCATCCAAGAACACCTCACGTCGCGCCAGATCAATCAGCACGCCATTGGTATGCGTGGCCTGCGACTCGGCCTCAACATGGGTGTTTGCATCCGGCTGATAGTAGACAGCCGTGGGGTCCCCCAGCGCGTTCCGCACTACCTCAAGGTCGCTCCCCTCCGCACTGGTGGGGGCCAGCGCTACCGCAGCATAAGACTCCGCTTCCGGAGCTAGGTGGTGAGCGTAATTGCGCAAATCCTGCACGATACGCACTAGGGAGGTTCCGTTGGCCGCCGCAAGCTCCTCATTGAGGCCCACATACAGCACGAACCCGCGCGCCTCATTCTCGTGCGCGCCGCCCTTGGGTGAGTGGTCATTAGCAGTGAAAGTCATGGGTCGCAGAGTAGCCGCAGGCGCCTGGGGGCGACTGGGCTGGGGAGCCTGGCGCTTAGCGGCGCGTCCACGCTGGGAAATGTGAACGTACCCTGGTACTGCACCTGACATATGCATCCTTCTCTCGCAGTTCGAAGCGTAGGGGGCTGATATACGGGCGCCCGTTATGTCACGTCGGATTCCCGCCTGCACTGCCGAGCCGCGAATGGGCTCAGCGATACCCACCGTACATTTAATATTTCTCTTATTTGTCACATAAATCAAGCGGGTTCAGAACGTGGAGGTATCCTCTAAAGCTACATCACCCTCATGACGATGAGGCTATGGACGGGGAAGCAAAGCAGCCCATACCACCAAATCTAGCATGAGTATTCACTTAGTTCCCTAAATATTCAATATATTTACGGATTATTATGCACCATATCGCATGTAAGGGAAGTTCCCAACGGCACCGTTGAAACACTTTCCAGCATGCAAAAAATTTTTACACCCGCCAACCTGAGAAACAAATCCCCCACCAGCTGCCCCGCCAAGACACCGTCAGCGCGGAGCTCCACAACCGCCGAGCCCCGCGCCACAGCACGCACGCACCCTAGACCTTCACGACACCGGTGAAGGCGTTAATACAGCCGCGCACCAAAAGTTATGAGCTACTCCGCCAGCCCATACAGGCGGTCGCCCGCATCACCCAAACCGGGCACAATATACGCCTTCTCATTCAGCCGCTCATCCCGCGCCGCCAAGAACAAGTCAACATTGCGCAACCCCTCAACGCCCTTCTCAAGGGCCGCAATACCCTCAGGCGCAGCAATGAGACACACACACGTAATAGATTCAGCACCGCGTTGGCGCAGGAATTTAATGGCTTCTATCAGAGTGCCGCCGGTAGCCAACATAGGATCCAACAGATACACCTGCCGACCGGTCAAGTCCTCCGGAAGACGCTCAGCATAGGTCACAATATCCAAGGTTTGCTCGTTACGCGCCATACCCAAAAACCCAACCTCAGCGGTCGGAACCAGGCGAGTCATACCCTCCAGCATCCCCAACCCGGCACGCAGAATCGGCACCACCAGCGGCTTAGGGCTAGCAATCATAGTGCCCACGGTGCGGGCCACCGGGGTCTCAATCTCCCGCTGCTCCACCCGGATCTCACGGGTTGCCTCATAAGCCAGCAGAGTCACGAGCTCATCAACAAGCTGACGGAACGTAGGCGAAGGAGTATTTTTATCACGAAGCACACTGATTTTATGCGCCACCAGCGGGTGGTCAAGAATCTTAATACGCATGATTCAAGTCTAATCCAAACACGGGCACACACGCCGCAAACGTCAAGCACCGCGACACTGCATACCCTCAAACACCCCGAACACGCGAACCGCGCCTGCGCACAACGGCACCAGCTGCCCCGCTAAAAACATGAAAAACAAGCCGTCTTCAGCCAGAACCAGCGGAGCGGGCTTGCCTCTCATCCCCTTACCCACCACCATGCTATGATGCACATCATAAATACTCTCTCTACCCCACCAAACCTATGCACAGTACACCCGCCCCGCCACCGCGCGCCATACTCATAAGACGCACACGCCGTATCATGGTGTTCGGGCTGCTGCTGTCAACGCTGGGTAACAACACTGTCGAATATGGTTTCAACGCCCTCACTGCCGCCGGAGTAGTCAGCGTTGGCGCGCTCCTCACCCTATCAGCCCTTAGGCGGCTCTCAGCCTTCGCGTTCCCCGTCATCGCCAAACTCATGGGCAAACACAGCCCCGATAAGGTACTTATCGCCTGCGACAGCACCGAAACCGTACTGAGCGTTTTAGCCCTCACCATCACACTCCTAGCGCCCCACCAGGCCATATGGGCAGTCTATGCTTATACGCTCATTGACCTGCTCATCTTAGCTTTCACCGACATCGCCGAAGAATTCTACGGTGCACACTTCGCACAGATTAATGAAGACACAGCGATGGCATTCAACGCCTCACTCAGCACCATCCAAGCGATCGTTAACTTCGTCGTCGCAGGGTTAGCAGGCTCACTCCTAGCGGGGGTCTCAATCCCCACACTACTAGCCGTCAACACGGCGCTCTCCCTCACAGCAGCACTATTTCGGGCACGGGCGCGGCACACCTACCCCGTGCCACCGCCAACCACAATAAATGCAAGTCAATTCGCCGCCACCGGGCATAAGGAGCCGCTCCGGCAGTTTCTGCACGACCTGTTCACTTCAGGCCCTGCCTCCCCACTCGTCTCACTCGCCATAGCATTCGCTGGAACCATGAGCGGGGAACTGTTCATCCTCTGGGCCGCAAACCATGGACCTGCGGTGCCCCTGCCCGGCACAGACAATACCGCCTACACAGGGATGGGGCTTGTCTTAACAGTGTTCGGACTAGGCGCCGCATTCGGCCCGCAGGCAGGAAAATGGCTACGACAGGCCGGTGAAACCGCACCGATTCTGAGAACAGCCGCGTTATTCTCTGCGGCACTCACCGGAGCACTCGCCACAGGCATACTGACAGACACAATCCTGCCGCCGCTCATACCAGTGTTTGTATTCCTCAACGCGGCGGCCTCACGGGCACGGGCAGTGGTGCTAGAAACACACCGACAGGCATATTTTCGAGGCGCCCAATTCGCACGCATTATGAGCTGGTCATTCACGTTCAGTGCAGCCGGTACACTCTTAGGGCTGCTAGTGGGGTACCTACTGGGTCAGGCATACAACCCGGTGCCGTGCCTGCTCATCGGCACGGCACTGTGGCTCGCTATCGCCCCGATCGTCTCCAGCAGGCGGGGCGGGCTACGAAATTCTGTATAATGGTTCACCTGCCTTATGAGGTATTTCCGATGTGAGTAAGGGGGTAAATATATGGATGTACGTCAAAAGCTCAAACCATTCACAAAATGGACAGGCGGAAAACGGCAACTACTCCCGGAACTAACCGAGCGACTCCCCGTAAGCTACAACCATTATTTCGAACCTTTTGTTGGTGGGGGAGCTCTTTTTTTTGAGTTACAGCCCAATTTTGCGACCATTAACGACTACAATACTGAACTTATCTTCTGTTATGAACAGATCCGCGATAATCCAGAAGATGTTATAGAAATACTACGGATACACCAAGAAAATAATTCCAAAGATTACTATCTTAATATTCGAGCAGCAGATCGTGATGGGCGATTGGAAAGCTTTAGTGAGGCACAACGCGCAGCGCGTCTACTGTATATGCTTCGAGTAAATTTTAATGGTTTGTACCGAGTAAATTCAAAGAACCAATTCAATGTACCATACGGTCGCTACAAAAACCCAAAAATACTGGATGAAGAACTCCTTAAAAACATTAGTTTTTATTTAAACAGTGCGAATATCACTATCCGTCAGGGTGACTTCCAGGATGCTGTTTCCAAAGCAGCTGCGGGTGATTTTGTGTACTTCGATCCACCATATATTCCGCTAAATACCACAAGTGACTTTACATCTTATACAGACTCCGGTTTTAGCTTCAGAGAGCAGACACGCCTTATGGAAACATGCCGCGAGTTAGACCGCAAAGGGGTACTGTTTATGGCATCTAACTCTTTTTCTCCTTCTGTACTTGATCTGTACGAAGGGTTTATGATCGAAACTGTGGGCGCTTCCCGTATGATTAACTCTAAAGCAACCGGCAGGGGAAAAATTAATGAAGTTATTATCCGAAATTATACATGACGTACCATCTCAACAAATATATTATCAAGATTCGGACACCATATTACTTCAAGGCGACAGTTTTAGAATATTAGACAATATAGCCCCTGACTGTATCGATATGATATTTTCAGATCCACCCTATTTCTTAAGCGGAGGTGGTACCACAAACAGCGGTGGAAAGAGGGTAAATGTTGATAAAGGAAAATGGGATACCAAAATTTCTGTCCTTGAAAAAACAGAATTTAACCGCCAGTGGATTTCTAAAAGCTATCATATATTAAATAAGAACGGAACCATTTGGGTCTCTGGCACACTTCACAATATATACTCTGTTGGCGTTGCTCTAGAGGAAGAAAATTTTAAAATTCTCAACAACATTACTTGGCAAAAAACCAACCCGCCACCCAACTTGGCATGCCGCACCTTCACCCACTCTACAGAAACTATCCTGTGGGCCAAGAAGAACCTACCCACGGCACGGCACTACTTCAATTATGAGCTCATGAAGGAGCTCAACGGTAACCGGCAGATGAAAGATGTTTGGCAAGGCTCTCTAACGAAACCTGGAGAGAAATCTCACGGCAAACACCCTACACAGAAACCAGAATATCTGCTGGAACGTATCATTCTCGCTTGCACCCGCCCGGGAGACCTTATACTGGATCCATACCTCGGTAGCGGTACCACGGGCAAAGTAGCCAAAGAGCTTGGCAGGAAGTTCATCGGCATTGAGCTAATACTGATTACCTCCATATAGCACAAAAACGTATCACTGAGGTACCGCAAAGGCTCTTTTAAAATTACGGAAGGTTACCTCACTATGAAGTACAACGAATACATGGGTAGTGCCCCTGAAGAAAAACTTAAATACTTTCTGAGCACCCTTTCAATCACAAACCGCACCCCCGAATACTATGTAAACTGGGAAAAAGTAAATGGTGGAGTCAAAAAACATGCCCTAGCTCTGAATACCCTGAATTACTTGATTGGTCTAAATAACCTGTACGAGGAAGCGATTCAGCTGTTTACCCAGCAGCCCAACCTTCTTGAGGCAGTACCAGTTCTTTTCGCCTCCCGCGATGTTCACCTAGATGTCATGGAAGTAGATGAAGATGAGAGTATCTTCTTCTACAACCTTGACTTTAAAAATGTAGATACCACCAATATTCAAAAATATGTAGACTTTATGCAAAAATCCGGTCTTCTCGATTTCCTAAAACACAGCGCGAATCGTTCTCTGGTGGACTATGCATACGGTGTAGAGGTTGGGTTGGATAGTAACGGACGCAAGAACCGCAGCGGCAAGGTCATGGAAGACCTGTTAGAGGGGCAGCTACGGGCTGTCGCCGATTTTTACGGCTACCAGACAATGACCCAAGCAACAGCTCATCGGATGCGGCAGGAATGGCAGGTTGAGGTTCCTGTGGATAAGTCAGAACGTAAGTTTGATGGGGCTCTTTTTGACTCTCATAAGCGACGTCTTTTTCTCTTCGAAACAAACTACTATGGAGGTGGAGGCAGTAAATTAAAATCGGTAGCAGGTGAATTTAAATCACTTTACAATCACGTCATACAGAATTCTGAGGGTATTGAGTTTGTGTGGGTAACCGACGGCCAGGGATGGAAAACCACTGCAAAACCTCTCTCTGAAGCATTTGCAGTTATCCCAAATATTTTCAATATCAATCAACTACATCATGGGTACCTACGTGAATTTACTCGCTAAACGGTCGGGATAATAAACACTATAGAAAATCTCCATAATACAAGAGGGCGGTTTTTCCTTGTAAACCTATATGTATCGCACTTGCCGAGAAAGCTGCATAGGTTCTTTACTCTAACCGCATGACCATTCGAAAATCACGTTTGAGAAGTCGCGCGCTGCCAACTGTTCGGGCGTTATCAGCCAGTTTGCGGAGCCCGCATCTCCCCAGAGGAGTTCCGGGGTTTCTTCCTCCGATTCCCAGTCCGCCTCGGAGACAATGGTTAGCAGGTTCACTGTGTGCCCCTGCAGGTTCTCGTCGAAATCCCGCGGGTCATTCTGAATAAAGTAGGGGTAGCCGCCGATCCGGGAGTACTCATCACTCTGCTCATACGGGAGAGAGTAAGCTCCTCAACAGCTTCCGTCCGCTGAACCCTCGCCTGCTCGTCGTCTCCCGTGGGCAGTTTATCCTCGGGATACAGCTCGTCCCACACCCGTGCAAAATCGGGATAATAGTAGTGCGCAGTACCGGTAACTCCCTGCTCGACCACGCTGAACGAGAGCGCAAATTCCACACTCTCCGGTTCGATAGGCCAACCGATCGTGTCCCAGTCGATCACCGGCAGCGGCGCATCCGGGTTCGGCTCACCCACGCTCTCGTAGTAGAGCACCCGCCAGTTCTCTTGAACCGCAGGCTTGTTATAGTCATACCCCCACACGGTGTCGTGAGGGTCAATCCAAAATTGAAGCATACCGCTCTTCGGGTAAATATTATTCTGCGGCAGCTCAGCACAGTTAATCTGCGCAATCATGCCTAGGGGCTGGCCGGATGCATTCGTCGGCGCGGATTCTCCTACAGGCAGGTACGGCACTCCCCCGAACTTGGAGGCGGTCTTCGGCAACGGCTGCTGCGATGGGGTTGCCGTAATCCTGATAGCTTGCTTGAGTTTTCCCTGGTTCATAACGTCGAGGACTCGACGCACCTGTGCTTCGGTGTTTTTAGCTGCGTTCTGCTCGGTGGTATTCATATGTTCCTCCGGGTGGTTGGTTCAGTGCTACAACCATCAGAACACATTTTGCGGTGCCGCGCGCCTTTTCTGGGCGCGGTCATTCTGGTGGTTGCCGATTATGCTGCGATACGGGTGTTGGCGCCGTTTCAGATCCCGGTGGGGCTGGCCACCGGGGCGGTCGGTGGGGTGTACATGCTGTGGCTTCTGCGTAAAGTGCGGTAGTTTACACGCCCTCCGCGGCTGTGCGTTGGGGAAATGATGGGCTAAAAATGCTCAAAATTTTACTTCTGGGGGCGCTGCGCCGAAAAATCTTCTTAAACCGTCAGGGGGCGGCTGTAGCGTAAGAGCATCAGATAAAGCTCCCGGAAGGAAATCACCGCCATGGTAGAGAAGAAGACTCTGTGCCTCGCCGACGAGGTTGTTAATGCCGATTTGCAGTTCCTCATGAACGCAGGCACCGTTCTCACCACCAACGTCTACAATATTGATGCTATTGGGCGCACCATAGCGGAGGTTATTACCGCCGGGCGCGCGTTTAATGTGGCTCGCCCTTCTCACGTGTATGACCGGGTAATGAGCATGCACGCCCACCCTGCGCTCGGTTCGTTTACTGAGACCCTCGCCGATATGCGCCAGGCTGCCCGCAACGCCCTGATTCTGCGGTTCCCGGCACCGAATGAGCGGGGCCTTGAGGTTGCGGTGCGCATTGAGCGGGTAATGGGCACTAAGCTTGCTGTGACGAAGGTGTGCTGCCGCCCGGCGGGCACTCGCCGCTGGTATGAGCATTGGGCGAAGGAGGTGCTGCAGATTGACGGGTATCTGATTGCGGGCGAGTCGCGCCGCACCCGCGGCATGTTTGAGGTGCACCGGCAGAACCTGCTGTTTGCGCTGGGGATGCTGGATGTTGCGATGCTTGGCCTAAGCGCCAGCGAAGCAGATTTTCACTGGCTCGCATCCCCTAAGAGCGCGGTTACTAAGTTTAAGCGGCAGCGCCGCGATTTGCTGCGGCGGATTCGCCAGGATTATGCGGAAGCAGCCTAAGGAGTGCCTATTTCTTATTGGTGCTCCAAGGCACTCTTCATAGCTGCGGCTTCCCCTGCTGAGCCGAGCAGGTATACCGCCTAGAACCAGCCACGCCTCTTAAAGAAAAAGTACACCCCCACACAGGCAAGCACCATCAACAGGAGTGACGCAGGGTACCCATACTCCCATTTGAGTTCGGGCAAGTACTCAAAATTCATGCCGTAAATGGAACCAATAATAGTGGGCACCACCAGAATCGCTGCACCTGCCGAAATACGTTTCATGTCTTCGTTCTGCTGCTGCGCCACCAGCGTATCGTGCACCGTCAAAGCGTTCTGCAACGACGTGCGTAAATCCTCCAGCCGATCCCTGATCTGCATCACATGATCGTGCACATCCCGGAACTGGCGCTGCAACTCAACACTTTCATCCTCAACCCGCCGAGGCGTAGCGCCCGGGCGCGGGGAGGCGTCTAGGGCACCAATGCGCAGGTCTTCAACGATGCGCACCAGCATGGAGTCCAAGGGCTTGCAGGCTCGCTGAAAATCAATCACCTGGTTCAGCAGCCCGTAGATACGCTGGGAAATACCACGGTTTTTACCGCCATCGGTGAAAAGCGCATCCTCTATTTCGTCGCTGTCAGTCTCTAGCCCAGACAGCACCGGCATGTACCGGTCTACCGTATTGTCGAGGATACGGTGCAGTAGCCGGGCGATACTGGCGTCGGGTTCAGCGAAGAACCCGCCCAGAACATCACGCATACGTTCTGGGCTGCGCAGCTTATCTTGTACGATACACACCAGGTAGTTGCGGCCTACAAAAAGGTGCACCTCGCCCAGGTGCACTTCTTCTTCTGCGTCTAGGTACACGGCGGGGCGTACCACCGCCAGCAGGGAATCACCGTACCGTTCAAGTTTGGCGCGCTGGTGCCCCAGCATGGAGTCTTCGATGGCGAGCTCGTGCAGTTTGAAGATGCTTTGCAGGTGGGCGAGCTCAGTGTCGGCGGGCGAGATGTACCCTAGAGCGACCGCAGAGGCACCCGCCTGGTAGGCTTCAACAGCTGTTTCTAGCGGGGCGTTCAGGACGGTTTCGCCGTGGGTTGGGTAGATGGCTCCGGTGAGATACGACATAGGTTAAGTGTAAAGGGTAGGTGAAATGCCAACGCCAGTACGGGAATACTGGGGGCTGGGGTGTGCCTTTCTGGGAAAATTTAGGTGGCTTGCACGAAGAACAGCCCGCCGGTGAGGTCTTTTTTCACGAAGATATACCCCACGTTTTCGGTGAGGTAGAACAGATCATCAAGGGAACTGGGCAGATCTGCACCGGAAATTTGCCCCACAAATACGTAGTCATCCAGCCCATCTGGGAGAGTGTGCTGCAGGTATACGGGGCTGCCGCCTATGAAGCTCATCGCGTCCGGGTCCGTGTTGAATTCTGGGGTGAAAAATTTCTGGTGGTCAAAGTCGTGCAGATTCTTGTGGACGATTTCGACACATGTGTCTAGCAGGGCGGGCTGTAGCTCAGTGATATTACCAAGAAAATAGTCGTGTTCATCGTAGTAGGAGAACACGTACACTGCTTTGCCGTGATGCTCGGCGGGGACGGGCAGGGCGAGTTCGGGGACGAGCTTAAATAGTTCAGGGAGCGGGATATACGCAATAAGCGCCAGCAGTATCCCGTCAGGGGTGGCTACTGGTTGAGTGTATCCTGCATCGCGCCCTATGAGGATGCGCTCCCCTACTGCTGTGCGCTGCGTTGGGCTGGTTTCAGGGAGGGTGAAGCTACGGCGTGTACTCATGAGCATATCCTAGCAGCGTCTGGAGTCTTCAAGACTGTATTCACCTGCGGGACGGAGTGGGTAAATCAATAACCACTATTTCAGGGCTAAAAAGTCCTTTAGTGGTGTGTTTACTTTGTCGATTAATGCGCTGGGAGATACTATCGTGTGCAGTAAGTTCTCTGCAAACAAACTATCATATTCGAATATATCGTCGTAGCCGTCATCCACAATAATTTTTATAATTCTCTTAGCGCTGGTGTTTTTTGCAGAGAATATAGGGTTTCCATCCATCAGTGGGGTTCCGTCAGCATATGTGGCCTTAAAGTAAGGAAAAACCCAATCACTCGTATGGGATGAAACTTCCTTCAGTAGATACACAAACATATTTTCAATATATTTTTCCAATGCTTTATATTTATCAATATTCGTATCCCATGCCGTCCATTCATCTGTCATTGTGATTATTCCCCGAGGTTCCTACAACTTTTCGAGTGTTTGCACATCTTCATCACACGATAAGAAATAGTTGTAGCCACTCGCCTTTAGCTCTCCGTCTACATAGTGCCCGATTTTTTCAGCAGTCTCATGTGTTATTGGGTATTCATCATACATAGGGCCAGTTTCATTAAAAATTTTTTGCAGTACATCAAGGGGTGGCTCGTTTTTAAATTTTAGTACCTCAATAAAAATATCTGTGTCTTTTTCAAATTTTGAAATGTATCTTACAACGTTTTTCATGATGCACCCCTACCTTACTCCCCAAGGTCCCATGGCTTCTGTTTCAGCACCTTCAATGACTGCACCTAAGTCATACTCCCTTAAATAAGGATAGAGAAAGTCTGCATACACCGACGGGTAATAGGATTCAGAAAATTTTACGAACGTGCCAACTAAAGATATAAGCTGATATATCAGATTGTTTCTGTCAATAACCTCATCCACTCCAATGTATTTATCGCTTGTTAGAGAATAACATTTAGAGTAAACAATATTTACAGTCGATCCGTTACCGCCCTGAAAGAATTTAATAGCCCTTTCGCTCCCCACATCATAGAACACTAATTTTGTTGATTTATTATTTTTCAGATCAGAAATAGCGTCTAATATTTCCGGAAATATATTGTCTAAGTACTTTCTATATTCTTTCCATTCTAATCTGTACCCTTGAATAGTCAGCTCACTGTTTCCTACGGGTAAGATTTCTGCACACACAAGGCTGCAAGCTTCAATAAAAGATGCACGCAGATCTTTGGGATCATAATCATCATAAAATTCTAAATTCTCGCAGAGCTCTCCCAGAAGCCGCTTTTCAGGTCTTATAGTAGGGTTTTCTGATATTGCTAATTTGAATATTGCCATTTTCCTAGCTACTTTAGGGTACTTCACCATAAATGGTGTTGAGGCTCCATTATCTCCACATCTTCAGGATAGAGCGGAACGTCCCAGCAGGTGGCGCATCCACCTATAAATGTGGATGCGCCACCACAAAGAACCGAGGCAGAGGCCTCTCAGAGTTACTCTGCTTTCTCCCCAGCTTTGAGCGGGGTACGCGGCTTGAGCGGAATAACACTATTACCGCCTACACCGCCGGGGGCATATAGGACCGGTGGAACAGGAGTCGATGTGGGGGTTGACTCTTTACTAACTTCATGTTTCTCTTGGCCTGGGCGCTCTTGATAAACTTTGCCGTCGGCGGTTCCATAGTAGGTGCCGTACGAGTCCACTTCACGCCATGTCCCGTCAGCTTTCACTTCCATGCCCTGAGCACCTTTAATCAAGTCTCTCTCGGTGCTGTCACGTACCTGAACCCAGCTACCATCAGGGTTCACACGAGAGCGCTCATTTCCATGTACTTCAAAATTTTCCCAGCTGCCGTCAGCATTTAGGTTGGCTTTATCGCCGTTGTTGCCTTCCCAGTTCCATGTGCCATCAGCTTTAACATGTAACGTTCCCGAACTATTGGTGTAGTCCCAAGAACCATCCTCGTGAATCGTTGCGCCCTCACTGATGCTCTCTCCGTACGTTGAGGTTGGGCGTGGCTTACCAGCTTTGTTGTCATCGGTCAGAGCCTTTGAGGTAGCGCTTGGACTTGGTGAAGAAGTGCTGGCGCTACTAGAAGTAGTTGTCAGCGGTGATGCGCTAGGCGATCCGTTATCCGCGGTAGATACGCTAGCGTTTGACTGGCTGGTTTCGGAAGACGAAGATTTCCCGCTGCTGCTCGCTGAGGAGCAGGCGCTGAGAGCCAGTATCATGGCAAGAGCAGCAGAGATCGGTACCGGAAGATGACGTAAGGTATTCATAAAAGCCTCTTTCAAAGGTGATTGCTACGCAGTGTTGATAACACTGCCTTAATCATTCTACCCGTATCTTCATCATAGATAGCGATGTTACCGTACCGTAATCTACTCAAAAGTATTTAATTATATACTTATAGGACTAATAGATAGGAAAATAGGAAGTAACGGGCTGCATTCATGTTGAAGTTAAGCTTGAGACAAACAACCTAGCGGTCGAGCTTCACGGTAGACAGCACGGATCGTACTGTTCGTTGAAATTAAACCTGCTTATAGTTTCAACGGCTTATCAGCGGATAATTCAGATAACTGCGGCGATACATTGTAGGATGATCAAGAACAGAAGAATTAATATATAACTTCTAAGGTAAAAATAGTCGATCCTTTTAAAGGTTGCTTATGCTTCTTAACTGCTCCGACCTCAAAGTTAGTAAAGCAATTGTTACTCCCCTATCATCACAAAATTCCACCTCGTATGCTTCATGAGAATCCATATAGGTGTCTATAACTGTACCGATAGATCCTCGAAATAGACTAAGGTTAGGGAAGTCTTGCTGTAGTTGAACAACTTCCAGAATAGAATATTGCATAGTAAATTTCCTTAAACTTTTTACCTATAAAGGCTATTTAGAACTCTTTATAAATAAAAATTTCGTTATGATCATTCTCGCAGATTAACCATGATAAATCGAATGGACATATATAATACTCAAAGAATCGGCACTCTTCAAGAACATTAGGAACTTTGTCCAAACTTATTTTAAATACTGGGTTATCTTCAGATTCATCATCGATGTCTGCTATAAAATACACAGTTTTAGGCGGAACAACGTTATTTTGAATTAGAATATCCTCTATATGACGAAACCCGTAATTATTTGCAAAATGGTAAGACTGAGGGATATTTTTAAACGATAGCCACCAAACCCTGGGATTTCCGGTAGTATAGCGGCTCGTAATTTCTTTGAGAATCTCTTCTCCATTTTGAGTAGTAGAATTAGAGATACTAAAAATATTACATGCTTCTACTATTTCACTATAAATCTCATTTTCTTGCAGCATCGATTGGCCTTACCTACTCTATTTCGTGTTCCATTATAAAATTCTCCACCGTCTGGTCTCTATAAGTTCTGCTCGTTCTCAGCATTGACATTTATGCATCTGCGGTATGGTCTGAAAGATGCACAGAAACACAGCCGAGAGTTTTATTGTACTCTGCCATTTTTACTAAGCGTTAAAAACAATCGTTTCCATAAGTATTGTTTTACCTTTAAAGCGCTATTCGTATATCCGTGCTGCTTCAAAAATATCTGCCAAAACGCTCCACTTTATGTTTTCATCAAAGTTTTCTTCTTTACCTACATTTTGGTAGTACCCGTCCATATCTTTAATCCAATATCTCATAGCTTCCAAGAATCCGTTCAAAGTATTATTTTCAAACTCCCCTGCATCCATTTCATTAATAAAATTCTGTAAGAAGATTAAAAATCATCACGGTTTTTCAATTTCCATATTTAAATCCTTATCGAACGGTCCTTATCTATAAACACATAAAAAAATCAATGAAATATTAGTTGGGTTAAGAACATCATTCCCATCATAATAATCTATATGGAAATGGTCATATTTTTTTACTCTCCTTATCGAAAAAAATTATTTAGCGAATCTCCTAGTATGCTCAATGCTATGCTGTTTCCTTTAATAATAAACTTATTGCCCTTGATTTGGACAGAAACTCTATTAGTTTGGTCTTCCTGATAAATTATCTGTAAAGACTTAAAATTTCTTGGATAGAATTTATCTGAACAAGTCTGGAGATTTAGTGTTGTTGTAGTGGTAGTTTGAGTCAAAATATCTCCTAAAGTCGTCAGGGACAGATTTGTCCCTGAAATTTCAACTTGAGTTTCTTCCGCATTTCCATTGATAAATATCTCTTCCATGCCTTACCGTTTTCTTCTCTGCTAGTTAATTAGTAAAATCATACGTAACCCTTTGCCAAACAGGTTATAGCTTCTTTTCTACCAGCTGTAATGCTCAAAAGGAGAGCTAGACGAAGCCATGTTTCTTATCGCAGAGCAGGTTGCTCTTGCATATTCATCTCGATAACTTACAAACACCTCCCCCACCCTAGTAGGTTTATCGGCCCGACCTTACTTTATTTTCTTTATTTCAGACAAAAAGAAGCGGCTAGATAGCATTTTTAGTCTGCAAGGGTTTGGAAATATTTTCGAAAGAAAATATTTTCAAAAGCATCTTCTACCGTAGTTCCAATTCGACAAAAGTAGCTCTCAAAACCACCAAACATTTCACCCTTAGGACTTAAGAAATATGTTAAGTGCTCAGAATATCCAACCCCTACTGGACATAAAGAAGATTTAGTGATCTCAGAATATTCTTCCCTCATAATAGGTGAATTAGCAAGTGCTAAATTAGGGCTAAATATTGAAGAGTCTTTGCCACTTCCGCGATACTTGTCATGATGAATTTCGAGGTTCCCAAAGTTACATAAAAAACTTCTTGAAAAGCTATCTAATACGTAACCGTCATCAGAAGAAATGATGTTCTCAAAATGGTTTATATTAATTCTACGGTTAGGACGCCACCCATCTCGATATAGAAGCTCCCTAACCGGAGAAGAAAAAAATAAAAAGCTTCTCATTATAGCTTCCCTAACTACTTGTTTTCCTTTTAAATAAATTTTATCATACAAATAAGGCTATAGTATTGAGAGTACAGTTTTAGCGCCTCTCTATCAGGAACATCCTGGTCTCTGGTACAGCAGCCAGGTAAATCATTACCCAATAAAAAGAAAATAGATATTTATACCGTCCTTTGATTTATTTATAAATAAATACCCTGTTTGTTCCTGTACGCCCACATAGAATATTGTGCTGTAGTGTCGAATTATCCAGTGATCATATATATATATTACAGTACTCAACAATGTTGGGAAGATACTTTATGTGGAAAAAGTAAAATAAAAAGGACTGTATAAATGAAGCAACCGTATGAAATACACTCAGATTTTTTTCAAGAAAATGATTTCTTCAGGGTGGTATGAAAATAGAGATATTATTCTAGAGTCCTTGCCGCCCCATTTGGAGGAATTGCCTGATGAGGTAAAAAAATTTTCTGAGAGAAATCTGGTATTTAACAGTCAGCTATGATGCCTATTATCGCAGCGATGCCCGTGTCTTTCTATCTACAGTACTGCATAGCTTTGGAGAAACTACAAATAAATTATCCGATTATTCACTGAATGATGAAGATTTTTATTTATTATCAAAAAAATCTGTTGGTAGAAAATTAAGAAATTTTGGTTTTGCGGGTGACCGAGAAGTTCTTATTGATGATCTGGGGAGAATTTATTTTTATCCCTGATTCTGGCGACCTGTACTACCTGGGAGGAAAAATTCTATGAAGGATTATATAATTTAATATTTAGAACTAGGAAATCGTATATTGTAGAAGACGATGGTGAACTATTTGTGGAGTCAGACCAAGGCGTTTTACCGGGGAATATGAACATCAGGGATATTCCGTAAGCACACGCTGGTTCTAAAAAAGATGCGCAGCAAATGGAAAACAATGAGTGGTTCTTTGATCATCACAGAAATGTTTAAAAAAACACTTGTTTTAGTTTTCTAGGAGTATTTTCTATATCATAGGGTGGTAATATGGAAGCTAGCAGCAAAAAACTGCAAGATAAGTTATCCATGCTACATGCAACAAAAATGACAGAAAAATTGATTGGCATTAATCTGTTGTCAGTATCAGCAGATAGTCCATATAACACGGAATGGATTTCTGATTTTGATATAAACGATATATACAAAGAAAATCCACGGTTCAGGTTCCCTTATGGGGTGCGTATAGATAGCTTGGCAGAATCTCTAGATTTTATTTGTGCGCCGCAAAACGAATTTTTTTGATTATTTACTATGATTATAGTCCCTATATACATATCATTTCAGATTACAAACTTAGCTGAGTTCTTAAAAAGCTACGCAAAAGAGCAAAAATCTTTAGATATAACACTATTTTGTTTAAATCGGCGCGAAGTGATCGATATTTTTATAGAAGAAAATGACATTGAAGTTCGGGTGATGCCAATCTTCGATTATTAAACTACATAAGTATAGCCTATTTTGGACGCTTGGTTTTTTGCGGATAATTCATGTAGGTGCGGTCAGCCCGTGCCATCGGACGTAACCATACATAAGATTTTCTAGGACGCCTGAACGATTTTGCTTTTCAGATATTTTCTTCGGTCTGCTTCCAGTGTACATATGCCGAGGTAGCTTTTGCATGAACCTAGAAGCTGGCAGATTCTAGAGAAAATAACGTTGAATAGGGTCGATTTTGGAGGATAGATCCGGTCCGTCAGAAAGTAGGCGACACTTTCTGCTCATGTGTCCGTGATAGTTGATTACTGGTGTTGATTACTGTTCTGCTGCTGCTCAGACATCTCATTTATCCTACCGTGTATTATGTTTTCATAGGTTATCGTCGACCGCGCCGAAAAACACTTTCAGGCAGTCTGAAACTTCCGTTTCCCGCCCTATCCTTGAAAGGACACACTATGAGTATGTTTGCTATGCTGCACGGAGTATCCCCCGAATTTCTGCGAAGCTGCCAGACCGACAGCAGTATGCTGGATACTCTGGAATACCCTGAAAAAGAAACTCCAGATTTTTTGGTTATCCACTGTTGGGGTGCGCTCACCTACCTGCTTGGCGGCGACGAAACAGGCGCCTGGAATAGCGAGATTCTCACCAGCCGCACTATTATCAGTGGAGAGTGCATTGATCCTGAACACGAGACTGGCATCACCCCAGCGTTTTACCTGACTGTGGACGAAGTTATCCAGGTTGCCTCCGAACTCGCGCAGATCAGCGATGAAGCCCTACTTTCGCGCTACGAACCCGAAAATATGCATGACCTACACCCTATAGGTGAATGGACAGACTGTCCCGAAATTCGCAGAGAGTTACTTGATGACTTCCACGCCTTGCAAGCCTTCTATGCTGTCCAAGCCAACGCTGGCAATGCTGTGATTAACTACCTTGTCTGATTTTCAGGCATCATGAAAATATCGTTTTGTGGGGTTGCGCCCGCAGGCAAGGACGCTTTCAGCCCTTATGGTTGTCTGACAACCTTAACAACAGTGCTTTAGGGGCGATTAGGTGTTTAGCCTCTGTCCTGTACGCAATGAAGCAGCAGTCTCTCCCCTGTCAGTTCGGTGGAACCTAAACCCACAACAATCGCCCCATCATGTACACGCAAGCAGAAACCGTTACTGGACCCATAGGAGTTACCTCCGCGCAAGTCCGTCATCTTGCTTCTCGGTACATTAGAAGCGCAATACATTTTTGAGATTTGGGAAGAACATAAGGGGAACCGCATGCCAAATAAATTATTGTTTCAGACTTTACAAAATTCTGAACTACCCGCCTGGGACAAAGTACAGGTTATTTTAGATTTAGCTGAGCAGAAAAATAATGAAGTTTACCCAATTATCTTAAAACTAATAGATCAGCCAGAATTTAATAATTGTAAAGGAACATTAGTGTATGCGTTAGAAAATTATCCCCGGAGCCTCTATTCGAAAAAAAGCTATTGAATGGTTAATACATGGGAGAATTCGAAGTCGCATATGGGGCCTTTAATATCATTAACAAAATATCAAAATTATCAGGAGATTCAGTTGATGATGCTTATGAATCTATAGGATTTGCTTCTAAAGATCGTAAAAATGAAGAGTGGAGAACTGAACTGTTGAATGAGGCTTTAGATATGTTTGAGTAATAAATTAATCTGTGATTTAAAAGAGTTTTTAGACATGCGAAGCCATAATAATAAATATATGATTGTATGAGAGAATTTTAAATATGCCCTCCTAATGGAATCTAATTTATTGACACAGATATAGTAAAGTTGAGGAACTTTTTGTTATAAACTTTGGTTTAAAAAAATCGCTTGGATTAAATATTTATAAATTTTGCAATTGGTCTGGAGCTTTATGTACTGTAATATTTGTGCGTCCGATTATGAATTTATCAATTTTTTTAAATACCTTTTATTGCTGAGAATGGGTTATCTGTTTACGATCCTATAAATAAATTATGGCTGCGCCGCATTGACGAAAAAGGTGAATGCAAAAAGCTCATTTATATATAACATTGCTGTTTATAAGATGGAGGATACAACAAAAATTCCTGTACGTTTTGAAAGATTTTTATCAGTTCATAAATACAGTGAAACTGATTCAAAAATATATTGCGGCGTAATTTCATGTGTTAACGATGATAAACTCACGCAAAAGATGTTTTTAAAATTAAAGCGCAAGACTAGTAAAAACTTTGAAAAAGGGATGAAGTGGCTAGACGAAAATTTGAACGTTAATCCTAATAGTGTGTTGAATAGTTATTTTTGGTCTACATCTTTAGACCGCGATAAAAAGTATTACTCATCGGGTAATGGAGTTAATCAAATTACCCCTTTCTGATTTCCAAAAACAATCCGTCCAGCATACATGTGGTGTGGTTGCGGACTACACGCACGTAGTCTCTCCCTTTATAGTTCACCATCCTAAACCCTGTGGCTCATAAGTGAACATACTCGGTTTTACCACTTGTTAGATCAAGTTACACCCCACAATGGTTACCATTGACCAATCAAAAATTTGTAACTGTTCGTGATAAGATTTATCCATTACCTGAGTAATAAATGTAGTACGATAAGATTCCGTAAGATGTAGAAAATTACGGATCCCTCTGTAGAAATTTGATGGTAACCTCATTTGATGTCAAACTAACGTGAAGGTATAGTAGTACATAGTGTATATTAATAATATATATTCTAGTATTCAAGCTGAAAGAGGTACAGCTATGAAAAATTTCAATAAACGCAGATGATTTGAGATCAATTTAAATTTTTTTCTCAACACTTTACTTCTTGGAGGGTAACTGCCCTGCTGCAAAAGAAAAGCAAATATTGATGATATAGAATATTTAATGTTTGGACCTAAAAAGTATTGAACTTTTGAAATTGATCCCTGTTGAATCTGTATACTCAGATCTAATTCATCAAGGAACGGAAATTGAAGATATAGCTAGTTTATTACCTGGTGAGTTAAATAATTATTTAGAATATTTACAAGAAGCAATATTACATAACTATCAATCAATTTCTTTGTCAAAAAAAAACCCAGTTAAGATTACTTTATTTTTTTGATAAGACTGAATATTTGGTTAAATAAATCATGGTAAGCGTAGCGTAGTAATCGTAGGCTGAGTCGTGCGCCAACAAAACAGCCGTGTCCGTCTGCCTCCGCTACGACAATACCGGATACACCTACGACGATGCCCTAGGCACCCCGATTTACACTCAACTCCCCCACCGACGAAAGCCAGTAGTACGTCCAAGATGATACCGAAAGCCAGCTCTTTCGTACCAAAGCTCAAAAGCTGACAGCACTACCAACACCTGGGTACCTACAACCTGTTCAGATTTAGCCTCTCTGACGAGTGCCGGGATAAACCGGCTTGAACATCGGCCACAAACCGAAGCGCACTCACTTTGTTTGGGGCGGAACGAGATCACTTTAAGAGTACACTTACAAAGGCAACCACCTCTATAACTATACTGGCCACGGTCAGGAACAATACCTCTCCCTGAGCCATCTGCGCATGGTTGTTTAGGACTGCTAAAAAGAAATATTAGAGTTGATAATTTATAAGGAGTTTTATGACAAAGTTATTTGATGTTTCTGCTGAAGAGGCTATCTATATTGATAACTCAGAATATATTTTACTGAAACTTTCAAATGAATTTTCCGAGGTGAATATATATTTCCCCAAAGATAACATTCAAGAGTTTAAAGATTTTTATTACAGAAAAAAACACAATACATAAAAGCTAGGGTTTATTCTTGGATATTCAGTTATGTGGAAACGAAAAAAACTCTGATATTTATCTATTGATTGGCGATGATGAAAGCACTTGGGATGTCTGTTTTATAATGGATAAATTAACAATGCTAGATATTCTAAATGAAATTGAGGGCTTGTTATAATATAAAAAGCATCAAACCTTTCCTACTCATACAGACAACATACTGAAGAAGTAAAAACATGACTAACTCCGTATCAACAGGTAGCATTTATTGGATTTCAGATGAGGAAATTAGTACTCTAGAAGAAAAAAAGCTCACAATGGGGATAAAAAAATTCATCGTTTAAGTTATACCAATATCATATGTTTGTATCTTTAAATCAAGATTTAGAATTTAAATGGCTGGAAATAGCGGCAAAAAAATGGACACCCCATTGCCCAGTCCAACTTAGATGATTTACTTTTAGCACAAGGTGGCAAAAAGAAATATATATTCTAGAATCAGCTATCAGAAGCAAGATATTCTCACGATAGATGTAATACAGATTTTTTTGTTATTTTTTTGAGGGATATGGAGATTACGATATGAATAACTTAAAAATTTTTAGGATGGGATAAAAAAACCAAAAACTTTGTACAGGTATATCAAAGAAGGTGATATTTTTTTGCGTTTCAAATAAAAATAGACCTATTTGGTTTTTGGCCGTATTTTTGGCAAAAAAATCCATTAGGCGTGTCCGCAGAGATATTTGATATCTTTGAAACCAATCCGGATGATTTCTTTAGAAATAAAAAAATTATGATAAAACGACTACACTATTTGTAACAATATTAGATGCACATTCTTTATTCCAAGAAAAAAACTAGATACTGAATGGCGTATTATCGCGAAAGATGCGGATTACGATAATCCTTATACTGATATTTATACCTCTATTAATCCTATCATGAGAATTATGCATAATCCTGATTTTTTTCTAAAAAGATGGAAATCACAAAGGAAGAGGCGGTTTCTACAATAAAACAATTCCCTTGGAAAGATGAATTTCCACGTCATCATTACCATATGCTAGAATTACTTATTAAGTGTAAACCTGAATTATTCACACTTCCTCTATTAAATTTCATGGGATTTGAAAAGTTTATTTTTAGACACTCTTTCGGAATCTAAAAAAATAATAAAAGTAATTAACCGTAGGCTGGGCCGAGGCCCAACAAACACCGAGGTCGTCTGAAATAAATTTTCAGACGGCCTTTTTCCTATATGCAACTATCACTTGTTTCGACTACAACGAAAATAGCCAGATCTAAATCATAGCCCCAGCACCAGCGGAGAGCTTCTTTTCCCGTGTGACGGAATGCTTCTATAGTGGAGGAGACTTGACGGTGAACGAACTGATGAAACAGATAGATGATTATATGGACTACTACAACTGGGGAGCGATGCAGTTTGAAAATAAAAAGCTGGGTCCTGCTTACATACAGAACCCAGCTTATGCAGAACGCCTGAATAGGCTTTTATGGGTGCCCAAGGTTGAGGCCAGTTCAACCCGACTCCAGATGTTCAGACGACCCTTTCTCTATTTCAATCAACGTTCAGCAGGCAATTAATACAACCCTTCGCGTTCTTCGCGGGTGGAAATGTAGATGTTTTTCACCTGCGTGTAGGCGGCGAGCATCATTTTGTGGGTTTCGCGGCCGATGCCTGAAGTTTTGTAGCCGCCGAACGGTGCGCCTGCGGGCAGGCGGTTGTAGCAGTTCACCCAGACACGACCGGTTTCCAGTGCGTTGGAGACGCGCAGGCAGCGGTTGATGTCTTTACTCCAAACTGCGCCGCCCAAGCCGTACTCGCTGTCGTTGGCCATTTTGACGACTTCTTCTTCGGTTTTGAATTTAATTACGGTAGCAACCGGGCCGAAGATTTCTTCTTGGGCAACGCGGGCGTTGTTGTTGTCAGCCTCGATCAAGGTCGGCTCGACAAATTCGCCTTTGCCCAATTCGCCTTCGAGTTTTTTTGCCGCCGGTGATGATGCGGCAGCCTTCCTGCTCACCGATTTTTGACATATTTCAAAAATGGTTTCAAGCTGGCCGGCGTTGACTTGCGAGCCCATTTGGGTATCGTCTTCCCAAGGCAGTCCGACTTTGATTTTCTTGAACTCTTCCGCCAAGGCGTTGACGAACTTGTCGTAAATGCCTTCTTGTACGAAGATGCGCGAACCGGCGCTGCACACCTGGCCTTGGTTGAACAAAATGCCTTTTTGCGCGCCTTCGAGGGCTTTGTCGAACGGCATGTCGTCAAAGAAGATGTTGGCGGATTTGCCGCCCAGCTCAAGGTGGAGGGAATGAGCATTTCGGCGGCAGCGATGCCGATGCGGCGGCCGATTTCGGTCGAGCCGGTGAAGGCGAGTTTGTTGAAGCCCTTGTGGTGCAGCATGTATTCGCCGGATTTTGAACCGCGTCCGGTAATGATGTTCAGCACGCCTTTAGGCAGCAGGTGGTTAATTTTTTGAGCGAGCGACAACAGGCTCAGCGAAGTACTGGAAGACGGGTGGATGACGATGGTACAGCCTGCGGCAAGTGCGGGTGCGATTTTCCAAGCCGCCATCAGGAAGGGGAAGTTCCACGGAATGATCTGACCGACTACGCCGATAGGTTCGCGCAGTACGATAGACAGGTCTTCGGAGTCAAGCTGGGTGGCGGTGCCTTCTTCGCCGCGGATCACGCTGGCGAAATAGCGGAAATGGTCGGAAGCCAGTGGGATGTCGGCGGCGCGGGTTTCACGGATGGGTTTGCCGTTGTCCAGCGTTTCCTGCAGGGCGAACAATTCCAAGTTTTCGTCAATCACATCGGCGATTTTGTTGAGTATGGCGGCGCGTTCGGTTGCGGTGGTCTTGCGCCATGTTTTGAATGCTTCCTGCGCGGCGGCGACGGCGGCATCGACATCGGCGTCAGTCGCGTCGGTAAATTTCGCCAATGCTTCGCCATTGGCGGGATTGTAAGAATCCAAAGCGCGCCGGGCTTCGTCCAAGCGCCGTTAATCAAAAGGCCATACTCTTTATCGAACACATTTAAATCTTTTGCCATGATGCTGTCCCCTTAGTTGCCTTTCTTGGGTTCTGGACGTTTCTCCAACGTCACCTAAAAACAGGATAGTATTTTTTCTCTTTCGGTTCAAGCATTAAAAATGAGAGCGTTCTCGAAATTCCAAATATGCATAAAACGCAGCCAGGCAAATCTTGATTACGTGTGGGGACGAGGGCGGTTTATTAATAATCCTTTAAAGTTCTCAGACAACCCTTGTTTGGTTGAGACCAAGGAATCTATCTTATGAACAGCACTATTCTGATCCCCAAATTTTCCGGAGCTTTGGGCGACATAATTACCTGCGTCACCAGCAGGGTTTGTGCCTACTCAAATTTGTAGGCATTAGGCGCGTCAAGCGCGAACAAAAGAACTTGCGGCGGTTGTTAAACCTACCGTTGCGCATCGGCACAAATAACCATTTGATGCAAACCGAAGCACAGCTGCGCGAATATTTTTTCTGGTACGCGCCGCTCTTTCGATACTGCATTGCACACCCGGAACATCGTTTCAGAATGAAGCGTGGCAAGGATTTGCACCAAATCCCACACGGCAAAACGGTCAGGTCAACCGCCGAGAACAGGCAGCCCGCATGGGCAAGCCGTCCGCTGTGCGCGCCGTCGCCAATGCCGAAGACGAAAGGCCTCAGGAAGTGAACTACCTCCACTGCGACCACATCAACATCCTAGGGAGATGACCGATAAGGGCGGCAACCTGCTGTGGTTCGGTATCTATACCGGCTGGGATCGTCTGAAAGAGGAAACCAAGGTAACGGATACTGTTTACCAGCCCTTTCGCCTGCAAAGCCAATATTGTGACCGTGAGATGGGTGCGCTACGACTTCTTCAGGTACTATGAACCTGATGCGGGTCGGTTTGTGAATTAGAATTCGATTAGGTTATAGGTGGAGAGGATCTGTATCAGTTTAGGTCAAATGTACAAGATTGGAGAGATAATTTAAGGTTAATGGGACAACGTGGCTGTAGGGGGTATTTGCTGGAAATTGGATTGTGTTACCCGCGTCCTTAATAACCTTAGAAATATGAATATAAAATTAGGAGTATAAAATGAAAGTATATGGAACTGGAATCTATGAGAACGATAGAGCTGATCTTGTTGGGTTGGCGTATTTGCACTTCTCAATATCTCAAATCGAAGATGTTATTGAATGGATGAGAGGTACTGATGAACCTGCCCAACAATTATTAGGGTATTTAGACATGTTACTCATGATTGCTAAAAAAATTTCCCGACGATGCCAAATTGAAAATAAAAAAACAAAGAGTTTCTGAATGGCAAATTATTTTTTTAATGAATGGTTTGTAAGAGCCGAAAAAAAGTTACATAAAAAAAGTATCGTGATTCAATTAAAAATGATTCAGAAAAAAACTATTTGAGGAGATAAAAAAAGTACGGTCATTCAATAAGCTGGTTATAAACGTTAAATAAATAGTCTATTTTTAGATTTTTAATAAGGAGTGTATTTTTTTATGGGAGCTTGGGGATATAAATTTTACGAAAACGACGAAGCAGCAGATTGGTTACATCAATTTTGGGACACCAAAAAGCTTTGATCTCCTAGTTAAAGAAGTGGAGCAATTTGATCCTAGGAACGAAAAATTATGACACAATAAGAGTAATCGCACATATTTTTAATTTGTTTTTGGTTCACCTTATACATGTCCAGAGGATTTTTCTAGAATCAAAGAAGCATAATCACTAAGAGGGTTCTGACAATACTTGAAAAAGATGATAAATCCTCCAAATAGCGATTGGGAGTTCTTAGACATATGGGATAATGATCCTACAATTATCTCTGAGGTAGAAAATCAAATCATAGAACTCAAAAAAATTGTATAGGATATATGTCCTAAATAAAATTTACTAGATATTAAAAACCGTTGTTGCATTGTTTATACAACTCGCTGGACGGTTCGTTGTCGTTGCGTTTTGCGCCGCTGGTAGCAGAGGACGGTTCGGATGAAGACTACTTCCTCTTCGCTAGTGGCAGCAGAAGAGGCCAACGGCAGCCATCAACGTTTCGTTTACCATCTGCTGACCGGACCGGTTTGCTGCAGTACGTTATTGACAACAACGGCCGGGTGCTCTCGCTGAACTTCGGAAATGGAGGGGTAACGGTTGGCAGGAAATATGAACAACGCATCTGCTGCATTAGATTTAGTTATAGAATCTTATTGGGAAGATGCTAAAACAGGAAAATAAAAATGGGAAAAAAATCCTAAAAAGCAAGGATTGCCATAAAAGCATAGAGAGCACAGAAATACAAAAAAATATTATCTCCAAAAATATAATTGTACATAATGAGAATTTTTTTAATATGGGTAAAATTATTTTTAAATGTAATTAATTATGAAATGGTTTATGATCAATTAGATACAAGTTGTTTCAATATTATATTTGAAGGTGGATATTTTTAATATTCAGTCTTCTGTATACATAGACCCTGATTTCGAGTATTCAGAGATTGCTTATTTTGAGTTATCCGGTCAGGAAAATGGAAGGTACTTAGACCCAGAAAAAAATTATTTTTTTCACCCTAAAAAGAATCATAATTATTTTTTTGACAAAAGTGAAAAAAATTTCTGGACACCATTCAAGAAATACACATTATTTTTTTCTAATGAAATAAAAAAAGGAATTGGTTGATTTTTTTAACAATTGTTTATTTTTTTGGTGAGTTTATTCAGTACTCATCTGATTTTGATAAACATAAAATTGTGCGGCAAACTCTTGATCGTGAAGTTATAGATTGGGAAGAGGATACAGAGTAGCGTAGAAAGCGTAGCCCACATAGGTAATAACTGTATTTTTACCCCTGTCGGGCGAAAATGCAAAAACTCAAATCAAGCCGCTCGGATACTGTTTCCGGCAAAGTAATCACGCATCCGGGCGTTCAATACCATCAGCAGTTTGCGCACACACGCCGTAACGGCAACGAATAAGCGGTTCAGAACCGTGTTGCCACCATGGTAGCCATATACAGCGCCTTATGTACCGCAGACCTTCCACCGAAGTAGTGGCTTTTGAATTTGGTTTCGTCGCTCTGTCTCAGGTGCAGCGCGATGTCGACCAGACTCGCTATCCGATTGTTCGGCAACCGTTTCAACTCGGGCAACGCAGTAAGAGGTATTAGATATACTCACAGAACACCATGATCGGCGCATGATAGGAAGATTTCCATTAGTCTGTGGTATATGTGGTAATTCAGTAGATGGTTGATGAATATAATTGTTTAACAATTCAATTAAGGAAAATATCATGTTTTTGGAAGAAGATGACGACAGATTCGACAGGGTACACTTGTGGTTAGGAACTGTAACAGATTCAGAAGATCAGTATGAGCAGTATTTCGAACAAGATAGTTTGCCAGAGGGTGTATTTTGCCCTTTTTGTAAAGATATTGGATTAGATGAAGAATACGATGAAGACTATATTGGAATTATTCCTTTATTTCCTAAAGTAGTTTCTTTGAATAAATTATTAGTTGAAGCTGCGATAGATGAATCTGAATTACCAGCCGTAAAAAGCAAAATGTAAAGAGCTGGGTATTACAAAAGGTAATGCTGTCTTATGGTATTCAGACCCTGACTTAAAAAAATTTCTCCAGATAAAAAAATATAATGGTTTAACATATATCGGTGAGTTTCGTGGAGATTAATATGCAAAAAGCGTAAGCACTAATGCCGTCTGAAAAGTTTTAGATAAAATTTTCAGGCGGCATTTTTGTTTTTAACAACACATTTTATCTAGCTGGCAACCACCCTGAGATCTGGGCATACGCCTACGGCCCGTTCGGACGAAGGCTCTCCAAAGAACGCCAAGACAAACTGGCTTGGACGAGCACCGACCCGAAACGTACCCATTTCGTCTGGGACGGTAATCGATTACTTCAGGGGTACACCTACAAAGGCTGCTACCCCCTAGCCAAAGTCTTCCACAACAACCAAAACAAAGAAGAATAAATACCTCGCTTATTTCCGCACCAACCACATCGGTATCCCAGAGATGACTGCCCCCAATCTCCTGTGGTACGGCGAATACACCGCCTAGGGGCGCCTGAAATGAGGAACGGGTCTATCGGAACGCACATCAGCCGTTCCGACTGCACAACCAGTATTATGATGAAGAGACCGGATTGCATTACAGCCTGATGCACTACTTTGAACCTGAAATCGGTAGGTTTGTGAAACAGGACCCGATTGGGTTGGTAGGTGGGGATAACCTTTATCAGTTTGCGCCGAATGTTCAGATTTGGGGTGATCCATGGGGTTTGGTTCACCTTATACGTTACAAACCCCGAGATACTATTCCGGCTCAAAATGGTGCACGTGGAACAGCCATAGATAAAGCTTTGGAGAGAGAAAAAAGCTTTAGTTGAGGCAGGGGTGGTACTCGAAAATGGACACAAGCAGAAAGAGATTTGATTTTGAGCACGAAAAATAAAAAATTGACTTCTGTTATGTCTAGAGCGGGTTATACCGGTCATCATATTAATTCTGTTGAATCAGGCAGTTTAGGTCAAAATAGAAAGGCAACCCACGAAATATTGTATTTTTGCCTAATAGTAACCATCCTGGAGGAGTTGACGAAAATTTACATTCTAATCAAGGGCGTAGAGGTCGCTGGACCAATTTAGGACGCGGTAAATTAATTGGCAGGCGAGCAATGTTACAATAACTTAAAAATGCACAATATAGGAGTATATTATTATGTTTAGTTTGAAAACAGCAGTTAGAAATTTTTTCTAATATTTATGGTCAACTTTCTCGTGAGGAGATTGATTTTGGGCAAATTATAATTGATAAAAAAATATTACAAGATAATGAGCTTATCATTAACTATTTTTTTCAATTTGGTAACATTAAACCCTCAAATCCATATAGGTCAACCATTTAATTTAATTTTTTGCATCATCTAAAAAAATCGAGAAAGCTTAGTAGGATGGCCAAAAGGCATAAACATAGAGAATTATCTCTATATAGCTAGTCAAAATGATGAACCTATATTAATTTCAAAGGAAACTTTTGAAATCTTTTTCCTTACGATTGGGTTCAGAAGAACCTAAAAAAAATAGCTTCTTCTTTAGGAGATTTTATACAAACATTATCTGAAATAATGATATTGTCGGAAAAAAATTCTTTTTCGAAAAAAATATTGATAATGATGATTATTTTTATTCTAGAGGACGATGAATTCATTGCTGAAATTAATGCTTTTTCCAGCTGACTAAACTAAGTATTGAAGTAAAAAAACTTCTATGGTTTTTTTCTTTGAATAATTAGGGAATAACAAGAAAATAAATAAGAAAAATGTAAACCTCTATCTGTATGCGCTTTTAACGAGCAAGCCACAGCCTACCTAAATTTCCAAATTCACAGGTAGCGGTGGCGTGCGTTCCTCAAAACGTGCACGCGTTTTGGTTTGCAGACTACCCCAGTATCTCTTTGTGGTCGTCTAAAATATTTGTTCTTTGACAATCCAATTTCTGTTATCGGTTGGGCTGGGATAGCAAGCTGTAGTCCGAACAAAACCTTCAAGTCTGGACGTAGGGTGTATGCGGTACGCACGTGGTTTCTGCTTTTCAGAGGACCATTGTTGTACCGTGTTCAATCGCCGTTACGCCTACGACAAAGCTGGCAATCTCCTGTGGTACGGCGAATACACCGCCTAGGGGCGCCTGAAAGGACGAACGCGTCTATCGGAACGCACATCAGCCGTTCAGGTTGCAAAAACCAGTGTTATGATGAAGAGACTGGACTGCATTACAACCTGATGTGGTATTACGAGCCGGAGACTGGACGGTTTGTGAAATACTTTTAAAGTTTAATGATTAAAGGAAAAAGTATTATGGATAGAAAAAGTATTTTTAGAAAATCTCATGACATATATTAAAGAAAATATGAATGAAGAAAATGTGCGTTTCTTTAAGAAGTCCATTAAATTTAGAAAAGTAAACCATCTTTACGGAGAAATCTTCTTTGAACATTCAAGAAATTTTTGAAGGATATACAGTATATATTTCAATAGAAAGTAAAACTTTAGCTAAATTTTTTTAAAGAAATGTATGATTCTCAAAATCGAAAAATATAATATTCATAACATTGGTTTTGAAGAAATTTTTTTGGATGTGGTCAGTAGCAGGTGCACATTATTATCATGCTCCCTCGCTTACTAGTTTCCAATGGGGGATGCTATTAAGGTACCGTCCTCTCCTGAGGAAGCTGACAAAATTTATCCTGATGTCCTGAAGCATTTGATGTCAGGTTATGTTTCTATTATTAAAGCTTTCATGGATATGAGTCCGAATGTTCTAGAATATTTAGCTAAGTACCCCTCTCGTTTTTAAGTTTAAATCATTGACAGCTTTTTTTATATTATTAAGGTAAATAAATTACCTTTTAATCACCCCTTGTCCAAAAAAATTGTTCGAGTTTGATGATAAAGTGAAAGAAAATAAGAATGGCCTTTTTACTGGTTTTTGACTTGATTTTTCGAAGATAATCCTTTTGATCAGGAAATTAAAAAGCGCATATTAAATAATGAATATTAAATTGTGTGACAATATGCGTAAAAACTGTATTTTCACCTCATCAGGCAAAATTGCCAAAACTCAAGTCAAGCTGTTTGGATATTGTTTTTCGGTAAAGTAATCGTGCACCAGGATATTGCAACATAAAAGATGATGACAGGGGGCAATCACACCATACCATTGAACGAGAATGGGCAAGAAAGAATATAAAAGGTTACGATCCCCTAAAAGCTCCAGCAATTCTATTGCCTTCTTCGTCAAAAAGCTCATGCTATTATTTCAGCAATGAAGCGAGCCTTTAGGAAACAAAATGGATAAAATACAAGTATTCGACAATAATTTACGGAAGCAGCAAGACAATTAAAAGCTGCGGGTTTGTCACCTAAGAAAATTAAACGAGCATTAAATCAAAACTATAAGTATTTCAAAGAACTGGGAGAAATTTAAAAATGAATAGATATGAATTAGAAACTTTATACACTTTTAAATGACCCTGCTACTAGCCAGGCAATAAAAATGCTGCCACTGAAGTGGCATAGTTCATATTCATCATATATTCAATTTTTTTAGAACTAAGTAATGGATTATTTGGAGATGAGATAAACCTTTTTAGAGGCAGAGGATATTCAACAAAGGAATATTGACTATGAGGTACAAGAATATTTACCGAATTTTTCTTATGATTGGAGATAATGGTGGGGAAATTGCTATTCTGATGGACAATAAAGAGCAAAAATATTTTTTGCTGTTGGCATGGGAGTAATGATTGAAGGCTCCTTAGAAAAAAATATCATCTTCCTTGGAAGAATTTCTATTGATAAAGAAAAGGAATGTTTAATTATTAGAAAACTAGGTTTAACAAGCAACAAACCGTAACGTGTATAAAACTTCTAATTCCGACGCAGCAAGCCGTAGCCCGCATAAAACCCCTAATCCTGAAGTGGGGTGTGTGTGGAATGCACGCGAGTAGTTTCTGATTTTTAGAAGACCTCAATACGTTTTTTGAGATCGTCTGAAATATTGGTTCTTTAATAATCCGATTACTGCTCAGCATCAAGGTCATCTGAAACACAACTTTCAGACGACCTTTGTTGTAACGTATTCAACCACCGCTACACCTACGACGCACTGGGCAACCTGATCTACCGCCAGCTGCCCGACGGCGAGAACCAATTGCGGATATACGGACAAAGATTGACCCACGGATTACCGAAAACCCCAATGTAAAAGTTCAAAGGGTATCTTTTGATGACCTGATTGAACAGGAAGCTAAAAAGACAGGGCAAATGCCCAAAAACTGAAAAAAATATGTTAGGAAATTAGAATGATAAATGATTCAGACATTAAAAATAAGTTATTCGAATATTATGGCCTTGTTTATTATTTTCAGCCTAACCATAAGGAACACGCAGATGAAGAATGGATTAAGCTAGTATCGGAGTTGTCGGAGTTTATATACGACAACTATCAAGAGCCGGAAACTGTATTTGCTGGCTGCAAGTTCCATTTTGAACCTGTGATGATGGATGCTTATTTGAGTATTGCCAAGGGATTAGAGGATAACCTTTACCTGCTGCAATCTGAAAAAGTCAAAGCTTTTTTAATCGAACAGCTTAAGGATAAAAAATGGCTGTCCGGACACGCTAATTTTTTACGTCCTTTAATCATGATGAATGATAGGAACCTAATCAATGATATTGCGAAAAATATGCCGCATTTGTGGGAAGCAAATTTTGCAAATACTTTCCTGATGGAGGCCGTGGCAAAAATGAAAATTCCGGGATTTCGGAAGGAGATGGAACAGTTTCTGAATAGCGGGGCAAAAATATTGGTTAGGAAAGCAGAAACTTATTTAAAGAACGAAGGCAAGTACAAGCCTGTATAACTTTCGGTTATTCGGTTTTTCAGGCAGCCCATCGCCCCCATCAGGCTACCTGAAAGCGCAGCACCACCGCAGTTAAAAAAGTGCAGGCTGCTTTTGAGCCGTTTTGAGCTTTTAAAAGCAGCCTGCACATTCAAAGACACACCGGCCAAGGCCGTCTGAAGCCCGCCAAGGCAACCCCCATCCCGGCCCCTCGTCGAACGTCGCTACCGCTACGACAAAGCCGGCAACCTCATCAGCAGCACTGACCTCAAAAGCGGCACGACCCATTACCGCTACAACCCCCTCGACCGTATCCTCGAAGCCGCATACGTACCCAAAAATACAGCACAGAAGTTTGCCTTCGCCCCCGTAGGCAATATACTGGACGATCTGACCCAAAACGCCCGCGAAGGCGGCCTATACCGCCCCGACAGCAACAGAATCGCCGAATTCAACGGCATCGAATACACCTACGATGCACTGGGCAATCTGATCTACCGCCAGCTGCCCAATGGTGAAAACCAATATTACCAATACGATTTAGAAAACCAACTCGTCCGTGCCGAAATCAAAAAGCCCGCCGGCAATACCGAAATCTGGACATACGCCTACGACCCGTTCGGACGAAGACTGAGTAAGGAAAGAAAAGACAAACTTGCTTGGACGAGTACCGACCCAAAACGCACCCACTTTGTTTGGGACGGAACGCGATTACTTCAGGAGTACACCTACAAAGGCAACTACACCTATATCTACACCGACCAAGACAGTTACGAACCGCTGGCGCAAATCTTTGACAACGCCAAAGACGAAACCCAATACCTCGCCTATTTCCACAACGACCACATCGGCATCCCGCGCGAGATGACCGACATCCACGGCAATCTCTTATGGTACGGCGAATACACCGCCTGGGGTCGTCTGAAAAAGGACGAGCGGGTTTATAAGGATGCACATCAGCCGTTCAGATTGCAAAACCAATACTTCGATGAAGAGACGGGTCTACATTATAATTTCTTTCGTTACTATGAGCCTGATACTGGACGTTTCATCAATCAGGACCCGATTGGGTTGTTGGGTGGTAATAATTTATATCAGTTTGCACCGAATGTGCAGGAGTGGCTTGATGTTCTTGGGTTATCTTCATTTAGTCAGGCTGTTGGAAATGCAGGAGAATCTCAATTATTAAGATATTTAAATTTAAAGGAAACAGGATATAAAGAGGTTTTTGCTGTACAAAATGCTTCTGGAAATGGTCTAGATGCAGTAGCTCGAAGACCTGATGGTAAATATGATATTTTTGAGGTAAAGAGTTCAACGGTAGGTAAATTTGAACTTAGTGATAGGCAGGCAAAAGGAGGTAAAGGATTTGCTGAACTTTTTTTTAACTAACGATGTCCCTAACAAAGGTGGATATTTTAAGATTGATGCAAGTGGTAACAGAACTCCTATATCGGCACGTCAAGCACAAAAAATCTTTGATAATCTTGGTGATGCATATAAGGTTGATGTTGATGTTGGACCATGTCCTAAGGGTTCTCCGGGAGGTACAGGAGGACAAGTCAGAGCAGAAGCAATGAAATTTTCATCATGGAAGAAAAAATGAAGACAGTTAAAGCTATTTACAAAACGTTAAAGAAAAGGTTTGATTGGTTTGAGAGTGTGGAAAAGCAAGATAATGAAGAGGTTAATAAATTTTTGTATCAGTATATTTATGAAGGTAAGAGAGTATTTGAATGGGATGGTAGTGAATATGAAATATTGCAGATTTTAAATTTTAAAAAAATTAGAAATTTGTACTTTCCCTGTATAAATTTATTGAGAGTCCTTCAATAAATTATTATACAAATTTAATAAGTGAACGATATTATACTGTTGCTGAAAATATAGCGTATGTTCTATCGGATAAAATTAGCAAATCAAGGCCAGAAGAAATAGCGATGAGTTTCTTCACTAGTCTGATATATTATCCTATTGATGAGCAAATTTTACTGATAAAAGCGTTAATTGCAACAGAAGCGGGAGAAAACTTATGCTGGAGTGAGTTAGATAGTAAGCATACGTTAATACCATTGGCACTGAACTTGGCTAATGATTATTCTTTAAAGGAAACAGAGGTAGAACTTAAGAACGAAATTAAAAGTCTTATCAAAAAATATCCACTAAGTGCGTTATATACAGATATATATAATAATTTTTTGACTGATGATGCCGAATATACAGTTGCCGTGTTTGATGCGTTTTGCAAATATCATTTAGAAAAATGTATTGATAATCCTAAGAATTTTTCCAGAGTTTGAATTTCCTGTGAATCAGGCTTTCCCTGAAGAAATTTTTAGTGTTGTTGAATCTTCGTATTCGAGCAGGACTTGACAACAACATGATATCACACCCTCTAATCAGTCCTTATTTACCTTTTATCAATCAAAAGCATATAGATTTAGATATTATGTTGAATGAGCAAAAACATTTAAGAAACAAAATATTTACTGAATTTAATTATCATCCTATGAAATTTATGTAATTCATAGAGCAAGTCGTAACCCGCATAAAACCTCCAATCCCGACGCAGGGTGGTCATTACTGCTCGCGCAGCACCCTCGGGTTACCTGAAAAAGTGCAGGCTGCTTTCAAAGCTCCAAAACAGCTCAAAAGCAGCCTGCACATTCAAAGCAAGCCGTAGCCCCGCATAAAACCTTCAATTCTGATGTTATGTGTGCGCGGAACGCACGCACGCGGTTTCTGTTTTTCAGACGACCTCTACCAAATCGCCTCCCCCGACGGCGGTGCACGGCTGCTGTTTGCCGAAGTCGATTCCGGCTGCGGCATTTTCCAACTGGTCGCCCAACTCGACCGCAACGGCCGCCATATCCGCCTCTGCTACGACGACAACGGACTGCCGCACAGCATTTACGACGGCAGCCGCCTATTGCAGGAGTACACCTACAAAGGCAGCTACGAACCCCTGGCCTAAGTCTTCCATAACAACCAAGACGAAGCTCAATACCTCGCCTATTTCCACACCGACCACATCGGCACACCACGTGAGATGACCGACATCCACGGCAATCTCTTATGGTACGGCGAATACACCGCCTGGGGTCGTCTGAAAAAGGATGAGCGCGTCTATCGGAATGCGCATCAGCCGTTCAGATTGCAGAACCAATACTTCGATGAAAAGACCGGGCTGCATTACAACCTGATGCGGTATTACGAGGCGGAGACGGGGCGGTTCATTAACCAAGACCCGATTGGGCTGTTGGGCGGGGAGAATTTGTATCAGTTTGCTTTAAATTCTTTAACATGGTTTGACACTTTGGGGTTAAAAGTCAAAATATTGACTTATAATCATATCTTAAAACCAGATAAAGTTACTGATGTTAAAGAGTTAAAACGCCAAATTAGAGGGCAAATTAGGGCATTTAATAAAAATTTTTAAAAATAGAGGGTCTAGAAGGCTTGCAAGAAAGAATTAGGAATTTTAGAGATAACCCAACTATAGAAGCGAGAGGAAGAAGGTACACAAGTGATAAAGGATCTGCAGGAGAGGGTATGGTATGGTTACATGAACCAGATATGTGTGCAGGTGGTGCTCCCGAGAGTGCCGATAGAAAAGGGAAAAGCCGAGAAAATTCGATAATCGAGCCTAATTCAAGTAGAATTTCTGATGAAATAACTAAATTTAGGTCTAAATTAATTTTGAAAAAAATAACTTTGAGGTAAAAATATGCATTATGAAGAATTTAAATCACTCTATCAAAAATTTAATAATGATAGTGATAAAGAAAAATTTCTTACAAAATTATGTTGATGAGGATATGTCTGAGGAATTAGCAAACTTTCTTTTTGGATACTGGCCTAAATTCAAAAGGAGTCTGATCTTTTCTCGGAATGAGGCATTCAAAAATATTGAGAATATATATAGGTGATTTTGACTATAGTGAAATATTTAAAAAATAATTCATTTTGTCAATAATGTTAACGAAGATATTTACCTTCGAATTGAGGCACTGAGTATTCTAAAAAGAGCACTAATAACTGTTAATGAAGCAGAGTTTGCAATGAGTGTTCTCAAGAAAAAAATGAAAATGAGTTAATAGCTAGCGCTGCACTCCAAGTCTTAACATTTCATCGAAAATTACCTTTTGTAAAATTACTTCTTCGTCAACTAATTGAAGATAAATCTGCTTTTTGCTGAAGATGCTCAAATAGCTTTAGATTCAGATTAGCAAGCCAGAGCGTGTGTGCCTTAAAAGCACGCACTCAGTTTTTGGTTTTCAGCAAGCCGTAGACGGAAGGAATTAAAATGTTTTATATGAGAACGTTATGGTTTCATGATAACAATGATGACCCATCTATAATTTACAGTGAATTGGATCAAAACAGATATGAGATAAGAAAAATAGAATTTTTTAAATCTGGCAACCACTTATATGCTTCCCCAAGAAAAAGGAAACAGAATCATGTCTTTTAGGAGAATTGCCAATACCAAAAATAGAAGAAATTAATAAAGATAAGCAATTTTGGGCAGTTGAAATTTCAAAAGGAGAATTTGATAATGCGTGGGAGAAAGTAATACACGGCAAATCGTGGCCTAAATAAATCTTCAAATCAATGCCATCGACCGAATAATGGAACACGCCGGCTGCAAAGATTTTGATGATGCCCGATGCATTGAAGATCTAAAAACTATCGAGCTACCCGAGATATGGAGGGTTCGGGGTTGTTGCATGACTGGAAAGATGGAAATAGAGATATGCTGAACAAAAAGCGCAGGATAGTTGAAGGCTACTATCATAGTTATCACGAAGATAAATTTGTCAATAATAAAGACAAGGATGGAAGAACGTTGTTAACAAAAGAACAAATAAGCAACAGAATAAAAAATGCAACTTCACTAACCCAATCTGAAAAACAGGGTTAAAAAGAAACTCGGGAAATGTCCCAAGCAGAACTGTAAATAATCGAGAGGCAATGTTATGAAATATATCAGCAGAGAATTGGGAAAGCCTAAGCAATTCCAGAAGTTGTTGGACTATCTGACCGCCTTTTTAAATGATGAAAATACAGACTCTACGCCATTGGATACAGCTGATACAATGTCTAAAATAGCCTGCTATCATCGTATGCCATCTGAATTTACAGAGAATGTAGACTGCTTAAAATTGGTGATTAATTTTAGTAACAAGTATGCAGATGATGAAAAAATTTTATGGCATTGTTTGCGTGCATTAGGCGAATTTGGTTTTTTATCCACTCAAGAAAAGTGCAAACTTTTATGTTTTAATTATTTGAGTAAGTTCAGGAACCATAAGAGTAAAAAAATTCGCCATCTTGTAGTTTGGAATTCAATATGTCTTTATCTTGAACTCTTGAAAGAAGAGCCTGATTGGTTTGATTATGCAGTCTCTCTTTTAGATCTACCTCCTGCTAATGAGTCATTTTGGGAATTCTCACTTATGCTTGACGAAGAAATTAGCTCGATGAGTAATGCACAGATTTCTATAGTAATTGAAAAATATAGAAGTTCTTGAAAAAAACAAAAAAATGATTTTTACAAAAACCTACACTCAGCTTGTAAAACTATTAAAAACATATTTCAGGGGAAACTGTATTAAAAGCCACAAGATTTATTGAAAGACGCTTAGTTAAAGTAGGTTGGGTTGATAAACCCAACATTTTTCAGGTAGCCCCTAGCAGCAAGCTGTAGCCCGCACAAAACTTTCAATCCTGACGTAGGGTGTGTACGGTACGTACGGTACGCACGCACGCGGTTTTCTGTTTTTCAGACGACCTCACTATCTTCTTTTGAGGTCGTCTGAACCATTTGTTCTTTAACAATCTCATTAGCAGTTAACATAGAGGTCATCTGAAAACCAACTGGTTGCCCAACTCGACCGCAACAGCCGCCATATCCGCCTCTGTTACGACGACAACGGATTGCCTCATAGTATTTACGACGGCAGCGGCCGACACTTCCAGCCCGTATTCTCCTCCATTCGTCTGCATGAGACAACGATCCCGACTTTGACCCGGCCGGAGAAAGGGACGTCTTCGTTTCCGAAGACGAACGTTTCTACGTCAACCGCCTCACCTCCATCACCTTCAACGGCAAGCAACTGGTGCGCTACGACTACCACGGCTACGGCATCCACGGCAATCTCTTATGGTACGGCGAATACACCGCCTGGGGTCGTCTGAAAAAGGACGGGCGGGTTTACAAGAACGCGCACCAGCCGTTCAGATTGCAAAACCAGTATTATGATGAAGAAACCGGGCTGCATTACAACCTGATGCGCTATTACGACCCCATGTGCGGGCGGTTTGTGAATCAGGACCCGATTGGGCTGGCCGGGGGTGAGAATTTATATAATTTTGCGCCGAATATGCAGAGTTGGATTGACCCGTTGGGGTTAATAAAAGCAAAAGTTATAGACGGAGTGTTGTATATATTTAATAAATATAGAAAAAAATTCTGTAGAAGATAAAAGATTTAAATAAATTTGTTGAAGCATGGAATAAATCGATAGCCGATAATGGAGGCTCTTTATCAAAGGTGTGCTGTTAGTGATGAGACAAGGAAAAAGGCATCTCAAGCTGCTGCAAAACATAAAGAACAAAACCCATCTCTATATAAGAAAGGAGAGGTAGCTGGTCATATTCCAGATGTAGGCTGGGGTGGGAAAATAGATGGTCCATTTATGCCATTAAATAGCAGAGTAAACTCTTACATTGAGGGGTAACGCAAGCAGTTCCAGTAGGAACAAAAATATAGCTCAGTAAAATTGGTAAATTATATTTTATAGAGGTTAAATTATGAATACCCAAAAATTATCTTGAAGACACATTATTAAAATTACGTAATATTAATAGCGCTAAATTAGAGTATCAAACTGGATACGAGATTAAAAAGATTCCAACTTTAAGAAAAAGGGGTTTATAGAAACATCTCCCCGATGCTGTCTGTGAGGTATCGGCAATATTCATCAATCCTAGATGCTACACATGGTGATTGGCTTTCCATTAATGAGATGGAAAATTTATGGCTTCCTTATAAGCAGATAAATGATGAAAGGATAAGAGGGTATAAAAACGTTCTTTAAACTCAAATATCAAAGAATGGGATAACAATGCAGGAAGTATATTTCAACATGATAGATTATCCTTATTTGCAGGTAGTGCTTACACCTATGAGCAAGTTTATCTTTTATGGTTAGATGACTATATTGAACCACAAATTTGGGTATACGATGCCAATGGTAATTCACGGTTCGATACCTTTGACGATTATTTAATTGCCCTTTTTAACAGGCAATTCATATGAACATAGTAAACCAATGATTTGGTAACTATCATCAAATATGGCAAATTAACCAACATAGCAAGCGTAGTCCATCTGCGTAGCAAACCCTAGCCCACCTGTGTAGTGTGTATGCGTCCCACACGTACGCGGTTTTCCGCCTTCAGGTAGCCCCTAGTAGGCTACCTGAAAGCGCAGTTTTAACTGCAGTTAGAAAAGTGCAGGCTGCTTTTCAAAGCCCCAAAACGGTTCAAAAGCAGCCTGCACATTTCAAAGAGCCCAAGTCCCGCACAAAACCTTCAAATTCTGATGTTAGGGTGTGTGCGGAAAGCACGCACGCAGTTTCCTCTTTTCAGACGGCCTCAATCCGTTCTTTGAGGCCGTCTGAAATATTGGTTCTTTCGCCAGCTGCCCAATGGTGAAAACCAATATTACCAATACGATTTAGAAAACCAACTCGTCCGTGCCGAAATCAAAAAGCCCGCCGGCAACACCGAGATCTGGACCTACGCCTACGACCCGTTCGGACGACGCCTCTCCAAAGAACGCCAAGACAAACTTACCTGGACAAGTACCGATCCGAAACGCACCCATTTCGTCTGGGACGGAACGCGATTACTTCAGGAGTACACCTACAAAGGCAACTACACCTATATCTACACCGACTAGGACAGCTACGAACCGCTGGCGCAAGTCTTTGACAATGCCAAAGATGGCAAACAATACCTCGCCTATTTCCACACCGACCAAATCGGCATCCCGCGCGAGATGACCGACATCCACGGCAATCTCTTATGGTACGGCGAATACACCGCCTGGGGTCGTCTGAAAAAGGACGAGTGGGTTTACAAGAATGCGCATCAGCCTTTCCGGCTGCAAAACCAGTGTTATGATGAAGAGACTGGACTGCACTACAACTTAATGTGGTATTATGAGCCTGAGGCCGGGCGGTTTGTGAATCAGGATCCGATTGGGTTGTTGGGTGGATATAACCTGTATCAGTTTGCGCCTAATGTTCAGGCTTGGATTGATGTTTGGGGATTATCTACCCTTTCAGAAGTTCAACAAAAAATAAATTTTATTCTTGAAGAACATTTGCCCGATATTAGAAAGATTGATCCTAATGCAAGTATTGGATACCGAGGGAGCGTTGCAAGTGGAATGAGTAAGGCACATGATCCAAAACAAACAAGAGCATTTAACCCAAGAAGTTTTTGATGTTGATGCTTTTTATTATAAATGATTTCTTAGCTAATGACCCTTAAGTTCTCAAATAGGCGTAGAGATGCAAATAGGATAAACGGAATGAGTGAAATAGAGTCTTCTATTGATAAGAAATTGCGATCGGCATTTCAATAATGACTTTAAGGAGAAAATTTGGTTGAGGATTTTTCAAACCACGGAATTAGAAGACTTGGCAGAAAATTGATATTCAAAACTTATATAGGTAAGTGTTCTTAGGAAGCATAAATTGTAGAATAAAAATACTTAGTATTGTTTCTAACAGATAATATTAGTTTTGAGGATATTGCAAATAAGAGTGCATTGCATTTAATATTAAATTACAAACAGTAAATAATGATGGTAGATTGTTATCTATGGGAAACTGAAAAATATAAAGTTGTTATTATAGATAAATATGATGATTTAAGTGATTTGTTGTGTGATGAAAACCATGTTTTAGATATAGAGGTGTATAAAGATATTTATCAGAGAAAAAGAAATCTGGAAGGAAATAATTAGTATCCTAAATACAATAGATATCATGGGGAGAGAGGAATATAGTTCAGCAGATACCAATATGCGGATATGAGATACCAAAAAACGCTAAATCCAGTGTGCAAGTTGGCTGAGGACAAAAACCCAGCCGTCAGCCAGGTTGTCTGAGGTTAATTTTCGGAGCAACCTTTGTCACTGACTTGATTGGTTACTACACTACGACGCACAGGCAGCCTGATCTACCATAGCTCCTAGCGAAAACCAATACTTCAATACGGCACGAAAACCAACTGGTCCGCGCCGAGATTAAAAGCCAGCAGCACGAAATCTGAGAATACGCCGACCCGTTCGAGGCGAACTCTCAAAGAACATGAACAACTGGCTGGACCAGCACCGAACCAGCGGACCCATTTCGTCTGGGACGGTACGGAACTGGCGCAAGGGTATACCCTAGGCAGCCACCATCTCTACCAAACTAGGACGGCTACGAACCGCTGGCGCAAGTCTTTGACAATGCCAAGACGGCAAACAGCCCGCCACTATTTCCACACCAAACAAATCGGCATCACGCGAGATGACAAACATCCGGCAATCTCTCTTATGGTACGGCGAATACCGCCTGGGGTCATCTGAGGGACGAGCGGGGTTTCAAACGCGCATCAACCATTCCGGCACCAAAACAGTATTATGATGAAAACCGGGCTGCGTACAACCCGGTGCGCTATTGCGAGCCTGGTCGGGCGGTTTGTGAATCGAGATCGATGGGTTGTTGGTGGGAAACATCTTTATCAATTGCAGATAACGCTGGTTTGGTTCGACCCGTTGGGATTGAAAAACCTACGCAGCCTTGGTACTGCCGGCGAGCGCAGAGGCCAGCCGAAATATCTGGAAGGTACGGGATACAAAAAGTCTTCTCTATTCAAAATGCCTCCCGAAACGGCTTGGATATTGTCGCATTGAGGACCGGATGGGAAATATGACATAGTAAAGTTAAAAAGTTCTAAACGTGGAAGAAATTTAAAACTAAGCGAAAGACAGCAGAAAGGCGGTAAATGTTTTTGCTGAGCAAGTGTTGACGGAAGATGTAACGGATAAGAAAAAGGCGGATATTTTTATGAAAGGCTTAGACGACAGACGCCTCTTAATAAAGAAGAAGAGGCGCAAGAGATATTTAATAATATAGATAAAACCGAAACTGTCTTTGTTGATGGAATCACCATTTCAAACAACCGCATGACATTTAGCCTAGTAATTAATTTAGGAGTAAAAATGAGCGAAAAACCCACCGCCGCCATGAAGCGCAATCTTGACCGTCTGGTTGAAAAACACTACCACCGGTGACGAAGCGAGACTATCAACGCGAACGCGGCTATCTGGACGAATACATCCCGCCAAGGCGCACCACCCCGTTCACCCACCGCTGGTATGACGACTTTTGGAGAAGGACTGTGAGTCAGCTACACCGCCACCCGAGTCATCTACGATCTGCGCATGGAACTGCGCATCCCGCTTGCCGAATTTCTGCAAGCTCCAAGCGAGCCTGTTCCGCGCCATGATGGCAAAAGCCTATTTCGCTGCATGGGCTATTGCGCCACCACCTCACCGGCAGACCGCGCATTCCCTATATCAGCGTAAACAATAGCTACTTCGCCTTCCTCGCCTCCCTCTTTTTCAGCCGCGACTGAGCAGAGCCTCAGCTTCGCCGTCTGCAAACCATCATTGCCAGCCAGACAGTCATCCGACCGCAGGAAAGCCGATGCCGCCGCACCCTCATCCTGTCGTTCCGCCTCGCCCAAGACCATCTTGCCCTGCCGATTGACCAAACGCAGGCAGATTTGTTCGCCTTCTCCGAACTCTGCCAAACCGCCTGCGCAGGCTTTGAGCAGCAGCGACGCCGAACAGGTGAAAGCAGATTTTTCAACGACCTCGCTGACTACCATATCCGGCAAAGCCGCGACGATGAAAAAGGTTACCCCTGAATTCGAATGCACGTTGGAGACAATGGATGCCGTGGGAAATCCTCGCCCTGCTGCGCCTGCGTACACAAAACTTGGACAACAGTATGATTAGCCACCGCTGATTACTCCGTTTTCTCCCCTTTGTCGGCTTAGAGCTGCGGCGGCTTTTTCGACGACGCGCACCTGCGCCGCGCCGTGTTCAAAGAATTTGGTTAGCCAACCTGTTGTTGATTTATAAATATCTCGTGGCAACAAGCGTGCGTTTAGGGTGGCTAAACTCAACCCAAAGCAGCCTGAAATCCTTGTTTCCTGTTTTCAGGCTGCCTTTTTATCTACAAGGCCGTCTGGAAACTCCGCAGCTTGGTAAGCCGTAGTCTGCATGGGTAGCAACTGTATTTTCACCCCGTCGGGCAAAAATACCAAAAACTCAAAAATCAAACCGTTTGGATACCGTTTTCGATGGTACCGTTTTCGGCAAAATAATCACGCATCCGGGCATTCAATATCGTCAGCGCGTTTGCGCGCTACACGCCGTAACGGCAACCTTATCCTGTTTGTCTGCCTCGGCAGCATCTGCCCGCTCGCCGATGGCCGAATACGTCCTGCGCCACCAAGCCGCCGAACGCGGCCTGTCGCACCTCGTCGAAACAGCCAGCGCGGGCACGTCCGGCTGGCACGACGGCGAACATGCACCGCGGCACCCGGGCCGAACTCAAAGCGCTACGGCATTGCCGCCGACGGGTTTTCCAGCCGCAAAAATCCGCCGCGAGACCCGGCATTACATGACCTCATCATCGCCATGGACGACGACAACCTGGCCGAACTGGAAAGGCAGTTCGGCCGCTGCTGAAAACAGTTCAAGCTCACCGACCTGATTCCCGACAGCGGCTACCGGGCCGTGCCCGACCCTATGAGCATACAGGCGATTTTGCGAAAGTACCTTCCGCCTCGTCTCCGCCGCCGCAGAGCCCTGCTCGACAGGCTGGAAACGGCGGAATAAACAAAAAGGCCGTCTGAAAACGCATTTCCCGCTTTTCAGACGGCCTCACCACCTAACCCCGTTACCACCATGACCAAACGCCGAACCTTCCTCATCATCTGACCGTCCTCTTCACCCTGCTCTTCATCGCATTGGTAACTCTGGGCGCGTACCTGCTTTCCATTCAAAAGCAAACAATTCGCCATCGCCGCCTTCCTGTTCGCCTCTCAGCGCCGTCTTCAGCCAAGTCGGCAGCCTCGCCTCTACATCGACATAAAGCCCGCGCCAAAGTCATGCGTGAGCAACTACCCGAATCCCATTAAGGCTGGGTATTGTTCGTTATCCGTTTGCCAGTTCTACAGAGCTTTACATAGGTAAAGTTTTGTTTGCCGCATTGCTCCCCCTTGCAATTTACACTGACACCTACATACAATTGTTCTTCAAATCTTTCAATCCACGGGAGTAGACTCATGAAACAAAACATCATCGTTGCCTTATTCGACATCTCCAGCGAAAGCTATCAAGCCTTTTCTGGATTGAAAGCTTACTCGCAGACAACAGATGCTTTGGTGGCACAAGCCGTTTTGATTAAAAGGAAAATGGTCTGATTGTCCCAGCAGAAAGCACCGACTTTACCGTAATACGGCCGAAAAGGCGCATGGACGGGCGGCCTCATTGGTTCGCTGGTCAGCATCCTCGGCGGTCTATCGGTGTTCTGTTGGGTGGAGCTATTGGCACACCTCATCGGCAGTGATGCAGGCACTGCCCAAACGATTGGGAGAGTGGTCGTTGCTGGAAAATACGGCCAAAAAACTGGATAACGGCAGTACTGCGATCATTATTTTGGCGCAAGAATCCGACGAAGCTGTATTGGATGCTTTCTTCCACCGTTTCAAAACCGTTATTCTCCGGCAAGATGCAGCCGTTGCCCAACAGGACGTGTGGCAGCAATGAAGCGCAGGAAGAAGTGGCACGTCAGGCACACGAAGCTTGGAAAAACAGCGCCAGCGAGCCAAAAGCCGAACGTCAAGAGAAAGTGGGAAACTTCAAGGTCCCGACATCAAACAAAAATTCGACAAATTGGCGTGAGTTGAAATAACACTGCCACCAACCCAAGGTATGTAACCGCTCAAATTTTTCCGTTCCGGATGCATGATACGGCTTACCCTTGGACAGCAGGCGCTGATAGAAAATCCGAATAAGCGGTTCAAAACGATGTCGCCACCACGGTAGCCATATACAGCGCCTTACGCACCGCAGACCTTCCGCCGAAGCAGCGGCTTTTGAATTTGGTTTCCCGCTCTCCCTCAGGGTGTGGGGCAATACCGACCAGACTCGCTATCCGTTTTGTGCGTTACAGACGTCCCAATTCGGGCAGCATCGCCATCAGCGTAGCCGTCGTTATCGAACCGATGCCTTTGATTTGTTCCGCCACTTTGGCTTTGCCGTCAAAATGCGTGTGGGTGTGCTCGTCGATTTGTTTGTCAATTCGTCAATCAGCCGGTCAAAATGAGCAATCAGTTGTTTGACGCTTTCGACTTGCGTTTTCGTGAACCTGATGCAGACGGTTTTTCTCGGCAGTCCGCATATCCACCAGCTGGTTGCGGCGGTTGACCAATGCTTCCAACTACTTTTCCCGCTTCGGTGGGCGGGTGGTAGAGCATGGTTTGCCAACTCTCTTTCTGCGTCATCATCTGTGCGCAGAAGGCGAGCATTTGGGCATCTTTGGCATCGGTTTTTGGTCAGCGACTGCGATTGGGCAAACTGATGCGTCTGACGCTGGTTGGCGATAATCACGGCTATGCCCTGAGCGGTGGATGGCTTTGGCGGCGAATTTCGAGACCGCCGGTGCTTTCCATCACGACGAGGGCGACCTTGTGTTTTGAGGTATTCGCGACGGTATGGGCGATTCTAGGGGTTGTTGGTTCGGTTTGGTTTTAGACAAAGACGAAACAGCGATGACGAAGTTTCGTTTGGCGATGTCGATGCCTGCGTAATTGTATTGGTACTCATCATAAACCTGCCTTGCATTCGGTTGTGTTGTCTGGCAACTGTCCGGTTGTGTCGATCGGTTGCCCGACCGCTTCCTGAGCTACGCGACGGTTGTTTGCCTTGGTCGTGTAGCGGGTGGCGGCCGGGCGGTTTGTTGCTATGATACGGGTGTTCCGATATACAAGGGTGTGTGCGGTACACACGCAGTTTCTGCTTTTCAGACGACATCTGCAAATCGCCTCACCCGAAGGCAACGTCATCGCCAGTACCGCCCCGGACGGCAGCAGCACCAGATCGGCTACCACGAAACCCTCAACCTGCCGGTTGCCGTCAACGATCCGCAGGCAGGATTACCGCCTACACCTACGACGAACGCGGCAACCTCATCCAGCATCACCGACCCCGCCGGTTTACACCACCCGCTACGGCTACAGCGCCCAATGGCTGCCCGAAACCACAACCGACGCCTTAGGCAAAACCCGACACCTACACTACGACACCCTCGATCAGCTCGTCTGCTTTTACCGACTGTACCGGCGAAACCACCCGTTTCGGTTACACCGAATACGGCGATCTCGAAACTATTACCGATGCGCTGGGCCGACTAGCACCGCCACCACTGCGACGCAGCAGGCAGCCCCGTCCGTACCGACTACCCCGACGGCAGTCACGAAACCTTCGAATACGACCGCCTCAACCGTCTGACCGCCTACATCGACGGACTCGGTGCCAAAACCGCCTACGAACTCGCAAATACCAAACAAATATAAAAATTACCCGGCACCTGTAGCCCTGCATTTGATGCCTATAGTTTTTGGCGCGCCTCAGCCACAAGTCAGCCTTTCAATTTCAAAACCAGTAAAACCAGCAGCGCCTCATCTACAGCACCCCCTGCAAAGGGTGTCCTGCCGCTGGTATGGATCCGTTGCTCCGTTCTGAGGCCTGGTTCGTTCGGCGGATGCTGCAGCGTGACGCTGGTAGAGCATTACCTGTGATGCGGTAGGGCTGGCTCTATATAAAACGATCAGGGTGACTGTTCCGCTACCTGGTGGACAAAGAGGAGGACGAGAAGCAGGTATTGTTCGAGTGCGAAAGAGATACGGTCATCCTCGAAAAGGACATACCAATGGATGAATTGTATATATGGGTTGTTCAAGGAAGCAGCGCCAGTTTTCCGTCTGCTATCTTTTCGTCTCGAGAGAAGGCTGTTCGATGGATAGAAAAGTATAAAATCAGCGGGATACTATCAAGTACCCCTCTTGATATATCTATATATGATTGGGCTATTACACAAGGGTTGTTTTAAGCCCTAAAAGAGATGATCGAAAACTCCTGTTTTATCCAGAGCTTTCAACACGTTCATATTGAGGTTCTCAATACTTGATGGAGTTGAAGAGTTAGAACACCATAACCACCAATATAATCAACTAACAAGGGTACGTTTAAATGGTGAGGAAAAAGTCAGTCAGTTATTAAGTAATCTTGGTTTCTCTAGATAAGATACCTTGCACATATCACCGACGCTCAGCATTAAACACCTTATCTAGCCCGGATTTTGCATTAATGCCCGTTGAAATAGCATCGGTTGAAGAAAACTTGGAATTATATGAGTAATTTCCAGATAATTCTGAATCGCATATTGAAAATCTGAAAAGCATCACCAGATCCTAACTCCAGCAGTATTGTCATGCTGGGGAATAGTCTCTACCTAGTTAACTAGAGACGACAGCTAGATAAATTTTCTTCATTAAATACTGACATAAAATTTGACCTTCGGTAGCACTCTCAATTAGGTTATTTTCGAAAATGCTGTCGTGCAATCAATATGTTTTTATATCAAAATTTCCCATTCACTGCAAATTGAAAAACTTCAAAAATAAATATTTTTAATAGATTTTGCAGATGATTCATCTTCTTTATCTTTAGTCAAAATATTTTGTAGATTTCATCAAAAATATGGTTTTAGTTTATTAGACTCTCTCGAGATGCTCTCCTCATATCACTAGGAAAAATATGCACCACATAACTACTATATAGAGCTCTGTGATTAGCCATAGTCCCATATTCAGGAAAATCATATAGTCTGCAGATCGACATAAAGGCATTCTACACAAAAGTATGAGGCAATGATAACATCTGCCGTGATCAGATTCTCTGTTGTAATCATCTTCTTCATACGATCTATTTTCTTTTCCTTACACAGTTTCTCGCGAAAATCGGTAACATTTTCTGGAGTTAACCCACTCAAAGGCTCAATAAAGGTTTCCTTTCTCTAGAACAGAGATATCAATATACGAGTTATGTTCACCTGTTCACTCTTGCTATTCAGTAAAATATATTTGCCCTAGTGTCTGCTAAAACCACTCATAATACCATGCACGACTATCGCTTTATCTTCCGAGATAAATTTTCTTTAGAAGAACTTCATGCTCGTGGTGAGCATTCTGTGCAGGTCCTCAGATCACCGGGTCCGTTCAGATACCACATCATGTGGTTGCTATGCCGCCCATGGTGTGCTGCCACCACTGCAATAAACGCAACAAACCTATAGATTGGTATGTTAATATAGAGGAAGGTAAAATATGTCGCACAATGGCACTTGAAGAAGGCTCGGTTAAAAATGGCATGTGAATCTAAATAAATATAATTATTTTTAACGCTCTATCTGAAATATTATCATGAGCATGAAAAGAAGCTATAAAAATGCTTTCTGAACATCAAGGTAATTTAATATCTGATGCTGATAAGATACGAATATATTGTTAGATTTTTGGTATTCTTATGAATCTGAAACCTGGTATTTAAATGAAGAACTTATAGATTACCTAAGCACACACATGAGATTTGACGACGTAGAATACTATAGTGAATTTTCCAGCCTGTAGTTGTTTCAGGACTGGTTCATATAGATCGATTCTAAATAATAGTGTTTCTCAAAGGAGCTCGCAATGCTCCTCCAGAAAGATGAGGGTCTTTGGGGATGAAATGAGGCAGGAAGATCAAATGCCCCTGCTGTTATTTTTACACTTTGTCGGGTAGGTTAGTTATGATGTTTGTTCCTGTTTGTTGGGAGGGGCCCTGGCGGCGATGATCGTCATCGCCTCGTCCGCAGCCACAGTGCTTATCTGGATCACGAAATAGGTTCTTCATTATGCGCATGATAAGGCCGAATTAGAAAATACATCTTTAACAAAGATGCTATGATGCATGTCATGAATCTGAAAATCTCTGTCGAGGGATGAAAGCCGCGTTTTCGGTTTTCTGCCAGTGTATTTCATGCAATAATTTTAAAACCACTGTGTATTGACTGAGCTCATGTTTCCAACCTCTCGCACTGTTATTTCCTTTATCTGTAAAAGCCTGCTCTTTTCTGTATCTTCAAATCCAGAGTTTACAGGATCGTTCTTATTTGGTGTTTTATCATATTCATTTGCCCCAATTTATTAATTCTTCAGCCAACATATTGGATACCGGCAGAGATATGCGATCTATGTGCAGCAAAATATCATCATCTGTCCACTTCATAACGGAGCTTATGGTAGTCGGAAGGCATCAGCTTAATTTTCTTCATTCCACTCATGCACCGCGTCTTGTTGTTCTTTTCGCAAGATTCTTATCAGCGATAACCCATCGTTAGCTTTACTTATGGTAGCTAGCCGATTCATTATCTCTTTGCGACTTCTTTTGTACCATGATAATCTTCGGTCGCGCAATACTGGCGTATGTCCAAACTCATATGAGCACCACCTAGCGACCAGACAGGCTAGCTGACCGGATAGTTTTTATCTACGTAGACTTGTCATCAACACCACGGGTTTCATGGAAATCCATTTGTTTCAGTATCTATCACTATTGCCTGCTTGCCCTGCTGAATGTTCAATTCGGCTGCGTGCGGGAGCATCACCAGAATTAGTCAGCGCTATATGCAGTAGATACCACAAAACCATATTTTCTGTCGCTGCTGAATTCGTCAGCGTGCGTCAACGCATATCGTGCGGGTATGAACCAGGAGAGCTACTGCACCGTGCCTCAAATCACTATGATAATTAACTGGTTTTGCACTATTACCCTTACTCTTCCTCCTGTTAGAATATGATGTATCTATGCGTGTGTGTATATATGTTTGCGTCTCCCACAAGCGGATGAAGTAAAACATGTGGTTCACTTTCAAAACCTTGATACATGAACCTCAGGGCGCACCTCATCGGTTATGACTATATATGTTAAATTTCTCTCCGCTGGAAGCCCAACAAGCTATACCCTAACCCATCTTGATTTTCTAGAAGCAGCTTTATCTCCCGCTCAGGTAAGACTAATCCACCGTGCCAAAAAGTCCAGATAGTCGTAGAGCACAGATACACCACTCCTGAGCGTCCCGATCGAGATAATTTTTCCCCGGATACTCCACGAGAAAATCAAGTAGTGAACGAATCTACTGTGTAGAGGACTTTGAAACGCACAGATCTTTACACGCCCTCAAAATCGTTTCCCACCACTATAAACCTGCAGAAAATCGGTGGGCTGAGAAGCTAACCTCTATATCTTCTACAAAAACTCCAATGTTTCATGCGAGGCGCCGTAGCGGTGGTTTTGTGCTCCACGCAATTCCCAGAACCGTGAAAAGGGAAACCCTTCATAGATGAGTAGCTCTTATAAAATTCACTCATCTAACCCGGGCATGTCCAATATTGTGCCGCTTGAAAAACCCGGTTGCTCCTGAGTCATACACCAGCTCAGTCATCCTCGGCAGCTATTACCGCTGCGCCCAGTACCGATTAGTCCAACCGGTGAGTGCGGCATACGGGTGGAGTCCCGGAAGGCGGATCTGCCGCCCGATAAGGGATAACAAAGAAGCCGCGCTTCTCTTTACGTGCGGAAAATCAGCTGTCAGGCGCATACGGCGCTCATCAGGTGCCAGATTATCCGCCCTACCGCTCAAACTCGGGTCATCGTCACAGCCGAAAAGCGAAACGGGCACGCGTAGCTTCAGCGCCTCATGCCTGTCGGAGTTCTTCTGCATCCACGAATTCTGTACGTCGAAAGCTGCCTCACTACGGAGGTGAAAACGGCGCGCCGGATCGCAGAACAGGGCAGCGCACAGTGCTCACCGGTCAAAAGTGCATACACTCCGCAATCGCGGCAAACTGGGCGTTCCGGGTGCGGGCGGTTCGGCTCATCCGTCCGCCGGCGTCAAAAAGCGAGTGGCCAGCGGCGTCTCGCCGCTGCGCGGGCAGCAGCTTCTGCCGCAGAGCAACAACCTCGGGCAAAATCAATATCGGCAAAACGGTACGCCGTCGGCAGCAACGCCGATGCAGCGACTCCAGCGGCTGTCCGCTCACCCACGTTTACGACCACGGGGTTGGGCGGCGCTGCCAGATGAAAATCGGCGGTTAGCCGGTCGAAGTAATCGCACGAATCGCGGTACCAACAACGGTGATGAAATAATATGGTCGTGCTTCGAAAAATCGTCGATCAAGCGTGCCGCACTGCGGGCGTGTAGCCCGCCTCGTCGTGAATCACCGGGTTGAGGCATCCTGCGACGAGATGCCTCATCATCAGCAGAATCAAGTAAGAGTCTCGCTCACAGAATCTTCAAGGTGCAGCTTATGGCAGCGCTCCTTTGGCAGAAGTCCACGACGCTGAGTAGCTTCGAGCGGCTACGCCCAGATATATGCCCACCAGCAGGGATACGCATGGAGAATGGCTAACTTTGTGTGTTTATCTCCATCACCCACGATAAAGGGGTATGCTGTCAAAAACACAGCGCAGGTCTTCGAGCGTGCGGCACAGCCACAAACCTTAGTGCCCATGGTGCAGCCGCGGCAAACGGCAAACAGCGGCTCCTCCGGCCGGTAAAAGCGTGCGTAAACACGGCCAGATACACGCGGTGCCGCAGCTTTAAAACGCTGCGGCACCACTGGCAGCAGCACCGTGGATTGCGCGTCGCTGCCGGTATTCTTCACGCTGCGACCCTAATCGATCAGATCACGCACCACAATAGTCTGGTCACTGTCCGGGCCCACCAATCGCCGAGATACGACAGCCAGTAGCTCCTCAAAAACATGCACATACTTGCGGGCGTTCTCACCGGCAGGTCGCAAAGACTTCGCATCCGAAATGTTCTCCGCTCCAGCCGTCAATACTCATACACCGGCGGCGTGATGGAAAATCGGTGCTGCGTCATCGGCACCTCATCGACCAGCTTCACCGTCCACACGCTGCGCCACAGGACGCCGCGAGCTTCTCCGGCGAGCGAGCATCCAGCAGTCGTGAACAAATCAGTGAAACCCGTGTACTGCGCACTGCCGCCCACGGCGCAAGCACCGCATCCATGCCAGCCGCAGCGGCGCCGGACGGCCCGTGTTCACGCCAAACTGCCGCCGGTCGTGCGCCAAAAACTCGCCCATCTTCTCGAGAACAGCTCAGTGAACGGGCCCAGCACCACGCGGGTGATGTATGCGCCCAGCCTGAATACCGATCACACACGGGAAATGCGGGTGGGTGCTTGCGCGAACCCACGAGAGGCGCCCCCAGCGGTCGGGTTCAGCGAAGAGGTGACAAACGGGTAGGTGCCGTGATCGACGTCAGAGAAGGTCACTGGCCGCCCTCCATAAACGGGGTTTTGCCCTCATCAAGGCGTGTTGAGCGGCTGGGTGGTATCAACAATCATGGGCTTAAACCGCTCAGCAACGAGAAATAATCCACAATCTCGTTCACCTCAACATGGCGGCGGTTATGCACACACTTCACCCGGCAGCTCATTCTTCTGCCGCAGCGCACCCTCAACCTTCTGCCGCAGAATCGACTCATCAAAATATCCTGCACGGAACACCCAAACGGCCCACCTTATCCATATGGGTGGGCGCCTACCTGCCAGTCGTGCCAATCGCGCGCTTGCAAAAACGCTCGTGACCTTATCCATCGTCTGATGGTACAGGGCCCCAGGTGAGCGTTCAGATTTTAAGCGAGTATCGGCACCGCGCGCCTGCGAACCCTCAATCTCGGCAGCGCCTCCGGGTTCCACCACGCCGTTACCAGCATCACGGGGGTCGCGTTCTCCTCAAAAATGCCGGCGGGCAGCTTCGCTCAAACTTCTGCCCATTCACCACCACCGTGTGGCCGGCGTACGTGCCGCCGTGAAAGCACGTAGATCACGCGGGGCGCAGGGCAAACCGTCGGTTGCCTTGCCTTCCCTCATCGCCCCACGGGGCACCCACGATGACGACAGCGACATTTCTTGCGCTCCTTGTTAAACTACATTCCGCCGGTTACGCCATAACCCGCACCCAGCGAGGCGGGCACACAATTATTAATCATACCGCCACCGCCGCGCCGCTGGCAGCAGTCGCCAAATTTCGCGGACCGCCGCGCCGCTAGCAGCAGTCGCCAAATTTCGCGGCGGGCGTGCATCTGCTGCCGGTTCGGCATCCACAGAGATTTTAATTCTGTGGCTGCTGTTTCTACTCGTTCACGGTTCTTGCCATAGAGCTATTCTTGTAGGGACTCCAACTCGTGATGCTCGTCTCGGGAACATATGCATCTCACCCAGGCACGCCTCTTCTTCGATATCTCGATAGATAGCGGGGTGTACCACCGCAAACAGGGAAGCCCTCGTGGCTTCCAAGTGGGACGCCTCACCCGTACAAGGTATCTTCAAGTGTGGGTTCGTGAGTCAAGTTGAGCTCGCACGGCTCTCACGCGTTCGAGCCATGTGGCCGAACCACGTTTACCCTTACGCCACCCTCATGGTATACATCAGCTACGGTCCCTGCGAATAAGCACATACGACATAGGTCATGGTGGGTATAACTCCTATATATATACACCTATATAGCCTGGGTTATGTATATTGCTATAATGTGCAGGTAACTTTGGGTATAAGGAGAGACCACATGATTACTGCTTTCATATGTAATATAGAGATAGACGGAAAACTCTAGGTATTTTTAAAGAGAGCTGGAATATTGGTGCTAAACCAATGAAAGACGCCTAGAAGGAGGATCCAAATTCCCTATTATGCAAGTGACGCTAAGGAGAGAATAGATAATTTTCCCACGTCTATACTCCCTTATATATATGGAATAAACGCAAGGAAAGAGAATGTATTAGCTCTACTAGATTTTATAAATTAATAGATATACTTTAATATTGATATAAAATGGGTGAGATATTTTTAACCAGTGAGCCATAACTTAATTGGGACAGAGAAATCACGCAGATGACTTTGGTCACTGATATAGCTGATTCTCCCGAAGAATTAAAGATAGAATCAACAAACTTTCTAGGAATAAGAAAATATAGGAAATAATTGAGCAGTTAAACCTTACTGGAATATTAATCAGGATCACAAAAGTTCATGTTCATCACGCAAGAAAGTGTAGCCCATATGTTATTCACCAATTTAAATTACAAGTACCAGATAACGATATTAAAAGATTCTCTTAGAAATGACTCCTGAAATATTTTGACAAGTTATTCATTTGCAACATCTAGAAAGTCCCAGCAAACACCAAGTTATTAGATGGTCTAAGAAAAACCTAGTGATTATTATAAATTAAGTAAAAGACTGGGAGTATATAGCGCACATGGTGCATGTTACTATATATCACGCAAAGTATAAATATGGTATCCCATACGCTCTAGGGTTTCACTTTGATGGTTTTTCCTTCATTTTACTTCAAGAACATGTAATAGAATATTATGAATCACAAATGATTGATATCATAAACCCAAACTGCGCTGAAGAAACAAGTCTATACAGAAAAACGAAGAATATACTATTATTACAGAAAGAAATTCAGGAAAAATAGTATGCGGTATAGATTTAATAACCACACTATCTCACACTGGACAACATATATCTATCATGAGCCTTACCTATAAGGTTAGAGAATTTAGGAAGTGTATACATCTTTTTACAAAAGATATGGAAAGCTTAGCAGAAATATCTTCAAAAAGAAAACTCATGATTTACAATCAAATAAACAACAAGACTATATATCTAGATATGCATTGTATATAGCCCTTCTGATGATCGTACCTGGAGCTGTCTCTGGGGTAAGTGATAGTATATCTATAATAAATATATTTCTCCCATCGGAGAATAGTCAGCACCAACCCCTTAATGCACTTGAGTACCCAGTATTGTCATTCTTATATTTTTGGCTTTTATCATCATGACAATATATAAGCTACTACTAAGCGAAAAAGGACGACTGAAGACAGTTTTAAAAGATCGCTCATTGAATTACTAGCGAGGAAGAAGACGTCACCTCACTATACTCACCATGAGCACACACATTTATTGAGTAGCCATTATCTTCTCTCCAAATCACTATAATGACGGGTATATCTACAGTATTCTCGATGGATCTTTATATATAACCTTCCTGGACAATTGCAGAATAACTAACTTTCCGCTTAAAAGCTTTTCTACCCATTCAACCTTTTTAGCTAGATTTCTTCTGCCAGAAAGTGTATCATTTCTAATCTTTCCGCACATTCTTTCGATTTAAAGGTCAACAGATTTACATTCTAATACAATAATGTCTCCCTTCTCATTTCTTGCTAGTACATCTATTTGACCAGTAAGGCTGGATTTTGTTCCCCTAGAGGTCTTTGCCAGGTTGACCATTTCTCCAAAACCCATTTTGGGTAACTTCGGCAATATAATTATTTCGAGCGCAATAAATTAACTAACTTTCTCAACTCAAAGGAATCAGATGCAGCTTTTCTCCACTATACTATCTCTCTCAACTTTGAGATAGCCACAATGATATTGATGCTTCCAGGATCTCGAGGAGAAAGCCATACATAGCTATCTCCTAAAGTATACAAGGGAAATAAATTATGACTAATCTGTATCGTATGAATTAAGGCAAAGATCGTCACAATCTGAAGAAATCGTAAGAAATCTTTTGCTTCATCGCTCAAGAATACATCTGTATGTTGAAAACTATTTTTCGAACGTAAGATTAATATTATTTTTCTGTAGAATATTAAACAATAAAGAGATAATCTCTTGTGCAGACCGTACCATATATCTTTTCCCACTTCGGTCATGAGGAATGCGCTTCCAGAATCCTAGATTCAGCATAAATACTGACTCAATGATATTCTCATGCACTATGTGTCCCATACCATATTACGTCCAATGAGACTCAGCAAAGGATTTCGCATAAGATAAACCACCAAGTAAAATATTTACGTCTTCTTCAACAGGAATCTTTGGGGCAAATACTATCGTCGAATAGAAATTCATCAGGTTCTCCATAAATTACTATGTCATTATGCTCTTTAGCGCGTTCAAAAACAAACAACCAACTATAAAAACTGAATAGTACAGAAATCTTGACATTCTCCTACATGCTTTGTTTTTGCGATAATTTTTTAAGCATATATATTCTTTGAGCGCCCGAACAATATATATTCTCCATTTTTACTTCATACATATTCTTCCTCTTTATGGCATGAAAAATTTTTCGTTTTTGTGCGATACATCGATTAGTTTCATTAAAGTTATAATCGCCCAATCAAAAATCTATATCATTTATCCGTGATTGAATATCTTCACAATAGGAATTATAATTCTGACTTCCTTTTTATAGTTATTTAGGTTACTGAATCTTGGTGGTACTACCTGAGTCTACTCCTCCTTTACTCCATGCCGTGAAAGTTCATATAGATCGACCAATTTCAGTTGCGTCTTACACCCTTGCTCCTAACAGCTCTGTCGTTACGTACTAGTGAATCTTTCATTGTTGTCCTCAATTCTCCAGATTAATCTTGAGATACCTGTGCCATCACTCTCAAAATCACGGCACTTGGGACAGCCTCCTGAGGGTGCCTCCTACTCACCGAATCACCTTACTGGTTCTCAAAAATGCTCTGTCAATAGAATCCATCAGGCTGCAAAAAGTCTAATCCATCAATCGCGTATCTCAGTGATCTGATCGCAGTCAGAGCCTCGCCGATCGCCAGGTGCGGCAGCCAGGAGCTTCGTCGAGCTTATGTACATACATGTGCTCGTTCAGGGCAACACTCTGACCTGGAGCCCTAGCCAATATCAAGCCTTCAGCTCACCCTCACCCGAACCCTGAAATCTGCCCTGCTGTTTCTACGGCACACCCACACTAGAAACATCAGCTGAACGCTTCCCTCAACCATCAGCCGTAATATCACCAGGATTGGGCAGCACTACTACAGATTCTGTATCCCATCATGCTCGTTACCCCGCGGTCTCTACTGAACACGACCACAACCGGTTCTATGTTGTGGATGGCACCCAGGTACCGAGCTATCACCCAAACTACGCTATTACAGTGGTAAAAGCCACGGGGCAGGCTCAACCACGAGATGATTCGCCTAGACCTTAGACAGACCACTGGTAATCGCCGGTGCACTACCATGACACCTATCGCGTACCGTGCCACAACATCGATAGACTCAAAACCCACTCACAGTTCAAGGCTACAGGACTGCATCTCACTAGCCGGTCCGGAGACAATTCGGTGAAAATCTCACGGACTGGGACAGAGCAGTTTCAACCAGCGAGTCAACCATCACAGCGGTAACCGAGCGTGTAATCGCGCATTTCAGTGTTGACGGGTACTTTCGGCGGCAGAATCAGTGTGTGTCGTTGACCTTCCGCCGCAGCGCACGCCGTTCTACCTCATACGTCGCGCATACAGGCACCAGCAGCAGTCGCCAAATTTCGCGGCGGGCACGTGCATCTGCTGTGGAGCACAAAAACGGTGCGCGCAAGACATTGCAGGGTGCGCACCCGTAATAATCGGCTGATGCCAGATCCAGAGGAATTAAAGGATCTTAATAGAAAGTCAGCGGGTACTCAGTACTCTTCGCCCATTATTCGCCGAGACAGCGGCGATAATGTGGAAGACAATCAGCACAATAGCCGCAGAGGCATCACGATCATCGGGATAAAGAACAAAAGTACCGGGGTAATAAGTGCCAGAATCCACGACGCCGTGCTGATAGCCCACAGGGTGAGATTAAAGTTAAAAGGCACGACAGGGATGCTTCCTTCGTGAACCGTAGCCCGGCTTGTCTTTATAAATAAACCAGAAAAATCAGCGGCGCCAGGAAAACCAATAGTGGTTGCCGAAAGGAACGTGGCGCCCGCAGAAATAAGGTTCATCAGAAACGCCATGTTCTTATCGTCTGCGCTCACCGCCCCAGACTGCGGCTGCCCGTGCGGATCCTGCTGATACTGTGCGCCCTGCTGATCGTACTGGTTTTTGGTTCTGCTGGTACTGGTATGTGCCCCTGCTGCTCATAAGGATTCTGGTTCTGCGGCTGGTATCCCTGCGGCTGCTGGTTCTGCCCATTCCCAGGGTTTTTGTCGTAGGGGCCATTTTCGTAAGGATTCTGACTCATGATGCTCCTTAGGGTATGCGGTTTTCGACGCCGCACGGTTTTTGTGAGGTAAAGCACCATTTTTAAGGATGCACCTGAAAGGGCGCGAGTAGCAGATATTTGCCCACAGGGTTTTTAATCCTCATTCCCGAACAAATATCCTCTGCTCCCGGTAAAGCGAACAAAAACATTGAGAGATAATTCACCTTCATTCATTGAATGAAATAAACCTCAATGTATTCCGTGCAACTTTTTCTCGCACACTGGTGTATTGTGGTTTTCATCTCAGCTTCTTCGAGGTGCGGCGATGCCGTCGCACCGCATTATCCTCATACATTCGAGGAGCATCATGCCAAAAAACACTCCGATACGGGGCCTCTCAAGAGCCTGCCTATCGGCAACCCTGGGTGTAACTATGGCCATCACAGCGGGACTGCCCGCGACAGCGGCACCCGCAGGTGACCCCGACACGCCAGTCGCTCAGACATCGCCCGGAACTCCCGTGAGCGCGCCGTACTCTCGGATTCCATGAAGAAGGCCGAAGGCAATATCCCCGTCTTCGTACAATTCAAAGGCAAAGGCGCATACGAACAAACCCCAATCCCCGCAGTACTAGCCAACAAACAAGCACCCATCAATAAGCAGGCCGAGGTCAAGCCATCAAAACCCAGGTGCAATCACAGGCACAGGCGGCAGCCCAGAGCACCGGTGCGAAAACGCTGTACACCACGCACAATATAATGCGCGGGGTGGCTTTGCAAGGTGATGCGGCACAGATCCGCGCCCTCGCCAATAACCCCGAGGTGGAGCGCATCACCGATCGTGCCGAAAGAAAGAAGCAGAACGCCGGTTCCGTGGTTGATACCGGTGCGGCGGAAAACTGGGCACGTGAAAACAGCGGGTACACCGGTAAAGACGTGAAAATCGCGGTCGTAGACTCCGGTATTGACTACACGCACGCCGATTTCGGCGGGCCCAGCACGATCGAAGCGTTCAACAAAGCAACTAAGCTCACCGAGATGCCTGCGCAGACTCGGGCCTGTACGATGCCAAGAAGTACGACAGGCGGCTACGACCTGGTGGGTGACTCGTACGACGGTACGAAACCAGACCGCCCGGATAACAACCCCATCGACTGCTCCGCTGGCGGCACGGCACGCACGTTGCGGGCACCGCCGCCGGTACGGCGTAAACCAGGACGGCACCACCTTCCGCGGCGACTACTCCAAACTCACCGCAGAACAGCTGAACCAGATGAAAATCGGGCCCCGGCGCGGCACCGGAAGCGCAGCTGTATAGTTTCCGCGTGTTCGGGTGCACCGGCACCACCGCTGTGGTTGTTCAGGCGCTTGACCGCACCCTCGACCCGAACGGTGACGGGGATTTCTCGGACCGGGCAAATATTGTGAACCTCCATCGGCGGCGAGTTCTCCCCACCGGATGATGCCGACGCATACGCCGTTGAATCCCTCAACCGTCGGGCGTGCTCGCAGTTGTTTTCAGCCGGTAACGCAACCGACTACTACGGCCGCGGCGACACATACTCGATTCGGGCCAGCCCGCAAACGCGGTTTCTGCGCTGACAGTGGCGAACTCCATCGGCTCCTCCCTACGCGGTGGACTCCATGGAGATTCAGGCACCAGCAAACGTGGCCGGTAAAGTCCCTGGCGACTACACCGTCTCGTACACCTACACGGGGGCAAAGACCCTGAGGGCGCTGACCGGGACAGTCGTGACCCTTCCGAGTCGAATAAATTCGGGTGTGAGCGTTCAGCGCCGAAGACGCCGCGAAGATTAAAAGACAAGTGGGTGTTCTCGAGTGGGCCAACGCAGACGGTTCACTCCCCTGCGGTTCTAAGGTGCGGTTCGATAACGTCGAAAAAGGCTGGCGGTAAAAGGCGTAGTCCTTTCCTCAGAGGAAGAAAAAGCCTGCCCCTGCCGATCGGCGGTAATGAGAGCATCCCGGGTTCCGTGTGGCAAAAAGCGCCTCCGCTAAAGTGCGTGAAGCCGCCGCCGCAGTGAGCTGAAGGTACGCTTTGGGCGCGGATTTGAAAGAATCCCTGCGTGTGCCCAGCAATAAGAAGGATCAGCTGACCGCCTCCAGCGCCCGCGGCTACCACGGCACTTACGGGTACACGAAACCCGACGTGGCGGCGCCGGGCAACAATATCTCTTCGGCGCGGGTAGGCAGCGGGACGGACGGCATCTCGTATACGGGTACCTCCATGTCAGCCCCGTTTGCCGCCGGTGGCCGCCCAGGTGCTGCAGGCTAGCCGGTCCCTACGGCCCACGCAGCTCAAAGGCCGCGATTATGAACAGCGCCAACCATGATGTGCGCACCGCCGGCAGGGAACGTGTGCGGTGGACCGCGTGGGTTCAGGGCGTGACTGATGCTGAGGCTGCGGCAGAGACGAAAGTGCTGCTGTATAACGCCGACCGGCCCGCGCAGTGTCCCAGACCTTCGGGGTACTCGAATACGCGGTGAACGAGGGCAAAGCAGACCCTAACCCGCGAGATGACGGTGGAAAACTTCGACTCGCACACCACGTACAACATTTCGTACGCGGGTAGCACCGACATGCCGGGGTGGAGTTCTCCCTGCCGTCGAATATTACGGTAAACCCCGGAGAGAAGAAGAACTTCACGGTCACTATCACCATTGACCCGGCTGCCATGGAGAAGACCATGGACCCGGCCATGGAGAAAACCCATAACTCCGTGGACCCGTACGGTGACGGCACAGAGCTGGTACCCGAACAGTACCGCCAGTTCATTGCCTCAGAGTCGGGGCGTATTCTGCTCACTGAGGGCGCAGCCACCCTGCGTGCGCCCATCCACGCGGCACCTAAGCCCGCATCAGCGATGAAGGTAGAGGGGAGCTCTGTTGAGATCCCCGCCGAGCACCAGGCAAACCTGAAACTCACCGGTACTGAGCTGAACCAGCGCGGCTACAAGTCGCTGCTGGGGCGTTCGAGCACGGCGCATCAATTGAGCGCACCTCCCCGGTGAAGCTGGACGTGAGCAGCAACGCGAAAGCGAATATGCAGCATGTGGGTGCCGCATCGACCGCACCCGCGCTGAAAGCATCCGGCGGTAACCCCAATGACGGGCTGCTTGCGTTCGGTATCTCGACGTGGGCTAACTGGGATGTGGTCTCAACAGAGAACACGTTCACCGTGAATATTGACACCGACAGGGAACAACCGTGCCGACTATATGCTGGTCACCGACCGCGCGAAGGGCATCGACTTCCCGATTGTGCGCCTGTACGGGTACAGAACGGCAACCTGGAGCAGATCGCTCACTACCCGCTCAATAACGCCTGGGGCGACACCGACACGAACATGATGGACTCCAACGCCCTCATGATGGCGGTACCGCTGAAAGGACCTGGGGCTCAGCGCCGAGAAGACGAAAAGACAGTAAGTACAGTGTCGGCCACCGCAGTACGCCTGGACTAACGTGAGCGAGACCGGCTGGATTAACTACCGTCCGTTCGACCCGAAGCTGTGGTTCTCCGGGACCGCCACGACAGTTCAGGGTTTCTTCGCTGATGCGCCTTCCTCCGAGCTGGTGGCACACCGCGCCGAAGGTGCGACTGATGTGAAGGCCCTGTTCCCTGCACATGCACAACACCACCGGTGATCTGAGCGGGCTTTAACGGTGCCGCAGGGCAACCGCGCGCAGGTGCTGGAGGTCACCGAGCAGCAGCGGCTCGACCCGGCGCCGTCACGGTTCACGGATGTTCCGGCCGAGAACCAGTTCTACGCAGAAAATCAACTGGTTGGCGCAGCGGCGCATCACCACCGGCTACCCGGATGGGACGTTCCGCCGGGCGAGAACGTGGAGCGCGGGCAATGGCCGCGTACTTCTACCGCTAGCAGGCGCCGCAGTTCACCGCGCCGGATAACCCCACGTTCAGTGACGTTCCGAAGTCTCACCCGTTCTACAAAGAGATTGAGTGGATGGCCGCCCGCGGCATCACCACCGGCTACGGTGACGGCACGTTCCGCCCTCCGCCTCGGTGAACCGCGACGCCATGGCCGCGTTCTTCTACCGGTACGCCAACTCGCCGCAGTTCGCAGCCCCGGCAGCCTCCCCTTCAGGACGTAGCCCGCCAACAGCCAGTTCTACAAGGAAATCGCGTGGCTGGCCGAGCAGGGCATCACGAAGGGCTGGGATGACGGCACGTACCGTCCCGGTGAGCCGATTCACCGCGATGCGATGGCCGCGTTCCTGTACCGCTACAGCGATAAAGTGCTGAAGTAGGTACGAGCGGATCTTGGCCGCTGCTGCGTTTGGGGCGCTGGCTTCTCCTGTGCGGGTGAAGCTGGCGCCCGCGCTGCTCTGCAGTGCCGCCCGAAAAGCTACGCGCCATAGGGCGGCAGGGTTTATTCAGACCTAAAACGCCATATTTTGTGAGGAGGATGGGTATTACACACCGCATATTTACGTTGTGCACCAAAAATATTGGGATTTTTATTGCCCCGGCAATGCTTTAAAAACAGATGAATAGAGCACCCAGGAATTATTAAATCTCATGCTAAAGTAAATCACACTGATATGCTATATCTCACACATATCACGTTACCTATAGTCAGGAAACCATCATGAGACCACTATCCACCCCACGGCTTTTCGCCAAAAGCTGCCTGGCCGCAACAATGGGCTTAGCACTCACCCTCAGCGCCGCAGCACCGGCCTCAGCCGTACAGCCCCCTGCTGACGAAACCGGTATCGTCACCTCGGGGGATACCGCCAGGGACGTACTCAGCCCCGGCATGAAAAAAGCGGAAGGCAATATCGCTGTCTTCGTACAATTCAAAAGCGCAAAGGCGCATACGAACAAACCCAATCCCCCGCAGTACTAGCCAACAAACAAGCACCCACCAATAAGCAGGCCGAAGTCCAAGCCATCAAAACCCAGGTGCAATCACAAGCACAGGCGGCGGCCCGCCAGTCCAGCTCCCAGGCACTGTACACCGTGCTACAACGCCGCCCGCGGCGTGGTACTTCAGGGGAATGCTGCGCAGATTCGTGAACTTGCGCGCCGTGGCGATGTGGAGCGCATCACCCCCATTATTGCCAAGGAACGGCAGAACGCCTCCAGCGTGGTAGACACCAAAAACCGTTAACACCTGGACCCGCGAAACACCGGGTACACGGGCAAAAGACGTGACCATTGCCGTGGTCGATTCGGGCGTGGACTACCGCACTCCGACTTCAGCGGCCCCGGCACGCCGAAGCATACCGAAAGCGAAAGACATGCCCGAGCTGCCCTCCGCAGATTCAGGGCTGATTGACCGCAATAAGATCGCTGCGGGCGTGGACTTGGTAGGAGACAGCTACTAACGCCTCCTCCACGAACACCGAGCAGAACACCCCGCACCCCGACAACAACCCGCTGGACTGCCGCCCCTGACGGGTTCGGGCTCCGGCGGCTACAGCACGCACGTTGCAGGCACCGCCGCCGGGTACGGCGTAAACCAGGACGGCACCACCTTCCGCGGCGACTACTCCAAACTCACCGCAGAACAGCTGAACCAGATGAAAATCGGGCGCGGCACCGCCCGGAGGCTAAAATCCTGCCGGTTCGCGTGTTTGGCTGCTACGGCACCACCCACATGGTCATTAAAGCCCTCGACACGGTACTGGACCCCAACGGCGACGGCGACTTCTCAGATAAGGCGAACGTTGTGAACCTGTCGCTGGGCGGAGAATTCGCGCCCGTGGACGACCCCGAATCGTATATTGTGAACACGATGGCGCGGCAGGGGCGTATTCACGGTCGCAGCAGCCGGTAACGCCAATAACTACAACGGGGTGGGCGACACCTACTCCAACTCGGGCAGCCCGCCAACGCCGCCGCAGGGCTGTCAGTAGCGAACGCCTACGGCACCACCCAGCCGACGGATCAGATGAAAGTGCTCGCCCCCGAACAGCAGGCCGGGTTCGTGAACGGCGTGTACACCTCCAGTTTCGGCTACGCCGCTGCAAGCGCCGACAAACTCACCGGTGAGGTGGTTCAGCCCCAGCATCCAACCGGTACGGCTGCGAAGCGTTCTCCGAGCAGGACGCGGCGCAGCTTTAAGGGCAAGTGGGTGTACATCGACTGGGAAGACCCGGCCACCGGAAAATTCCCCTGCGGCTCAGCGGTGCGATTCAACCATGTGGAGGCCGCCGGCGGTCAAGGCGTCATCCTGGGATCGATGCAGGAACGGCACGAGGTCGGTATCGCGGGTAACGCCACGATCCCCGGTTTTATGCTCTAAAAGCGCCACCGACAAGCTGGCCACGGCAATCAACGACGGCACCCTGCGGGTTGAGCTGAACAACGACTACAGGCTCAGGGCCGCACCTCACAGTAAGGCGCTGGATCTGGTGTCCTCTTCGGCGCGCGGTCAGCACGGCTCGGACGGGTACGATGAACCGGATGTGGCGGCCCCGGCGCCGAGATCGTCTCAGCTGCCGTGGGCGGCGGCACCAAGGGGGTTGCGTTCACGGGCACCTCCATGGCGGCACCGCACGCATCGGGGGTGGCGGCGTTGGTGCTGCAGGCGCATCAGGACTACTCCCCCACCATGCTCAAGGCCGCCCTGATGAACGGGGCGAACACCGACCTGAAAAAAGACTCCCAGGGCACGTACGCTGTGGACCGGGTAGGGTCCGGCATGATTAACGCCAGGCCGCTGTTGAGGCTAAGGTGCTGGCGTACGATACGAAAACAGCCTGAGCGCGTATCAACAGCGTTCGGCGTGCTGGAGTACACCCGGACTCGGGGGTGCAGACCGTAACCCGCGACATCACCCTCGACAATACGGACTCGCGGGCACACCCACACCCCGGAGTATGTGGCAAGCACCGACATCCCGGGGGTGAGTTTCTCCCTGCCGTCCACGGTGAGCGTGGGGGCGGGCGAGAAGAAGAACGTGACGGTGACCGTCACCATCGACCCGGCGAAACTGGAGAAAACCAGGGACCCCGCGCTGAAAAGCGCCAGAGCTCACGCAACGTCGTGGGCGATAAGGTCGAAAACCACCGCCGAGGGGACCGCCAGTATGTTGCGAGCGCATCCGGCCGGGTGGTGTTTAAGAGGACGGCGCCGAGGCGATGCGCTGCCGGTGCATGTGGCCCCCTAAACCGGTTTCGGCGATGCGCGCGGACACCTCAAAAGATTGAGTTCGGCACCGGTGCTGAGCAGAAGGTGAAGCTTACGGGCACCACCTTGGATCAGGGCGGGTACCGGTCGATGCTGGGCGTGTTTGAGCTGGGCGCCGCCAGCGGCCGTATTCCGACGCAGAACCTCACGGTGGCGTCGGATCAGGTGGTTGATGTGCAGTATGTGGGTGCCGCCTCGGATGCCCGGCGCTGGCTGCTGCCGGGAAGAACCCGGATGAGGGAACCTGATTTTTGGGATTTCAACATGGTCGAACTGGGATGTGCTGCATTCTGGGCGCAGCGTGGAGGTTTCGGTTGATACGAACGGGGACGGCCAGCAGGGACTATGTAGCGAGGTGGCGCGCGAGAAGGGCCTTGATTTCCGCTGGTGAAGGTGTGGAAGGCAACCGGTGACAAGTGGATTTTCATTAACCAGTACCCGCTCAATAGTGCCTGGGGTGATACCGATACGAACATGATGGATTCCAATGTGATGGTGCTGGGTGCCCCGTTGAAGGATCTGGGCCTGACCTCAGCGAACGCGAAGGACATTAGCTACACCGTGTTCACGAACACCTGGTTGAATGAGGGCTCTGATGATGGGACCGCACGGAGAAGGCCACGTTCAACCCCGTTCGCGCCGAAGGTGTGGTTTGAGGCGAGTCGGCGGGTGTGCCGGGGTTCTTCGCTGACCGTGCTGGTGCTGAGTTGACGGCGCACCGGCAGGCGGGGCTTTGAGGCTAAGGCCCCTGTTCCTGCATATGCATAACGGCACCGGTGATCTGAGTGGTATTGGTGCCGGGCATGGTGAGCGTGCCCAGGTGGTTGAGGTGAGTGCCGCATCTGCTAATAGCCGTGACGCCCGGTTTCAGGATGTTCCGGCCGATAACCAGTTCTATACGGAGATTAACTGGTTGGCGCAGCGACAGATTACGCTCGGCTACCCGGATGGGACGTTCCGCCCGGGCGAGAATGTGGAGCGCGGGGCGATGGCGGCGTTCTTCTATCGTTTGAATGGTTCGCCGCAGTTTACGCCTCCGACGAAGCCGACGTTTAGTGATGTGCCCACGAATCACCCGTTCTATAAGGAGATTGAGTGGATGGCTGCTCGCGGCATCACCACCGGCTACGGTGACGGGACGTTCGCCCCTCCGATTCGGTGAACCGTGATGCGATGGCGGCGTTCTTCTACGGAATGCGGGTTCCGCAGTTTGCAGCACCCGCCCGGGCGCCTTTTTGCGGATGTTCCTGCCGACAGCCAGTTCTACAAGGAGATCGCGTGGCTGGCCGATCAGGGCATCACGAAGGGCTGGGACGACGGCACCTACCGCCCCGGTGAGCCGATTCACCGCGATGCGATGGCCGCGTTCCTGTACCGATATCACGAGAAGGTGCTGAGTAGGCGGTAGCGCCCCAGCTGCCGGGTGTCTGTACCGTAGTCTTACGCTATTGGGCGCCCTACTATTGGCTGGACGCCTGGCGCTTTGGCTGGTTTCCCGGCCGTCAGTGGTCCCTGAGGGGTTATTGGCGGCCGGGTTTTCTGTGCGGTGGGTGCGGCTGCGGGTGCGGGCGCTAAGGATGAGCCGCATAGTTATAGAAAACTGCAGGCGAGGCGCACCTCAAAATAAGCCTCATATACCGTGATATTGCACAAGTATTCCGAATATTTTCTAGTCTTAGCGTCAGTAAAAACAAGGAGATGCACTAATAATTATTAGTCTACTGTTGTTTTTGTGGTTAAACCGTGAGTGCCCCTGCACAGCCGCCCGATACGTATCGAAAGTTTTCGGTACTCTATCTCGTTCACTCTGCGCACCAACCACATATCAAGGAGCTGTCTATGGCGAGAAAGTTCATGGGGCAGGCAAGATGCACTCTTGTCACAGCGTTGAGTTTATCGTTAGTAACCACCGCCGCCTTCCCGGTTTTTCGCCGCAGATACACCGGATAGCAGTGTCCAGCAGGGCGCGGAAACCAGCAGAGATCAGAATATTATTAGCCCTCAGCCGCCAGCGCATCGGGCGAAACAGCGGTTTTGTGCAGTTCAAAGGCACCGGCGCCTATGAGCTCACCCGCCCGCGACCGGCCGCGCCACCCGGGAGCAGAACGCGGCTAAACGGGATGAGGTGCGTTCCATCCACGCTTGGGTAAACGAGCGGGCACGCACGGCTGCTGAGGCCACCAGCTCAAAAATACTGTACACCACCGTGAACACGGTGCGCGGGGTCGGGCTCTACGGCGATATTGAACAGATCCGTAAGCTCGCGGCCCGGCAGGATGTGGCGCGCATTAGCGTTATTACGAACGTGCGGCCGCAGAACGCGGGTACCGCCGTGCACACGGATACGCTCACCACCTGGGCGCAGAAGAACAACACCGGCGGGTACGGGTACACGGGCCGTAACGTTACGGTGGCCGTCATTGATACCGGCATCGACTACACCCACGCCGATTTGGGCGGGCCCGGCACCGATGAGGCCTACCGGCGGGCGAAGGACTCGGCCACCCCTGCCGGATGGGCTGTACGATCCGCAGAAGCTTGTGGGCGGGTACGATATGGCCGGGGATGGCTGTAATGCCAGCGTTAAAGGAGCATGCCCTGCCCATCCCGGATGCGAATCCTCTTGACTGCAGCGGGCACGGCACCCACGTGGCGGGCACTATCGCCAGGGTACGGTGTGGCGGCGGATAATACTGCCTTTCACGGGGATTACTCTGCGCTCAGCGCCGATGAGCTGCACAGGATGCGCATCGCCCCGGGGCCGCCCCGGAGGCGCGCCTGGTGGCCTTCCGTATTTTTGGGTGTGCGGGAACGTCGGCGCTCACGCTAAAGGCTCTCGACCGGGTGCTTGACCCGAACGACGATGGGGATTTCAGCGACCGGGCGGATATTGTGAACCTTTTCGGTCGGAACCGACTACGGTGTATTCGATGAATCGACTAACTATGCAATAGGTGAGTTGTACCGGCAGGGTGTTCTTACGGTGACCGCCGCGGGAATGCCGCATCCCAGAACGGTGCTGGCGACACCTACTCTATCTCCGGTGGCTCGGCAACCAGCGCGTACGCGCTCACTGTGGCGAATTCTATGGGCGCCACGCGGTCTGCTGACCGGGTGAAAGTGCTCTCCCCGCTGGCACGAGCGAAATATGCAGCCGGTACACCACAAAGCTATGATTATGCACGACACAGGAGGGTGAGCTCACCGGCCAGGTGGTGAAAGCCCCCGCCTCGAACCCTGTACGGGTGTGCCCCGTTCACCACTGAAGAAGCCGCCAGACTCAAAGGGAAATGGGTGTACCTTGACTGGGACAATACAAGCGGTGCCGTGCCTTGCGGTTCGGCGGTACGGTTCGCCAATGTAGAGCGGGCTGGCGGCGCTGGGGTGGTTCTTGGCACCAGGCAGCCGCTGACCGATATCGCCGGCACTGCGGCCCTGCCCGGGGTGCTGCTGCCCTCAGAGCAGGCCGAGAAGATCCGCCCGGCGCTGGCCTCAGGCACCCTCACCCTGCGACTCAGACGATGCTCTCCGCACCGGTGCGCGCATCGAAAACCGGGGCGGCGGATCAGCCTAACCCGGCATCGGCGCGGGGCGCTCACGGCTCGTGGGGCAGCATTAAACCCGATGTATCTGCCCCGGGCACCGGTATCGCTTCAGCCCGGGCGGGCTCAGGCGCAGGGGCCAGTACGCTCACGGGCACCTCCATGTCTGCCGCCTATGTCTGCGGGGTGGCCGCGCAGCTTGTGGAAGAGCACCGCAGTTACAGCCCGCAGCAGCTTTAAAGCCACCCTGATGAACACTGCCGCGCACCCCGTGCATGATGCCCAAAACCGCCCCTACCCGCCGGATCGGGTGGGTTCTGCTGCATCGACTCCGCCAAGGCCGTGAATAACCGTGTGCTCGTCTATAACGCCGCCCGCCCGGAGCAGGTTTCAGACACGTTCGGGGTACTCGAATACGCCCCGGATGCGCCGGTGTCTACTCTCCGCCGTGAAATGGTGGTGGAAAATACTGACACTATCGCGCACACCTACCTGCTCTCGTACACTGCCAGCACCGAAAGTCCCCGGGGGTTGCTTACTCCCTGCCTGAGAGCGTGACGGTGCTCCGGGCGGGAGGACAACGTTCACCGTCACCCTCACCGTGGACCCCGCCGCCCTGGCGAAAACCGCTGAGGCGACCGCAAACACCACCCAGCGTTCCACTGGTGAAGACGGGCAGGTGGTTGCTTTTGGGGCGCGCCAGTATGTTGCGAGCGCATCCGGGCAGGTGGTGCTCACCGAGGGCAACACCACGTTGCGGGTGCCGGTGCACGCCGCCCCGAAGCTGGTGTCACAGATGCGGGTGGCCGCTGCGGAGGTGCAGTTTGAGCGAGGCCAGCAGCAGGCGCAGCTGCCGCTGTCCGGTACGGGGGTGGATCAGGGCGGGTACCGGTCGCTGCTGGGGGCTTTTGAGCTGGGGGTCACGAGCGGGCATATTCCCACCGAGGACCCTGTCGGTCAGCAGCGACCAGCGGGCGGATATTCAGTACGCGGGTGCTGCATCGGATGCTGCCGCACTGGCTGCCGCAGGCAAAAACCCGAACGATGGTTCGCTTTATTTTGGTATTTCAACCTGGGGCAACTGGTCCGAGGTGACCCCGCGCAGCACCTACTACGTGTTTATTGACACCAACGGAGACGGCACCAACGACTACCGCCTGCACACGATGCGCGCCGCCGGGGTGGACTACCCACTGGTGCAGCTCTCCCGTGCCGATAACGGCCGGTGGGTTCCGGTGGACGGGGCGCTCTACCCGCTCAATAACACCTGGGGCAGCACCGCACGAACACCATGGACAGCAACACCCTCATTGTGGGGTGCCGCTGCGGCAGCTGGGGCTGAGCACCCAAAACCCGGGGTCCCTCTCTTACACGGTGGCCACCACCTCCTCGTACGCCACCACACCCATTGTTGATGCGACCGAAGCGGTAAAGTTCAACCCGTTTACACCCACCTTCTGGTTCACCGGTACCGCCTCAGGCGTGCCGGGGCTGTTCGTTGATGCGCCCAACGCGTCTTTGACGGTGCACCGCACCGAAGGGGCAGAAGGTGAGCTGCTTCTGCTGCACCTGCATAATTCCACCGGTAACCTGAACGGCGCCCCTGGGTGCCACAGGTGATCGGGCGCAGGTGCTGAATGTCTCTGGGGAGAACACCCACAACACGGTGCGGGCCCGGTTTACGGACGTGAACGATGCGAACACAGCCACCCCCGACATTGACTGGCTGGCCGAACGCAGAATTACGCGGGTACCCGGGCGGCACTTTCCACCCGGTGAAGATACCGAGCGCGGGCGGCTGCGGCATTCTTCTACCGGCTGGCCGGTTCCCCCGCCCTACACGCCCCCGCAGCGGTCGCCGTTTACGGATGTTCCCCACAAACCACCCGTTCTATAAGGAGATCGCGTGGATGCACCAGGCGGGTATTACCACCGGCTGGGCGGATGGCACGTTCCGCCCGCATGAGGCCGCCACCCGTGAGGCCATGGCCGCGTTCTTCTACCGTGCCGCAGGCTCCCCCGCCTACACACCCCCGGAGAAAAGCCCCTTTGAGGATGTGCCCACCGGTGCGCGTTTCTACCGGGAAATCACCTGGGCGTATGAGAAGAAGATATTTACGGAGGAGACTTCCCTGCTCAAACCTGCCGCCACGGTACGGCGTGAGGCTGCGGCAACGATGATTCACCGGTACGCCCGGCAGGTGCTTCACCGGGGATAATGCTCGCCAGTGTGCACATAAAGTTGTGGCCTGCCAGCGGATCCCGCACAATACTACGGCATTAAAAGAGGGCGGTTCGCATCCACATGGCGTATGCAGAGCATGTATACGCCGCAGTCGGATGCGAACCGCCCCTGTGAATACCGCGTTCAGAGTGCCGCTATATTCTCACGGACACCCTAGCTGGTTACTCTTTGATGAGCTTCAAGTAGGGAACCGGGTAGTTGTAGTCTTCACCATTATTGGATTTAACGGCTCCCCATAATGTTGAAAAATAAGCATAATAAGGCCACCGATACCCCGAGACTGCTAGCACGAGCATTGCAAGCAGCACCATAATACCTGCCGCCGCCGGCCTCCTCCGCTGCGGGCCCCAGCAGCCCCAGCCGCACCAATGCCGATAAGAACAATGTAAAGGATGAACAAGACAGCGGATACGATGCCCCAGGTAAGCATCATATTAAAACCACGGGTAGCGGCGCGCTTAGTGAACCCGTACCCGGGCTTATCTTTATAGATAGCCCAGAAGATCAGCGGTCCGAATAAACCGAGAAGGATCGGGGAAAGGTAAGAGAGCATTGCCTTGGAACGTGCATCCGGGGCTTCCTGTTCGTAGGGCTGCTGCCCCATACCCTGCTGCATATTTGGGTTGTAGTTGTAGTTCGGCTGGTTGGGGTCAAAGTTCTGTTGACTCATGATGTACTTTCGGTCGGTTGGTCGGTGAATGGTACGGTGCGGTACGTACCATATCCGCAAGACTACCAAGATTTTGATGAATAGTCTTGTAGATACGCCACCCAACACCGTATATGTGTTACCCATCACTAACAGATGGGTTGGTGGGGGCGTTTTTTGAGTATTATGAGAGACAGTTCACCTATCCGTCTTCATCCAGTATTTTTATGTGCGGGAAGGGATACCGGTACTCTTCCCCGCCGTTGGCGCGTATCGCCCCCATAATGGGAAAGATAATAGCCAGAATTAGCATGACAGTCACGATCCCCAACACCACTATAAGACCGATCGATGAATACTATCAGCGACCGCCGCCGCATCTCGGCTACCGGCGGTTATACCCATCAAGACCAGAAAAACCCAGCAGGCTAAAAGCAATCACCGAGAGCTCAACAATCATTACGGTCATCGTAAAAGTTAAACGCGCGGGCGCATGCTCGCCTAGTAAACCCGTACCCGGGCTTATCTTTGTACACAGCCCATAGGATGAGCGGGTGAACCCCACAGCAGCAGCGAAAGGTGGGCGAGCATCGCTATGGTGTGAGCGTCAGCCGCCCGGTACTCAGCAGGGTAAGGATACTGGCCCGGGTAGGGTGCCGCATAGGGCACCGGTGCGGGCGGCTGCTCAACGGCGGGACCCTGGTAGCTCTGCGGGTAGGGGGTCCGGCTGAGGCCCGCCTGGATGAGCCGGTTGCTCCGTTTTTATTGAGGTTAATGCGGGGGTGGTCATTGGGGTTAGAAGTGGGGTCGGTCATTGTGTCCTTCCTCTGAGATTGCGTCCCTATCTCAAGGATAAAGCTAAAGGGGCGCACGGACAGAGTCAGTTCACATGCCACACGTATCTGGCGATACCCACCGGAACCGTGCGTTTGCTGCCGACTGCGCAGGTAAATACTCCAACTTTTTCGGCGACAACGGGTCAATCTCTTTACCCTCCAGGTAGTCGTCGATCTGCGGGTAGGTGATGCCGAGCTCGTCCTCATCGGTGCGCCCGGGGACACCGTCAAGCAAGTCGGCTGTCGGCGGCTTAGCCCACAGCCGCTCGGATGCGCCCAGAACCCTCAGAAGCAGCTGATTCTGCCGCTTATTCAGCCCGGAAAGGGCAGTATATCTGCTCCACCGTCGCCGAACTTCGTGAAGAAACCGGTCACGGATTCCGCCGCGTGGTCGGTGCCGACGACCAGCAGGGACGGGTCGCCAGCGAGCGCATACTGAGCGACATGCGGGCACGCGCCAATATTTCCCTTTATTGAAGTCGCTGATGGGCGTGCCCACAGCAGCCGTGTAGGCGGTATAGAACCCATCGACCGCATCCGCAATATTGAAGGTGACCGCCTTGTCGGGGGCGATGAATTCGAGGGCTTTTTGTGCGTCTTCTTCGTCTACCTGGGTTTTATAGGGCAGGCGTACCGCCATGAACTGCGCCCGGTATCCTTCGGCGTTGAGTTTTTCGCTGGCGAGTTGGCAGAGCCTGCCCGCCAGTGTGGAATCGATGCCGCCGCTAATGCCGAGCACGAATCGCGGGTGCCGGTCGCTTTCGCATAGTCGCAGAGGAACCGTGACGCGCCGCTGTACTTCCTCACGCGCTTGCTCTTCGGTCATATTAGCGAACGCCCATCTGGGCCACGATTTTCCCTGAAGTTCACGCATACCTCTAGTGTACGCGCAGGCGTGAGCCGTTATATTCCGGCACCAACACTCCCAGCTGCCTGCCCTCCCGGTTCTGCCGATGCGGAAGCGTCCGCATCAGGGGCTGTTGCGGGCACGCGGGTGCGCCCGTTACCTGCAACAACACCACGCCGAGCGTGCACGAGGCCATCTGGGTTGCCGGGAACGCCCAGGTGAGCCTGTCAAACCCGAACAGTGCCTCCCCGCCAGCACCGTAATGAAGAAGAAAACACCCACGCTCGCGGTCATCACCACCGCGGCTGTTCCTTTGCCGCACGCCTGGAAACCAGGAGATCCACAACACCACCAGTGCGTGGAACACGGTCGAGCACAGCAGGGCCGTGAGCACCTTATCGCCCGCCCTCAACCAGGGTGGGTCCGCCCGTCAGGTACAGCGCCCAGTCCCGGAAAAACCACACCGGGACGGAGAACACGCCGAGGTGCCCACCGACAGCGCCACCGCCGTTCTCAGTGAGGCCCTCAGACGCTCCCGGTTCCGTGCCCCATAGGCGTAGGCGAACAGCGGGATACCACCCATGCAGATACCCATGCACAGGGTCTCTGGCACCATAATCAGCCGGATTGAGACACCGAATGAGGCGACTGCCGCATCCCCGTACTTGACCGCTAGGGTTATTCAGCACCAGAGCCGGGAGGCCACCAGGAACAGGCTAGAGACCAGCTGTGAGGGGCCCACCGCCAGCATGGGTTTGAGCACGTCGGCGGAGAGCTTGAAATCGCGGGAGATACCGAAGTTCTTGCTTTTAGCGGTCAGAAACAGCATGTAGTAGATAATGCACGCCAGGTTTGAGCCCATGAGCGCCCACCCGGAACCGGCTGCGCCCATGTGGAGTACACCAATGAGCAGCGCATCCAGCACCAGGTTGGCGAGCACCCCAGGCCAGCCCGTAGCATGGACTGTTTGGCGTACCCTTCGGCCCGCACCAGCTGCTCTAGGGTGAACATGCACATCCAGGGCGGGGCGCCAATGAACAGGATTGTCACGAACCAGCGGGTGGGTTCGTAGGTGGCGCCTGAGGCCCCCATGAAGTGGGTGAGCGGGTCGATGAAGAACACGCCGATCAGGGGCCAGCAGCACCCCCGAACAGCAGGGAAGCGTACAGCGCGAATGAGGTGACTTCGGGGATGCGGTCGGCTTTGTTCTCGCCCAGCAGCCGCGCCGTGAGGGTGGATGCGCCCACCCCGAAAAGGCCCGCCAGGGCGGTGATGACACCGATAACAGGAAAGCCGAAGATGAGGGCCGCCAGGTCTTCAACGGTGCCGAAGTGCCCCACAAAGTAGGAGTTCACCACATTGTAGATGGAGGTAATCGCCAGGCCGGTGGCCATGGGGATGCCCAGGGCCAGGAGGGCGCGCATGGGCGGGGGCCGATTTGAGGTAGTAGATGTTTCTTTCGTCGCCGGATTCGAGGATTTCGGCCGCACGCGACGCAGGGGTGTTGTCGGTTGTTTCGCACGCGCGCCTCTTCCTTTGTGCTCGTTTGCTCGTGCGTGGGTGTGGTTGTTTGCCTCGCTCATCATACCTCTATTGGCGCGGCAGTAACGAACACCGCCTAAACCTTATGGTGTTTCGCTGCTGCAGCGCCTGTTGGCGGCGGTGAGGCTAGGCTTTTGCGGGGTCTTTCACTGCAGCAGTCTCGTTCGCCGCCGTGTCCTTCACCTTGGTACCGCCGGTTGCGAAGAAGAGGATCACGCCCAGCACGCACGCCGAGATCTGGGTGAAGGGAACGCCCAGGTGAGGCCGTCGAATCCGAACCACATATTGCCGAAGATAACCGCAGGGAAGAAAAGCAGGGCAATACCCAGGGTCATGAGCGTGGCGGGTAAGCCTTTACCGGCGGCCTGGAACCACGAGACGAACACGATGCTCACGGCATTAAACACGGCAGCAAGCATGAGGTGCGACCAGTACTTTCGCCGGTGGCGACCAGCGAGAGTCGCCCACGAGCTCAAGCAGCTGGTGACGGAATGTCAAAACGGGATGGTGAAGATAATGGAGGTTGCCACCGATACCATTGCGGCGGTTTTCAGGGCCGAACGCACGCGGTCTCGATTGCGGGCACCGTAGGCGTAGGCGAAGAGCGGAATACCGCCCTGCAGATACCCTACACAGCATTTCAGGTACCATGTTCAGGCGCATCGCCAGCCCAAAGGCGGCCACGGAGTCGTCACCGTATCCTGCCGCAATATTGTTGAGCACCAGCGCGGAAACGGTCAGGTTTGCACTCTGAATCAGTTCGGCGGCACCCACGGCGAACACGGGTTCATAATGTCGCCGGCGATCACGAAATCGCTGGGTTTCCACGAGAAGTTGGGGCTCTTGCGAATAAGGAACTGCAGGTAGTACACCATGGATGCGGCGTTTGCGGCGAGCATCGCCCAGCCGGCGCCGGCGATACCCCTCAGCCGAGGACCGCAATCAGCAGAACATCGAAAAATTGAGTTGATGACGACGCCCCAGATAATGCCGTACATGGATTGTTTGGCGTAACCTTCAGAACGCACCAGCTGTTCCAGAGTGAACATGCCGACTGAAAACGGCGCACCCACAAAGAGCAGGTGCACGAAGGTTTTTGGTCAGTTCAAAGGATGCCCGGAGGCGCCCATCAGCCCGGTAATCGGGTCTGCGAACAGGAACCCGGCAATAGCGACCACCACACCGCAGGCGAGCGCAGAGTACAGGGGCGAATGAGGTTACGTTGCGAATACGTGCCTTGTTACCTTCGCCCTAGCAGACGCGACGCCAGGGTTGATGAGCCCAGACCGAACACACCCGCAATCGCGATGATGATACCGAAAAACAGGTACGCCGTATCCGGTGGCGGCGAGCTCTTCGACAGTGCCGTAGTGCCCACAAAGTAGGGAGTTAATGACGTTGTAAATGCTGGTGATCGCCAGACCCGCTGCCATGGGGATACCCAGGGAAAGAAGCGCTGTGAAAACGGGGCATCTTTGAGTAGGTAGATATTTTTGGGATCGTCCATATTGGGCATCCCGGGGCCTGCATCAGGTGCGGGCACAGCCGGGATGGCGCCAGTGGTGGAGGGCACGGTTCCTGTCACCGCCGGAACTGCACCGGTGACGGGCGGGTTCGCCTCGGACGGCGCTACTGTGCCAAGTTTTGCTGCTGCGTTAGTTTGTCTGCTGCGCCGGTATTTTTCGGGCAGGGAATGTTTAGGTTTATGTGTCATGCAAAGATGCGTTTCTCGGTCTGTGGAGTGCACCCGTCTCTGGGGCGGCATGGCTCAGGTAATATCGGTCAGCGCTACATGCCGGATGCGGGCGGGGACTCTATTGTACCCGTTTCCTGTTGAGAAGTAAGCCCTTCATCTCGTTGCTTTTTCCTCCCGATCCTCTCCCCTGCTTCCCCTCTAACCTCCCACGCAAAAAGGCTCTTTATGTGAATAAAGAGAGTTTTTCAACGTTTTATTCACATAAAGAGCCTTTTACACGCTAACGCTTTCAAAGGGCACATTTTTCTGCGTGAAAGTATGCAGTAAAGTTATTAGTGCCCTCTTCCCGGAATGAGTCACAGCATTATCGTAGATAGTTCATTCCGTGATGACTCTCGGGGCAGAGAGGCGGTGAGAGACATGTCTCTCATTGAACTAGCAGAGACAGCTCAAGCTGATCATCATCAGTTACATTCTGACTGATGGATCGGCTCAGCCGTTTCTGACGTCGTAAAGCTATCTCAGTATTCCTGGGCGTCTGAGGTAGTTTGCTACTCATAGAGAGGGGTTGGTAGTTGACGCTACTGGCCCTCTTTGCCCTATAAATAGGCAATCATTTCGAGATATGCACCTAGCTTTAGCACACCGCCTCAGCACCATCGGGCTTCTAGCTTTCCTTCTACCCAGCGGTTCTTGGACCTTAGGCAAGGAACTCGGGCAGTTTTTGTTCAAGCTCGGTGCAGGCACGCTCAACAGCAACATCTGGGCCAATATTTGGATCCGTAGTGCCTTCGGCACGCACAATATCGGTCGAATCGAACCCGAGCATCCCAAACACGGTCCGTAGGAAGGGGTACGATTGCTCCCACGGTGCCAGCGGACCGGTGCTGTATACGGAGCCACTTGACTGCACGAGCAACGCCTTATGCCCGCCCATGAGACCCTGCGGACCATTCTCGCTAAACTGGAAAGGTCTGCCCTCCCATGATAATGTTATCCAGGTAGTCCTTCAGGGCGTGAGGTCACCGAAAAGTTATGCATGGGCATAGCGATAATCAGCCCGATCAGCCGCTTTAAACTGTTCAATGAGTTCAGTACGGCGCGCAAGAATCTGTTGTTCCCGCTTACTCAGGGACGATTTTTCGTCATATACGTCACTATACCGCCGCCCCGTAAAGCGGCAGAGTTTCGGCAGTAAGTTCGGGAATATCCTCATTGTAGAGGTTCAGCACGGACGCACCCGGCAGTTTCTCGGTCAGGCAATCGACGAGGCGGTTGGTGCAATACGCAGTTTTTATTCTGGGGATCCGGGTGGGCGTTAATAATAAGGGTCTGCATGGGGTCTCCTGGTAGATTGAATAAGATATTGCAGAATTTACAAAAATCTGGGATGGATATTTCTATCGTAGATTGGGGTAACGCTGGTATCAACGCTGAGTACAGGCGGAGTTATGGAATAACGCTTTATGACGCAATATTTCTTCTAGAATATCCCTAGTGCGCGTGAAAAGAATTTAAAATGGAAGAATCACATTTTTACGCATTCTCCAGAATCACACGAAAATTTCTCGTAAAACATTCGGTAAAGTTGAATTAACCCTTTTCACCGAGGGTAGAGCACACGGCACGCATTATGAAATTTACCCCCGTGATGACTCTTAGGGTGGAGACGGCTGAGCACCGCAGATTCTGAGCGCGCGAGGCACCAAATCTGCGTGCGTGGAAGGCGCGCAAGCGCAGTAGGAATGCTGTTCTACGAACTAGTAGAAACTGCTCAAGCGATCCTCATCAGCTACATTCTGATTGATGGATCGGCTCAGCCGTTTCTAATGTCGTAGAAGCTATCTCAGTATTCCTTAAGCGACTGAGGGAGCATCTGCCTGACTAAAGAGGGGGTTGGTAGTTAGCGCTATCGACCCCTCTGCCTATAACAGGCATCCAGTCTGCAAATATGGTTCCAGCTTAGCACACCGCCAAAAGACCATGAAGGCACTCTCATCCCGAGAGAAATGCCCCCATTTACCTCTCGCGCCGTCCGCAGGTCCGCCAGAGTTGTCGAGCGCATTGTACCGAAGAATTGTGCATCTACCTGCTCGACAGCGGGAATCGCCTGAATCGCAATATCCTGCCCCGCGTCCGTGAGAAGAACGTTCTTTGACCGCCCGTCTGTAGGGCTTGAAACACGCTGCACAAGCTCGCTTTTCTCTAGGCGCCGCAGCACGTCAGAGACCATTTGTGCATCCATGCCAGCAGCTTTAGCAATATCGATCTGTTGTACAGATTCGGTCTTTTGAGTTAGCCAGTAGGCGCAGGCGAGAATCACGAACTGAGTCTGCGTAACACCCAGCGGTTCCAGGGCATCTGCCACCGCTCGCTGCCATCGCTGGGTTAGCTTCCACAGCACAAACCCCGGGCTGTCAGCACCAGGGTCAGCAAACCTGCTAACACTCATGATGCACGCGCCGCCTTAATAAGCTCGCTCATCTGGGCGGGAAAATCAGAACTTATACCAGGCCCTATGTGTGCACCTATGGTATCTGCCTCATCCCCTGTGATTTCTAGGGTGTGAGTAATGCGTGTGCCTTCCTTAACCGGCTCAAACTCGTGACGGAAGGTCAGGGTTAGACCGTTAAACGGGGTCTCGTCGGCGTAGCGTTTTTCAGGCACGAACTCGGTGACCGTTGAGATGACCTGTTCCTGACCGGCAGGAGTCATTGCGATACGTGTACCCACTGCGAGTTCCCGTTCAGGTTCAAAAATGGTCGCCTCGGGCAGGGTAAGTTCGCCGCTGTGCACCGCAATAAAGGTGCGCCACAAGGCAGATATGCTGACATCAGTAATCTGAGAATGCTGGGTGCTCCACATCGTGTATTCCTTCTTACGAGAGTGTTATGTTCCATTGCGCATATTAGTAAATACATTGATTATCAATGCATTTTACTAATATATCAAAGTGCGTCTCTCGGAGGAACCATGAAGCACGGTAGCCTAACGTGGCGCCACCCTAGCCCTTCTTCGCGTCCTCCAGCACCCGCATCAGTTCGGCGAGCCCCGCATCCAGCTGACGGCGTGTCTCAGCGGGCAGCTTTTCCAGAATACGCCGCTCGTTTTCCACATGTTCGAAGACGACTTTTTTTCCACCAATTCACGCCCGGAAGCCCGTCAGCTCACGAGCATACTGCGTGCATCGTCCGGATTAGGGATGCGCTCAATGAGCCCGCGCTTCTGCACCTTCTGCAAGCGGGTTGTCATAGTGCCCGAAGTAACCATGAGCGAGGCAAAAAGCTCGGTCGGGGTCAGAATATAGGGCGCACCCGCGCGGCGTAACGTCGCCAACACATCAAAGGCTCCATTACTAAGATCATAGGCAGCAAAAACCTCGTCAAGGCGCGGCGCGAGCAGAATGGAGCATCGCCTAAGACGGCCAATCAGGGCCATATTTTCAGAAGCCAATTCAGGGAGTTCACGTTTCCACTGATCAATAATGACGTCCACGGCATCGGGGTGGCTACTGCGGGAACGGGCGCTCGACATATTCCTCCTAAAATCGACTCACGACTATTTTATCTTGCTTTCAAGACAAAAAGCGATTAGGATTTATCTTGAACTCAAGGCATCTATCCGACTGCGAAGAACTATGAAAAACCGTCTTCCTCTGCTGATCATCACGGCGTTCGTCCCCATGGTTTGGGGTCAACCCTACCTCATCACCTCCGAGTTTCTGCCGCCCAACCGCCCCTTCACCGCCGCGCTGATCCGTGTGCTGCCAGCAGGGTTGCTGCTACTGCTCATCACCCGAGAGTTCCCGCGCAAGAACGAGTTGGGCCGAATTATTCTTCTCGGCACCCTCAATATCGGTCTATTCCAGGCGATGCTGTTCGTCTCGCATACCGCCTGCCCGGCGGACTGGCGGCGATTCTCAGCTCAACACAAACTATTTTTCGTCCTCGTCCTCACCCGAACAGTTGCCAAGAAAGCGACTCCCGCTTCGGCATGGCTTGCCGCACTTATGGGAATTATCGGCATTATTCTGCTGGTCGCATCCCCAGCACCACCTTCGATGTGATCGGCATTCTTGCGGCGCTCACCGGGGCTGTCGCCATGGCCTGCGGAATTTTCTTCACCGCCTCAGGAACATCGTCTCTCTCGACTCTCGCCATGACAGGGATGGCAGCTGCTCGTGGGCGGAATATTCCTGCTGCCCATTGCCCTGCTGACCGAGGAACCGCTGCCACCGCTCACCTCCGCAAATATCGGCGGATACGCCTTCCTCTGCCTGGTGGGCACAGCGCTCGCCTACTGCGTGTATTTTTCATGGGCTCTCGAAGCTGCCGCCCGCGGTCATTGCGTCCCTGGGACCGCTCAGCCCAGTCACCGCATTTCATCCTTGGCTGGATTTTCTTGGGACAAAACATGACGCCGCTTTCGATGCTCGGCTTCGTGCTGGTACTGGCCTCAATAGTGAGGGTACAGCGCGCCATGATGGGCGCGCGGAAAGCGGCTCTTTCTCACACAAAATAGTTTTCCCGCCGCCCCCACACGACATAAAAAGGCTCTTGATGCGCATAAAGCACCGAAAATCCTACTTTATGTGCATCAAGAGCCTTTTATACACATATTGACTCTTTTAAAGGTTTCCTCATAAAACGTACAGTAAAGTAGAAGATGCCCTCTTCCTGGAATGGGTCCACGGCACAACTCATAAAGATACATTCCGTGATGATTCCCAGGGCGGGAAGGCGGTGAGCGGGTATGTCTATCTACGAGATTAGTAGAAACGGCTCAGCGATCCTGGTCAGTTATATCCTGACCGACGGATCAGCTCAAGCCGTTTCTTACGCCGTAGAAGCTATCTCAGTGTTTCTTAAAGCGTCTGAGGTAGTTCTCACCCGCAGAGAGGAGTTGGCAGTTAGCGCTACCAGCTCCTCGCCATAAGGTGTATAACTCATAAAGATAGAACCAGCTTAGCATACCGCCTCAGCGCGCCGATTAGCTGTCAGTCGTCTTAGGGGGCTCAGCATCATTCTCGGCTGTTTCCGCTTTGGTTCCGGCCGCTTGTGAGTTCCCCTCAGCACGGGCTTTCTCACGTTCCGCTGCTTCTCGTTTAGCTTTTGCCCGGGCATACAGTTCAGCTGAAGAACGATTAATGCCCGTACCCTGCCCCAGCGACGGGTCGTTTGGACGGTCCACCAGAATCAAGGTTGCGCACACCACCAGGGTCACGATAAACACGGCACCCGCCACACCCAAAGCCAGGCCGATATTCGGCTTATTATGGGTGCCTCCAGTTGCAAAAACAAACACCGCAAAGAATGCCGCGAGCGCAAGCGCAGCAGCAATAATCAGCGGCCCTTTCACTTGGGCTTTGAGCCCCCGCGGGCGGTCTTCAGCCACGAACCCTCCTTTTGTGTGCGTCTAAACCAGTGTACGCGTCCACGGTTCCACACCCATTATCCGGCGCCAACATTACGCCCCGGGCGTGCCTTCGGTACGTGCACCCAGGGCACCAACCAGCAGGAAAACACCCGCTATGAGCGCCCCACCGCCGGTGACTCCCAGCACCGCTTTCGGCCCGATGTTCGCCATGAACGGTACGGCGAGTGCGGCTGTGAGCATCACCGTGCCCTCCAGCACCCAGTCACGCGCCGCAGCGATAACGGAGCGGTACCGCGCCCCCCAGCAGGCCCTTTCAGAAGGGCGCCAAGGCCATACCGCCGCAGGTGGCCAGCAGGATTGGGGTGGGTGCATCTGGCTGTGCGATTAGTAACGCCCCCGGAGGCGGCCTGCACGAGCGCAACCGAGATGAGCGTGGCGCTGGTGGCAGGGCCGTAGCGTGTTCCACGTGAAACCCACCAGTGGGAGGCGCCGAGGGCAAAGCAGCAGCCCTCCAATGAGCAGCCTGTCGGTACCCCAGTCGGGGGTTTGAATAAAGATGGTGCTCAGACCAAAAAGCAGGTAGATGACTGCGTGCACGGCAAGTGCGCCCCAGCCCCGTGCGGTGGCGGGGGTGGGTGAGCCAGGGGCCGGTATCTGCGGTGTGTGCTGCTGCGAGGTGGCTGGCTTATTACTCACGCATACCAGCATACCGTGCACAGAACCACGAGGGCACGATCACCAGTGTTTGCGTTACTCCAGCTCAACCGGGCCGAGCACGCGAACCTCCTCAATATCCAGGCGCTCCTGAATCTTGTGGAGCACGTTCATATCGATCGTGCGCTCATTACGCAGGCGCTTGAGCACTCACGCTGTTTCTCCAAATGCCGCAGGCGCAGCTCTTTCTCAGGTCACTCGCCTCAATAATGCGGCGGGCTTCTTCCGAGCGTTCGCACCGTGCCTACGAACGGTGTGCAGGTTGCGGTACATACCGCGTGGTACATCTGTTCTTCGGCAATGCGGTCGATAACTCTCCTGTGGTGCACCAATTTCCTGGCCGATCTCAGCCACAGAGTCGAAGGACTCAGCAATTATCGTGCGCACTGCTTCACTAATCTCGTCTTCTTCGGTGGTATCAACCGGGATTTTTGCCCACCTAATAACGAGCGGCAGGAGCATCCCCTGAACCACCCATCGACAGCAGAACCACGCCCGCAACAATAAAGATAATAAAGTCACGCCCGGGAACACCAGTCGGCACGAGAGAGCCACCGCGAGGGAAACACCGCCGCGCAGTCCCGCAAAGGTGCTCACCACACGACCACGGAAAGTTGTACGCAGCCGCCTCTGCTTTTCTGAACGGTCAAGGGCACGAATAATACCAATCGTGACGTGCAGGAAGATAAAACGCGCCGCAATGGAAACGAGCCATGCCACCACAATCACGGCGAGCGCAGAAGCCCACGCATAGTTGTATTCATGAACGACGCCTTCCATATGTTCGGCGGCACTGGGCAGCTGCACACCCACAAGCACGAAGAGCGCACCGTTCATGACATAGGAAACAAACGACCAGATGGGCAGACCGTAGAAGCGGTTTTGGGGTTTGATGGTATCCGGTCCGCGGTAGGTCAGGTAGAAGGCGGCGACCACCACAGCTACCACTCCGGAACCTTTCATGCCTTCAAAAGGCTCGATCTCTTCAGACAGGAAGAAAGCAATAAACGGTATGGTGAACATGAACACACTGAAGTTCATGGGGTTGCCGATATGTGCACGCAGCTTATTCGCACCCCACCCGACGGCCAGGCCAACGAGAGTTCCAATCAGGAACGAGAAGAAGAACATTCCGGATGCGGTCCCCAGAGCCAGCTCATGACCGCCCGCAAGCTGCAGAGCGAGCGCGAAAAGAACTAGGGTGGTGCCGTCGTTAATGAGTGCTTCCGCTTTGAGGGTGGTAATGGAGGCTTTGGGGAGTTTGCCGTTGAGCGTTGCCACAGCCACGGCATCGGTGGGGGCGAGCGCCACACCGATAATCAGCGCCACATGCCACATGTAGATGCCCATAAATGTGGAAGCACCCAGGCGATAACGAACGCCGTGAAAATTACGAGCACCGTGCCCGAGAGCAGAATGCCGCGCAGACGGGCGCGTACCTCACGCCAAGAGGTGTTTCAGGGTCTCCCCAGAACAGCATCACGGGCAGGAAGATTTCGAGAATCACGTGCGGGGCAACCCAACCTCGCGCACCTCGTGCATGGCGTGAACGGGGATGAGCGCCAGCACAAGCCCCATGAAAATGAGCATAATGGCAGGGGGTTATTCGTATTTTATGGGCAAGGATATTACCCAGAAGAATTGCCAGCGATAGGGCAATAATGACTTCAAGCACGGTGATGTTCGCTTGATGTGTGTTGGAGGTTGAAGAGGAATAAACAGCGCCAGAATAACACCTGTGAAGGCGCGCATATTCCAACATATCACGGGGTAAAAATACGGGGCTTTATGCTGAACGGCACTCTTCGCGGTGCTGTACTTCTAGGTGCAAAAGACCCGCGCATGTGAGATGCCCTGTGCAGGGTGCACACCGAGCTCGTATTATCTGTTCTATAGGAGTCGGCTTACGAGACTGATAACGCCGCGAACCTCACGAAATATGACGATTCGTGTCACGCAGACACAAAGATGCGCACCCTGCAGCAGAAAATCCGTCACGGAGCGAGCGGTACATACGCAAACGTGAGAAAAATGGGGGCATGACTGAACAGACTAATTCCCTCAGTAACCGGCTCCCCTGCTCGTGAAGCGCGGGCTTGCCGACATGCTCAAGGGCGGCGTCATCATGGACGTCGTCACCCCCGAACAGGCCAAGATCGCCGAAGATGCTGGCGCCGTCGCCGTCATGGCGCTTGAGCGCGTACCCGCCGATATTCGTGCGCAGGGCGGCGTGGCCCGTATGTCCGACCCCGACATGATTGAGGGCATCATTAACGCCGTCTCGATTCCCGTGATGGCGAAGGCGCGCATCGGGCATTTTGTTGAGGCGCAGATTCTTGAAAGCCCTCAGGTGGATTACATTGATGAGTCAGAGGTGCTCTCCCCGCCGATTACGTGAACCACATTGACAAGCACCAGTTCACGGTGCCGTTCGTATGCGGCGCCACCAACCTGGGTGAGGCGCTGCGCCGTATCGCCGAGGGTGCCGCCATGATCCGCCTCGAAGGGTGAGGCCGGCACCGGTGACGTCTCGGAGGCAACCAAGCATATCCGCACCATTAAGCGCCAGATCGCCGAGCTGCAGGGCCTGTACAGCACCATGCCCGATGAGCTGTACGTAAAGGCGAAAGAACTTGCCGCCCCTACGACCTGGTGCTCGAAGTTGCGAAGACCGGTAAGCTGCCCGTGGTCATCGTTTACCGCCGGTGGCGTGGCAACCCCCGCCGACGCCGCCATGATGATGCAGCTGGGCGCGGACGGCGTATTCTGTCGGCTCCGGTATCTTCAAATCCGGCAACCCTGAGGCACGCGCTAAGGCCATCGTGAAGGCGACCGCGTTCTACAACGACCCCGGAAAAACTGGCGGATGCATCACGCGGTTTGGGCGAGGCCTGGTCGGCATCAACGTTGCCGATTCGCCCGCGCCGCATCGTCTGGCGGAGCGCGGCTGGTAAGTATAGGCCGCCGCGTGGCGGATGCGCGCTCGCCGATCGATTATATTCGGTTCAGGTGAGGGCGCCCGGCCAAGGCATGCAGGGGTGAAGCTCGGTGCGGGCTTCGCCCCGACTCTGTTCAGATGCGTTATCCGCTCGGGTGAGTTTGGTGCTCTCAAACGCAGCCCGCAACTCAACGTTCTACAAAGTGTGCAACCTCGTGTTGCAGAAAAGATAGGCTCATGAGCGAGACTGAGGTTCTTCCCCGGATGCCCCTGCCCGGTGCGGGCAAAACTGTGGGTGTTTTTGGCGCTGCAGGGCGGTGTCGCCGAACACGCGCGCATACTCGAATTCCTGGGAGCGCAGGTGGTGCTCGTCAAAAGTGCCGAGCAGCTGGCGAACCTGGATGCGCTGGTTCTGCCCGGTGGCGAATCTTCCACATTGACAGGCTGACCCGTATTTTTGGGCTGCGCCAGCCGTTGATTGAGGCGATTTCGGGGGCTTGCCGACCCTGGGAACCTGCGCCGGGCTGATTATGCCTCGACTGTGATTGACGATCCGGCTCCGGGGCAGCAGTCGCTCGGTGTGTTGGATGTTTCGGTTGGGCGTAACGCCTTCGGCTCGCAGGTCGATTCGGCGCAGGTTCATCTGCCGTGGCTTACACCCTCAGGTGAGGAAGTCGTGATCGATACGGCGTTTATTCGCGCGCGATTGTGACCCGCGCCGGTGAAGGCGTGCGGGTGGTGGCGCATCACGAGGGCAAGATTGTGGGCGTGCGCGCCGGGGAACATTATCGGCATTTCTTTCCACCCGGAGGTTACGGGCGATACCACCGTGCACGAGGAACTGCTCTCGCTGATCTGGTAGGCTCCCTCCCGCCTCCCCTGGTATAAAAAGAGCCTTTTATGTGAATAAAGAGTATTTGTCACCGCTTTATTCACATAAAGGCTCTTTTTATGGGGAGCAAAAAGTTATCAGAACCTATCGGGGGTTATCGGGATTTTTAAGATAAGTCCCGATAGGCTGAGATAATCTTTCGCGCAGCTACTGTGCCGACCCGTTTAATGAACCGATCCATCCCCGGCACCGTAAAAGCGATCCGACCATATGCAGGGCTGTACAGTACACCTTTCTCACTAGCGATGCGCGGCGGGCACTCAAAGACGTTGTAATAGATTTCATCCGGCTGGATACCTCTGAGACCGGCACAGAATCTCCTTCTTCCTCAGACATAAGGTCGGCGACCGCCACCAAGTAGTGTTTCTCAGATTCTGTTGCCCTGTTCCACCGCGTCATATAGAACCCGCGGTTTAGTTCTTCCCAGCCCAAAGTAACGCCCACACGAACATCATCCTGAGTGATATTGCCCGCGCTGGCACAGTCCCAGGCATCCCGCCCAAACTGCTGAATGAAATAAGGGTATCCGTGGGATTGGTCCACAAGTTCTGCAAGCGCATCCTGCGTGATACTACCGCCATTTTTAGCAATAGGATCAGCATAAGCCAGTCTGGTCTGATCATCATTGAGACGCTCTAAAGGATGGTAGCTAAAGAGCCTTTCGACGTAAGTCTTAATCTCGCCCAGTTTCGTGGGGACTGAAGGCAGCCCGGCTCCGAAAATATAGAATGGAAGCTCTTTTTGCCCGGCTTCATGTTGGGTTGTCAGCAGAATATCGAGCATCTCATGATCAAGATCTTGAATCTCATCAATGAAAATACCCACACCAGCACTAGGCGTTTGGTCTTTGAGCTCCCGAGCCATAGACAGTAGTGTCTCTGGAAGATCAAAGTCCAGAAGACCCGTTGTATCGGAGTGGTGCGTATCAGCTTTAAGCACAACGGAGGCTCCAGCAAAACCAAGCGTCGCCGATAAAGAAGCGACATTCGATAAGAGTTTCTTCCAGCGGCTCTTCTGCCGGTAGCCTCGAACAGCTAAGGCAAGTTCTTTACCCAGGCGGGTGCGAACTTGAGCATACGCGTTCTTCCCCATTCCGCTTTCCAGAGAGATCGTTACCCATCCGGCACGTTTTGCGTCTTCCTGCAAACGGCGCAGAAGCACGGTTTTACCCATCCCACGCAGCCCGTAAAGCATCATGCCGCGGCTAATAGCCCCTATCTCGGTACGACGCAGGATATTAGTAAACGTATTAAACGGTTCTGCCTACCCGCAAATTCGGGCGGAGTGTGCCCCGGCACCCGGGCGGAATGGGTTAAGAGTCATGGTCTGCGAAAGCCTCCTTAGATTTTTAGTCTACAGGAAGTTATCGGAACCTATCGGGGGTTATCGGAATTTTTAAGATAAGTCCCGATAGGTTGAGACAAGCGGCAAAACTAGTTATCCCCGGTTATCCCTTTTTGGGATATCTGGGGATAAAGTTGAGATAACTTGCCGCGCAGCCGTATTTTTCTGAGGCGGTTGCAGAAGCTGTTGTGCTTTCCAGGCAAGGGCTGTATCTAAGGTTCTCTTGCGGAAGGACGGCCATAATGCGTGCCGTGTGCTCTCACCCCGGTGAAAAAGGGTTGATTCAACTTTACCGCATGTTTTACAGGTAAAACTCTCTCATTCCTAGACTTCGCGCCGCGTTAGAGTTCAATTACGGTATCGTCCTGCCGGGCGGGCGCATCCTCATCGTGGGTGCTCACCAGCACGATTGCGGTATGGGCCGCTCGCTCAATCAGTTCCCAGACGCGGGCACGGGTAGGCGCATCCAGCCCGGCGGTCGGTTCATCGAGAACCGCTGACGGTCGCGGGGCTCAGGGCTTTCTGCTCATTCAAGGTTTCGGCCGCCGCCAAAGTACGCGCCAAGGCGATACGCCTGCCCTCTCCCCGGACACGCTGCCGCTCTCACCCGCGACGGCGTCGCGACATCGAGCACCACTAGAGGTAAATTCGCTTAGCCCCACCGCCTGCAGGTACCGGTCGCATATATGCACCGGAATGTCGCGACCAAACGCCACATTCTCATGCGCGGTACCAACCAGCAGCCCAGCTTCCTGCGGCAAGTAGACAAACCGAAGAGTGCCTTGCGGCGCGCTCATCGACACATAAGCGGGGTTAGTCGTCGCACGCACCCCAGAAGCCGTTCTAAAAGCAAAACTTTTTCCCGCGCCGGATGCGCCACGCACCCAACACGGACGACCCGGCTTCACCGTACACACACCATAGGATGTTTCACTCAGGTTGCGTGCATCCACGCGGAGGGAAAGCTCACCTGTGGTTACGACATAGTCGACGAGATACCCCGAATTCTCAGCGGCAGAAAGCGGCTATTTTTATGATGCGCCTGCCGGTAACGCTCCGCCGAAACCGCGATGGTCGATACCCCTAAGCCGACGGCTTGGGCGGGACCAATTGCCGCCGCGCACACTCCGATAAGTGCCACCGCAGTACCCGTAATCTGCGCCGGAGAGCCTTCACCAAATAATACGGTTTTGAGCACTATCGCGAGCAGGCATAGAGCCAGCATCGTGCCCTGCCAGGTGTGTAACAACATGGTGTAACGGTAACTTTTGAGGGCTTTTCGCTTCTACGGGCAGGCGGCCTTGGGCATATCGGTCACGCAGAAAGGGAGCCGCCCAAGGATTTCTGCTTTCACGCCACGGGCGGAGCGTGTTTTTCCAGGGTGCCGAAACTGCGCATTGAGCCGTCAAAGAACTCGCCCTGAAACTTCTGATGACGCGCAATCAGCGGCATGCTTCCAGCCAGATAGAGCGCCACAAACCCGCAAAATATGCCTAGCTCCGGCACGCCACCCATCACCAGAATCGAGACAGCACCGGCGATACAACCAACCCCGGCGGGCAGAATGGAGAGGTACAAGGTGGCGAGGGTTTCGCGAATGGATGCGGCCTGCGCATCGACAGCATACGCAATTTCGGAGGCGCTTAGTGTAGCGCGTGTGCGCGGGTCGGCGCCGATGCTGGTGACGAGCGCATCCGCCATATGGTGCGATTGCATTTTCTGCTCGATGAACCCGTAGGCAGGGTAGAAAAGATACCGAAAGCTCTGCCCGATGAGCCACAGAATACTGTAAAGAATCACGAGGACGGCAAGGTTTTTGACGCCAAACTTCGGGGTTTTTCAAGGGTGCGCTGAACACCATAACCCAGCAGAATGGGGCAGGCGATCAGAGCGAGTGCAGAGATCGCGACGGCGGCCAGTACGCTAAGGTTTTTCAGGGGTGAAGCTCGCCAGGCTAAAGTCGTGACGCGAGCGCAAAAATACAAAATATGGTTTGAGGTATTTCACCGAGTTCTTTCCTTCCCGCTGCCTCGATGCGGCGGGAGAATGTGTATCGGTATGTGCACCTAGGCACGGTATAACGAGATATATCGTACACTTTCCCGCATATCGTACGCTGAACCCTACAAATATGCGGGAAAATGTACGAGTTTATGGGCGATAGAGGCACGGCTAAAAACCACCCGTTATCGCGGGCGATACACCGTGCATGAGGAATAAAACAGTCCCGCAAAAACCCAAAAGACCCTGTCACAGGTTATGCCAAGCCAGGTTATTGGTGTGATGACAAGCTCCCGATGTACCCCTGACGAATGTCACGGGTGCGCCGAAAAACCGCCGTTATGCTACTGGTACCGTCAGTATCCTGTAGCAGATAGGGCACCTTATGAGTACAGACACCGCGCCCGCGCTCACCATCAATAACCTCACCAAAAACCTTCGGTGCCACCACGGCCAATAGCAATATTAGTGTGCGCCCTGACCCCGGCGAGGTCACGGCCCTCATAGGGCACAACGGCGCCGGTAAAACAACTTTTCTCAACCAAATCGTGGGCCTGACCAAGCCGGATGCGGGCAGCATCAACTATGGCAGCACAGACCTGATAGCGCATCCGACACAGGCTCGGCAGATATGCGCGATCATGCCGCAGGTAACGTCCTCCCTAGAGGGGTGACCCCGCGCCAGGCGATAGCGACGGCGGTTCGCATTCGCGGGTTGAAGCCGAAGCAGGCGAAACGGGCGGTTCAGGAAACTCTCGATACTCTCGATTTAGGGATTGGGCGGACAGGCCGGGGCATAAGCTTTTCGGGCGGGATTAAGCGCCTCACCTCATTCGGTATGGCGGTTACCGCACCCGCCCCCATCTACCTCTTTGACGAGCCCACGAACGATGTTGATCCGGTGCGCCGTGAACTGCTGTGGAGGATGCTGCGGATGCGCGCCGAGCAGGGTGCCACGGTGCTGATCGTGACTCATAACCTCCTGGAGGTGGAGCGTCACGCCGATAGGTACCTGCTGTTTAATCAAGGGGCTGCTAGTTCGTGATGAACCGACAAGCGCGCTGGGTTTGGAGGAAGCAAAAAGTACGCTTTCCATTACGGCTACCCCGGAGTTCCTTCAAGAACTTAGCAGCGTGCTAGATGTAAAAATATCCCCTTCACCAGGGAATATATCAGATACGGAATATATTGAGAAGCGTGCAGAGGGCGATTTCACTATCCCCCGGGAGTTTACCGTCACCCTGAGTACCGACGAGCTTGAGCTGGCCTTACCCCATGTACTTTCAGGAATCCGTGCGGGATGCGTCGAAAGCTATCGCATAGGCTCGGCGTCTTTGGCCGATAACTATGAGGAGATGATTAACCATGACTAGCACCCTCGTGCCCTCACGAATTTCGACGGTACGTGCCACGGTCGAGCTAATCCGCTGGTCACTGATTCGTAACGCCATCAACGCGCCGCTTTTTGCGGTGGTGCAGGCCCTTTTCGCCTTTGCGCTTCTTTACGGCATCTCGGTCTTCATGCCGCATCTTGACCGGAATTCTGCAGAATATCTGGCATCCGGCACGGTAACGGTGACCCTCATTTCTATGGGGTGTGTAATAGCTCCCCAGATTATCGTTACCACTAAGACGAACGGCATGTTCGACTATCAGCGGTCCCTTCCGGTTCCGCGCCTGGCGATTCTGGCGGCTGACATACTCGTTTGGGCGGTTCTCGCGATTCCCGGCATTATTGCGGGCGGTGTAGCCGCGAAACTCAAATTTGGTTTTGATGTGAACCTGAGTATCGGCGCTATTGCCGTTGTGTTCGCGCTTCAAGTTGTTATGGCGGTATTAGGGTTTATGCTTGCGTACTGGATTCCGGCGTCACTTCTGACGATCGTGACACAGACGATTGTCTTCATGGTTATACTGTTTGCGCCGATTAACTACCCGCCCGAACGGCTGCCCGAGTGGTACGCGCATGTTCATCAGTTCCTGCCATTCGCGCCTGCGGCAAACCTTATGAGGGCCACCCTCTTCAACATCGGCCCGATACAGATCCTGGACGTAATAGTCGTCGGTTTCTGGGGCCTTCTGGGATGCGCATCCGCACTGTGGGCACTGGCCCGCAGGGACTAGCAGTGGTGGTGTGGCCGCTCTTCACACACAGGGTCTACTGAAGGTATAGGTACTATTTCTGCGGCAAAAACAACATTAATCTATGAGGGTTATTCATTTGGGTGGTTTTGTATCCAGAAAAACAGTGCCCGCACCACCGAGAACACTCTCCGGTACGAGGTGAGGGGTCTGCGGAAGGTACTAGAGAGTACCCGCCAACACTTGAAGTGTGCGATCACGCGTTCGATGACGACCCGGTGGTGATTGATGTGCCGGTTCAGGTGTTTCTCGTCGTCGGTGAGTTCTCCGCCGGGTAGTTTCTTCACCGGGGTGATCAGGTCTAGTCCTTGGTAGCCCTTATCGGCCAGAGTATCGTGCGGGTCTAAGAATCTGTCCAATCCGTGCCACCGGTACGCAAACGTGTCGTGGTGTGCCCCGGGTACGGGGTAGGTGATCACCAAGGGTACACCATCTAGAGTGCAGATAATCTGGTGGTTGAATCCAGCACAGTGGTGTTTACCGCTGTATAGGCGCATTCCTGGACCATGCCAGTTGTAGGTGGGCACGAGGGTGCCGTCGACGATCACGGTCCCAGAACTCTGCAGCAGGGTTTCAGGTATGGGCGGTACTGCTGGGGCTAAGACGTGTAGCAGTGCTGTTTCTATCGTGTTCAGGATGCGGCTGATCGTTGGTTGAGAAACTCCGAAGTCTTCGGCTAAGAACTCTTCGGTCTGGTTCTGGCGTAGATACAGCAGGGTGGCTTTCAGCCCCTGGGTGAGGGTGAGTTTATGAGGTTTAGTGTTCGGAGTATTCCAGGTGAGGGTGTTGGTCAGGAGTGCTAGGAGGGTCGTGAATTGTGCTGGTCTCAGGCCGGTGGTACGGTGAGAAGGCAACGGTTCCTACCTGTGCGTGTATGGTTGGTGGTTGGTTTTGGTATTTCACCATCATACGTGGACAAGAGGTGAGGGGTCGTTGTTTTTCTGTGTGGTGAAGAGTGGTTAGGCGGTTGGGGTGTCACGCCCCTAATGAATAACCCTCATAGATGGACGGACTCAAGCAACTATTCGCAATCATTTCCTTCGGTATTCTAGACAGGTAAGAAGTCGCGTGAAAGTCATTACCATGGACATGTTTAGTCCCTACTACGATATTGCTAGAAAATTTTTTCCAAATGCTAAAATCGTTCTCGATCGCTTTCATATTGTCCAGCATCTCAGTCGAGCAATGAATCGCGTACGCATCAAAATTATGAATCAGTTTGATAGGAGAGCGCACGAATATAAAGCACTGAAACGTTACTGGAAACTCATTCAACAGGATAACTATACGCTGAGCAGTAAACGATTTTATCATCCAACATTTCGGCCGCATTTAACCAATAAAGAGATTCTCGAAAAACTTCTCTCTTACTCTCAAGATCTTAGAGATCACTATGAACTCTATCAGCTTTTACTCTTTCATTTTCAAGAGAAGCACGCTGACTATTTCTTTGAATTGATCACAGAGTCCATTTCTTCTGTGAATCCTATCTTCCAGACCATTTTTAGGACCTTTTTGAGGGATCAGGATAAGATCATTAATACACTTGAACTTCCCTACTCAAACGCAAAACTTGAGGCCACAAATAACCCTCATCAAAGTCATTAAGCGAAATGCTTTTTGGCTTCCGGAACTTTGAAAAATTTTTAAAACGAGAATTCTCATTGCTTTGAATATCAAAAAGGAGAGAACCAATTTGGTCCTCTCCAGGTTGTAACTTTTTATCAACCCACTACAGTTGACAAAAAAGCCTAAAAATCTATTTTATCTATCATCTACTCCACCCCTGCTGATACCAGTATAGCAAAAAAAGAGGGCGATTGCCCTCTTTCGACATCTATTTTTGTTCAGCAATTTCTAAAAAGACTTGTTTGAAATCCTCATAAATCTTAAAAAGCTGTTTTTAAAAATATCTTCCAATTCGTCGTAGTCACTGAAATTGGGCATTTTTGATACGATAGTCTGGGTCAATCATCAATCTAGAATAAATTCCCCACGGCATGCCTGCAATTGATTTTTTCTTTATCTTTAACAGCCCAAAATGAGCTCTACTGTTCCATTATAAAGTACAATATGCAGACCGAACCGATAATCTTCTATCTTTTCATAAAAATTTAAAAATTTCTCTTTGGGGTCAAAACCGGGAATATAGCCAGCCTCTGAAATCATATCCATAACTAACTCACCGTCAAGATATTT